>Ga0224558_1000028_pt1 | contig 182421 bp, 185 predicted proteins | sample 714S32024metaG_FD_180682 | JGI IMG/M metagenome (GOLD analysis project Ga0224558, IMG submission 180682) | Peat soil microbial communities from Stordalen Mire, Sweden - 717 S3 20-24 | ecosystem: Environmental > Terrestrial > Soil > Wetlands > Peat | place: Sweden: Norrbotten County, Stordalen... | reverse complement strand
CCATCCCTGGCAGAGATGCTCGCTGAGTACTTCCATCACGCGGCCATCCGGGCCCAGTTTTTCGTCGATGGATACAATTTCGGCCATCGAGCAACGATCAGTTGCCTCAAAGATTGAGTTCAGGCGATTGGAGTCCGACTCATCGGGACAGAACATGCGGAAATTCGTGGGATTCATTCTGTAGATATCGCGGAAGAAATCTCCAAGTTTGCGAGGCGCTTCAGCAAGAACCTGACCGGGGCCGGGGATTTCGAGTGCGTAATCGGTAAAGTCTGGCAGAGCGAGGGTGATCAACTCGCGTCCGCCATTCACGTGGGGATTGCCACCCATGCGGCGATTTCCAACGGGCGAGAGAGCCGCGAGTTCGTCGATGAATCTGCCTTTCTCGTCGAAAAGCTCCTCAGGCTTGTAACTCTTCATCCAGGCTTCAAGGATCTTGAGATGTTCAGGATTGTCTTTGACCGATGCGAGCGGAACCTGATGCGCACGGAATGTGCCTTCAATCGGCGTTCCGTCCACTTCCTTCATGCAGGTCCATCCCTTGGGCGTGCGAAAGATGATCATGGGCCAGACGGGCTGCTTTTTGAATCCGTTCTTGCGCGCCTCCTGTTGAATTCCACGAATCTCGGCATAACAATCTTCAAGGGTTTGGGCTAACAACTGATGCACAACCTCGGGATCGTCACCCTCGACGAAGTAGGGTTTGTAACCGCGGCCGACATAAAGAGCCTTCAAGTCGGCGTCGCTCGTTCGACCCTGGGCGGTTGGTCCCGATATCTTATATCCATTGAGATGAAGGATCGGCAGAACCGCGCCATCTCGAACCGGGTTAACAAAGTTGACTGACTTCCAGCTTCCTTCCAGTGGACAGGTCTCAGACTCGCCATCCCCGACGACGCAGGCGACAATCAGGTCCGGATTGTCGAAGGCCGCGCCGAATGCATGAACCATAGAGTAGCCGAGCTCGCCGCCTTCGTGCATGGAATTCGGCACGTGTGGCCCGCAGTGGCTTGGCACGCCGCCCGGGGTAGAGAACTTGCGGAACAAGAGACGCAGGCCGTTTTCATCATGCGTAATCTCCGGGTGAACCTCGGTGTAACTACCTTCAAGATACGAACAAGCGTTTAGCGAGGGGCCCCCGTGTCCTGGACCCGAAATATAAATAATGTCGGCGTCGTGTTCTTTGATGAGTCGGTTCAAATGAATGTAGATGAAGTTCTGACCCGGCGAGGTTCCCCAGTGACCGAGCAACCGTGGCTTGATCTGCTCTGCCTTGAGCGGCTCACGCAAAAGAGGATTCTCAAACAGGTAGATCTGGCCAATGCAAAGATAGTTTGCCGCGCGCCAGTAGCGATTCATCTTGTCGAGCATCTCAGGCGAGAGAGGTCCCTTGGGCTGTGGGGCTCTTTTTTCGTTCTTGCCGTCAGCAGCAATTGCGGTCGATAGACTTACGTCGAAGATGAAGCCGGATGAATTGCCAAACTGATCGAAGTTCTTGCTGAAGGGCTGAGGCCTCTCATCCTTCTCAGCTTTGATGGGGCGGTCTGTGGTGGCCATGGTAGTCCGTCCTTGTGCGCCGGTAAAACCGGCGAGGCGTAGTGAATGAAAGTTTCATACAGTGAAGGAATAGCGAACCACACTGGCTCCGAGTCATGCGGAGGCGCTCGTGAGGGCGTCTGCGAAGCGTTGACAGGGGAAGGTGCGGGCCGGGTATTCAGCCGCGAAACAAACCTCCTTCGGGACGCCGACGCTGTAAGGACGGGCGGAAGGCACCATCGAATGCACCGCAAACGCGAGGTGCATTCGAGTCCCGCGCGGTCACAGACCCCGAGCACGTATCGAAACATCTCGCATGGGAACCGGGAGGTCCCGCGTTCACCCAGTGCAGAACACGCCCTGGGACGCATCGGGAAGTCTAAGGACACACGCCGATGATGAACGAACGCGGGAAGTCGGACAGACCTGTAGTACCAGTGAAGTCCTCGAACAAGGTCGGTCAACCGGCGGCGGAGGGGATGGAGGGAAGAGGTTTGACCAAGGGAAATCCGCAACAGCAAAACGCGTCCCGGACTCAGAGCCGGAGCAACGCGCCCAGTGCGCTGGAGCGGATACGTCAAGCAGCAAGCAAGGATAAGGAGATGCGGTTCACTGCGCTCTTTCACCACATCTACGCCCCGGAAGCGTTGCGCACGGCCTATCTCTGTTTGAAGAGAGAAGCTGCGTCCGGCGTGGACGGCGAGACGTGGCGGCACTACGGCGAGGCGCTTGAGGATAACCTCCAGGACCTTTCCCATAGGCTGAAGCAGGGAGCGTACCGGGCCAAGCCGGTGCGTAGGGTATACATCCCCAAGGCCGACGGGCGGTTGCGACCGCTCGGAGTCACCGCGCTGGAGGATAAGATCGTTCAGCGCGCGGCGGTCGAGGTGATGAACGCTATCTACGAAACGGACTTCCTCGGGTTTTCGTATGGGTTCCGCCCCAAGCGAAGCCAGCATAATGCGCTGGATGCGCTCTATACGGGACTTCTGACGAAGAAGGTGAACTGGGTGCTCGATCTGGACATACGCGGCTTCTTCGATGCGATTTCGCACGAGTGGCTTGTCAAGTTCATCGAGCATCGCATCGCGGACCGGCGCGTCGTGCGGCTCATCCAGAAATGGCTGAACGCAGGCGTGCTGGAGGATGGAAAACGAGTACGCATGGAGGAAGGGACTCCCCAGGGCGGCAGTGCGTCGCCGCTGTTGGCGAATATCTATCTGCATTACGTCTTCGATCTGTGGGCTCAGGCAGGGCGTCGAAAGCAGGCGCATGGCGATGTGATCGTCGTGCGATACGCGGACGACATCGTGGTTGGCTTCCAGAGTGAAGCGGATGCCAAACGGTTCTTGGCCGAACTTGCCGAGCGGTTTCGGAAGTTCAGTCTGGAACTGCATCCCGACAAAACGCGGCTTCTGGAGTTCGGACCATTCGCGGCCCGTAACCGGAAGCGGCGCGGAGAAGGGAAGCCGGAGACGTTCGATTTCCTCGGCTTCACGCATATCTGCGGGAAGAAGAGGAGCAACGGACGCTTCACGGTTATGCGGCAGACGATTCGTAAAAGGATGCAAGCGAAGTTGAACTCGGTGAAGGCCGAGTTGCGACAGCGAATGCATGCTCCCATCCAAGACACAGGCAAGTGGCTGCGGTCGGTGGTAAGTGGACACTTCCGCTACTATGGAGTGCCCATGAACAGACACGCGCTGAAGAAGTTCCGATTCAGGATAGGCTGGCTCTGGCACCGGGCGCTGTCGCGCCGGAGCCAAAACGGCCGAGTACCTTGGAATCGGATGCGGCGCCTGATCGATCACTGGCTTCCTCCTGTATGCGTGTATCATCCTTTTCCTCTGCGCCGCATGGGCGTCATTACCTGAGGTAGGAGCCGGATGCGGGAAATCCGCTCGTCCGGATCTGTGGAGGGGGTTGTGAGTAATCATGATCCCTACTCCGACTCTAATTCTCCGCAACTGCGCCTCTTTGGCAGCGGCTTTCAGCGTTCAGGCTGTTGAGCATCGCCAGTGGATATAGTACTGGGTCACTTGACGAGCATCTTGCGGATTGATCTTAACTCTGCGCGATGCTTCTGAGTGGTTGCAGGATAGGACATCTTGAGCCCACTCATGGCGTCAATAACGATCTGAGAGACGATCAGGCGAGCGTCGTCCTTATCGTCTGCGGGCACAATATACCAAGGAGCGTGATGCGTGCTGGTTGCGCTGATGCACTCCTCGTAAGCCTTCACGTAGTCTTTCCAGAATTTTCTCTCATGAATGTCCGCAAGACTCAACTTCCAGTTCTTCTCCGGATCATCGATGCGTGCCAGAAACCGCTTACGCTGTTCATCCTTGGAAAGGTGCAGAAAGATTTTCACGACGTGGGTGCTGTTTCGTTCAAGGTGCTTTTCGAAGTCCACGATGGAGCGATAGCGATCCTCCCATTTTGATTTGTCGTCCAGGATCTGCTTGGAGAGTCCCTCGTTGCGCAGCTCTTCGGGATGGACGCGAACGACGAGTACTTCTTCGTAGTAAGAACGATTGAAGATGCCGATGCGGCCGCGCTCGGGAAGGCGGCAAGTGGTGCGCCATAGAAAATCGTGTTCCAACTCTTCTGCACTGGGTTGCTTGAAGCTGAAAACCTCGCACCCCTGCGGATTGACCCCGGACATGACATGCCGGATGGCACCGTCCTTGCCGGCAGCGTCTATGCCCTGGAAGATGAGCAGAAGCGCATGGCGGTTGGATGCGTAGTGAAGGTTTTGCAATTCGCTTAGTTGCTTCACATGTTCTTCAAGCACCTGGTGATATTGCTTCTTCGATTTGGTCAGTGCCGGTCCAGCCGTAGGCCATGCGCTGAGGTTGACCTTCTTGCCGTGCGGCACATGGAAATCTTTAGACGCAATTGTTACGTTCGATTTGTCTGTCATGCAGGCCTCGCTGTTTGTGTCTGTCTATTTTTTGGATTCATTGTTCTTAAGGTCCGGTTCTGCTTTCTCAAAGTTTTGGACGATTTGAACGTCCTCGCGCCCAAGCTGCTCGTAGACTTCGTGAACTCGTTTGACAAGCTGTGGCGACACATCAGGCTGTGGCTTGCCTTTAGCTTCGGGTTTCTGCTCATCAGCCTTGGCTTCGGGTGCAGGCGCGTCAGCCTTGGTATCAGGCTTTGGCTCAGCCTTAGAATCTGGCTTCGGTTCAGCCTTGGCATCGGGCGCAGGCGCGTCAGCTTCAGCCTCGGGCTTTGGCTCAGCTTTGGCATCATCATTCCGAATCTCCTGCTCAGCCTTCTTCCAGTCCTGAACTGCAGTACCGTCGTTGCCGGCTCGCTTCTCGTAGATCTCGTAGGCTCGCTTGGCGACCTGTGGCGTCAAATCGGAAGGTGTCTTGGCATCAGGTTTCGGTGCATCGGTCTTGGCGTCGGAGTTAGGTTCAGTTTTCGTTTCAGGCTTTGGCTCGGTCTTTGCATCATGCTTTGGCTCAGCTTTGGCCTCGGGTGTAGGCGCGTCAAGTTTGGCATCGGGCTTCGGCTGGTCAGCTTTGGCGTCGGGCTTAGGTACGTCAGCCTTGGCTTCCGGCTTGGGCTCGTCAGTTTTGGTTTCGGACTTTGGCTCAGCTTTAGCATCAGGCTTTGTCTCAGCTTTAGCTTCGGGCGCAGGCGCGTCAGGTTTGGCATCGGGCTTCGGCTCAGCCTTGGCTTCAGGCTTGGGCTGGTCAGGCTTGGCCTCAGGCGCAGGTGCGTCAGTTTTGGCTTCCGGCTTCGGCTGGTCAGCTTTGACATCGGGCTTCGGTTCAGTCTTAGCATCAGGCTTCGACTCTCCCTTGGTATCGGCCTTTGGCGCGGCCTTGACGGGATCAAAAATCTTATAAGCGAGCAGCTTGATGCGATCGTTGATTAGTGCCCAGGCAATCGCGTAGCCCCAGACGAACCCTGCCCACTTCCATCCCAGGGGCGTCATAAACAACCCATAGACGGCAATAAGCGTTGCGATGGTCTGGGTGCCCAGCACGGCCATCCAGAGGATCTTCGCGGGACGGATGGACCAGAATGGACCGCGTGTACGCGTGAGGAAGATGGTCAGATGCCCGGCCACGGAGAGCTTCAAATACATCAGTGTCTGGGCATGCAGACGGTCGAAGTGGAAGACGCGCTCTGCGAGATAAAACAGTCCAAACGCGGCGACAACACCAATCACTCCCAGTACGGTGGAGATGGCCAGAACAAGCCGCATGTTCCATGCTTCGGGCTTATTCCTGTAGTGAACGTTGTCATACGCGATCGAAAGAATGGCTCCGTCGTTGAGCAACGCGATCATCACAATCATGACTGCGGTCAGGGGATAGAAGTTGAAGACCAGGATCGCCAGCGTCATGAAGAACAGTACCCGCAGCGTCTCCGCGATGCGGTAGATGGCATAGCTGTTCATGCGCTGGAAGATGCGGCGGCTCTCCTTGATCGCATCGATGATTACCGACAGGCCAGACGCAAGAAGCACAATGGACGCTGCCGCTCTGGCTGCATCTGTCGCTCCGGACACGGCGATGCCGCAGTCGGCCTTCTTCAATGCCGGCGCATCATTGACCCCGTCACCGGTCATGCCGACGATATGGCCATGTTTCTGCAGCACGTCAATGATGTGAAACTTGTGTTCGGGGAAGACCTGCGCAAAGCCATCCGCGCCTTCAATGGCCTTGGCCTGCTCCGGGGTTGCATCTTTCTTAAGGTCGCCCAGCGAGCAGGCGTCCAGGATGTTCGAGCCCAGACCCAACTGTTTCGACGTTTCCCGCGCGATGGCCAATTGATCGCCCGTAACCATCTTGATCTTCACGCCCATCTGGACGGCGCTTGCGATGGTTGCTTTAGCCTGTTCGCGCGGCGGATCGAACAGCGGCAACATGCCGACAAACTTCCATTTGCCTTCCTCGTCGGCCCGCGCTACGCCAAGGGAACGAAAGCCGCGTCCCGCAAACTCATTGATAGCCTTCTCGACGGCAGGCTTGACGTCGCCGGCGTTGGTCGCCATCTTGAGAATTACCTGGGGGGCGCCTTTGGCCACAAAGAACTGCTTCCCATCCGCTCCTTTGACCGTGGCTTCCGTGCGCTTGTGGACAGGATCGAACGGCATGAAGTGAAGCACCTGACAGCTCTTCAGTTCCTTGTCGTCCTTCACGCCTCCGATGACGGCAAGGTCGATGGTGTCCTTGTCTTCTGCACGGGAGGCAAGCGCCGCCCAGAGAATCACCTTGTCGGGAGCAATGCCGTCTACCGTGAACGGATCGCCCAAGGTCAGTTTGTTCTGTGTGAGAGTGCCGGTTTTGTCCGAGCACAGCACATCCACGCCAGCCAGTTCCTCAATGGCCGATAGGCGCGTTACGATCGCTTCTTTCTTCGCAAGCAGGCGCGCACCGACAGCCATGGTCACCGACAGCACAGTGGGCATCGCGACAGGAATAGCAGCTACCAAAAGCACTAGGCAGAATTCCAGCGTGGTCAGAACCTTGTCGCCGCGGAAGAGGGCGAAGACAAGTATCAAAGCGACCAGCGCAACCGCGAGGATGATCAGGTAGTCGCCGATCTTCATCACGGCCTTTTGGAAGTGACTGACTGTATGAGCTTCCTGCACTAGTTGTGCAGTCTTGCCGAAGTAGGTATTTGTCCCCGTGGCATAGACAATGGCGTCGATTTCACCTTGGCGGATGATGGAGCCGGAGTACACTGCGCCGCCTGGCTTGGCCGTGACAGGAAGCGACTCGCCAGTCAAAGCGGACTGGTCTACCTCAATTGAATCGCCATCGAGCAAGCGCGCATCGGCCGGAACAATGTCTCCCAAACGAAGACGGATGACGTCGCCGGGGACTAATTCGCTCGCTTTGGGATTCTCCCATTTGCCATTTCGCTTGACTTTGGCCTTGATCGCTAAACGGGCTTTGAGTGCGGCAATGGCATTCCCCGCCTGATGCTCTTCCCAAAATCCAACAAGAGCGTTAGACAAAAGCAGCACAAAAATGACAAAGAAATCGAGCCAATGACGGACAACACCGGAGAGGATCACGGCTGCTTCAATCATCCACGGAATCGGACCCCAGAAGTAGGAGAGGAACTTCAGGTATTCGTTGGTCTTCTTTTCCTCAATCTGGTTCGGCCCATATTGCGCCTGGCGTCTCGTAGCCTCGGCCTGCGTAAGTCCGTCAGCCGATGCGCCGAGCTTCTTCATCAGCTCAGGCATGGGAAGCGACTTCAGATCATTCTTGTCATCCTTCGGAGATGGCTTGGAGTCAGACTTCGACCCCTGCTTATCTGCATTGGGCGTCGGCTTCGATTCAGGCTTCGACTCGGGCTTATCTGGATTCGTTGTCACGATGGTTGTTCTCCTGTTTTTGCTCCCTCCACCGGGTGCCAGTCCCGGGAAGGCTTGGAAGATCGTTGGACAGGCATTGAAAAAGAAGAAGACTCATTGGGGGCATTTGAATTCCCCAAAAGTGGACACAATACACGCAGTATGTCGTCAAGGCATCCCGGACTGGCGCTTGCAAAAAGTATTGACTTTGGCAGATTCGGACGCTGTGCAATTTTGCTCAAGAAAGGCCGAACGGCCAAACCACCAGCTATGCATCTGGTAATGCAGGGGGAATCTTCGGCCCGGGCCCATTTCTCGGCGCAATGCTGGGAGGCGCCATCGGTACGCTGGCCCATAGCTTGATGCCTGGATACACCGCAACTCCTGGCGCTTATTCACAAACTGGAAGGTGTCGTGACGTTGCCGAATGTGCTGGATGCCTATGGCATCGACCGCATCGGCTCACAGTAGCGGGAGACGACGCAGCATAGCAGTTTGCGAGTTTGCGAGTGAGCCTTGCGGATGAGATCTTCCCCCCAGGGAATCCGTAACTTGGCATCATTCGGACCCACGACCAAAACTCTCTGCAGTTCCTGCTATGGTCTGAGGACGCCGTGCTGGTTGATATAGCCGCCTCGAAAAAAGCGGTGATGCACCATGCTTAGGCCAAGCAGATAAAAGGCGACTCCCAAGACAACAACAATCAGGAACTCTCCAATTCGGAACCAGAGCGAGTTTTGTCGTTCAGGAGCTTCCTTATTCGCATTCGTTGTCATTTGAGCTACTTATCCGCTAAGCCAAGCGACTGCCATGATGCCACCGTTGAACAACTTACCTCCATGCCGAGGTCGCTTGACATTCAAGTTGCTAAAACACGCCGGCCATGTAGTTGACTTCGGACAGACGGGGCTTATCCTCCTTGGCGCCGCACTCGGCCAGAACGATGGGCGACAGCGTAATCACCGGGCAGTGCGCGTAGGCCAGGATCTTGTATACGGTGCCGGCGCGGGTGACGGCGGCAAAGTGGGACGCGCCATGAGCACCCAGCACGATGAGGTTCGCCTGCTGGGCTCTGCCCTGGTAGAGCAGTTCCTCAGCCGGATCGCCGAGCACTACTCTTGTTCGCACGCTGACTTTGTGCTTCAACTCGACCGGAACCAGAGAGGGCAGTTCAGCCTCAACCTGATCGATGGTACGGTCGCCGAGGATCTCAACGCGCTCTTGCGGCGGAATGACCCGGTGCAGGATCAGGCCGGCGTTATGCGTGGCGGCCAGTTCCGCGCCAAAGTTTGCCACTACCTTGCTGGCCTCTTGCTTGCTGACGTCACACAGGATCTTGCGGGAGACACGGTTGCGATAGGTAACCTCGACCACGTTGGGACCGACGATGCAGACCGGAACGTTGGCAGTGCGAAGCACGGTCTCGGCCACCGAGCCCACCAACAGCCTGCCGACGGGGCCCGGAGAGTGAGCACCCATGACGATACGATCGATCTTCCGCTCGCGCAGGAAGGCGAGGATTTGCTCGGCGGCCGAGCCGGGCCGGAGCACAATCTTGCAGTGGACGCCTATATTCATGGCGCGTTGAGCGAGAGGTTCAAGACGGTGTTTCTGGGTACGGGCAGTGGCGTAGTCGTAGCCGCGGATCGCCGGGTCCTCCGATGCAACCATGTCGAGACTGTCATATGCATGAAAAATAATGAGATCCGCGCCGAACTCCGCGGCCTCCGCTAGAGCAAAAGCAAAGGCCTTATCACTGGGGGGGGGGGGAAATTCGGAGGCGAAAAGAATGGTGGAGGGTTTGCTCCAACCAGGCTTGATGGCGGCAGTCATGGCAACCTCCTAGACTGGAAACTCCCCATAAGAGCACCTGGATCGGCTTCAAAATGGAAGTCCGGGTGAAAACAACAGACCCTCCTGGAGAACCTAACGCGATGGACACATGAATCCCGGCGAGGTGAGCCGATGCGGGAGCCCAATGTGCGGCATAGTGGGTCTGCATTCCATTTTTGCCATTGAGCGCTCATCGAACGAGCACAGTTGTGATCGCGCACTTCGAAGTGTCGGGAGGAGGGAAGACAATAGTCTGTACAATTTTGCTCATATATCGAAAATTGTCGAAAAGGCTCACCGGGATGATTACGCATCTCAGCTCAATCTGAAATCTCTTCTTGCAGTGCTAAACCATTGAAATGATACCGCCTTTGAACGGCTTCGCAAGATGGGACCCGCCGTTGTGGCCAGTGGAGCACCACTGCGCCGCGATCCTCTGCAGAGGCTTTGCGGTTTGGCTGGAGGAATCGTGGGGGACACCGGTCGTTGCACTCATCGTTGGCGGCCTGTGCAGCTGCCTTTGCTACCACCATTTAGTGGAGCGCCTTGATGCAGTCTTCGCACCGGGTTTGGCTGAGCGAAGAAGCAAGAGCGGACATTGCACGAGTTTGACAACCTTTTCGGCAATCGATCCGAAGACCAGCGGGTGCCAGCCGGAGATGCCGTGCGTGGAGATCACTACGAAGTCAACATGCTCCCGCTTCGCCACTTTGATGATGCACCCCGGAATGTCATTCGCGACTTCGACACTCGAACCTGCCTTCACTCCCCTGGTAGTGAGAACCGCTCGTGCCTTCGCCAGATGCTGCTCGGCACGCGTCTTCTCCTCCTGTTGAAACTGCACCTGGGGAGTAGCATATTCGGACGTGAACGTCGAGAAGAGCGGAACCACATTCACAAGGAAGAGCTCGGCATGGAAGTGCAAAGCGAGGTCGGCCGCCGTCTCTAAAGCCGCTTGGGACGATGGGCTGAAGTCAATAGGCAACAGGATCTTTGTCGGGATGGACTTCAAAGTGTGACGTTCGGACATGACGGTCTCCTCGCAGGATCATAGTCGCGGCCAATTGACCATTGTTCTCTCCAGGGAGAACAAAGACTGTGCTCTCTTGCACAGTTCCGGCCCAATGCGCCCGATGTTCTCTCAGGCCGGCATGGTGAATCTCGGCACCGGGATTGCGGGCCTCTCTGATGAGCAATTGTGACCTGCATTCTTGAGCTGGCCTGTTCCATACTGGCGGCGCAATGCCAGAGCACTTGGCTGGACTTGAAATGGCATCACGTCGGCAGACGATACCGCAATAGATGCTTCGTTCTACGTGTACCGGCGCCTGGTTGCGCAGCCTATTGCGAGCGAAGGAAGAGGAGTCATGAGAGTCTTGATGGCAGTTGACGATTCATCGTTTTCCGAAAATATGATTCGTGCTGTCGAAACCTGGATTCGGCATGAGAATACCGAGGTACTGGTCTTACATGTGCTGCAACCGGTTGAGCCCGTGCCCCCGCCCGAGATGGCCCAAGATTACGCTCCTGAGTTGGAAGATGAGAAGCAGCCAGCTCGTACATTGGTCGAGCGGATTGCGGGGGAGCTGCGCAGAGCGGGGTTTACGGCACAAACCGAAGTCCTGATTGGAGACGTAACAGAGACCATTCTCGAGAGAGCTGCCGAATGGCGTGCCGATCTGATAGCGGTCGGTTATCACAAGCAAAGAAGCATCCGCGACTTCTTTCTGGGCAGCGTGGCGGAGTCGGTCGCCCGTCGAGCAGGATGCTCCGTGGTTGTCGTTCGCTCACCGGTCAGCGACTAAAGAACGCCCCGGCGCAGACACGCAAGATACATGAGCAATAAGGGGCAGATATGAAAGTGCGGAGATGAAATGCTGGCCCTCCACGCGACTTGGATATTCAAAGACCCCGTGAACGCTCTGAGTCCGATGCTGACGATGGATTCGACTCCCCATTCTCCGCATCTTGGTGAGTTTGTGCGAAAGCGTCTTATCCGCCAATCAGGCCAAAACAGATGCGGGATACGACTGGGGGCCTCAGGATAACGATGGATCGAAAGGTGGATTAAAGATGACAGAAGGTATTACATCCCTCATTGGAAGCGGTGCATGGAAAGCCCTTGAGGCCCATGCCGCGACGAACCGCACTATCCATCTTAGAGATCTTTTCGCTCAGGATCCTAAACGAGGGGAACGGCTGACCGTCGAGGCTGCCGGGATCTACTTCGATTACTCCAAGAATCGCATTACAGACCAGACGATTCAGCTCTTGTTGCAGCTTGCCGAGGAGTCCGGACTGCGGCCTCGCATCGACGCAATGTTTCGAGGAAAAAAGATCAACGTCACGGAGAAGCGAGCGGTTCTGCATGTGGCCTTGCGCGCTCCAATTGGAGAAGAGATTCTTGTCGATGGAGTGGACGTTGTGCCCTTGGTGCACGCCGTTTTGGACAAGATGGCCGTCTTCTCCAACAGCATACGTAGCGGAGAGTGGAAAGGATATACCGGCAAGCCGATCCGCAATGTCATCAACATCGGCATTGGCGGGTCCGATCTGGGGCCTGTCATGGCGTACGAAGCTCTGCGCCATTATTCCCAGCGCGATCTGAATTTCCGGTTTGTTTCCAATGTTGATGGTACCGACTTTGCCGAGGCAACACGCGATCTCGACGCAGAAGAGACGCTGTTCATCATCTCTTCCAAGACCTTTACGACCCTGGAGACAATGACCAACGCACACTCGGCGCGCGTGTGGGCCTTGGAAACGTTGAAACATAGTACCGCCATCGCCAGACATTTCGTTGCCGTTTCGACCAATGCCGAAGAGGTCGAAAAGTTCGGTATCGACACGGCCAACATGTTCGTTTTTTGGGATTGGGTGGGTGGACGCTATTCGATGGACTCGGCGATCGGGCTCTCAACCATGATAGCAATCGGCCCGGACAATTTCCGTCACCTGCTTAATGGCTTCCATGAGATGGACATTCATTTTCGCACCGCTCCCTTTGAGCGCAATCTTCCGGTTCTCTTGGGTCTCCTGGCACTTTACAACAACAACTTTCTCGGCGCGCAAAGCGTCGCGGTCCTGCCCTATGAACAATACCTGAAGCGCTTCCCGGCCTATCTGCAGCAGCTGACGATGGAGAGCAATGGCAAGCACGTAACCCTGGATGGGACGGGAGTTGAATATCAGACCGGGCCGATCTATTGGGGAGAGCCAGGCACTAACGGGCAACATTCCTTTTATCAACTGATTCACCAGGGGACCCGGCTCATCCCCTGCGACTTCATTGCGTTCGGTCAGCCGCTGAACCCGATCGGCCGGCATCACGACATCCTCGTGGCCAACGTCTTCGCACAGACTGAGGCATTGGCTTTTGGCAAGACCACGCAGGAAGTCGAGGCGGACGGCACGCCACCTTGGCTTGCGCCTCATCGCACCTTCGACGGCAATCGGCCATCCAACACGATCCTGCTGGAGCGGTTAACTCCGGCGGCGCTGGGGAAGCTCGTTGCATTGTACGAGCACAGCGTTTTTACCCAGGGCGCCATCTGGCAGATTGATTCCTTCGACCAATGGGGAGTCGAACTGGGAAAGGTCCTTGCCCAGCGAATCATCCCTGAACTCGAGTGCGAAACGGAGCCGAAGCTCGCGCACGATAGCTCGACCAACGCTCTGATCAGACGCTACCGCTGCTTTGAGAAAGGTTGTGTAAGGTGAATGCAACTCGCTTGGATCCAGCCATTCGCAAACAAAACCTATACAACTGCACTGCTGGGCATAAGAAAGCGGATCATGTTCTGATGCGCAACACGACGGGATCAGGGAAGAATCTTCAATTCGACTCATAGGCATACGGCGATAGTGACCAAAACTGAACAGATAGACAGGCCAACTCGTGGAATGCTGGGCGTATCTGAGGGTGCAAGAGCGCTCCAGAGGGAGTGCACATTCTCCGCTCAACAGAGCCTTCAGAGGAGCGAAGGCATGTTCAAGTAAAAGGAGTATTCATGACCACGACGAACAAATGCGAACATCCGGCTTGCAACTGTGTGGTACCGAAGGAGAAGAAATACTGCAGCGAAGCCTGTGCCGATAAGAAGAAGACTCCCGAACTGACCTGCCAATGCCAGCATCCAGGATGCCATGGGAAAGCGCTTAAAGTCTAGACTTTAAGCCCCGTTTGCACGCGCGGATTTTGTTTTTTCCGTGCGGAATAGTGTCCCACTTCAACAGTCAAAGGCAAAGAGCACCTCATGTCATCTTCTGCGACACTCTTGGCGAACGTTTGCAAGCAAGCTCATCATGTGCTCGACCGGCTCAAGGAGAAAGCACCGTGCGTGTAGGAATTGCGTCGGACCATGGAGGCTTCATTCTGAAAGAGCAGATCGCGGAGTTGATGCGAGGCGCGGGCCACGAGGTCGTAGACTTTGGCGCTCATCAACTGAGTCCCGGAGACGATTACCCCGATTACGTGATCCCTCTGGCCAACGCCGTGGCCACTGGCAAGGTGGATCGCGGAGTAGTACTCTGCGGCAGTGGAGTGGGCGCATCCATCTGCGCCAATAAGGTTACCGGTGTACGAGCCGGACTTATTCACGACATATTCTCCGCCCATCAGGGAGTTGAAGACGACGACATGAATGTCTGTTCTCTGGGTGGAAAGGTGATCGGGTCCGCACTCGCGTGGGAACTGATCGAGACGTTTCTGAAAGCTCGCTTCAGCGGCGCGGAGCGCCACCAACGCAGAGTCGACAAAGTGAAAGCGCTGGAAATGCATGCGGTTGCGTTTTGAATGCATTCATTGAGCTGACCGCATCCTGGCGCGAATGAGGAGCGGACGGCTGCTGCGGTTTGCGGGGATCGAATTTCCCCAGGCCGCGAAGGCGAGGGTCAGTTGTGTTCGGTATAGGCCGGGAATTGGTACTTACTAAGCGTTATGGAGGACATACTTTGATCGAGATTCTGAAAGACTTTCCCGACAATGTTATAGCGCTTTCCTGCGAGGGACAGGTCACAAAAGAGGATTACGAACGGATTCTTGTTCCGGCAATCCTCAAAGCGCTCAAGCGGCACGACAAGATCCGACTCTTATATAAGACCTCGGCAAATTTCACTGGCTACGATCCAGGTGCTATGTGGGAAGACTTCAAGATCGGTGTTGAACACCCCACGCGCTGGGAGCGCGTCGCGGTGGTCACTGACGTGGACTGGATCGTAAAAATGATGGGGATATTCAGCTTTCTCATTCCCTGCCCAGTGAAGTTGTTTCCGCCTTCGGAGGCTGCGCAGGCGCACGCCTGGATCGTGGCCGCCATTTGAGTTCCGAAGGACGCAAATAGCCTTGAAATGAAAAGTGTCGGAAGAGGAATGAAATGAATGTAACCACGCAGAAACTGCACGAAATCGGCCAGAGCCTCTGGCTCGATAACATCACCCGCGGTCTGCTGGCCAGCGGCACACTTGAACGCTACATTCATGAGCTGTCGATCTCGGGTCTTACTTCGAATCCGACGATCTTCGATCACGCAATCAAGAACAGTCACGATTATGACGACGCCATCAGCCAGGGAATGAAAGAGGGCAAATCGGGCGAAACTCTCTTCTTTGAATTGGCAATTGAGGACTTGCAGCAGGCTGCCGATCTCTTCCTCCGGATTCACGATCGAACAGATGGCGTGGACGGCTGGGTCTCTTTGGAGGTCTCGCCACTGCTGGCCCGCGATACGGCGGCCACTCTGGCCGCAGCCAAGACTCTTCACTCCCGCGCGGGACGGCCCAATCTCTTCATCAAGATTCCTGGAACCAGCGAGGGCCTCCCAGCAATTGAAGAAGCAATCTTTGCAGGCGTGCCTGTCAACGTAACCCTGCTTTTCTCTGCGGAGCAATATGTCGCGGCTGCTGAGGCATATATGCGCGGCATCGAACGGCGAATCTCCGCCGGGTTAAATCCCGATGTTGGCTCCGTGGCTTCGCTGTTCGTCAGTCGCTGGGACGTCGCGGTTGCGGACAAAGCACCGGAGGCCTTGCGCAACCAGCTTGGGATCGCGATCGCCAGAGATGCCTATATAAGGTATCGCACCCTACTTGATTCCCCGCGGTGGCAGCGAATCTTGAATGAAGGAGCTCGGCCCCAACGCCTTCTCTGGGCCAGCACAGGCACCAAGGATCCCAATGCGTCCGACATCTTGTACGTCGAGGCCCTTGCCTTGCCCTCCACCATCAACACGATGCCCGAAGCCACGCTGAAGGCCCTCGCAGCCCATGAAGAATTCGGCGAAGCTTTACCTTCAAAACCAGGCGAGAAATTGGCAGAATTCGCCAAGGCCGGTATTGACACAGACGCCGTGGCGACCCAACTCCTCGAAGAAGGGGTCAATTCGTTCGCCAAGTCCTGGAAGGATTTACTGGATTGCATCGCGTCAAAGAGCGAGTCGCTTACTGCTGCATGAGGGCGCGCAGTTGGAACGAAATGCAACGCGGCCTTCGGCGACGGGCTGGGATTTGCTGTTGCTCTCATGGGTATGGGCATATATATCAGCTCACCGGGCGAAGGATTCATCGAAGAGCAATTGGGACCAGCACTCGACAAGGGGCATGTTTCACACTTAAGAGATACCTCTACCGCGTCAGCGGCTGTTTATGCTGGCCGCAGTGAATCGAGATTGCAAATCAGAAAAACGCGCGCTCTTAACTAATGACTGGAGACGATATGAAACTTGCAATAGCGATGGTAGCAATGCTCGCTGTATGGCCGTTTTCTTCCGCAAAGGATTACCAAATGACACCCGGGGTCGATGTTCCAGCGGCGGCCGGGACAGTGAAAATTCAAAAAGATAAGGACAACGGAGACACAAAGGTGGATATAAAAGTAGATCACCTTGCCCGGCCCGCGAGTCTGACTCCTTCTGCCGAAGTTTATCTCGTCTGGATTCGGCCCAACGGTGGAGAAGCATTGAAACAGGGTGCGATCGGCGTCGACAAGAATCTAAGCGGCGAATTGAAAGTGGAGACAGTGTCAAAGGATTTCGATGTGTTCATTACCGCGGAGCAAAGCGACAGCGCGACCTTCCCGTCGAGCGTGGAGGTGCTGCGCACACACGTTAGCACGAACTGATCAGCTTATCGAACTGCAATCACGCACTTAGGGGATGGCAGGCTTGATCGGGACACTTTCTCACACCGGGTCCAGGAAGATGCCTGTAGCACGGCTGCTGGTGGCCCGGATTGGATCTGGGCTCGAAGGGTTACGGTGGACTGGGAAGGAACGCTGGAGCTTATCCTGTTGCGGCGTGCCTCTGGCGGCCTGCAAGTAACGACTCAATCAAAGTACAACAGCAGAGGAGAAGTCATGTTAATCAAAGCGAAGGCACTGAAAGGTTATTCACTCAAAAGCCTCGATGGGGACATCGGGTCGGCCCGCGAGTTCTTCTTCGACGACCAGTATTGGGCGGTTCGGTACCTCGTCGCAAATACAGCAAGCTGGCTAAGCGACAGGAAGGTGCTGATCTCGCCGTACTCTCTGAGCGGTGTCAATAGCTCCGATGAGAGGGTCTCCGTTCAATTAACAAAGAAGGAGATCGAAGATAGTCCTTCCATCAATACCGACGAACCAGTTTCCAATCAATTCGAGGGCGTCTACAACGGATATTACGGCTATCCGGAGTATTGGGGTGGTTCATACATGTGGGGAGGCTATCCGTACATTATGCGGGATCGCAGCAGGTGGGGTCTGTCCGCCTCGGAAGCGAAGAACTGGGATCGCCATCTTCGCAGCACGCAGGAGGTAACGGGCTACCATCTTCTTGCGCTTGATGGCGAGATTGGCCATGTCGATGACTTCATTATCGATGACGAGACCTGGGCGATTCGCTACCTTGTTGTGGCGACAAAGAACTGGTGGCCTGGGAAAAAGGTTCTCATTTCACCAAAGTGGATCGAGAGCGTGAGTTGGGACGCCAGGGAAGTTGCGATCGAACTGACTCGCGAGACCATCAAGTCCGCACCGGAATACACCGACGAGTCTTTGCTCACACGGGATTACGAAACAGGCTTGTATGGGCACTACAATCGCGAAGGATATTGGGTCGACGAACTCTCGGCCGTCTGAAAGCAGTTCAAAAATCCATGAGGGCTGCTCCTCTCTATCCGCGGCGACACACGATGACCGACATCGGCGAAGCCACTCCTGACGCTCTCATCGAGTGGCTCGCACAGACTGCCAGGCCAATCACGGGAGCCTTTCATGCCCTATAAGACCATCGACGGCATCACAAGTTCAGTAATCCCCTTCTGTGTCAAGAACGGCATCGTTTTCGTTCTCCTTGGTCAGAGAGGAAAGACGTCGAAGGCCTTCGCGAATGCTTGGGGCCTCGTCGGAGGATTCCTCGACCCTGGCGCGGAATCACTTGAACAATGCGCCGCACGTGAACTCAAAGAAGAGACCGGACTTGAAGTTCCACCCGATTCCATGAAGCTCGTCACCGTCCAATCAGACCCGAAGCGCGACCCGCGCGGCCAAATTATCGACACCGTCTGGTCGACCCGAATCCCATCCCAACTTCCGGCTAAAGCTTCGGACGACCTTCAAGAGGTCGCTTGGCGCCCGCTCAGCCACGCTCTCACCATGAATTTGGCCTTCGATCATCAAAGTTCGCTTCGACGATTCGCTGAGATCGAAGGATTCCTCCGTGGTTCCTAAAACAATCGATTGGTTCGTCATCCGCACCTAGCCGTGTTACCAGCTCGAAAAGGAGATTCAGAAATGTCGACCGAAACACTCACGACCGAGGATTTACTCCACGAAACGCCCGAAGCAATCGCCCAAGAGGAGTCGGTGCACGGAGATACGACGCTCACTCCGGACCTCCTTCGCCGCATGAACGCTTACTGGCGCGCGGCAAATTACGTGTCGGTCGGTCAGATTTATCTCTATGAAAATCCTCTTCTGAAGGAACCGCTGAAGCTCGAACACGTGAAGCCATTGGTGGTCTCTCATTGGGGGACAACGCCAGGGCAGAACTTCATCTATGTGCATCTCAACCGGATCATCAAAAAGTACGACTTGAATATGTTTTATATTGCCGGACCAGGACACGGAGGCCCCGCGATTGTGGGCAACGTGTACCTGGAGGGGACCTGGAGCGAGGTGTATCCGAATGTCACCCAGGATGAAGCCGGTTTGAAGAAGTTGTTCAAACAATTCTCGTTTCCTGGCGGCATTTCAAGTCATGTTGCGCCAACGACGCCCGGATCGATCCACGAGGGCGGCGAGTTGGGTTACTCGCTCAGCCATGCGTTCGGCGCTGCGTTCGACAATCCGGACCTGATTGTCGCTTGCGTGATTGGCGACGGCGAGGCAGAGACGGCGTCGTTGGCGACCTCGTGGCAGTCCAATAAGTTTCTCGACGCCCGGACCGATGGAGCGGTGTTGCCGATCCTGCACCTCAATGGCTACAAGATCAGCAACCCGACCGTGCTGGCTCGCATTGAGCATGAGGAACTGGAGCAGTTCCTGAGAGGCTGCGGCTGGACCCCATACTTCGTGGAAGGTGACGAGCCCGAGAAGATGCACGAACTGATGGCTGCTACCGTCGACAGGGCCATCGAGGACATCCACCGCATCCAAAACAATGCTCGCAACAACAAGGACACCACTCGGCCGCGCTGGCCAATGATCGTACTTAAATCGCCGAAGGGCTGGACAGGGCCGAAGGTGGTCGATGGTTTGCAGATTGAGGGGACATTTCGGGCGCACCAGGTGCCGCTGCTAGTTGATCCTCAGCATCCCGATCATGTAAAGCTTCTGGAAGATTGGATGAAGAGTTACAAGGCAGAAGAACTCTTCGACGAGAATGGCCGACTGATTGCAGAACTGGAAGAGTTGGCGCCCAAGGGCAACCGCCGCATGGGAGCGAACCCTCATGCCAACGGCGGCATCCTGCTGCACGATCTTGTGATGCCCGATTTCCACGACCACGCCCTAAAGGTGACATCTCCCGGCTCAGTGGAGGGTGAGGACACGCTGGTGCTGGGTTCGTTCCTGCGAGATGTCGCCAAGCTGAATCAGGACAAGCGAAACTTTCGCGTGTTCGGTCCCGATGAGACAGTCTCGAATCTTCTGCAGGCCGTATTCGAGGTCACCAACCGTCAATGGGATGCGCGCGAGTACGGCAATGACGAATTCCTTGCACCCGAAGGGCGCGTGTTGGACTCGATGCTGAGCGAGAACCAGTGCGAGGGCTGGCTGGAGGGATATCTTCTCACGGGCAGGCATGGACTCTTCAATAGTTATGAAGCCTTCATTCGCATCATCGACTCTATGTTCAGCCAACATGCGAAGTGGCTGAAGGTCTGCGATGAGCTGCCATGGAGACGCGATATCTCGTCTCTGAACTTCCTCCTGGCCTCGCATGTATGGCAGCAGGATCACAACGGCTTTACCCACCAGGATCCGGGATTTCTTGACCACGTCATCAACAAGACAGCCGATTTCGTGCGCTGTTACCTTCCCGCCGACGCCAACTGCCTTCTGTCTGTCTTCGATCACTGCCTGCGCAGCCGGAATTACGTCAACGTGGTGGTTGCAGGAAAGCACGCGCTTCCCCAATGGCTAACCATGGACGAGGCGGTCGTGCATTGCACCGAGGGCATCGGCATCTGGCAATGGGCCAGCAACGATCAGCAGAGCGAGCCTGACGTGGTGATGGCCTGCTGTGGAGACACGCCCACGCTGGAGATTATTGCCGCCGTCTCCATCCTTCGCGAACATCTGCCCGAATTGAAGATCCGTGTGGTCAATGTCGTCGATCTGATGAAGCTGCAGCCCAGCACGGAACATCCTCATGGACTGACAGAACAGCAGTACGATTCCCTCTTCACCAAGGACAAGCACATCGTCTTTGGCTTCCATGGATACCCGGGGCTGATCCATCGCTTGACCTACCGCCGCACCAACCGCAACCTGCATGTGCGCGGATATAAGGAGAAAGGCACAATCACAACGCCATTCGACATGCGAGTGCAGAACGATCTCGACCGCTTCCACCTGGTAATGGACGTCGTCGATCGCGTACCGAATCTCGGCTCCAAGGGCGACTACCTGAAACAGCAGATGCAGGACAAACTCATTGAGCACAAACACTACATCGATGCTCACGGTGAGGATATGCTGGAGATCCGAAATTGGAAATGGAATAAGGGCAAGACACAAAAGGGACACTAAATCGGGTTCTCGGAGTTGAAAGAAGAGAAATCTATGAAGAAGCCGGCGAGCGGTGGGTCGCTGTGCGGGTCTCTACCATCGCGCCGAATGCGATCGGGCGGCTCACTGCGGCGAATACGACGCGGCCGTAGAGGCGTACCGCCGTGAAAGGGCAGCAAATCAAACGATATCTAACATTTACGCAAGGAGCGGCATGAAGACGCATAGCAGTCAGAAAGTCGTCGTCGGAAATTGGAAGATGCACACAACTTCAGTTGAAGCGGAGCAGTTGGCAAAAGGCATTATCGATGGCTTCGACCGCTCCGAGCATGTCACCGTTATCCTTTGCCCGCCATTCCCTTATCTCGCGCTTGTTGGCGAAATGCTCAAGGGTACCCAGATCGCGCTCGGCGCTCAAAACATGTATCCCGACAAGGAAGGAGCCTTCACCGGCGAGGTAAGCCCGACCATGTTGCTCGATCTTGGGTGCAAGTACGTCATCCTCGGACACAGTGAGCGCAGGCACAAACTGGGCGAGTCCGATGCGTTCATCAACCAAAAGGTAGAGTGCGCACTGGCCGCAGGACTGAATGCGATTCTCTGCGTCGGGGAGACGCTGGAGCAACGCAATGCGAAGCAGACCGAAACGGTGCTCGACAGTCAACTTTCGCAGGGATTGGCGAACGTTCCTCCAGAGTTCTTCTCCCGGCTGAGTGTCGCCTATGAACCAGTCTGGGCGATCGGCAATTCTCTACACCATGAGAATCCACAACAGGCGCAGGATGCGCTTTTGCTGATTCGCAAGAAGCTCAGTCAAATCTGTGGAGAGATCCGGGCCCAGCAGATGATTATTCAATACGGTGGCAGCGTAGAACCTGAAAATGCAAATGCGTACCTCGGTCAGCATGACATAGATGGAGTCCTCATCGGGGGCGCTAGCCTAAAAGCCGACAAGTTCCTCGCCATCGTCCATGCCGCAATTGCTGAGAACTAAGCAGAGATGTAGCCGGTTTGAATTGAGCCAGGAGTTCGAGATTCGCTCCTTGCGCCCGATTCGGCTTCGTTCAAGGACTCCAATGTGCAGACAGGTCGCTAGGTTGCTTTATGGTGTTTGGCCCACCCCACGAAAACTAAACGATAGCAACGGCCACACAGAGAGATGGGTCCACCTTCCGGCGAACCCGCTCCAAAGGCAATAAGGAAGGGCAACAATGCGGAGGTGTGAGAATCTGTGCGTGGCTTGGGAGGGATGCGGAGAACTGGTTACTGCGCGGAGTTGTTCGATGATGCCTCTTTGTTCAAAGACTACCGGAGTGCCGACTTCCCGTGCTGTGCAAAATGGCTCACAATTGCCTACTGAATTTAAGCCATCTGGATGAAGGTTCTTAATTCAAAGCCGATTATCCTATGCCGGGCAACAGCAATACAGAAAATGCCTTACTCCCGCATCAGAAACATCGGCAGACCCAGCTTTCGATCATAAGCCGGCCGGTAGTGTTCTGTGTTGTATATGGTAGCGACGTCCACTTTGCGCGGCCCGAGTTTCGGATCGGGGATCGACACCATCGTGTAGCAGCCATTCCTGATTGCTGTCATCAAGCCGGTTTCTCCCTCTTTCACGGCATCCATCGCCATTCCGGCGAAGGTGAAGGCTACCATGCGGTCAATGAAATCGGGACTCCCCGAGCGCAGATCGTATGTCAGGTCACTGACCAGAGTCTCTTCGCCGGTGGCAGCTTTGATCTCGTTGCTCAGGTCCTCTGCAACGCTCATCTTCTTGCGGTGGCCAAAGGCATCGGCTGGGCCATATTCCTTTACCGTGTAGCCTTCCCATTCTGCCCCCTCGGAAAGAATCACGAGCGAATAGTTGCTGGGATTATTGTGCTTGTCGGCGACCAATATTTCGATCAAGTGCTTCAGATTCACCTTGTACTCGGGAAGGCAGCAGCGCATGGATGTCACGTATGCAGTGTAAAGAGCGGTGTAGCCGGCGTCGCGTCCGAAGACCCGAAAGATGCCGATGCGCTCGAGCGAACCGACCGTCGTCCGCTGCCGCTCTATGGCATCCACGGCGCGCGTGATGGCGGTTGAAAACCCGATGCAATACTCGGTGTTGCGAACGTCGTTATCCATGGTCTTGGGCACCGCGATCACCCGCACGCCCTGCCGGTTAAGTTCGGCGGCATAGCTAAGCGTGTCGTCGCCGCCGATCGCCACCACGTAATCAAGCCCCAGCGCCTCGATATTCTTCAGCACCGCCGACGTCACGTCGTAGAGTGTACTGGTCACACCATTCTTGGTGGATTGCTTGCTCGGAAACTGTTGTCCGCTGAGTACCGGTGGCAACTCTTGCATCTTGGTGGGATTGGTGCGCGAGCTGTGCAGATAGGTACCGCCGGAGCGATCAATGGTGCGGGTGTTTTCGCGATTGAGTGGCTCGATATAGCGCGACCGGCTGACCGGGTCTTTCAGATCGACGTGTGTCAATCCTTCCCAGCCGCGGTGGATGCCAAGAACCTCGTATCCGATTTCCGTTCCTCGGTAGACAACCGATTTGATGACCGAATTCAGGCCCGGGACATCGCCGCCGCCGGTGAGAATGCCAATGCGCTTCGTGGACATGATCATCCTCCTGAACAGAAATATCCTTTTCAACTCCGAGGAACGTCGATTCGTTTGCTCAGCTATGACGGCCAGGGATATTGGCTCGCGCAAAGCTGCACGGTCCTATGGCTGCCATCCACCCAACGAGTTATAGAGTTGTACCAATGTCAATCGCTCGTTGAGCTCAGCCTGGACCAGCGTAAGCTCTGCAGAAAAGGCATTTGAATCGCTTACAACCATCGTGCAGACAGGCTTTTCGCTGTTGGACGAGGACCAACGCCATCCGTCCCATAGACGGATGGCGAAGGCAGGCCCTTCATAACCGCAAAAGAGGGCGCTGAATATCGTCGATCTTCGCGACTGAATAGATTCCGACATTTCTATCCCTTGAGCTCACATTTCGATTCGAAATACAGGTCCAGAGCCAAGTGCCGCATGCTTACGATCATTCGCGGGCAGTCTTCGGTCTCAAGTAGAACGATCAATGCAACCTGATCGTCGGCGGAAATTGGCATCAAACGGATCTGGTGAATTGTGTCGCGGTGGTATCCCGGATTGCTTCACGTTGAATCACCGAACCACCTCACCGCAAAACGCACATAGGCACCTGCAGATCCCCGTCAGGCAGCGGTCTGCGAACGGTACGCTAACAATCCTCCATCGCCGCATACTATAGATTGCGCCTGGTTGAATCGGAGTAAATATGCCTATTTCATGTTTGCATCCCGCAGCAGTTTTGCCCGCCGCTCTTCGTATTCCTCGCTCGTGATCTCCCCGGCGGCATATCTCCTCTGCAGCAGTCGCAGAGGAGATTGCATTTCCCGGTAGGTAGTCCGGCGCATTGGCGTCATGAAGGAAAAGAACACGACCCATAGAAGTATCCAGAAAAACCACCAGTACCAATGCATTCCCCAAAAATAGTACATAGCAAAACTCCTAAGGTGTGCGGGTTATCGTTGTCCGGCTGGTGCCGATGAATTAGAAAATATCTTCATGGGTCAACCCGAGCCTGTGTGAACTACCCTATTGGCAACTCGCCCCTTCCGCTCACGACTACAGCAAGAACCTGGCGAGACTCTCCCAAATCGAGTGTGATAACGGTACGGCTGGCAGTGATGGCGTGACTGTTCAATTGTGAACATTTTCGCCAATCGCGCATGCGGTACAAACTTAATGGGGTCAGGCGCTTTCATCCCAGGGGTATGAATAGTCCTATCCAATTCCCAGCGCACGAGAAATGCTCGCAGTCCAGGTACGGCCCGGAGATACGCAGACGGCCCTGCTGCGAGTAGGCAAAACCAGGATGACAGAGGTATGACCCAGCTCGAAGCCGGGAGAGAAAGCCTCGTCGATGTAGGCCTGTAAAGTTCAATTGCTTTCCTTCATGGTTTGAGTGAAGGTGAGCAAATATGGTCAGGAATCGCAAGATAGCAGCGAAATACTGTGATTCGACGTAAAGAAATTCTTTTGATAAGACTGTCAGGGTTTGCGCCTGTCTGAAGTCTGGACGTTGGGTGCCCGCGCTGAGCTCACTCGGTGGGTTTGCTGTGACCAGGCCGGCTCGTCCGTCAAAGGACACAACCATCCGCGAGGCGAACTGCATACCAGCGAAGGCGATCTCAATCAGTTGTGCAATTGGGAACAACATTGCAAGTCGACAATGCCCAAACTGGATTCTGTGTTGCTCCGCGACATGAAGTTGTCCAATTCTTACCGCTCTTGTCGAAAACGCTCCATCAGCAAAAAGCAAGTGAGATTCAGAAGGCAACATTATGAAGGCTAGGACACGGCAACTCGACGCGCTATCGGAGACATCTGAAGAGCATGAAAATAGAGCTGACGTCCCCAATATCTTGGAAGAAGACGAGATCAAGGAAATCTACCTGGACAGGGGAGCAGAGGACCACCTCGACGAATCACAGGATGAAGCCGCTGAAGAAGATGAGTTGGAAGAGGAAGATGAAGTAGGTCGGGCCGCACAAGGAAATCGGAGTTAGACTCCTTCATCCTATCGGTGAGCAAGCCTAAAACAGGAAGGACGGGAGAAGTCACGATGACAAAGCTTACATATGTGGAGCGGAAGGAACTACCCAAAAGGGAGTTTGTCTTTCCGAAGACGCGGCGCTACCCGATTGAGGATGCTGCGCACGCGCGGGATGCGCTGGCCCGGTCCAGCGGAAAGCCGGAACACGCGACGATAGCGGCTGCGGTCAAACGGAAGTATCCAGAGATCGATATAGAGAAATAGGAAGTGGACTGCTGCGGAGACGCGGGCCCAACATTGTGGTTCGTGTCCTGTTCCAGACGACCGGCAAAGCCGCCCGTGTCTTTACGGGCTGGGGGTATACCACGCGCAAGATTTCAGGCTTGCTGTGGTACCCGCCGCATCATGGAAGTGGTAGAGATGCCGAACCGCGTTGCTGAAAACTTGGTGATGTTCATCAGGCAGAACAACGGAACTTTGTCCCAAAGGCGCCGTGAAGGCGAGTTCAAGAAGCTGGGCGACGAGGAGGTGGCTTTGATCGAGGGTATTGTCAGCGATGAGTTCGCAGGCTTCTGAATGACCCAGAGACATCGGCCGCGGACGCGGCCGGCACCGCCGCTCCTCCCGCCAGAGAGAGTTCATCGAGTGTATTGGCGGCTAGAGGGAGCCGAACCTCTAAGTGGCCATGAATTTCCGCATGAGACCGGCTCCCGGCGGCAGGGAAGCGTCACGCCGCCGCGCCCTCGATTGTCTTGTTAGAATGAAGCCGCCGGCGCCGGAATTCCCCACCAATCCAGCCATGTCCAGCGCCGGGAATTCAGGTTTGTCATCTCCCATCCGTCGAAAACATCCACAGTAACAGAACGCTGTTGCTAAAGGACTTATCCTCATGATTTCTCTGTTAGACCCCATCCAGATCGACTAGATAAACCTGCCGAACCGGATTATTATTGCTCCGCTTACTCGGTTGCGTCCCACTGTTCGACTGTCAGTTTATGGTGAATAGCTCCGCTCCTTCAAGGTGCGGGCAGGCCTACGTGGCCAGGAATTCCTCCACGAGGCCCGCTGCCAACAGCAACTCCTGCATGCGTCTTATCACCTCTAGATATTGCGAGGCTGCCAGGAAAGCATTGTCGTAAATCTTGTCCCACGCATACGTGACCGCGTAATGTCCCAGGGCCTTTAAGGCGCACGAACGAATACTACAAGCGGCGCTGCGTATGCCATCCACCAGACCGCGGTCTACGTTCGTACCGTGCCGGACCGCATAGTCCACCATTTCCAGCATGACCCCGGCATTGCAGTACATCACCCATAGGCCCTTCGGGCCTTTCATGACCTCCCATATATTTTCCGGGGTCTCGACAATACACCTGTCCCATTCGAAACAGTCGTTCAGTTCACGGGTAGTCCAATCGGGGCGCAGCCGGCCTACCAGGGAGGCCCAAGACCGCCTGCTCGGCCGGAACAGGGCGACAAGCCACCGAACGAGAAAAAGAGCCACAATCGGAAGCACAACGGCCAACAGCAATAGCAGAGGCACTGCCACCTCCACGATGGTCCACAACCATCAAGATTTACAAATAGGAGCGCTCTCCGGGCGCGTGGCCAAGATTACCACAAGAACTGGCGTATTCGGACGAAAGGGTTTTCGCTTCGAGGGGAGTATTGCGAAGAAAAGGTATCCAAAACCAGCCCGTTACGAACTGTGTTTGTCTGCTCGGCCGCCGAATTGGTGCGGGCAGGCGAAGTGAAGACAACCACCCTGCACAGTCGCCACATGAGCTGCGGGAGTTGGGTGGTGCTGGTGATGCACTGTCCGAGGGACCAGGAAAACTTCGCTGCAAACGGGAAAATAATGTTCGCGTAGGCTTGAGTTCGCAAAAATCGAGTGGGTAGACTCTGTGCGGGAGAGACACGCATGGAGTCCAAGACCGCCGCGCAACAGACGCCGCGCCCGGTTCAAGTGTCAAGTGAAAGCGCCGCGACCTACGCGTTCATGGGGTTGTTCGCCGTTCTGTTGGCTCTGGTGACGAGCCAACACGAAATGTATGTCGACGAGGCGCAGGCGTGGCTGATCGCGCGGGACAGCGGGAATCTGCTGGAACTGGTCCACCATTTGCGCTACGAAGGTCATCCGGCCCTGTGGTACCTGCTGATCTACCTGCCGGCGCATCTCTCCGCAGACTTGGAATGGATGCAGGTATTGAACTATGCCCTGGCCCTTGCAATGGCCTGGCTGGTGCTCTCAGAGCGGCGAATGCCGCTGACGATGCGGGTCATGTTGGTCTTCAGCGTGCCACTGCTCTTTTACATGGGAGTGGTCGCGCGCAGCTACATGCTGGCGGCGGTGCTGCTGGTTGGCGCGGCGCGATGCCTGCTGGCTGGCCGGCCGCGGCACTGGCTGGCGATGGTGCTGCTGGCGCTGGCCGTCAACGCCCACGTTTTTTCCATCCCTGTCGCCGCGGGCATCTTCGTCTGGTTCTACTGGCTGGATCCGGAGCCCAGCCTGCGAGTTGCGGCTGGCCGCCTGAGAGAGTGGCGATTCTGGATATCGGCCGCGATTCTTGGTGCGGCTCTGCTGGTTTGCTACTTCACGGTACGTCCGGCTCCCGACGTGCATGTACCTCAGTATGAGCGCGCGGGCTTAGGCACGGCCGGTTATCTGGTGCTTGGAATTGGGCGGGTGTGGAATTACTTCCTGCCCTTTCCCCTGGGCGTTCTGTCGGTGCCTCATCGGGAGCTGATTGCGCCATGGGAGCATCCCTCCCTGCTGGCAGCGGCGCTAACGATTGCCCTGTGGCTACTGGCGGTATCGGTGCTGGCCGCCCGCCGCAGCCAGTGGTTCTTCCTGTCGGTGCCGGTGATGTGGATGGCGGGAGTGTGGGCGACCGTGCATATCCCCGGCCCGTTCCACAGCAGCTTTCTCTTTGTGGCTTACGTGATTGCCTTATTGGCAAACACGCCGCGGGAGGGGGAACGTCCCTGGCTGCCCTCCCGGTACGCCCGGCCCCTGCTGTTCTTGCTGCTTGCCATGCAGATACCAATCTCCGTGCACTATTCAGTAGAAGAGTGCCTTTTCCCGTTTTCGGGCGCCAAGGCAACGGCTGAGTGGCTCAAGAACTCGGGTCTTCTGTCGCGGCCCTTGGTCATCGAGCCGGATACTGCGGCTCCCGCAATCATTGCGTTCACCGGTGTCCAGTCGGCGTACTTTCCTGCCTGCCGCTGCCGCGGGTCGTTCGTAGTGTTTCGCCGCGGACGGGAAGAGTACCGGCAGGTGACCGTTGGGGAGCTTCGGGACCTCCGGCAGCAGAGTTCCGCCTCGCCGGTAGTGGTTTCGCACCAGCAGTTGCCCGGCGAAAGTCTCAAGCAGATGGGCATCCAACTGCTCTACACATCGCCCCATGGCATGTTTTGGCCCTTCGAGGATGTCTTTGTCTATGGGGACAACAGCTCTTCACTGAAGCGCTCAGGAGGCCGGCAATGAACCGGCAGACGGCTGTAATTATCGGTGCCGGGCCAGCTGGCCTGACTGCGGCACTTGAACTCGAGCGCCGGACTGGAATCATGCCTGTCGTGATCGAGGCGACGGACGCGATCGGCGGAATCAGCCGCACCATCCGCCACAAGGGCAATCACATGGACATCGGCGGCCACCGTTTCTTCTCGAAGTCGGACCGCGTGATGCAGTGGTGGCTGGATCTGATGCCTGTCGAAGCCGCCGCTTGCGGTCTGGGCATGGTCAGCTATCACGGCCAGCGGCGCGAGGTGCCTGTTGCCGCTATGGCTCCGGCACAGTCGGATCTGGTGATGTTGGTGCGGCCACGCAAGAGCCGCATCTATTTTCTCCGGCGCTTCTTCGACTACCCCATCCGGCTCACAGCCGCCACGCTCAAGAAGATGGGAGTCTCCAGAACCATTCGCAGCGGCATCAGCTACATGCGCGCTGCCCTGTTTCCCATACCCGAGGAAAAGACGCTGGAGGACTTCCTCATCAACCGCTTCGGCCGCCAGCTCTACCTCACCTTCTTCAAGTCGTACACGGAGAAGGTTTGGGGCGTGCCCTGCGACCAGATCAGCGCGGAGTGGGGAGCCCAACGCATCAAGGGGCTCTCGTTGAAAGGCGCCGTAGCGCATGTTCTCAAGAAGGTGTTGGGCTTCAGTCGCATTCGAGATATTGGGCAGAAGGAGATCGAGACCTCGCTGATTGAGGAGTTTCTCTATCCCAAGCTGGGCCCGGGGCAGTTGTGGGAGCATGTGGCTGACCGTGTACGGGACGCCGGGGGCGAGATTCATTTAGGCATTCAGGTGGACCGTCTCCAGGTAGAGGGAGACAGGATTGTTGCCGTTGAGGGAGTGGACGCCGCTGGCGATCGCGTCCACTTCGCCGGCGAGTACGTGTTCTCCACCATGCCGGTGCGCGACCTGATTCGCGCCATCTCCGCCGACGTGCCGGCCGAGGTGAAGGAGGTCAGCGAGGGGTTGATCTACCGCGATTTCATCACCGTCGGGCTGCTTGCACGAAAGCTGGCTGTGCGGGAAGACGACGGCACCCCGCTCAAGGACAATTGGATCTATATACAGGAGCCGGATGTTCAGGTTGGTCGCCTTCAGGTCTTCAACAACTGGAGTCCCTGGTTGGTGGCCGACCCGAACAAAGTGTGGATAGGCCTCGAGTACTTCTGCAACGAGACCGACCCGCTTTGGAAGCTGAGCGATGACGAAATGGCCCAGCTCGCGATCCGGGAAGTGGCCAGGATCGGGATTCTCAATCCCGAGGATGTCGAGGACATGCATGTGGTCCATGTGCCCAAGACGTACCCGGCCTACTTTGGCAGTTACGGCCGTTTCGACGTGATTCGCAACTATGTGGACGGCTTCGAGAACCTCTTTCTCGTGGGCCGCAACGGCATGCACAAATACAACAACCAGGATCACTCCATGCTCACTGCGATGACCGCGGTGGAAAACATCGTAGCAGGCGTGATCTCGAAGGCGAACATCTGGGCTGTCAACACGGAAACGGACTATCACGAAGAGAAAAAACAGGTGGTATGACCGTCGTCGCGCGGGTGGCGCGATGCGCCATCGGCCGTCTGCGGCTGGTGAAAGGGGAGAAGTATGCAAGTCGAGCACGGCCGGCATGTGGATGTGCCGATGGAGTTGCCAGGAGAGAAAGCCATCGTTTATGGGCTTCTCGGGTTATTCGCTATTCTGCTGGCCCTGGTGACGAGTCGGCACGCGATGTTTGGCGACGAGGCGCAGGCGTGGCTGATCGCGCGAGACAGCGGGAATCTGCTTGAGTTGGCCCACCATTTGCGCTACGAGGGCCATCCGGCCCTGTGGTACCTGCTGATCTACCTACCGGCGCATTTGTCCGCAAGCCTGGTGTGGATGCAGGTTGTGAACTATGTCCTGTCCCTTGCAATGGCCTGGATGCTGCTCACAGAACGTCGGCTGCCCCTTGCCATGCGGGTCATGGCCGTCTTCGGCGTGTTCGTCTTCTTCCACATGGGACTGATGGCGCGGAACTACATGCTGGCGGCGGTGCTGCTGGTTGGCGCGGCGCGATGCCTGCTGGCTGGCCGGCCGCGGCACTGGCTGGCGACGGTGCTGCTGGCGCTGGCCGTCAATGCCCACGTTTTTGCCATCCCTGTCGCCGCGGGTATCTTCGTCTGGCTTTACTGGCTGGATCCGGAGCCCAGCCTGCGAGTTGCGGCTGGCCGCTTGAAAGAGTGGCAATTCTGGATTTCGGCCGTGATTCTTGGTGCGGCCCTGCTGGTCTGCTACCTCACGGTTCGGCCGGCGTCCGATGGCGCAACCCCTGACTACAATTTCTCAGGCGCATCTTGGCTAGACTATCTGGTGATCGCGACGGGCCGGCTGTGGAGTTGCTTTGTGCCTTTCATCCCGCAGATGCTGGCGGAACCTTTGCGTGAAAAGCTCATTCCCGAGTTGCATCCGTCGGTAGTGGCGGCGGCTTTGTCTGTGGCTCTGTGGCTCTTGATCGTGGCATCACTGGCGACGCGCCGGAGCCGGTGGTTCTTTGCGTCGACTTCGCTGGCATGGCTGGCCACGGTATGGGCAACCGTGCATGCGCCAAGTTCGCATCACATTAGCACACTGTTCGTAGTATTCCTGGTCGCATTGATGTTGAACGTGCCGGGGAAAGGGGAGCGGCCCTGGTTGCCGTTTCGTTATGCCCAGCCTGTGCTCCTGGTCCTGCTGGCTATGCAGATGGCCATGTCGATCGAATACTCGGTATTGGCGTGGTTCCATCCGTTTTCGAGCGCTGAGGCGACGGCCAAGTGGCTGGAGCGCGCGGGACAGACCCAAAGGCCGCTCGTTGTGGAACCGGATTATGCCGCATCTGTTGTGCTTGCCCGCACTGGCGTGAGGTCGGCATATTTTCCAACCTGCTGGTGCCAAGGACCGTTCGTAGTGTTCCGCAAGGGAAGGGACAGCAATCGGCAAGTGACGGAGGAAGAAATTGATGCCATCAAGCGGGAATCCGGCATGACGCCCGTGGTCCTATCCCACTGGCCTCTCTCCGTGGACAGCCTCCAGCAAATGGGCCTGCGACTGCTCTACCGGTCCCCACACGGGTTCTTCTGGCCGTACGAAGATTTGTACGTCTATGGGGAGAGCAGCCCTCCCAAAGACGGCAAGTTCACCGGCAATGACCGGCGCACGAGACCTGTGTCAGAACGGAGTGGGTTGCTGCCCCAGCAGAAAGACAGGTGGAGACATTGAGGCGGCAATGCCCAAGCGCTCCTCAGCAGCCGGTGCTCACTTGGTTCGAAGAGACGCAATCAGGTCGAGCTCTTCGTGCCGCGTCAGGCAGCAACAGCGCCGGTGACTTCAGCCGCGGGCCCGCACTTCGGAACCAAAGGGACGAGGTGCAGACCGGCTCGGACCTCTTGGCGCACGTGCATAAGGATGAGCCCGAGCCGGTTGCCGCCGCCGGTACAACGTGTGCTGACACCGTACTTCTGTTTGCCAGGCGGAAGTGACTGGCATTCGCAGACGCCCCAGAAATTGTCGTGGCAGGCATTGCCGTGGACGAGTTGAGCGTCCTCGGTGTCCAGCAGCATTTCGCGCAGAATAGGCCAGGAGAACTTCGACCGCTGAATCTCGAGCATAATGTCAAGCTGCGCGGCGTCCCAATCCGGCCGCATCCAGTTCTTGGGGATATTCTTGCCGAGCCGTCTTGCGTTCCAAGGCTTCATGTTCCAACCGATGAATGAAACGCGATCAGGGCGGCTGAGTATCTTGGCTGCTTCAAAGGCGGCAGCCGGTGAATTGTACTGGTCGTTATCGAAGAAAAAGGCAGAACGAAAGAGCGGGCTCAGAAAGGCGTATTTTCCAGTAAACGACTGAATGATCGAAGGCATGGGGGACTCCAGCGTGAGAGGGCGTGGGGACAGTGGTCCTGATGCGCGGTGTCGCGCTCAGATCCGCTGTTCGTCGAGTGAGATGGATTGGCTCATAACCTGCTCGAACTCTTTGGCCTTCTTGATGCGGATAGGGGTGCAGAGTCGTTCGCAGGTCAAATCAAACGTCTTGCGCCGCGTCTGGATTATTGAAGCGGGTGAACCGGGAGATGAAGTTCAGATGGACCGTGCCGGTGGGCCCGTTGCGCTGCTTGGCGACAATGATCTCTGACTTGGCCCTGTCTTTCTCGGACATCTCTTCATCGCGGTTGTAGTAGGCCTCGCGGTGGATGAAGGCGACAACGTCAGCGTCCTGCTCGATGGAACCGGATTCGCGCAGATCGCTGAGTAGGGGGCGCTTGTCTTCGCCGCGGCGCTCACTGGCGCGGGAGAGCTGCGACAGGGCTACGACAGGCACGTCCAGTTCTTTCGATAGCGCTTTCAGACCGCGGGAGATGGCCGAGACCTCCTGGGTGCGGTTCTCATAATTCTTGCGACCGGACGAAGGCACGGTAGCGGACATCAGCTGCAGGTAATCCACAACGATGAGGTCCAGGCCGCCGGCGTTCTGCTTGAGCCGCCGCGCCTTGGCCCGCATCTCGGCCAACGAGATGCCGGCCGAGTCGTCGATGAATAGGTGCGCCTCAACCAGTTGGCTCAACGCATTCTGTAGCTTGTCGTGGTCCTCGCGGCCAAGGAAGCCGGTTTGCAGCTTGCGTTGGTCTACCCACGCCTCGGATGCCAACATGCGGCGCAAGAGCGATTCCTTGCTCATTTCCAGGCTGAAGACGGCTACAGTGGCCTGGCCGCGAATCGCTGCGTTTTGGGCAATGTTGATAGCCAGCGCGGTCTTGCCCATCGAGGGGCGGGCAGCGATGATGATCAGCTCGCCCTTCTGCAGACCGCTGGTCATGCGGTCCAGTTCGGTAAAGCCGGTGGCCAGGCCGGTTACTTCACGGCTTTGCTTGTAGAGGTTGTCGATGGAGCCGAAGGAGTTTTCGACGATCTGGTGCAGGCTTTGGAAGCCCTGGGTGAGGCCCTTCTCGCTGACCTCCAGCAGTTTGGCCTCGGTTTCGTCCAATACCCCGATGGCTGTCTCGCTCTGGTCGGCGGCGCGGGCAATGGCCGAGGAGCAGATGAGCATGAGCCGGCGCAGCATGCTCTTGTCCTTGACGATCCGGATGTACTCCTCAATGACCGGGCGCCGTGGCAAACCCTCGGTGAGACTTGCAAGGTAGGCCACGCCGCCTACAGCGTCGACCTCCTTGTAACGGGCCAGCTCGTTTGCCAGTGTGACAATGTCCACGGCGCGCTGGGCGTCCATCAATTCGCTCATGCGCAAGAAGATACGGCGATGCGAGTCGAGGGAGAAGTCGTCGGATTCGAGCTTTTCCGCAGCCTCGGCGTGGGCCGCATTGTCGAGGAGAATGGCGCCGAGGATGGTCTTCTCGGCGTCTACGTTCGCCGGCAGTCCGGCGTCGAGGGTCAGATCGGGGATCCCGGCCATATTCCTCTCCATATCTTACGAGGTAGCAGCAACACAGCAACAAGGTGTGGGGCATGGGGTGAAACGCGGGTTGCCAGCCCCGCACACCCCATCGTGGTGGTGCAAGATACCTCAAAAGATTGACGATATATCGTCTTTCTCGTCGCTGGTGACCGCCGCGCTGTTCTCGGCAGCCGAGTCGTTGGCAGCTCCGGGCACTGCCGTTGCGCTCGCGTGTGGCTCCGGTGCCGGCGTGAGCAGAGAGATGTCCGTCACGATAATATCGGTCCTGTACCGCTTCTGGCCTGTCTGCTTGTCCTCCCAGCTGGAGGTAGTGAGGCGTCCGTCAAAGAGGACCCGGTCGCCCTTGTGAACACGATCGCGCACCACCTCGGCCAGTTTGTCGAAAGCGACGACATTGTGCCATGAGGTGTGTTCGACGTATTCGCCGGTCTGCGTGTTCTTCCTCTGCTCGTTGGTGGCCACGGAGAATTTTGCGACCGCGTAACCGTTGGAAGAGACTTGGAATACTGGGTCACCGCCTGCGTGGCCCAGTATTTGCGCCTTCGCGAATGACTTGGACATAAATGAAGCTCCTTTTTGCTAATTACAAAATTCGGTGTCACTGGAACCTCTCCAATGGGTAGAAATGGCCCAAAACAATCGGGACAATGAATGACCGGAGAGGACAAGAGAAATGAAGGGTGGAGAGTACGGAGTTGGCTCCTCCGCCGGGGCTCGGTGTATCAATACTGGACTGGTGTGCCTATGGGCCTTCCAGAGTAAGCACCTGTCGAGTTGGGAAGCCCCGCACCGCCCGCGTCGACAGCCGCGCTTGAACCGTTTGCGCCCGAGGTCATCCCGACCACGCCATGGCCAGCTATGTATAGTAGCCGGCCCATTGGCACTATTGGATCGATCTTTCATCAGGCATGGTGACGATGATGGTGGTGGCCGTGGTGATGGTGCTTGTGAGCCGCAAATACCGGACTGGCAAACGCCATCAGTAGAAGAGATACAGCAAGTATCTTTTTCATAGATTCTCCTGTGGGCATCATAGACATAGAGGAAACGCAGGCGGAAGGTCTACAGAAGCAAAATCTTTCGGCTCAGGCCACCCTCCGCCGCGCGGTAGCGCGCGCGAGGCGGCGGCGCTGGTCGGGGTCGATGACGAGGGGAACGATGCGGCCGGACTCAGCGTTCCAGAATGCGCCCTGGCAGGGGATGCGGCCGTAGCGGAACAGGCGGGTGAGCATGGAGAGCGCAGTGACCGCCAACGTCTGATTAACAAACGGTTCCTGGGCGTTGATCGCTGCCGCGGCGCTGCAGCTTGGCAACGGGTCTTCTTCCTCGTCCAGCATCTCCGGAAACAACTCGGACACGGTCCGCAGCCGGTCTTTATGCCGGCGGTTGCGTGAGTTCAGGGGCTGACCGAGAACGAACTGGCCGCTGGAGTTGTTGTTGCCCAGGTCCAGATAATAGCTGGTGCTGGAAGTGGAGCTGGTTAGAGCGGCCGAGATCTCTCTGCGAGCTGCGCGCGAGTCCACGCACCCCACAACGATGTCAAAGCTGTCGTGGCCGCCGCTTCTTGTGAGGAGGCACTTTCTTGTGAAATAGCCCGGGACGGCGGACCAATTCAGGCCCCAAAACAGGTTGAGTCGCGACACAAGAACGGTGGCCTTGTTGTGGCCTATGTCAGAGACCGAGAACGGCTGGCGAACGCAGTTGGTTTCCGAAACCGTGTCTCCGTCCATGACGGTGACCTCGAGGCCGCGCGGGTGGCCCCACGTGGTGAGCGCCTGATGGAGGTAGGGAAGGTTGAGCAGGAAGGCGCTGCCGGTGCCTCCAGCGCCAACGATCAGCATGCGCACGCGGTTGCGTAGCAGGTGATCCTGAATCGCATGTTCAATTTGCATGATGTTTCTCAATAAAGGCTGCGAGAGTTTGCTTGGCGTCCACGAGGTAGCGGGCGGGGAATTGGTCTTTGCCGGCCAGGGCCTGCCACAGCGCCGCAAAACCACCTTTGCAAGTGGTGATCCGTTGCGCACCGTTTGGGTGAGTGAACTCGCTCTGGAAAAAGGCGCGTTCCCACTGCGGAACGGTCGAGACGGACGGGGATGTCGGGATGGGCGTCGAGCCGAGGCAGATGGAGCCATTTTCATAGACATTCCAGTAGGGCGCTACATAGAGCTCGGTGTTAGCCGCGGGGCGCCGGCTTGTCTTGAGCGCACGAACCGAAAGGGCGTGTTCATGAGCCAGAAAGACGAGCGCCGGCTGCGGAAAGGAGAGTCCATTAAGTGCTGCCATCTTGCCATCGGGGGAGCCAAAGAACATGGGGCGCATTTGTGCTGGCGTCCACCACATGAACATGTCGTTTGTGCGCGTAAGCACATTCTCAGGCAGGATCTCGACGCCGACATTCCGCTGCAGGTTGTTGGCCAGGGAGGCAAGAAAGGCGGTAGAGAGCCGTTGAGCCGGGCCGAGGGTGGGCGTGGACTCACCTTGGACGTCATGCAGGGTAACGAAACTTCCGCCACGTGCGTCGCTATTTCCGGCGTAGATCAGCAGGGCCTGGACGAGCTGGTAACGGAAGTTCTGGCCGATGTGGAGGTCAACGTTCATGGGTGGTCTCCTATCGTGGGCGAAAAGAGCCGCCCATTGGCGGCTTGTGGACAGCATTGCGGCTGGTGAAGAGTGGCTACTCTGGCGCGGAAGGCCGGACTCCAATCAAGAAGTCCTCAGGGTTCCCAAGCGTTGCTTATAGCTATGAAAATCTTCTGGTCACAGATTGGTCCAGGAGAGACGATAGGAAAAGCCTCTATTTCTTCTTGGCGCGGTCTTCCAGGATGGCTTCCTTCCAGCGATAGAAGGTGAAGTCGTTGTCTCCAGCTTTTCCAGTGGTGTTGTCGCGAAGCTCTTCTATATAGCGCTTCTCAAACAAGCCGAGATCGAAGGGGATCTTCTCGGCGAGTTGGAGAACGTCTTGAAAGTCTTTATCACTGTCGCGCTTCAACTTCGCAAGAGCTACATCGTACGGATCCATGACCATCAGGTGAAGATGCTTAAACGCTCCTGGAAACATGGGATGCAGCCGGGATTCGTAATTATATGGGGGATTTGCGATTCCGACAAAATCGAGATTCACCTTATGCTTGATTGCCAGAGGGGAGCCTTTGCCCCCCTCCCTTATTAGGATATCTACCACTCTGGGCGGAGCGACATCCAGAACGTCTATGTCGGACGTCGTTCTGCTGATACCGTACTCCAGCGTGACAGCGAATCCTCCAAAGCATGGCAACGTACAGACTTCGGCCATCTTCGCGTCAAGAACCTGAAGGAACTCCTTCCACGGACTAGGCGGCAAAGTAAGCAAGGTTCTCCTCTGTAAGTCGCGTATCCAGTTTCCAATGAGCCGCAAGAACAGACCGCTGATTATGAGCGAACTTTCTCTGGCTTGGTGGCCACGACTCTTGGCATAGGGTATCGGTCTTCGCGAGGCGCCCTTCTTCCAGCGTCTTCACAACCTGGGACAAGCGTTTCACAACGTCGCGTTTCGCCTGCTTCTTAGCGACTTTTGCGGAGAGAGCGACGACAAAGCCAAGACGATTTTGACGATTGTGAACTTTGGCTTGTGTAGTAAGCCAATTCCAATCCATGTTCGAGTATCGCAGCGGCAGCCAGGGTAGTGCCTCCACGAGACGGGCATCAAGGTCTGGCCGATCGAGTGCGTCAAAGAAAACTTCGGCCGGATTCCGTGGCTGACTTCGGAGGTAACCGTAACCGGGATAGCCGAGTGCACCGAGATCAGCCGCAAGTTGATCGTCGCTGTGACGAGTCTTTGTGGAAACAGGAAGCAGTTCCGGAGTCGCATGCAAGTGCGTGACGGCTCGCTGAGCAACCGCGGGCGTGACAGAACGTTCGCCCTTCTCCATAAGAGAAAGCAATGTCTGAGAGACACCAAGTTGCGCCGCTGCTTCGACCTGTGACATGCCCACATCGGTTCTAGCTTGGCGAAGAGTCTGTCCAGTCATTTCGACCTCCGAACAAAGAATATTACATATCGTGTAATATGTCTACTCTGTGCTTATAAAATACACGGGTTGTTAAAAATCGCAGTAAGTAATTGAAACAAATGGATAATCGAGTACTCAGATGAGGGCAAAATCGGCCCTCCACTAATATCAAACAGCGGTTTATCTCTGAGAATCTAGCAATTTCCCAAATAGCCACCTTGGAAGCTGGTCGCGAGCCGGGGGCTTACACCACACCGAAGCTGCTCGACTTTGCGTTCGGATACGTTTTGCTGGTCGCCAATGGACACGGCGCTCAACTGCGTTGATACTAAAGTTCTTCGCGAAATCATCTACCGGAATCGCTCTATGGTCTTCCCCAACTTCCGAATCCTCCGCCGCAGAAGAGCTCACTGTTTGGGACCGATTCTCAAGGTCGTTGCCATCTGTTCCCAGTTGCCAATGGTCTGAAATGTTTCCATGGCAATCTGAAGACTGGGAATGCAACCCTCTGGCCGGTGCGGAGGTCAACGTTCATGGGTGGTCTCCTATCGTGGACAGCGAAGTGGCTGTTGGAAATTGGAGCTAGGCAGCCAACTCGCTGTTGCCCCGCGCGGGTCGCCGGCCATTCTTCTCCAGGGATTCTGCCAACGTGGCGAAGTCCTTTATAAGCAGGCAGAGTTCGCGGTTGATCTGGAGAAAGGTTGCAAGGAACTGCAAAGCAGTAGAGGTCTGGTTGGTGTCTGCTGGGTCGAAAGCGGCGGCGAAGCAGGGTTCGGAACTTCCTTCCGGCCACTGTTGAGCCTCTTCGTCAAAGCAGCCTTCGATGGTGTCCTGCTTATGAAAGACAATCAGCAATGAGGGCATACACGCCTGGTCGTAGTAAGCGCCGAGGAGTTCGCGGACATCGCCTGCGGCCGGAAGCTGGGCCAGCCGGTGAATCTCAAAGAGCCGGCTGATCCAGCCACCGATCTTGCTGCTTTTCTGGTGCTTTCGCAGCAATGCAAGGTTGTGTTCGTGAACTGGGCCCGGAGAGGCAGTGTCGCGGAGAAGCGCGGGGATAGCAGCCTCGACATCCGGGAATTCGTACTGGTCGGACTCGTTGTCCCCCTCTGCCATTTGTTTCATGTCGTCTACGTAATACCGGGCATCGCTGTAGTCGTAGATGCGCATCCACTTTACAAGGGAGGTGTAGAGTACGCGATAGAACGCCTCTCCCAGGCCTTTGGCTTTGGCTTCGAGCGCATCAAGCGCCGCGCCAGCGACCATATAACCGCAGTACGCTGCTTCGGCGGTAATCAGGAGCGAGTCTTTCATGGTCTTGTTCGCGAGCATCTCCTCTGCCACGGTTTGGATGGCCAAGGAATAGTTGATGTTACCGTCGATAGTGTCGCCGCCCTGCGCGTTAACCCAGGAAGTGAGCGCGGCCTCGGCGTACGCGAGCGGCGAGGTGCGCAGTTTCTCAATCTCGGCGGGCGCTGTGCTGGCGATGCCGAGTTCGGCGAGGCGGTGCAAGAAGGCGAATAGGCGCTCGTCTCCGTCGTAGTACTCGTAGGAGGGGGGAACGCCTGTGAGCGAGGGAAGAGAGAGGGCCGTCGCCGGCGCCAGTGTGCTTAGGCGAGTGGAGGGAGAAGCGCCGAGGGTGGGGCCAGGGTTCTCGACTGACTGTAGCGGTTTCCCTGCACGGCGCGCGCGATGAGTTGGGACAGTTGCTGCGACTCTCTGCATTGGAGGTGCCTTCCGAGGAGGGAGACGGGTTTGTGTGCCGCCTTCTGGGCAAGTTCGTCGATCTCGCCCAGAAGGTCATGCACAGGGGGTGGTGCCGGGAGTGGAGCCGTAGGGCGCCGGGACATGAGTCAGCCCTTGGAGCCGATGGCCCGCGAGAAGGTGTACTGCATACACGTTCCGGTGGCCTCGGGCCCGGTGATGGTGGAAGTGGCGAGTTCCGGGTACTGCGTCGTGTAGTGGTCGCGCACCTGCTCGACGGTCAGTCCGGGGAGGTCCGGAAGCTTCAGTCCGCCGTACGAAAATGCTCTGGGAAGAGCCTTGGCTTGGAGGGTCACGGTTGTTTCTCCTTGTGAGTGTGAGTGGGAATTGGAGGGGGAGGGACCAGGAGATGTGCCCCAGGACCGCCTGTTGGGCGGCAGCCCTGGGGAAATGCTTTACGCAACGCAGGCGGTCTGCTCTTCCTCGTGTTCGTCTGCGTACTCGCCATCCTCGGGGTCGGAACCCTCGTCGGTGGAGGATGCGACAGGCCTCTCGGACGGAGTCGCATCGAAGAGGCTGGGAGGGGCTGGCAGTGCCGGGGCCGGGGCGGAAGTGGGTGCCGGGGGAGCGCCGGTCTTCGTCTTCTTCCACTTGTCGCTGGCGTCCTTGGAGGACTGCTTGGCAGCATCGGCGGCGGATTTCTTGGCTGTCTCCATCTCGGCGGCAGAGTGAGCCAACGCTGCTGCTAGGGAGAGGTGTTGGGCAACGAAGGAGACGAGAGCTTGCGGAAGCTCACGGTCGAGCTCCTCGGCGGTTCCGGTCACACCAGTCGGCGACAGCGGCGTCGAGAGGGCGGAATTGTCGGAGTCGCGGATCTGGGTGGGAACCACGTTAACGGTCAATGTGTCATCCGGGTTGTGAATGATGATGAGCGTCACTTTGCGGTTTCGGACCATGGGCAGAAGTTCTGTGAACATGGGTCAGTTGTCCTTTGTGTGGAGGGATGGTGGATTCGGTCGCCGCGGCGCCGGTGGCCGCGGAACGTGCAGAGGTGGCTTACGCCACCCCTGCGAGGTCTGCGAACAGCGACAGCTGTTCGCAGTGAGAAGAAGCCGACGACGGCGCTTTCGAGTCGCGCTTCTTCCGGGCGTGTGTGAAGGACTCAGGGAAGAGCAGGACGTCGCCGGCAAAGGCATAGACCGGCTCTTGCGTGGCCCCGGTAGTTTGCGGTGAGGGCAGAACAGTGACGGCTGGCGCGTCGAGTTGAAGTTCGGTGTAGAGTTTAGGTTCCGGTTGGACATGTCCGGCCTCCATATCGACCGCAGGCGCTTCGGGCGCCATCTTTGCCCGTTCGCGCGCCAGGCTGGCCCAGACAGCATCGGCGGTTTCCCCGATGCGGGCTTCTGAAACCAGCTCTCGGGCAAGCGCCGTGAGGATATCGGCGGCATCTTCGTCGCCGGCGTCCTGCAAGCCTTCGCCAGTGAACTTTCCCTCGACGGCCAGGGCAACCATGAGTTTCTTGCCCATCAGCCTCAGGCAACGCTCCTGCACAGTGTCCTGGTAGTGAACGAACTTCACACGAACATTCTTGCGCTGTCCGATGCGCCACGATCTCCGGCTGGCCTGCCGCAGCGTGTACAACGAATAGCCCGTTTCGGCGAAATAGATCGTGGGAAACTCGGGCAGGTCCAACCCTGTCTGCACCAGCCGGGGATGGCAGATAACCACATCGACGCCCTCGCGCACACGCTCGGCGATCCATGCTTCGCGCCGGTCGGTGGGGACGGTGGCGCGCATGACGGCGACGCGGAACCCTTCGCGGCACAGCACTTGCTCCAAACGATGTGTGACATCGTGGTCGCCGGTGTAAGTGGCGAAAACCAAGCAACGGCGTCCCTCGAGTCTTTCCTTGCGGAGGTCGTCGATGAGCCACTGTTCCTTGGGGTAGAGGATGGCCTCGTCGAGGTTCTCGGGCCAAGCGATTTCCTCGCGGTGCAAGTCGCCGTTTCCATCCCGGATAAGTGCCTTCAGCGGACCAAAGCCGAACGGATGGTCTGGATAGCACAGCAGCGTATTGAGCATGAGGCTCGTGATGCTGGACGTGGACTTGGGATTGTCGTGCAGGGCATCCTTGATCTGTTCCTCAAGCTTCTCGTATGCCTTGGCCAACATCCCGTCTATTGGGATGGCGATGACCTGCTCCTCGTAAGCCGGGAGAGTCTCCGCGATGTCCTCGAGGAAGATGAAGGCAGTCGAGTCCATGAGGTACGTACCGAACAGCAGGGGCGATGCTCCGGGGCGGCGGCGCACGCGCACCTCGGCTTTGGCCGCACGACTGCAGCGATTGTCTTGCGGGTAGACCTTGCGGACTTCCTCTATGGTTCCGTAGGTCTCCTGAAAGGTGCGCTGTCCCTGAGTGCCCCATGCAAGGCCGTCACGAGCCATGCGGGGACCATCCATCCGGTAAAGAACCCGGAAGAGGTCGTCTGCGTAACCGCCCATGATCGTTCCGGTCATGGCGATGGTCTTGTCTGCGGCGCGGGCAAGAACGGCCAGGCCGTTGCCCTGGGCGGTGTCCCCATTCAGCTCGTGAGCCTCGTCGGCGATGGCATAGTTCCACCAGCCTTTGAGGTAGCGCCCTATATAGTCCAGCGGCGCCATGCGCTGCAGTTTGCTGCGGTCGGCGGACCAGAGGGGCGCGAACAGCTGGGAGCCGCTGACCACGCCGTCCTTGCCCTTACTACCCCGGATAATGACTTCGCTGCGCTTGGCGTCGCGGAAGTCCCTGGTGTAAAGGTTCTCGCCGTCGCTGTTGAGGACGCGTTCGCCGGAGTCTGGATTGACGAGAGATCCCATGATCTGGCCGGATTTGGCGACCGTGAAGACATGCCTCCAGAAATAGGAGAGCTTGCCTTTTTCACGGCCGAGTACAAACCAGGCGGGTTCGGGACAGGCCCTCTTCCAGCCCTTGCGTCCCAGGCGGCGCAACTCGGTAAGGCTCCCGGCCCAGCCGGTCCGAACCAGACGGTTGTTTTGCCACTTGACTTCGGTGACACCATGGGGCTTGCGGGGGTCGCCTCCGTTGCGCATATCGTGGATGAGGAAGACACGGGTGTGCGGAATGCTGTTGAAGATTTCCCGGGCCCACTTCTCCACCAGGTGTGGTGCGGCCATCACCAGACCGGTGTGCTGCCTGCCGTCGGCATGAACATAGCAGGACGCAAGCGACATGAACGTCTTGCCGGTCCCGCACTCGCCCACGATTTTGGCGGCGTTGGCCTTGCGCAAGTACTTTGCAACCGCCATGACCACGACTGTCTGGGCGGGAAGCAGGGTCCGTTTGAGCAACCCCAACAGCGGTGAAACCGGCTCCGCGGGGCTGTGCAGCGGCCGGAAAGTGGTGAGGATACGGTCGGACAGCGTTGCGGAGTAGGTCCGCATATAGTCGTAGATCGTGTGTAGAGGCTTCATGGGGGTGTGCTCGCTCTGTGGAGTGGGTACTAGGTGGATTGGAGTTCTGCGAAAGTCAGCGCCACACGGTCGAGTTGCATGATGGCGGCGTTCATGCATCGTACTGCTTCCTTGAGCTGGTCCTCGCGACGCGCCTTCGAGTCGTAGGTCTCTGCGAGTTCGATGATGATGAACTCTGCCAGCGTGTCGCCGAGCTTGCCGCGCGCAACCAGGCGTCCGTTGCTGTCGATGACCTCGTCCCAGGAGGATTCGTTTCCGTCGTCGATGTTGTAGGCTGCGGCTGCAATGCGAACCAGTTCGCGCAGGGAGATGCTGTTCTGCTGCTGTTTAGGCATGGTGAAACCTCGAAAAGTGATGGGTGGTGGTGGAGCGGGCTCACGCAGCTATGCTGCAAAAGCTCGGCTCTGTGCTGGCCATGACGACCAGGGAATTCCAATTGGGGAAAAGAGACAGGTTAGCGGCAATTGCAGCGGCGATGAGTTGCCGGACGAGGGAGCGGCGGTGATGCAGGCGGACCAGCAGATCCTCCTGATCTTCAAGTTCCTTGTGGTCGTTATTTAACCATTCGCCGGGGAGGCCCTCGGCGGCGCAGGGGATGTTATTCAGGGAGATGGTCTCTACGCAGAATAGCCAGGGATCGAAGTAGTCCCAGCCGGTGATACAGACACGTGTTCACGCACTTTTAGCCAACGAACGCATGACAAATTCAGGGTCGGCAGCAATGACGATAAGAAGCGCGCGCGCAGCAGCATCTGGCTGGCGACGGCCAGATTCCCAATGACGAACTGCATCCACCGACAAACCGAAATGATCTGCGAAACGCCCCTGGCTTAAGTGCAGGCGCTTACGCAGACCCCGCACGTCCACGGTCTCCGGCAGAGTGACCTTGTAGCCCTTGCGCTTACCATCCATGTAGGCGCGGGCTTCAGCTGTTCCTTGCGCCATCTCTTGAAACAATTTACTCATCTCTTCCCCTTGTAATCGGCAAAGAAACTCTTCGCCATTTTTGCCAGGGCACCTTTTCTGATTGAACAACAGCCACCAGAATCTGGAATTCTAGCGCCCAATGCCAGTTGTCTGCTGGAACAGCATCCGCAAAGCAGTCACAGATTCCGGTAAACCTTGCGCTTCGAGCGATGCGAGAAATTCATCAATGGACTTCGGTGGGTTCTTGAGGCTTTGGCGATGTGTTTCGGCGGCATCCTTAACAACGTAGGGTGCCAGGTCAATGAGGTGCAGGATGAATTCGTCTGGATGTCGCGCTTCCATTTCGTATTTCTGTAGAACTTCAGCTGGAAAGTCCTTCAGATTCATCGTGACAAGCACCTGTGCTCCGCCCCGGATTGCAGCCGCAAGTACGTGGCGGTCGTTCTCGTCTGGAAGGCTCAGGCCGGGAATCAAATCCTCATAACCCTCGACGAGGGCGTCGAGAGCCGCCTTATCCATCAAGTGGCGTGTGCGTTCCAGCTTTTGCCGCGTGAGATCCGGCCTGTTCTTGAGGACGTTGGAAATCCACTCCTCGTGAACAGCATTGGACCACTTGGCGCGGAAGATGCCGGTAAGCGCCAAGTGCATAAGAAAGTTCCGAAGTTCAGCAGGGTACAGGACGTTCGCGTCATAAAACGCAATGAATGTGGCCATTCTTAGATTCCCAACTCTTGATCATAAGCCGCGAGTTCTGCAAGGACCGCCTTGCGCTCCGCGTCGATCTGCCGTTTGTATGTCAATGCGCTTTTGAACGGAACGCGTCGGTGGGTTCCAACCTTATGGAATTCCATTTTTCCTTCATTGAGCAGGCGAATCAGAGTCGGTCGAGAGATATTCAGAAGATCAGCGGCTTCTTGGGTCGTGAGTTCCGCACGGACCGGAATCAGTTTTACCGCGTTGCCGCGGCCCATTTCATCTAAAATCTGGATGAGCAGATGTGCGGCCGAGGCGGGAATTTTGATTGCTGGCTCTTTGAGGGGGTTCATTTCACGTAGATCGAACGGCAATGTCGAACTCAGACGTGGTGCCAGAATCCTCCTGGTCTCCTTCGCCAGCTTGGCGTCGTCTTCGGAGGGGATGAAGGACATGAGAGGCGGGGCAGTAGACATGGTAGTAAACCTCAATTGCAATCATACGCATTCGCAACAAGCGAAAGCAAGCGAAATAATCGAAAAGCGACACGATGGCTGAATCTGCGCTCTAAAGGAGTCTGAGAAGCTCACCGCTCCTGAAACCCGGATGACCAATCTGGCGTCCAATAAGCGTTCTCTATGGTCATTTTATGGCACTTTTCTGAGCCATAACATACTTTATTGTCAACAACTTACTTTCATGGCAGTCCTTTTCTCGGCGATAAGCACGACGTCAAATTCCAGCAGGTATTCTCTGAGACCAACCAGTATCACTCATCTTGGCGCTGTGGCGCGAAGGTGGCCGCGCAGCAGCCAGAGACCGCTTATTCGGCCGTCTCTGGGGTGCTGGCGAGTTGGGTGGAGGGAATGAGGATGTCTCCGAGGGTGTAGGTGGGCCAAAGGATGGGGCCGTTTTCCGGGGGCAAGCCCAGGAATCCCTCGCGAACGCCGACACCGATCCACTGAAGCATCTCGTCCCGGCTGGCGCGGATGCGCACTGGGTTGCAGTTATAGCCGGTGAGGTCGTCGATGCGCTTTTCCTCTTCAAGCCGCGCCATCATGTAGTTGCCCCATGCAGGGCAGGCGGGCAGTCCCAGTTTGCTGGCCAGCACTGCCCAGGCGAAGTCGGTCCTGCCGTTCAGGATGAAGACTCCGGTCTCGGTTTTGTTGAAAGTTAGCTCTTCTGAGAGAACAACAACATGGCGCAGTGGCTGTTTGCGACCGGGCATGGGGATTGAGGTCTTCCAGATATGGGCGTTTTCGCCGAGGGAGATGGATTGCTCGGCCTGCCCGGGAAGACAAATGTTGAAGCTCAGTTGTTCGGCCACAGCCGCGGTGAAGGCGGCCATGACCGAGTCGTTAGCGGTGAGGGAAAGCAGGTGGGTCTTATCCTCATCCGCCGCAAAGCGGTCGCAGTAGGCAGTGATGCGCGTGGAGGAATCGCGCCGCTGCTGATGAAAGGCGACTAGCAGGAAGCGAAGGTGGCCGTTTTTCATGTGAGTATTGGGGGTGGCGCGGGGGCCGGGAAGGGTTGGGGCTGCTGCCCAGGAAGCTAATCTTCCGAGGGTAGCAGCACGGTTGTGACAGAGCGGTCGGCGTCGGTAAGGATCCAGACCTTGCCATCGGGGCTCATGTCGGTGTCGTAGGAGCTCAGGAGTCTGTCGTCATCGAACTCAAGAGCACTGTCGTTCGAGGCGAGGTCGCCTTTCGACAAGTCTCCCCAGTCGCCGTCGGCGTGCCGCCGCAACAGAGGTGCGATGTTGAGTCCCTGGGAAATCAGCTCACGGATGCCGGGGGTCATCACCGTACGGCCGAGCGGAAACAAGTGGCCTGTGACCTTCTCGCAGGACGCGATATCTCCCCCAGGCTGGTCATCTTCGAAATGGCCAGTGTCGGGAAAATCGTCCTCGTCGGGTCGATTGCCGCAATCCAGTTGGAGTGCCTGCTGTTCGGGATCGTCGTCCTTGGGGGCCTCGGCCTGCAGGGTCAGCACGCGGCCATCCTCGTATACGAGTGCGAGGTCATTCGCGAATCGCTGGATCGAACGTGTGACAACCGCGCCGTCCTCGTCCGGAGGCTCGTTGATCGCGGTGGTGACCTTTAAGGTACGCCAACGGGCAATATGCCGGTCTTCGTTTTCGCCGAAGACGCCATTCATGAGGCCGGAGGTGCATAGGAGACCGACATGGCCGCCATGCAGGGGGGTCAGAGGTTGGCCGCCGGTAAATGTAGCTTCCGGCAGGAGCGCAAGTCTGGTCTGTCGCCATGCGTTGGACTGAGGCAACAGGTCCTCGAGGAGATCGAAGTCGATGCCCTGGTGGGTAAACGCCGCAGGCCCAGAGGCCGGCACGGTGTATGTCCAGACGCCGTCGCCGGGGTCCGGCAACGGGTCGATGCTGAGGCGCCCCCAGGACAGGCCATTGAGGAAAGTCTGGGTACGCTCGGCGGCCCTGTCGGTCTGGTCCTTGCGTACGCCAAACAGAACCACCTGGTCGTACTTGACCGAGTCTGGGTGGGTCAGCTGGTATACGCGGATGTCGGCAAATCTGCCGGCCAATGTGCGTGAGCAGTAGGCGAGGGCCTTCTCCGGTATGACGAAGACGAGAATGCCGCCGAGCACAAGCCAGCGGTAGCAGTGTTGGAGAAACACCTGCTCCAGGCGCTTGTTGTCCGAGGTGCCTGTCTCGAAGTCGTAAGGAGGATTGAGGTAGAGCAGGGACACCTGCTGGACCTTGCCAGCGACCTCGATGGTATTGCCATGGATGGTGGTGATCCCGGCCACGGCACAGGCCTCGGCGCGGTCGGTATCAAGCTCGATGGCATAGCGCGTGACGGGAGCGTTCGCCGTCACGGCCAGCAGTGCGTCGCCGGTTCCGGCGCACGGGTCGAGCACGCTTGCTTGCTGGGAAAAAGTAAGGCGCGCGCGAATGCGCGGTCCTTCTGAGCCGGGAAGAGGAAAATATCCCAGACGCAATCTGCCTGCTGTTCTCACGGTGAGCTCCTTGCTCGACTCGGACGTGGAAAATCAAGCATAACTTTGCCCAATATGTGGCAGAAGTATGCGTGATTCGGTAGTGTCCGGGCTTGTGCGGGATGGAGATGGTATGGAAGAGAGATTGTGGATCACGGCAAGGGCGTGCCGGCCGAAGCCTCAACTTCACGTTTTGCGATGGGTTGGGTGGTGGGTGGTGCCGGGTGCGGTTGGATCAAAAACCAGGCGGCCAACAAGCAAGAGACCCTAGAGAGGGAGATCCCACTCGGAGTCCACGTCTGGCGGCGCGTCGGAGACCGGCGATATTTGCGGCTGTAGTGGAGGCAACTGCGTTGAGGCTCCCGCAGCAGGCCTTCGCGGTGTCTGGAGAACGATGATGCTAAATGCGACCACCCGGTCGCGGTAATTGGTCCTGCCGGTGTCGCGGTCCTGCCAGGTCTCGGGGTACGGTGTCCCCTCGATATAAACGCGGCATCCCTTGGTAACGTTTTTGCGGATATCCTCAGCTGGCAGACCAAAGGCAAGCACGCGATGCCAGATTGTGCGCTCAACAAACCGGGAGAGGGTAGGGTCAAAGAGGTTCACGGAAGTGGCGATGTTGATCGAGGCCGTGGCAGTCCCGTTGGAGAGGGTGGAGAGGATGGGGTCAGCTCCCGTAAATCCAAGGAGCTGCGTCTTACAGAACGATTTCGACATGATCGACTCCGATGGAGAGGGGCCGTGGGTCTGGTGTGGATGTATCACCTTGCGCTAAGGGCAGGTAGCGGAAGGCAAATAGGCGCTGTACGTAGGCCGGCTGCATGACCGCATGGCGCCGGACACTCTGGACCGGGCAAGGTGGTTAAGACGCGGCCGTGGCCGCCTGTGTAACAGCAGCGTCGTGTGTCGTGGCCCGCTTCTTCAAAGGCAGCTGAGCCCGCTGGACAGCGGGGAGCAGATCACGAAACCGCTCGAACACCGCCTTCCTGACAAGGATGGCTGGTTGAAGCTTGTCAGAGGCATCGACGAGCTTGACCATTGCCGTGTGGCGAGTCGAGAAGAGCTGGTATTGGTCTTCCACCCGGCAAGCGCATACGGGTCCAGTGCGGGCGAGAAACCATGTATGCAAGTCTTCCGTAGACATGGAGGAATCTCCAGATATGAGATGTGGCCGGAAGGTAAGCATGACCACAGCCGGCCGCGGCAGTCAGTTGGCAGGACGCGCAATGGGCGCACATAGCCTCATGTACTCCGACAGGGCGGCGATGTCTTCCTCGATGCAGAGCAACTGGCCTTCGGGAATGTGAAACGTAGTACATCCGGAGAACTCGCGGAGAATGGTCGCGAGACGGTCAAGCAGAGCGAGCGCGTAACGGCCTCCGTCGGGCGAGTGCCGCACGAGCGTGTATTGCTCCAGGTCGCTCGCCAGATCCTTGAGTTGGGGAAACGCCGGGGTGGAGGTCAAATGGAATGCCTCCATGAGGGCAACCGCGTAGTGAAGGTCATTAGTCAACTGCTCGATTTGCATCCGGTACCTCCCCGCGACTTCACAACCCCGAGACAACGCAATAGCAGGAATCCATCGATTGAAGTGGAGTGGGGGGTGGGACGCGGCGCCTAAAACAACTTGTAGAGACGCCGCGCTGTGGAGGTAGGGTGAGGGCGGGATGCGGTGTCTGGAACAGTTCCTTGTGACACCGTACTGTCATTGGAAGGGAAAACATACAGCAGTTGGGAACGGTCAACGAAGCAGGCCTCGGAATAGGAAAGTTGATTTTCCGCGTCCCTCAGCAGCGAAGAAGTCGTCCCTGGTGACAGGTTGCCGTGAAGAGATGTGAAAGGCAAGCCTACGCCCACAAAAAATGCAGCCGAATGTGGAAAAAAGGTCATGCGGCGCGAGGGGGTCGCGCCACGTGGGGAAAGCAGGAGCCTACGTCCTGGCAGGCATGACCAGCACCCGGTAATCGAGCGTAGTGTCATCCGTGTGTGGGCGCAACTGGACAGAGCTACTCGCGTCGCGCAGCTCCACGCGAACCTCTGCAACTGCCATCACTGTGAGAGCGTCCAGCAGGAACGAGGCGTTGAATCCGAGGGAGATCGGTTCACGCTCATACGGAGTGGCCAGAATTTCCTCCGATTCGCCGGATTCAGTCGAAGACGACGAAATGGACAGCTGGTTGGCGCCCAGAGAGAAGCGGATGAGCGAACTGCGGTCGTCCGCGAACTGCGCGACGCGCTTCAGGGTTTCGGCGAGTTCCTTGACCGATAGGATGACGATGCGGTCGTTGTTAGTGGGCATGATCTTCTGGTAGCTGGGAAACTGGCCGGGCATCTTCCGCACGGAGTAAATGCGCGGGCCGACACGGAAAAACAACGTGGCGTCGTTCGCCGCGAAGTCGACGAACTCTTCCCGGGTGTTCGCAAGCAGAGCGGTAAGGTGCTGAACGCCCTTGAGCGAGAGCAGGTATTCCGTGGGTGCCGTGACGGTGTCGAGACATTCCAACGCTTTGGCGAACGCAAGCCGGTGGCCGTCCGTAGCGACCAAGGTGATTGAGTCGGACGCCAGCTGCACCAGGGCGGCAGAGAGGGTGTAGCGGCTTTCCTGGGTGGAGATGGCGAAGGCGACACGCTCAAGCAGGGAGCGGAAAAGCTGCACCGGTAGGCGGGCGGCGGGCTTCTCGGGATACTCAGGTATGGCCGGAAAATTTGCCGGACTCAGGCCGACCATCTTGGTCTTCGACCGGCCGCAGCGAATCTGGACCCAGTTGTTGTCGAGCAGCGTGAAGGCAACATCGTCCCCTTCGAGCAGGCGCACGTAGTCGAACAACTTGCGGGCGGGCAGGAGGAGTGACCCGCCGCTTACAACGCGCGCGGAGCAGGAAGTGAAGAGGGCGTGGTCCAGATCGGTGCCTACGATGGACAGGTGGCCGGACATATCTGCGCGGAGCATCAGACAGGACAGGGCTGGGATCGTGGTCTTTGGCTCACGTACAGATTGGGCGAGTGCGAGCTCCTGAATGAACTCCTTCCGGTTGACCAGGAATTGGGTGCGCGCGGAAGCCGGTGCGGGGGTGGGCAGTGTAATGACAGCAGGCGATGCCATAGGGCGAACCTCAGTGGGTGGTAGTGGGAGTCGTAGAAGCGGGGACAGCGGCCTCCAGGATGGTATGACGAGAACACAGTGCAGACCTTGTCGGCAGGGGGAATGCCTTCGTTATGGCTTGAAGCGGTAGCAATCTCAGTCCTCACAAGGGTGTGGGCATCAGCCATTGTCGTTGGCATGCTGTAGTTTCGCAAGGGTAAGTTGGATATTTGTGCTGGGTTGCCAGTGGACGCGCCGGATCTGTTCTCGGGCTAGGAAGAGGCTACCGTCTCTCGAAACGGCACCGGTTCCCGCTCGCCATCTGTGGCTGGCATCGGGAACATATGCGAGCGTTCGGCTAGGCTCGGGAATGATTCCAGAGGCTCGCTTGCGTGGACAAACCGGTCTATTTGTCTTAGTCGGCGTCTGGCTCGGGGAACGAACCATCGGGGTTGGGGTTGATCTGCTCAAAGTCGCCCAACTGGCCCTCTGTGCATCCCTTCAGGAAGGCATTGAGTTCGTTGAGGGAAGCGAACTCGTAATCGGCCGTAATCTTCTCGTCGCAACTGGCGCCGCTCCCCCATACTAGACGGACCTTGTGGAGCTTCGTGTCTGCGGGCGCGGCCTCAACGCCCGGCGTGCCTACCACGGCGCTGTCGGCCTGGGCCGGACGGGACTGCATCAGGGTGTTGAGCGCAGCCGCGATAGAGTCTTCAGCAAGGGCTAGGGAGTCAACCTCTTCGGTGTCTTTGTACTTCTCGATGTGACCGAGAGCGGAGGTGAGGAGCGTAGCGGCGTTGGCCGGGAGGGTGGCAGAAGTGGAATACCCGGCCTCGTCGGTCGTAAACGGTCCGATGATGCTGGTTAACAGCTCGCGGGCGGACTCTTCGGTGTCGCAGTCGGCGATGGCGTCCTCGGTCCGAACGCTGCTCACTTCTGGGTTGACGCCGTAGAGGGTCCAAATGATCGTCTTGCCCTCGCGCCCACTGACGGAGCGACGGGCCTCAAACTGCGCGCGATCGCGTTCGGCATCGGCGAGGGTGGCGAATGCCTCACAGGACGCGTCGCCTTTCTCGTCCATCGATTCAACGACAGGACGAATTCTGTAAGCTTCGAACATTGCTCAGGCACCTTTCGTGCGGGGAGGGTGGAGAGAAGCGTCGGGAACGCATGCGCTGGGCCACCGTGCAATGCAGCCGAGCCGGTGGTAGTCACATGGGCGCGGGAACTACGTGGCCCCCGCGCCGGGTCTGTGATTAGGACTGGGCATCCCTGGCTGTCTCCAGAGCGAGCCGGACGTTGTTCAGTGTCTCCAGAGAGGGGATAGTGGCGAAGGTCTGGACATTGTAGGTATCCAGAATCTGGTCGACAATCTGAGGAGACACTTCGGCGGCGAGCTGCCGGGTATTGGTTAATAGGGAGCATGCGTCGTTGAGGGCGTGCATGATCTGGTTCACGGTGTCGATGGGTGTGGCGCACGGGGTGAGTGCACTCCTGGCCTTGGCAGTGGCATCTGTGTAGAGTGACTCGCCCAGGAAAGCGATATACCCGGCTTTCTTCGCCTGCAGTTCGTTGCGCAGTGAAGGCTGTGCCACGGAGCGGGAAGTCGAGCCCTGCGAGGGAATCTGTGACCGTGAAGCGTTGCCGGTAGCCGGAGAGCCGCTATGGCTTCCCCGGGTTCCTGGCGACGCCTGCTCTACGGGGCTCGCAATACCAGTGCGCCGGAGCGCAGCCGCCAGCTTCTCGGCAGCAGAAGGGGCGAATTTCTCCATATTCACGGGCTTACCGTACGAGTCGATGTTCCACCAGAATTTCTCGACAAGCCTGAGGTACAGGCCGATCCCAAAGCACTCGGCTGCTCGTTTGAACGCTTGCGTGTCAGCGGAGGTAAAGGCGTTGGGGTCGTCGGACCATGCCTCACCCGTGCCCGAGTTTCTTCCAACTTTCGGCACATCAATGTCACAGATGAGCGCTACCTTGCCTTTGATAATGGTCTTGTTATTCTCCGTGACGGGGATGTTGTCGATCGTGCGGTGTTGGTAAGTGCGGCTCCAACAGCCTTCGCCCAGCACAGAATTCAGCCGGTCAATGAGGACGCCGACTTTGACGTAGGGAGTGACGAGTCCCCGCTTCTTGTCCTTGGTGCGCTCGACTACGCGCCAGCAAATGTCGTTGAAAGGGAATGGCTCGCCGAGTCGGGCGATGATGCTCTTTCTCTCGTCGATGGGCAGGGCGGCGGTCGGCACCGGAGCATCAGGGGGGTTCGGCATGGTAACCGCCTGGCCACGCGAGTCCAAAAGAAGTGATGTTGCCATGTGAACCTCGGGGCCGGACAACTGTCCGGCAGGGACGCGGGTCGGGACGCGTGTGGCGCGCTCGGACCGGGTTAGATGGGCGTAGCATGGACTGGCTGCTGTGGGTCGGATCGAGCGGTTAAAAGCAACAGCTACGGGAAGAACATCTGGAAGCGATTGGCCCACACATGCGTCTGCCAGCGGCCCAGCCCGAAGGCCCGAGCCGGGGCCCGTGGTTCGCCGCAATCCTCCCCCTACAGGAGCGCCACCCGCGCACACAGTGCGCCCAATAACGGCGCGGGAGAGGGGTCTCTCCAGCCCTGGGGATTCGATTAAAGGTGGGGGTGCCCGGACAAGGGGGAGAGACCGCGGCGGGGGAGTGCGGTGGGTCCGCTCTTCGATCCGCGCTCGCACTTCGAGCGCGACGCCCTGGCTTTTGCTCAGAGCGTAACGATCTTGAGGCCGGGGATGTGCTGGAAGTGCTTGACATTGATCGTGGCCACGTCGAAGCCCAGATGCAGGGCGGTGGCTCCGATGATAAGGTCAGGAAAATCGATGCTGATGCCCTGGCCCATTTGTTCGGCGTGGATGCGCCCCGCCAGCCGCGCCACTTCCAACGTCAGAGGATGCACGGCCACAGCTTGATAGAGTTCATCGGCGAAGTTTTGTCTCCACAGGCGTTGGGTGTCCGTCTTGGCCCGGTAGATGCCGTGTGTCATCTCGACGGCGGTTACAGCCGAGAGCGCGGCGACAGTCCTTCCACACACGATTTGCAGGCGCTCCAGAACCTCCGACACACTGTCCCTGCGCCGTTCCCCTGCAATCAGGATGCTGGAGTCTATGATTATTCCCATGCGGGCGGATTCCAAGGCTTACGGCTGGCGACGATCTCTTCCAGATCGGCGGCGAACTCCGGGTCCATGCGCGGCTCGTAGCCCAGTTCTTCGGCGTGCTTTTTGGCCAGAGCAATGGATTCAGAGAGCAGGCGAGGCCGGAACTCGCCGCCTGCCGGACGCACTACTGCCACGGCGCACGTCTCTGATTCGATTACGACCTCTATGCCCGCACGGATGCGAGCCATCACACCGGCGAAGTCGCCAGCGGCATCAGCTTCCGAGATGTAGATTGTTGCCATACTCATAATGATACCTCGATTCTTCACCCCACGGACGAAGACCTGTCCGTGGTGACCCCGTTTCTGTTTTTTCTCTTAGCAGCTTTTTCTATGAGACGGCTGGTTGAGTCAAGGCTTTTGCATTTGTTTTTCCTTTAGCGACGTTTTTGTTTTTGCCTTTGCTTTTGGTTTTAGCGTTTCTCGTCCATGCCTGTCTGCCGGGGGTACTCTCACTTAGGTGCGCGCAGGGGGAAATTGCACCGGCCAATATCGGCTTAATTCCACTGGTGAAAGCTGCAAATTGACTATGTCTGCGGAATTCTCCCGTGCCAACGCGGTGAAGGCACGCTGCTTTTCTTCCTCTCCAACGCGGAGTTCGTGAAGGAACTTATCCAGCGCCGCCCGGTCGGCCAGCAGGCGCGGTTCCAGTGCCCCACCTCGGCTCGCATATGGAGCGAACATCACTTGGTAGGGTCCCATTGCGCTGTTGCCGACTGCAACAATCTTCAATGCTCCCTCGATGGGTCTTGGTACCATATCGAGCACCTTTAGAATAGCTAGTACCGAGGAGAGACGGATATCCTTTCCAGCCTCAAGCTTGACCACCGTAGGTAGGCTGACGCCTGCAACGGCAGCTAGTCTGCGTTGCGTCAGCTTCAACTCCTGGCGCCGACGCTTGGCGGACGCTACGATCTCCGGCCAGTCGAGCTGACTATTTGTTTGAAGGTTCCGTTCCATCGTTTCCTCATGTAATCGGCTAGTTGATTCTTGAGCGTCCGAGAGCCATACGGGGACTCTCGGACGACATCCTGTGCAGCTTCGATTCGCCTGCCCAGATCAAGCGTCGCCTCGCGGAGAGCCGCGTTCCTCAGTCCAAAGGAATCGGCCAGCACAATCAGATGCGGTTGCCCAATTCCTGCCATGCTGGTTGGATTCGTCCCCGGTCCCAGTTGGAGCGCCATTCCAGTTCGGCTGAAGTCGGGATACAAAGCGGCAGCCAGCACATCGTAGAAGGGGGCCAGGCGCAACTGGTCCTCCGAATAGAGCAAGCCGAAGTTCTTCAAGTGTGCATCGTTGTTGCCCAGTAAAACCGACACAAGTATCCGTCGAAAGAGCCGGTCGACATCAAGCAAAGCGCAGCGAGGATTCCGCCGCAGCACATCCGCCATATTGGCGTACTTTCCCGTGTACTTCTCTTCACTGATATGCCCCAGAATTTGGTTAAACTCCTCGAAGTGCCGCTTGACAATTGCCCCTCCTTCACGTGGACGATCAAACCGACGGATTAACAGGCACCCTTCGGCGATTCCCTCGACCGCTGCGATCTGCGTCTCGGCGACTTCGTCATCCGGCAGTAGAATGCGCGCGGCCATAGTGGACAGCTGTTCCAGTTCGATAATCTCCCGAAGGTTGCCGCTAGGCACCTTGGCAATATGGGTACTCAGTTCGCCTTCTTTAGCCGGCCGGAATCCGGTTTCGGTTTCGACCACAAGCAGCTTCGCTTGAACTCCAGAGATTGAGGCACGGCTGGCGAGCGCAGCAAGCTCCTCGGCCGATTCGGGCATCTCTCCCGTCGCGAGGCGGGGCTTTGGATCGCGCACGGTGACCGCCCCAATGCAATCCCCGCCAAATGCCAGCAGCCGTGCGAAACGGTCTTCAAGCGAAACGCCCAGCCAGCGAGCCTGGACTGCAGCCTGACGCCCCTCAGCCAAGAGATTGTCGAAATACGGATGCAGTCTACCGGGATAGAAGTGGGCGTCGGTCTGCGGCGGCAGCGAAACCGCGATGGCCTCAGGCTTTTGTAGAAACTCGCCATCATACGTAAACGAGCAGCGATCGCCCGACTCCTGACGGAGTATGCCGGCGAATCGGTCATGAAAGTAGACGTGCCCGTAAAGATATTCAGCCATGATTCATCTTTCTTGATCTGATAGCTCTTAGGAGCCAAGAGTCATCTTTAATTGATTTATTTTACCATAAAAGAGTGATTAGATCAATAAACATTGATCTCTTATCTGAATCAATTGATGATAAAGAGATGTTGACCGTAGATTGCGCCTCTCTGGGGCTTGATCAACAGAGATTTCTTCCGTCGACTCTTTGGTGTCGCTCTACTATTTTTTGGGCTATAGATTTGTGAACAAGTCATTTCTCTGGCCTCCTGATGTCACGCCACTATTGACTCAACCAAAGGGAAAGATGGGCCGCCCGCCCCGCCTGCTGCGACGAGATGAATAGCATCAGCCGCTCTCTGAAAAAACCTTGCCCTGTGCCTGACTGCTGCCGACTTGTGCACGGTCAACTGGCGTGAGGGAACACGTGGCAGGATGCGTTCACGCTTTGCTGCCATCCGCGTGCGCGTGGCTCACCGCGACTACAGGCGCAAGGAACCTCATCCGGGGCAAGAACTGTTGATCGAGTGGTCGATGCCGGAAAAGGAGCCAACCAAATACTGGTTGTCGAATCTGCCTGCGTCAATCACTCTGCAAAAGCTCGTTGCCATCGCCAAACTGCGCTGGCGCATCGAGCGCGACTATTAAGAGTTGAAGCAGGAACTCGGTCTGGGACATTTCGAAGGCCGCAACTGGCGCGGCTCTATACTAATTCGAAAATCATGCAGTACCATTCCATTCAGGATTGCTTAGAGAATCGGCAATGCCTTGACCCACCCTGCGGGCGCTTGAACGGCTAGTTGGAGCACGGGCCGCTAATGCGGCGTTCTCCGTCGACCTTGAACGTATCCGACAAGCGGGATCGGTCGTAGTTGTGGGGCAGAATCAGGGATCCGCAGACGTGGCCGTATGTAGGCAGGGTGATGTTCGGCGAGCAGCCGGAGAGATCCAGGTCGCCACCTACAAACAGGTTCTCGCCGATGCAGGCAAGGGCCCGACAATCGACCACGGCGCAGTCGCGGACCACATGAAGGTCGCTGCCGATCGTCTCGAGAGCGAAACATCTGCTCAACAGGAGCGACCCGTCAACGCGCAAGCGAGCGTGAACCGTCTTCAGAGTCGGATGACCACTACAGTCGAAGCGGCCTTGAACATGTATGCCTTCTGGAAGTGCCTGGAGAGGCACCTGGTCAACTACGCGAAGGCCCGCAAGAACAACACAGTTGTCAGGCATTGTGCCATTGATTAACAACGTTCGTGCATGAGCTGGGGAACACATAGTGTGCGTATCTCCTTTTGGCCAGCGCAACAATCCGCAGGACCACGACCTAAACTAGCCTACTAGCCCACGCTTATCGTGAAGACCCTGCAGAACGAACAAGCGGCCGGCAGAGAAGTGCGTTTGGAAAAGTATAGCCAGAGCGCGGCAGAGTGTCCATATGGACTTATGGTTTCGCGAGCTGGGTGCGAACAAAGAATCTCCTCAGCGGTCATGAGAGTAGTTGGTCTGGCCGATTGTGAGTTCGAAAGTCTGTGTGGCATCCCTAATGGGAGGCAGGTCGGAGAGCGCGTGCCCACTCCAGGTCGCGGCATGGTGTTCGCAGTGTCGTCCTACGGGCTTTGTGCGTTGCAATGGCGCGTCCCGCAGGCTCGGCCAGTTGACCGTTTGCGATCAGTTCAAAGGTGATCGGGAGCTTCGTCTCAGATGCTTCGTATGCGCGTAATGAGACATAATCCTGAAGCATTTGCTTGACGGTCATCCCGCGCGGCATGGCTGCCGAACAGGTTATCTTAGTTTTCATCTCGCGAACAACCAATACGCGGGAGCCGAGATCCTTATGCTCACCGTCCTGCCAGGCGGGCAGCGCAGTGGTGTAGGTGGCTGGGGAAACGGGTGGTGAAGTGGATTGAGAGCCCTTCTTCCCTAACATGAAACATTCCTCCGTGCGTTGACCACGCCGAGCCGCTGAACCAGCTTCGGGAAAGGCCATTTGCCGCTTTGTGCGGTCTCCATACGAGTTCCAAAATATACACAGTTGAGGTTTTAAGGCAAGACTGGCGTGTATGCAGGTAACACGGTAACCAAACAGGTAATGACGAGAACAGGCTTGCAGCAGTGCAGAATGCGGGGAAAGTGTCGGAGAACCGCAGGAATACAAGGCTCGCCGACACTACACCGTAGGCGTCAAAAGTAACCATAGGTCACGGGAAGGAGTACCCAACGAACAAGGGTTCAGGCGCCTCTTACGCGGCGGCTTGGCTATGGTCGGCCTCGCTCTTCATTTGGCGGACTATAAGGAACAGACCAGCGATATCGAGTCCGAAAACCGCCCCGATGCGCTCGATCGTAAGGACCGAAGGGATGACTACACCCCGTTCAACCGTTGAGATGTAGGTGCGTTTGGTGTTCAACGCAGCGGCCAACTGGGCCTGGGTGAGACCGTACTTGAGACGGAGCATCCGGATGCTGCGGCCGATGCATTTCGCGTAGACGGGTGGAAGCGTAGAAGGCTGGAGAACTTGTCGGCAGCGCCGGCAAAGACCATTTTTCGTGGAAAACTGTAGCAGGCGGCAGTGCGGGCAGCGCAATACGTTTGTGCGGGGGGAGGGCATAGAGTCTCCAAGCGACAAAGGGTAGTGTAGTGGCGGCCCGGAGACCCCGCGACTATTGGATGATCTGGTTGTCGGGCCGGGCCCACATCGCCTGAAAATTGGTCTCGAAGGCGTGGATGGCGTCGGGGTCGGCAGTAAGGGTCAAGGTATTATCCTGCTGCTTTTCGCCGCTGGGGCTCCAGTTGGCGCTTCCTTCGCGGAGCATGCAGCCATCGGAATATGCCTTTTCGTGCATGAGGATCATGGATCCTTTGACGCGAATAGCAATGTTGCGATTTCCGCGGAACAGATTGGCGACATAAGAACCGCGGCGACTCTCATGCTCATACTGCTCACGGTCGCGGTAAATGCGAACGGGGCGTCCGTTCGCGGCGAAGCGTGTGATGGCCTGGGCCAACTCCCAGTCCGTGAAAGCGTACATCGCTATGTCCAGATGGTCGCAGCGAGAATAGACAATGGCCGCAGCGTCAATCGTCTCCAGGTTTTCGTTTGGAGCATAGTGGATCGCACCATGGTAGTTCGCGGCCGGCACTGCTCTGGAGAGCGGCGGCGTCTGGGCCGCGGAGTCCGCAAAGGCCTGGCGGGCGCTGGCCCGTAACAGACCGGTCAACGTGGGCGTAGTGCTGTGGCCGTCGCGAAGCCGGGATGCACCCGCGTCGTCGCTAAGAGTTTGCTGGTATAGCCGGTAGCCTGCAAATGCAAGGCCCGCGAGAACAACGAGCGTCAGGAGGAAGCGCATCTTATTTCTCCGCAGTGGTAGAGTGGGCTGCCGGAAGGCGCAGGGCTTGCAGCAGACCCGGCGGAAGAATGATGGGCGCCACCTTCTCGAAGTGGCTGCGATGGCGGCATGTGCGGCAACGGCTGCCGCTGAGGGCCTGCCGGAAGCCTTCGGTCAGGAAGCTCGGTACAGCCTGAGGTTCGCCGGCGGGCGACAAAAAGGTAGAGGTATTGTCCTCGGCTATCTCGCCGAAGCGCGCCTCGAAAAGCACTCGCCGAACATGGGTGTCCGGTCCGTGTTGTGTCGGGTTGGCAGATGTGGAGACCGCATGTAGCGAAATTTGGGTATGAACTTGATTCACACTATAGCGGAAAACCTCGAAGCGTACCAGGACGGTGCCGAAGACGCGTCGATGCTGAGCGCCGGGCGCGAGGGCGGGCACGGGCTGGACAACTTGGAAGGGATTGCCTTCGAGTGGGGCATAGCCGACGTAGTGGCCTACGGTGGGACCGGCACCGCCGGATTCCTCGCCGCGCAGCAATTGGCGTCCGCTGGATTGGCGGACGGTGACAACGCGGCTGTTGGTAAAGATGGCGTTATCCTTAAGGGCTGCCAACTCATAGGGCGCTAGGCCCAAGCCGAAGCCGGGGGGAGAGGTCCGAGCGGCGGGACGGGCGGTGGTAGGAAGAGGAGGCATGGCTACTCCGATCTGCGGCCGGAGTAGGTGCCGGCACGCCGGTGACAGGCTGCAATGATGTCGAGGCCGCTGCATCTGGCAAAGCAGTAAAATACCGGCGGACTTGCGGACTGCTCGGTAACGTGAAGATTGTCGCGGCCTGTATCGAGACCAGCGGCGGCGCACGAAGGACACTGGACGTGATATGAGGGCCCGTCTTTGGTGATGTACTTGCGGCGTGGGGCCTCAATGTACAAGCGGATATCGAATTGGCCTTTTAGAGGTGGACCGATGCGCACTGGAATGGGTGCGGGAATCAGGTCTTCTGGCATATCCATGCCATATGTGAGCGTGTCGATCATCTGGCGCGAACATCTGGGCAGTCGCCGCAGGTAGGCAAACTGTGCTTCGATCTCCGGCTCGGCATCGCCGAACCAGAACCGTTGCATAACCTTGCGGTGAACGCCAAGCGGTCCGCGCATCCCGTTGCCTACCTGCCCTGATGCGAGAACTTCCTGCTTGGGGAAAACCTCCAGTCCTTCCTTAATGCCGCGCGCGCCTTGGATTGCGCAGCCTAAGCGGTCGAGGAGCGAGTAGATGTAGATGCGGCTGAGACGAGCGGGGATTGGGTCGCAGCAAAGCACCCACAGGTGGCCGCCGCGACGTGACTGTTCGAGCGCGGGGGACAGGCCATCCTCTTTCATCTCCCTGGCGATCTCTTCGAGGTGTTCTTCGGCGCCGGGGTAGTCGCCGTCGAGGGCAAACCACTTGCCACAGCTGGAGTCCGGGTCCAGCGCGTAGATGCCGATTGTGTTCTGACCATCGAGGTGGCGCTGGATGTGGACGGGAGAGAGGGAGACCTTGACGCGCAAATAGTGGGGTGCGTCATGGTCTGCGGGCAACAGAAAGGAATTCTGCAGACAAAAATCCGCGCTGTTTACGAACCACAGCATGTACTCGGCAACCATCAGCGGCGTTATGCGCGCGGGGTCTAGCAGATGTGTGGTGGGGACGGACTCTGTCGTCGCACAGGGCATTAAGCACACGGTAGCGCGACAAAATCTGAGAAGGAAGTCTAGAAAAGCAAAAAATGCACACAGGGCGCCATAAAATGCTGGACCCCTGTGCGGGGCAACTGCCGGGGGAACCCCGAGGATACGGTTGGGGCAGCCGTTTAGTCGATATCCTCGGGGATTACCGGGTAGTTGGGATCGTAGGAATCGATCACAATATCATGGTCTCTGGTCGAGTCGAGTGCCGCGACCACTTCGGTGGTAAAGACCTCATGCTCGGGCTCGGCTACGGGTTGCAAAATGCTGTAATCCGCGACCACCCGTTCCATCGGAACTTCGAACTCTGCCGGCTGTAGTACTGCTTTCATCGTGCCTCCTCTCCCTGACTTGCCCGGGAGTGTACGACAGCAGTATCCCACAGCTTGCAAGGGAGAAAAGGACAGAGGGAACAAAGTTAGATGCGCGCCGCATCATTTTGTTGGCAGTTCCAGGCTCCATGCAATGTGTTCTTCCTGCCGCTGGTGGGCAGAGGCGAGCAGTTTCTGGCGGATGGAAGATCGGAGGCCCCGTTCAGCCGGTCGAGAAGACGCGTCAAGGCGTCATGGCGAGATTCGACTTCTTTCGGCGCGGCAGTGGAGATGTAGGCGCGCGGAAGCATCCACGGCCGGAAGGCGAACGTCGTGATGAATCTCAAGAATCTTGCAGTGAGTACCACGGTGTCAGCCTGTGGAGAGGCAGGTGTGGCGCCGCACGAATGACCGGTGCGAAACCGGCCACAATTAGGCAAGAAAACAGCTCTGTACAAGCATGAGCATGAATGAGTAAATCTGATAGAAAGGCAGGCGCGGGTTTGGCGTTAGAGAACCCGGCGCACTTCACGGAGGAAGAACTGCTTCACCTCGTCCCAGTCGAGTGGGATGAGCATGTGGGGCATCGGGTCCTTTTCGGCATCGCCGAAGAATGTGAGGGACTTCAGGATATGAATCCTGCTGTAGTGAGTTTGCGCGTACTTGCGGTCGAAGAGGTGCAAAACCTCAGCAAGGCCGAAGCGCTGAGCGGACACGTAGAGGTCTACGAAATCGCGCTTTGTGCCGTGACTCGCAATTGCACTCACTTTCATGCACGCAATATCGCGCAGATCGGCGACGGCAACTTCGAGGAATCGAACCGCGGGAAAGAGTACCGGATAGGCATATCCGAGGAAGCTTATCTTGGTTTCTCCAATTGTGGTGTGGAACGTGTACGGAGCCTTTGCAACCAGTGAGAATTCCGCCAACGTATGAACGCGCTGGAGGAGAGCCTCCTCATCGAATTGGACGGCAGCAAAAAAATCCAGATCTAAGGAAAGCCGGTGGCCGAACTGGAGGGCAAGCCCCGTTCCACCCGCAAGGTAAAAGCTGTCAACGATATGTGCATCCCGAAGGGTACGGAGAGTTGCTTCAGTCGAGGCGGTGATCACCTCTCTGTGCCAAACCCCGTCTTCATGCGTTGCCATGGAAACTTCCTCGTGTGAGAGTTGTGGTTAGTGGCTGCCGTTGAGCGCAGCAACCTCGCGGGAAGGGACCTTATACACCAGCGCCCAGAAATTGGCGGACTTCTCAGAGAGGCGGCACTCTGTCACGAGCACCCTTCGGATATCGGCTTCCGAGAACGTCTGTCGCAACCATCTCACTGCCTCCTCATCGCCGTACTCCAGAACACGGAAGATAGTGTAGTCGGAATAGGCCTTGGGCTCGAAGGTGTCAAGGTTCGTATCCCAGAAGAGTGTTTGCAAGTGTCTTGGAATCATACTGTTATAAGTATAGGCCAGAGTGCAGCCTAGTCAAATCAATCCGCTCACGAGCCCCACTTGCTTCGCCAAAACTCTATCCAGATGCAAATAGGACCTCTGCTACTGCTATTTAGCGCCGATACGTCTGATGATCATCGCTCAAGTCCGAACACATCCCAGGGTGAAGAGGGCACCGGTGCCGAGAATATGCTGGACCGAGCAGCCGTTGGCAACCAGGCACCGTGAGATTTGGTCGGCTGCTTTCAGGCCGCATCGACAGGGATCGTTTCGCCCAACGGGGCGACTTGTGAACTGGTACACACCCAGATGACAGGGTAGGGCGGTTCCCAGTCCGGGACTGGGCCGTACAGGTCGGTGAGAACGACCAGCGCGTGAGGGTTGAGCCCGTTCTGGTCGATGTGCTCGAAGACCGGGGCGAACTCCGTGCCGCCGCCGCCCACCGGCATGAGTGCCACCTGCTCACCACAGGAATAGACATCGTGGCGGTGGATGAGCGTGTCGAAGTAGAGCAGGTGGACCTTCTCGGGCCTGTGTTCTTCAATCAGCGCATTGACCTCGCCCGCAAACTGGCCCAATTGCCGCTCGTTGATCGATCCAGAGCAGTCGATGGCGATCACCAGCTCGCCGACGCCTTCCCGGCTGACGCCGGGCAGGTAGAGACCGGCGTGGATGAAGCGGCGATTGGGTCGCATCCACGAGTAATCGTTCGGGATCGTGGCCGAAACCGCGCGCTTAAACCGGTCCCTCCAATCGACCGTGGCCTTAGCCGTCTGCTCGAAAGCGCGGTCCACGCCGGCTGGCATCTTGCCTGCCATGCGTGCGACGGCCGCGGCCTGATGCACCGCAGTGCGCCATTCGGTTTCGGCAGCAGTACGCTGGGCATTGGATAGGGGCTGGCCGGGAGCTTCGGGATTCGGGGCGTCCAGAACCTGGCCGAATCCGCCCGGCGTTTTGGGCGGTTGAGGGACTTGGTTGCCGCCGGGGTCTGGCAGGCTCGATTGGCTAACACTGGACGTGTCTGAGTCGCCTGTCGAGCCCGATGATTGAGGGGAGCCGGAGTTCGACGAATTCTCGGACGCTTCCTCTTCGAGCCTGTTGTATATCTGCTCGGCGCTGAGGTTGTGGTAGCGGTAATCGTCCAGGGCGTCTTTCGGCAGCGCCAGGCCGGCCTTGAGTACCAGGGAATTGATGGCATAGTCGGCCGCCTCGTTCCATCGTCCCGGGGTGCGGTTGCTGCGCCGGGTGTGATGTTGAAGGGCCGGGTGCATAATTTCATGCGCCAGCACTCCCACCAGTTGGTCGGGCGGCAACTCCTCCACAAAGGCCGGGTTGTAGAAAAGGCTCTTGCCGTCTGTCGCCATGGTGGAGATGCTGGGAGCGGGTACCAGCATGAGCCGAAAAATGAGTGCTCCGAAGAAGGGGTGGTCCAGGAGCAGGACGGTCCGGGCCTTCCGGATGCGGTCAAAAGCAGTGGGTTTCACGGGGACACTTCCGTTTGTGGGATATGTGGTGGCCTCGTCGTGGAGACCCGCATCCGTAACCGAAGGCGATGACACGGAACCAGACGGGGTCTCGTTACCATCGGTGTGGCTAGCAACCATACATTCTGGCATTTGGTGGAGGATGTGGTGTTCTCGCGCGGCAAAAGGTCGCAGTTAAATCGAGGCCAGGTAAAGGAGAATCACCCGGTGGACTTGTTTCTCAACGCTTGAGCCTCTTACTGGATTTCAACGGCGGCAGGTAGTTATCTCCGGTGACGACCTTTCTTCCGGTCTTGCTTTCCAGATCGAGCCGGGCGCGTTTGGATATATTGCCACCTGTCCTTGCGGCCTTTTTGTTGGCGGGCAAGCCCACGGCCTCTGTCGTCTCCGCGATCTGACGCGTAGAAAGCTCGGCCAGGGCCGTGAAAATGAGTTCGGCCTCGCTCATGTGATCGCGCAGATTCTGGTTTTCAAGCCCCTTGAGGTCTTTATGCTCTTTGACTGAGACGCCGGACCATTCTTCGTGAATGATGTTGGTGAGGGTAGCGAACTCCTGCCCCCGCTTGACCTCATGCGCAGCCCAGTAGTCGGTCAGCTTGTTGCGGGTTTCCTGCCCAGTCATGCGCTGGGTGATCCACTTTTCGCTGCGGCCCAGCTTGCGCCAGTTCTCCCTGGTCCGCTCCAGCGCCAGGGCGGGATCGGCAATCTCCTGCATCCGCTCATATCCGACCTTGGCGAGCCAGAGCTTGATGGGTTCTGCTTTGGGACTAGGTACGGATTGAACCAGTCGTAACAACGTCTCGGCGGTGGCGACATCAGTGAGACGCTTTTTACCGTCTTCCGCTGTCAATTTCAACTGGTGACAACTTGTCACCAGTTGACTTCCTTCCGCGCGCAACCGCTGTTTGAGTTTGTTCCAGTATTTTCGGGCTACTGTGGCATCCGGTTGCTGCGTCAGGACTCGAATGATGTCCACGACAGAGAACCACCATGTGCCCTTCGCTTCATCGTACACGCGGCGTATAGGCTGATTTTCGAATAGAGCGGTATGGTCGGACATGGATTTGGTCATAGATTACCTCAGCAAGGTCTTGCATGGAAAAATCTTTTTAGCGATTCCTGTCGTTCCATCCAGCGTTTCAAAGGGAAGCGCAGGGGGAGACAAACTATCCCCCCTTTTAATAGCTTCAGCCAGAGAAAAGTCACGTCTGCGCAGCTTCTTGAGGTAATCCGAAGGATTGGGCGAGTCTGTCAGTACTCCCACAATGTCGGAGACAACAAACCACCACTCTTCCTCGTGGAAGACCCGTCACACCGGTGATCTTCAAAAAGTGCCATCTCGCTTATGAGAAGACCTCCGTATCATCGCAGCCGCCCGACCACTGTGCGAGGTCGATCAGTTCAACTAAACGTCGGGCTCGTTTCGCATGATAGCAAGCAGTTTACAGCATGCCAGAGAAGGCGTAGTTGGTCAGACCGGAGCGCCCATGTAGGCAGCCATGTGGTCCAGGATCGCGTCAGTCTCGTTCTCGGTGGACTGCTCGGAGCGGGCGACCGCTTCGAAAAGCGACTCCGCGCCGGCCTCGTCGGCCTGCGGAGGCTCGGTGGGGGTTTGGTCGATGGCAAGGACGCTGGCGATGGTGCATGCGATCGCGGCGGCGCTGGCAGCGGTCTGCTGCCGGGTTGTCGGGCTGTTGCGCAGCAAGTCAGCGGAATGTTGGCATAGCTGCTTGCGTACCTGTTCGGTGAGGGAGGCCAGGTGCGGGTCGCCAACGATATTGAGCCGTGGCAACAGCTCTACGAGATCGCAGACATTCGAGACCAGCGTCCCGTGGAAGCGGGCCTCCGGATCGGCTAGGCGGCTTGCCATGTGATGTGTCACCTCGTAGAGGCGCGTCCAGAGGTCGCGCATGCCGTCTCCGATCGCCGCGCGGGTGGAAGCGTCGATGTCGCGGGCAATGCGGGCTTGCTCGTCCTCCGACAGGCTGACGCGGAAGTCGTCGCCGGTCGGGATCGGCAAAATCTCCGGCCGGAGAGCAAACTTCTCCTTCACCTTGTCCCCGGACGGGTAGTCCTTGAGCCGGAACAGGCTGCCGAGCATGGGTTGGGCCTCTTTCACGTAGGTGTCATAGGCATCCAGAAACTCGTCAACCGCATAGCGGAACTCAGCCGCGAAGTCGCGCATCTGCGCGTTGAACTCGAAGTAGAGTTCGGCGGGCAGGATGCGCAGTCCTTCGTCGCTCCAGGGAAGGGTGACGCGGTAGAAGTACTGGCGAATGCGACCCGCGATGGTCTGAATCTCGTCGAGCTTGGGCGCTTCGCAAAACAGGCGCTTGTTATAGCGCCCGGCCTGTTCGTTGGCGCCGTTGAGGGTAGCTACTTCTCGGCTGACCTTGCGGTCATGCTTGCGGGCAGTCCAGAGGCTGATATGAATGGCAGCCAGCATTGCCTTGGTGGAAAGGTCCATGGCTATAGCTCCTTGGCGGGTGCTGGGTGGCGGCCCTTAGGCCACCACACCGGCAAACCGGACACTGAAATCGATAAAGGTTGACGTCTTGGTGATGGCCTTGTCGCGCAAGGCGGCATCGCGCATGGCGAGCACGTGGTACTCGGGCTCCATCCGGGAGAGATATTGGCCGGCCTGGCCTATATTCCGGTCGTTGATGATCCGGCCAAGGGCGGTAGCGACGGCGATGGCCACGGATGGGTCATCAGGAACCTTTGCGGTCGTGGGGTTGTACAGGATCTCATCCGTGGAGGGCAGGTCATGCAGCAAGTGCAGGAACGAGAGGAACTCTGCGGCGGCGCCGTCTCCTACCACTCCGGTGAGTATGTGGAGGAGCAGGTTATCGGGACCGGCATGACGGGCAAGCCAGGCTTTGAGGACGCGCGAGGCAATAGCCCAGCCACGCGGATTCGGCCAGGCGTTCGCATTGGAGTTGTCGCCCGGGTCCAGCAGCAGATTGGAGCGGAAGCGCAGGAAGGCTATGATCTGAGGAAGAATTTTGTTGACAATGGCCCAGCTGCACCAGTCCCGCAGGTCCGGTTCCAACGTGAGATGGAGAAAGCGGCTCCGCAGGGGCCGGGGCATGGCGAAGTGAACGCCACGCTCCGAAGCCGGGTTGCCGGCCGCGAGGATATCCCAGCCATCAGGCAGAACATAGTCGCCCAGCCGGCGGTCCAGCACCAGCTGGTAGCAGGCGGCCTGGACCATCTGCGGCGCCGAGGTCAGCTCGTCGAGAAACAGAATGCCTTTGCCTTCACGGGGCAGAAAGTTGGGTACAAGCCACTTGGTAGTGTCACCTTCGATGCAGGGAAGGCCGCGCAGGTCGACGGGGTCGAGCAGGACGGCGCGCAGATCGATGAAGTCGACGCTTCGTGCGATGGCTAGGTCGCGGACGATGTCGGACTTGCCGACGCCGGGGGCGCCCCAAATGTGTACGGGGACGTTTTCGCTGAGGGCGCAGTTGAGCGCCTCGATAAGATCAGAAGGGGTCATGGCATACTCGCTTCTCGATGGTGAAGGTGAGGGGGGGCAGACAAGCGCCGGGATCAGGGCATTGACGACTGGCGCAACAGCGGCGAGAGTGAGGTCGAAGCCGGTGGTAATTTCATTGGTCTCGGCGCCTGTGTTTTGGGAGCAACTCAGTCTGCTCCGCCACCCAGTTGCTATTCGTTCTGCTTGGCTCTGACCCAATCCTGGTAGCTGCGGACCGTGTCTTCGTTGGCAACCTCGTACCGCCAGTCGGACATCGGGTAGTCTGGGTGCTCTTCCCACGGATTGTCTGGCGACACCTGCGGCGCTGGAGGCTGGTGCGGGTTCGGAATATCAACGCGCTCGTCGGAGCGGAAGAACGCGACAATCTTCCGCTCGGGGATGAACTGGACCCCGGGGCGGTCCAGGTCAAAAACGTCAACTTGGTCGACGCCTACTGTTTCGCTCTCTTCAATGTCCTTGGCGAGAGACTGGAGTGTATCGGACTCGTATGCCCATATGATGTCGTTGCTCGACCGCTCAACGGCGGCAAAGCGCTGAGGGTGTGCCGGCACCTTATAGCCGTTGTCAAAAAGCCAGCCTGCATCCTTGAGGATGGTGTCGGTCAAGTATGTGCGGCGGGCATTGCTGGTTGATGGATTGTCCATAACGGATCTCCTAACGTCTGGTCATTAAGGACTGGGTAGAGGTCGAGCCTGTCGATGTTGGGTCGGAGTGGTGAGCACCGTTTTGATAAGTTTTGATGAACTCGCAACCCATCATCGCAAATGCGGACAGTAGAACAGGCTCACCGTTGATGATGCACAGGCTGGGCTCGGGCAGGTCTGTGGCGATCAGTGGAGAGTTCCGGTCCCTCGCGCACGAATCGCAAATGCCGCTGGTAAGTGAGTCGCGGCCCTCGGTAGCGCGGGTGTAGGCCGCGCCGACCAGCAGATGACCGCAAGCGGAACAGAACAGAATCGGAACGTGGGCCTGTTCCAGCAACAGGCAGTCCGGGGAATGGAAGGGATGTACTCCACAGAATCTGCAGACCATACATTGCTCCTTATTCAGAGAAGACCACTTTGACGTTTAATGCAGCTGCAACCTTCTTGGCCGTTTCCTTGGTGAAGTTCCAATACACAGTCTGGTAGATCACGTTGATGCCTCTCGGTTGCAGGTGGCCGGACTGGATGGAAAGCGTCTGGCCGTGGTGCTGAAAGCGTACCGGCGTGGCCTGGGAGAACGGCACCATCTCGGTGCGCAGTGCCTCAATCTGCTCGGAGGAGTACACGTCGGAGAGTTTGGGACCAAGGTTGTCCATGGTTATCCCCCCTGACCGTAGTCGCGGAGAACATCCCCGTTGGTCCTCGTCGCGGTGGTGTCCTTCGCAGCTTCCCTTAAAACCTTCGCTACGTTTGCGCCAGTGTGTGGCGCATCGTTGCCCCATTCAATGTCCAACGTGAATTTCATGGCTGTCCTTCGTGGCCAGTGCGGCCGAGGTAAAAGGTGACGCTATACCTGTTCCTGGGGCAGCGGCGCCAGTCTTCCGGCAGCGCGTTCGGCAGCCCACCACTCGTCGGACCGTCTCTTGGCTTCCGCGCGCAACTCGGCGGCGTATTGTTCGAGTTGCTTCCGGCTCAGGTGCTTGGTGGCTTCGTAGCTTGCGAGGGCCGTGGAACCCAGATGGCAGGACAGGTTCCGCGCCAAGGGCCCGTCCGGGCGTGCCTTTGCCCGCCGCACCACAGCGGCGGCAACGGCATCGCCGTCATAGTCGGGTAAGGACAGCGTGTTGCCACGCTATCCTCCCCTAAGAACCGTACTTGCGGGTTTCCCAGCATACGGCTCAAGCCATCGTTAAGCCCTAATTAAAGGACCGGTTGTGTTGCCGTTTCGAGCAATGACGGCACAGGCAAACGTCACCCGTGTCCAAAACGCAGTCGGCTCGTATACTGTGCTGGGAGTGCGCATAGATCCTTGTCGCTGCGAAGAAGCCGCGCAGCTCGGTGGAGTGATGTGAGATTGGAGGTCATCGGGTATTAGCTTTCTTCCATAAAAAGCCTATATATAGGTTATTTCTATTGCAATTAACCTATATATGGGTATAATAAGCCTATGGCCAGAGCGACTCGTGCATACCCAGCCTTATCCGAAAACACGGTCAGTCAGATCCAAAAGCTGGGTCGGGACATTGCCGTCGCCCGCAAGCGGCGACACGTGTCTATGAGCGAGATGGCGGAACGCATGATGGTCAACCTGAAAACGGTGCAACGAATGGAAAAGGGCGATCCTGCCGTGGGAATCGGAATTGTAGCCGCGGCACTGTCGGTCCTGGGCCTTCACCGGCGACTCGGTGACCTGGTCGCACCGGAAAGCGATAGCGTGGCTCTTCAAGAAGACATCAAGAAGCTGCCGCGCGATTTTAGGAAATCAAAACAACGGACGGACAAATACGATTTTTGAGTGAGAGATGCCAACAACCTACGTTTATGTTTATCTGGAAGAAGGACCAGTCCCCGCCGGAATACTGGAAACAAGTGGCACTGGCCGCGAGGCAGGAGCTCGCTTTCGGTATGGACGGCGCTATCTTCAGCGCAAAGACCGGCTGGCGATCGATCCCGTTCAATTGCCTCTGACGGCCCCTGACGCCGGCCGGGAGTACATCACCGAAGAAGGTTTTGTTCTCTTTAACGGTATTCGGGACGCAGCGCCTGACGGTTGGGGCCGTCATCTGATGGAACGCGCCGCCGGCGCACAGGCCCTCTCCGAATTCGACTACTTGGTGGCAACAGGAGAATCTCGTGTTGGCGCGCTGGCATTTGGCACAGACCTGTCCGGGCCGCGTCGCATCGTCCCATGGGCCGAGGAAGAAGTGTACGGCGAAACCCTCGATTTAGCGGGGATGATTGAAGCTGTCCGTGAACTGGATTCCGCTGAGGGTTTGCCCAGGAAGCATCGCCGCTTCTTCTTGCGCGGGTCCTCCCTCGGTGGGGCACGGCCTAAGGCAACCACAGACTATGACGACAGACAATGGATCGCGAAATTTGGCCGCGCCGATGATCGTAGCCCGATGTGCCGCATCGAATATGTCACGATGAAACTGGCGGAACAGGCGGGCATCACGGTACCTCCTATACGGCTCGAAAAGGCGCTCGGACAAGACATTTATCTCATTGAGCGTTTCGACCGGGTGCCGAACGATCAGGGATACCGTCGCCTCCCCTTTATCTCGGGACTGACAATCCTCGGCGCCCATGAAAGTGAGTCTTCACGGCAGAGTTATCGGGGGCTGGCGGATCAGTTGCGGCGTTTTGGGTCGGAGCCCACAGGAGATCTGAAGCAGCTCTGGCGCAGAATGGTGTTCAATATTCTCTGCAATAACAACGACGACCACCTGCGAAATCATGGCTTTCTGTGGGACGGCCGCGGCTGGCGGTTGTCTCCTGGCTACGATATCGTCTCGTTTCCTCAGGTGGGAACAGAGCGGGACCTCGCTATCGGTGTCGGTCGCAATGGGCGCGGGGCAACGATCGAGAACGCATTAACCGATGTAGCAAGTTTTGGCCTATCACGGAGTGAAGGCATTTCCATCGCTCAGATGATGCAACGGATCGTGAAGACAAGTTGGGAGAAGTTGTGCGTAAGCAATGGATTCACCTCGCTTGAAATTGAGCGGCTTCGCAACTGTTTTATTGCCTGCGATGAGACGATTCAGGGTGCGTAGAAAGGTCTGGCCGTCATCTGAACCTAATGCCGCGAGCGGGTGGTCATTGTTCGGCCAGGGTAGAAACGGCTTTGCAATGCGCCTTCCACGGGTGATTCTGGCATTCTGGTTTGGCCCATGAACGGCAGTTAAGTTTGGCCCACTTGGGCGGCACTGGCTAGGCTTCATGGATGGAGCGACTGAAGCGTAGCTGGCTGACCAGGAGGGTTAAGGTGGAACTTTTTGAGCAGATACGCCGAGAGTTGGAGTTCGGCGTCGGAACGATCGCCGGAGTGTCGCGGAAGTTGGGAGTACACCGGCGGATGGTGCGGGAGGCGCTGCGTAGTGCGGAGCCGGCCGCGAGCAAGCCACAGCGAAGGCGACTAAGGAAGTTGGTGGATGCGTCTGCCTTCATCGACCGGATTCTGACTGAAGATCGGCAGGCTCCGGTAAAGCAGCGTCATACAGCTCACCGGATCTGGCAGCGGTTATGCGCGGAGCTGCCAGGCTTCACGGGAAGTGAGCGCACGGTACGCGGCTACGTTCACCGTCAGAAGCGGCTGTCGGGGTTGGGCGGACACGAGGTTTTTGTTCCGCAGAGCTACGACTGGGGCGTGGAAGCGCAAGTGGATTGGTACGAGGCATACGCCGATCTTGACGGTGAACGCACCAAGCTGCAGATCTTCGAGATGCGTTCGATGGCCAGCGGCGGAGCGTTTCACCGGGCCTACACGCACGCCACACAGCAAGCATTTCTTGAAGCCCACGAGTTGGCGTTCCGCTACTTTGGCGGGGTTTTCCGGCTTCTCCGCTACGATAACCTGTCGAGTGCGGTGAAGAAGATCCTGCGTGGCCATCGGCGGGAAGAGACTAGCCGTTTCATCGCCTTCCGTTCTCACTGGCGCTTTCAGAGCGAGTTTTGCAACCCAGCTCGCGGCAACGAAAAGGGAGGCGTCGAGGGCGAAGGTGGGTATTTCCGTCGCAACCACTGGGTCCCTGTACCGGAGAACCACGATCTGAGTGAGTTGAACGCGTATCTGGAGCACTGCTCGAACGATGACCGGCAACGCATCCTGAGCGGGCGCACGGAGACAGTTGGTGCAGCGATGCAGAACGAACAGCCTCACCTGTTGCCGCTGGCTGCTGATCCGTTCGACCTGGCTGAGATCAGCTTCCCCATGGTCGATAGCCTGCGTTGCGTGCGGGTGCGTACTAATCGCTACTCTGTTCCGTTGCCGCCGGGCACGAAAATAGAGGCCAGAGTCCATGCCGATACGGTTGATCTATGGCATGGGGGCAAGCGCATTGCGCGGCATGAACGCAGCTACAGCCGCCAGCAGAAGATCCTCGACCTTGAGCACTATCTGGACGTATTGCGCAAGAAGCCTGGCGCACTGGCAGGATCGACCCCTTTGGCACAGTGGCGGCAGGCGGGGCGCTGGCCAGCGTCTTTCGATCGGTTGTGGCAGGCGTTGAACCTGCGTCATGGCCGATCCGAGGGCACGCGAGAGATGATCGAACTGCTCGAACTCGGCGCCAGCCAGGGCTGGGATCGATTGCGTGTTGCCATCGAGCAGTCGCTGTCGATGGGTTGTCATGATGGCGCTGCGATCCGCCACTTACTCACCGCCGAACGGTTGAACCGGCCCGTGATCGCAGCTATCGAGATCGGTGGTCTTGCTCGATACGAACGGCCACTGCCGGTGATGACCGGCTATGACCAGTTACTTACCAACGCCATGGAGGTGCACGCATGAAGCCCTCCATCGACAACCTGGAACAAGCCGCCGTGGCCGAACAGTGCCGCGTCTTGCGTCTGCCCGCCGTGGCAGATCAGTGTGCGTCGTTGGCCGAAGAGGCCATCAAGCAGCGGCTGACTTACCTGCGCTATCTGGAAGTGTTGTTAGCTACAGAACTTGAAGAGCGCGAGCGCAACACCATTGCCCGGCGGATCAAGGATGCTCATTTGCCGCGCTTGAAGACGCTCGATGAGTTCGATTTCAGCAAGGCTCCGCAGATCCAGGCCACCAAGATCCACGAACTGGCTCAGGGTGGCTACATCGAAAGGGCCGAACCGATAATTCTGATCGGTGATTGTGGCACAGGCAAGACGCATCTGCTGACTGGCTTGTGCGTGGCTGCCTGCCGGCAGAAGCGACGAGTGCGCTTCGCCACCGCCGCTGCGCTGGTCAACGAACTGGTCGAGGCCAAGCAGCAGTTGCAATTGCGTCGCGTGCTGGCTCGATGGGAACGCTACGACCTGATTGCCATCGACGAAGTGGGCTATGTGCCGATGGCCGACCTGGGAGCGGAGTTCCTCTTCCAGGTCATCGCCGAACGTGCCGAGAAGGCCACCGTCATCCTGACCACGAATCTGCCCTTTTCCGAGTGGACCCAAGTGATCCCCAACGCCCGGCTATGCAAGGCGCTGCTGGATCGCATCACCGATCGGGCGCACATCATCGAAACCGGCGCCGACAGTTTCCGCTTCCGGCGAACCGTAGAGAAAGGCAGGACCAAGACCACGGGCTGATCGATGCCCGCGCTGTGCTCCGGGCTTTCGCTACGCTCCAGCCCGGAGCACAGCGCATCTCCATCCCTATACCCCTGTCCGGCAAACTGCCACAGATGGGCCAGAGTTAACTGCCACAAGTGGGCCAAGATTACTTGCCAAACTCAACGGGGAAGCGAAGCGGTTCTTTCCATATGGATGGGGAACGGTAAAGCAATCAGCCTGGGGCAACTATCCGGAAAGTCCGGATAGTTGCGGGGTGGCGTCAGGTTTAGGAGGCGAGCTCGACGAGGTGTTGCTGGTGCCGGCGCTTGGTATCTTCTTCGCGGGCTGCTTGGTCGGCAAGGATGGTATCGAGGATGGGCCGGACGGCCTGGAGGAGGAAACGGGCGAGGTCGGTTTGGGTGAACTTCCACCGCTCAGCCTGAATGCGGATGCGGTTCAGCTCGAAGAAGGGGAGTTTGACGGAGAAGGAGAGCCATAAGCGGTGGCCCAAAGAGGACGATTATCCGGCTTATAGCTGGACGATCTTGAGGCCAGGGATGAGCCGGAAGTGGCGGAGATTGACGGTCAATACAGGGAAGCCAAGCGCCAGCGCCGTGGCGCCAACCAGCAGGTCGCCGAAGGGGATGGTCACGCCCGGGTCCTGCTGCTCGCCGTCGATCTTTCCGGCCAGCAGGGCCGTCGCCTTGGTGTACGGATAGACCGTCAAATCGCGCAGCAGTTCATCGATGAAGGACTGGCGGCTAAGCCGCATTGCCGGGGTTTGTGCGCGATAGATTCCGTGGACGAGTTCAGTTAGCCCAACCGAAGAGAGCGCGGCATCCTGATCGCCAGTCACGGAAATTACCTGTTCGATCAGTTTTTCGACTGTATCCCCTCGGCGCTCGGCGGCGATAACGACGCTGGAGTCGAGGATCAGGCCCATGGGTTTTCCAGCGGCTCGGAATGGCTGTTGATGACCGCTTCGAGGTCATGGGCGAAGCTGCCGTCCAGCGTGACCATGGAGCCATGCTCCTTGGCCAGGCGGAGAGATTCCGAGAGCCGCCGCAGAGGGCTCTCAACAACCGTGCGCAGCACAACGGCAGGAGATGCGGCGTCCTTGATGACGACCTCGACCCCAGCGCGGACACGAGCCAACACACCGGCGAAGTCGCGGCAGGCGTCGGCATCCGAGATGTGGATAGTTGCCATATTCATAATGATACCTCGAATTTCAATCTGTTCCTATACAGACTTGCAGCGAGGTGAGAGAGGCGGACCTGCTGAGAGAAGTTGCAACGGAGAGGGTGCTGGCCGATCACTGAGTGGTAGTCGGGCAATAGGTTGGAGCAAATTCAGGAGGCGAACTCAACGAGGTGTTGCTGGCGCCGGCGCTTGGTAGCTGCTTCGCGGGCTGCTTGATCGGCGAGGATGGTGTCGAGGACAGGCCGGACGGCTTCGGTAGGGGCTTCGAGCAGGGGTAGGACGGCCTGGAGGAGGAAGCGGGCGAGGTCGGTTTGGGTGAACTTCCACCGTTCGGCCTGGATGCGGATGCGGTTCAGCTCGGAAATGGGAAGTTTGACGCTGAAGCAGAGCAGGGGTTGTTTGCCGCGGCGCCGGGCGCGAGCCCCATTTTCTCGTGCGATGAGGTTGAGGGCTTTGAGCAGGACTTGTTCCTCGTGTTCGCCGGGCGGCGGGGGGACGAGGGCGAAGGGTTTGGCATGGTCGGCGATGATGCCGAGAATGTCGAAGGTATCGGAGATGTTCTCCATCTGTTCCCCTTTCTAGAAGACGGTAGCACGGATGCTTGGGCGAAGCAAGGGCGAAGAGTGTTATGTGCGGATCCTGCGACCCTTAGCAGAAGGAAAAGCACAGTCGGCCTCCGGTAGGCAGGGTTCCTCACCGTTTCCCTCCATATATATGTAGCTGTACAGCCCGCAGCCCACCGTAGGTCACCCACCTCTCCAAGAACAAGGCCTTATCGACGTGCTTCACGCGGGGTGAGGGGGAAGAGGAGAAGCCAGTGCACGGTGTACCGGCGGTACTGGCCTTATTGGGACTGCGGGCTGTACAGCTACATACTGATGGATAGAATATGTGCTGCCGCTGGTAAGACTGCTCCACTCGGTACACCGGGCTCGATGGTAGGGAAAGAGGAGGGATGCGGGCTGTACAGCTACATAAGTGGGGTAGTCGAGGGTGATTCGGCTGATCCTGAGCTTCTCGCCACCATTGCGTGGTGACGAAATCCGATCTCTACATCGCTGTTTTTACCGAATCAGGTGCGGCGCCGCCAGACTAATGAATTCACGGGAAGTGATGATCTTTGTACTCTTCCAGAATGCTGGGAAGTGCTTCTGATTGCCCGTTATCAGATAGTCGGCGCGGGCAGCATCGGCACATTCCACAAAGACATTGTCTTCGGGATCGCTCGTCACTTCGAGGTGGCGTGATGGCTCAACAATGTGGCTGCGATTCTTGATGAGCTGAAGTAGTTGCAGTCGAAGCCCTTTTCGTATGCCCAATTCGGGGCGGGATAGCACATCCGCATATTCCACAAGGATGGGAGCCGAGACATACAAACGAGCGGGCTTGGTGATAGCAAGTAGAAAAGTTGTTCTCTCGAGACCCTCCGGTTTTAGGGCGGCAGAAACCAGGACATTCGTGTCGATGACTAGGCGGAGAGCGAGCATCAGCGCTTCTTCTTGTCTGCTCTTGCCAGCTTGACTACCTCATCAATCTGGCGCGAAGTAAGAGCATGCGTTCGGTTTCGCTTGGCCTCGTCCCCAATGATCTTTAGGACTTCTGGCTCTGGAGCGGCAAGCTTCACATAATCGCGAATGTTCAGCAGCACAGCGGTGGGCGTGCCACGCTTTTCGATGACGAGCGACCGCCGTTCAACGTCGACACGGCGTAACATTCTTCCAAAAGTTGAGCGAGCACGCAAGGCCGAAACCACTATTGTGTCGTTTTCCCTAGCTGTTGAGGTGGCCATGAGCTCTCCTTTTCATTTATTTGAACTGTACAGTTCAGCAGGAAAAGAGTCAACCTGAACCTGCCGAGTAAACCTGAGAACGCAGCATTGTGGCAACCGGCTGCAGCAAGAGTTTCTCAGGTGGTTGCCTTGCGGCCGGATGCCCTGGCCGGTTGGCAGGTTTTCCGTTCAAGCGCCGCCACGCGCGCCTTCATCGACTGCGTAGCGTTCCTGCCTACCTGTATCTTCCAGCCCACCTTGAGATCTCGAGGGAACTCATGGATGTTAGTGTCAGACACGTCCAGGCACATACCCACCGTTAAGCGCTCGGGCAGCGCCGTCAAGGGCGTCATCGAGAAGTCGGCGATGCCGTCTATAGTCATGCCGCCCGCCAGCTTGGTGCCTTTGCCGCAACCCAACAGCCGCAAGTTGCCGCGGATGTGGGTGCCGGGCGCAAAGACGGGCTCGCGATTGTCCTGGAAGGTGAGGTTGCCGGTGATCACCGAGCGCGGCGGCAGCGTGCCGCGCAGAATTAGGGGAGCGGCTTGCCTGGGAGTGAGGTGAAGCCGCCGCCGGTTGTGGGTGTCGCGCTGCCCCTGACGCGGAGCGGACCGCGCAGGAACAGCCGGGCGTGAAGTGTTGTTCCCGCGCATAGGATGCTCCATGGTAAGAGAATATAGGCCTGAGAGATACGTCGCACTACTCCGGACCAGGCATTATCCGGGGTGCGCGATGCCGGTTGGCAAACTGAACTCTGCACTGCGGAGAAAGCCGCGACGGAACGGCATCGAATCCCGACCTGTAAGCCATACTGCACATCCTGGATCTCCGTGTAGGAATAGCGGTCCGTCCGCAGTTTGGAAAGCAGGGCGGTCGGCTTCAGGGGAGATTACTTGATGCGGTTGAGCATTGCAGCCGTGCAAGATGCCAGACCCGGAGAACACAGAATCGTGGCGAATCTTCCCTCTTTCGCCAGTTCGGTAAGGTCCACCTGAACGGGAGTGCTCCCATCTTTCGGCCGCACCGTAAATACAGTTGCAATGGTGTCCGGGCAAGTCTGCGCTTTGCGCGCCTGCACGGCGGCTTCAATCGGGGTGGCGGCGTCGAACACGTCTATTTTCCAGCTGACCAGATAGTCCATGGCGTTCCGTTCCTTTCTGCGGCGACCGAGCGGGGCAGCCCTGGAAATACTTCTCCCGCCGCCCGTTTCCTCGATGTAGTGGAGTCAATATGCCGGAGGGCCTGCGCAGCTATTGCACTTGCCCTCGAATAGTTGGTCGGCCAGAGCCCCGCAACCGTTGCACCGACCGGCGTCTTCGTGGCTTACCCAGACACGCGCCGACACAAACGCTCCACCGTTGCCTTCGCTCACCGTGGCATTGTCCAGGATGTCGTACTCATCGTCCAGACAACCGGACAATTTCCTTCGCCCAGCCGCGATATAGGCTGCATCGAACTGGGCATTGAGCACAGTCTGTGCAGGGGAAGGTGGCTGCGGTGTCAGATTCAGCCGCTCACAAAGGGCATCGATTTCCTCTACCGTCAAAGGCTCCACGTCCTCGAAGTGATCGCAAGCGGTTGATGGCTTGCTAAGGCAGCCGTAGCGCTCGGAAAACGTGCATCCTGGGTCCGCCGGAGTTCCACTCAACTTCTGGCGAAGTTCCTGCAAGCAGCGTAACGCGTGAAGAACCGTTGCCAACTCCCGGTCGTCAAAAACTTGAACCGGCCCGGTACTGCTCTCCTTTGCTGTAGCCAGCGGTCCTTCGGTTCCAGGCAGCTCCAAGTCGTCATAGTCCACATTGTAGGTGTCGTTCAGGTCGAAGCACTCGTTCTTCAGGTACGCATGCAGCTCGCCGTACTCTTTGGCTTTGATGAACGTTGTAGCCTTCTCGCGGGTCACGGTGTCCTGCTCGCTCGTGACAAGACGGACTAGGTTCTCCCAGGCCGCCCGCTCCGTCAGATGAACGCTGGCGTAGGTGCCGTTCCGGTTGTCGTCGCAGGCCAAGGTCCAGACGCGCAAAGTCCGGGTTGGCGCCGGGTCCGTCGGCATGACGCTCTGCAACTCTCTGGCGATCGCCTCCAACTGGTCGTACTCAGTGTTTCCGGCTGCTACCAGGTTAATGAACTCTCTGATGTCCACTCTTTCCTCCTCCCGTTACCGACGCGCCAGGCAGCGGCACTGCTGCCGCCGTCCAAATGCCGGTAGGCGGCTGCCGGTACGCTCAACGCGCCGTCGGCAACCCGTCTGTGTATTGACCAGCCGCGCTCTGGGCGGTCAGCTTCTTGAGCCGTCTGTCGACCGCAGCCGTGACACGCCGATGCACGTCGGTCTCCGTGTCGTTTTCCTCGACCGGAACCAGCACAGTGCGCGGCTCCCCGGCCAGCAGCGTCAGGTATATCCGCTGCACCAGGCGCTGAGCGTGGTAATCGTTCCAAGCTTTTCCCGACTGTTTGCCCGCTTCGTCGTCGAGGCGCTTCCGTGCGCGAGCGAGAGCCCAGCCGATATCCGCATAGCACCCGCCCGCGCCGTCATCGACCACGCTGCCCTGGGCAACCAGCAGAATCGTGATGTCCGGCACCGGCCCGCGATACTGCTCCCACAGGCTCAGAATCGACTCGGGAGTGGGAGGGTTGTAGACGGCGGCGTAAGCGAAGGCGGAATCCGAATAGCGGTCGCACACCACGGTGTGGCCGGCGCGCAGATGCGGCTCCAGGCGCGACACGTTGTCGATGTGGTCCAGCAGCAGGTAGAGCTGCTGCGCGCCTGTGGGCAAGATGCGCCCCGAGTCCTCTAGGTTAAACACCGTTTCGCGCACAACTGCGCCCAACGGGGACCCAGTGCCGAATTTGGTGCCCGGCTCCTTCGTGAAATAGACTCTGTGGCCGCGGCCTTCCAACTCCCAGCGCAGCATGTCGGCCTGCTTGCTCTTCCCGAGACCGTCGGCTCCTTCAAACGTAATGAAGAGACCCGTGTTCATGATTAATTCTCCTGTCGTGTGCAACTGTGAGTCGACGTTCTCGGTGCGATTGCCGGGTAATAGGAAAAACGGCGGCCCAGCATGCCAATACTGGGCCGCCCCCGGAGGCGTCGTGGTGATGGCCACGACGCTAAAGATGCGTGGGAAGACAGACTCCTGTGTGCCACATCGCGAACTGTTTGCAAGCGCGGTCGCATCCTAGTTGCGGCAGTCATTGATCTGGTCGCCCGGGATGCCGAAGGTCTCCGCGGCCAATTGGTAGATGTGGCAGAGTTCGACCGTAGCGCGGGCACCGGTGTGGTTCACCGCGACCGCAGTGCCGTCGAGATGGCAGCACTTCACGTGGCCAACCTCCATCAGGACGGCGATTTGCCCTTCGACAAGATGCGCGGCCAGCTCGGCAACCATGTCAACCTCGATCGGGTTATTCTCGCTGTCGGGCCAGGTTTGTGTGGGCCACCCTCCGTCGTCGGTCTCTGAGTAGATGCCAAAGAGGGTCGTGCTGCCGGTGGCCTTGGTCTCTACACTTAATTCGCGTTCGGCGGCCCATTCACGGAACTTTGCTTCGTCGATTACCTGGAAGAAGTTGGTTCTAGCTGCACCAATCCATTGGGACATGACGGGTTCTCCTGAAAGCAGTGTGATGGCCACTGTGTCTGGTGGCTAATCTGGGCGCGTGTTGCGAAAACATTCGGCCATGCGGTCGACTGCGGCCTGGTATGTGTTGGCGCTGTCTTTGTCGTACCGGATGCGCAGCCGCTTCACCAGACCGTCCTGCACAAGCGCCCGCTCAAGCAGGCGAGTATGGATCCTCTTGGCGGTGATTGCATAGGCCATTGGATCCAGTTCACGTCCGGTAACGAGAGTGGATGGGTCTTCCTCGGTATAGGTGCTTACGTCCGCGTCGAATATCTGGCCGATTCCCCAGGAGCCAAGATGCGAGCCATACACGCTGAACATTGCATGGCCGTCCCGCGACACGAAGGTTTCAACGTTGCTCTGCGGCGTCGAGGACTGTTGCGTGAAGAGGCTCGGATCGTAGCACACTGAATACCCGAAGCGTACGTTGGTGTAGGTCGTGTATGCTACGCTGACAACCGCGGAGCGATTGTGCTCCCTGACGAGCAGCAGCATAACTCCGAGGCCAAACTGGGCTAATACCGCCAGGAACAGTATGAGCAGGACGGTCTTCAAGGGCCCCGTCTTCTTTGATGGCTCCTTCTCACCACCGGCGCCGAGTGTTGTACCGGCCGTACTGGTCTGCTGGTTGCCATCATCGAGTGCGATGTCTGCCAGCTGGGAGCGTCTGCCCGTCACCTCGCCGTAGGCGTTCTTCTCGATTCGCCGCTGGAGTGTGGCTCTGTCCGGGGCCTCAACAAGAAAATGGGCTCGTACTGGGAAATACTTCACAGGCACCTCCAGTGCGGTGAGTTCCGAAATCGGAGGTTACGAGATAGCCACTCCGATGCCGATAACAAGGGTTAAGAAATCACCACTCAGACGCGTTAGAAAGAGTCCGTCGACGGCGGGACTCTCACGGGTGTTAAGTTAGGCGTGCGAAGAGGCGCGGGGAAAATGGCGGCACTCGTGCTCCGCTGGACCCACTGGCGGTTGAAGTCGCGCAATTCCGCAAACCATACGCCCACGTCGCCGGTTATTGCGCCAATAACGCTGTGGAACGAATCACCATCCGGCTTGGCAGTGTTGCGCATGTACTCGTCAATCTCCCCGGTCAGACATACCAGGGGAAGATACAAGCATGCGGGGGTAAGGGCGGTGGCCAGCTTGTCGGCAAGACACAGTTGAGACACGGGCCGCCCGTCAGCCTTTGCGTAGCTGCGGGAGTGGAACAGAGTGAACTTTCCCCACTGTGCGCCGAAAAACACATGCATCAGGCGCGCTCCGCGTTCCGGGTGGCGTTCGCCGCTTAACCCGTCCATGTCCGTGCAGCCAATGTACCCAATGTCGTGCAAGAAGAAGGCAAACCACAGTCGCGGGTCAAGCGGGAAGCCATACAGCTTCGTCCACGCAATGGCGACCATAATGGGATGGAGAACAAACTGGTGAGCTCCGTACAGAACGGACCTTGTACCGATCTTCATGAAAACCTCGTCAAGCACACAGCAAATGCCTGTGCTTCGTTGATGTTGGCAGGCGATGGCCGCTTCCGCATGAAGGCAACTATCTCCTGCGTGGTGTGCTCCTGCGCGCCGAAGCGCAGGACGCCCTCTTCGCCGGCACATCCGAGGTCGTATCGTTGAATCGTTATCCTCTCTCTTCTCGGATATGGCATCCAGCCAAACGCCTTCTTGAGCGCAGGGGCTCACAGGTGAAATCCGTCGATCTTTCCCCAGTCGAGCAGTGTGCCGGCCGTCCAATTCGCCTTGAGCTCCTCGAAGCCGATAAACGCGGGCTCACAGTATGGGTAAATGACGGAACCGCCTTCTACGGTCAGCTCGATTGAGCCGGAGTGCTCGAGTTTCGTTAGAAACGTTTTGACGCGTTTGTGCTCGACGTCGGTCAGCTCTACGTCTTCCTGGTAAAGCTGGTTGTTGTCGGTGTACAGAAATTCGATGATGTACTTCTTCTTGGCATCCACCGGGGGCTCCTGATGTTGCGGAGGTCTACTGCTGAGACCTACACAGTGTGGAATGAAGTTGGGGCGGTGGTCGTTTTCAGCTCGCTCGCTTTGCTTTGTGCGCGTTGTAGCAACCGCGGCAATAGACGGGCCGGTCTGGCCGTGGCTCAAAAGGCACATCCGCTTCCTGGCCGCAAGCCGAGCAGGTCACGCGCGAGCTGTTTCTTGCCTGTGGTTGGACCGCTGGTTGTGGGTCTGCGCCGCTGCTCTCGGTTGCGGTGCGCTGTTGCCGCCACTTCAGCCTGCAAGCTTTGCAGCGGATAGGCGTCGAGTAGTTGTGATCGCGGAAATAATCCTGGTCTTTGGCAGTGAACGGAAAGATACCTCCGCAGTCGATGCAAATGAGCGTGGCGTCGGTACTCATGGTTGTGAAACTATCGCAAAATGCCGCGAGAGGGAATGCCAGGAGAACAAAATCTGCACCTGTCCAATTTCCCCCATTCACGCGGTTCGGGCGAACCGCGCGTAGGAGGGAATGGGGCAGCCGAGGGCGGCGCGAATCATCTCTTTGGTGCAACCAACCCAACAGTGGTACATGCGGGGTTCGGCCACAGAGATTGAGAGATGGGTTCCACGCCGGTCTTCGCCGCGTTGGGCGCATGCCGGACACCGGGCGATGTAGTTCCTGCCGCTGCGTTTGGCGTTGGGAACATGGCGGAGAATCTGAAAGCCCTGGTTGTGGCCTCCAACGACGGGCAGTTGGGCCCACGATTCCACCGGAACTGGATCCGGGATTGGCGCCATTCCGGCTGTAAGGGCTTCGAGGTACTCTCGTGTGACCCGCCTCACCTGGCGAAGCAACTGGAACTGCGCGTCAAGGGTGGGCTCGGCGGCCTCGAACCAGTAGCGCTGCATGCTGGCGCGATGGATCCCGAGCGGGCCGCGGATTGCGTTCCCAAAGTCGCCCGGCTGGAGTTCGTCCTGGCGCGGAAATACTTCGATGCCGTCCTCTTTGTCCCGTTTGACGGCGATGCCGAGACGGCGCGCGACATTTAGGACATAGAGCCGGCACAGTTTCGCCGGCAACGGTTCCGCTAGAAATATCCAGAGATGGCCACCGCGGCGGGACTGCTCCATCAAGGCCTCTATGCCGTCTTCACGGCAAGCCTGTTGGAGCCGGAGCAAATCACGATGGGCATCGGCGTAGTCGGCGTCGATCGCAATCCACTTTGATAACTGCGACTGGGGATTGATCGCGTATACACCGATGGTGAGATGACCCGCGAGATGGCTGTGAATGGTCGCAATGTCGATGCTGAGAGGCTGTTTAGACTCCCGGTCGCACACCTTGTAGAAGTAGAAGTGGCCGGATTTCTTGCTTGGGTAGTGGCTCTGGCGCAGGTAGGCTCTGCGGTTCACGAACAGAAGCATGTATTTGGCGGCCTGTGCACGGGTAACCGGCAGGATCGCCGCGGTCGTATGGGTGGACATGGGCGTACTCCTGCAGCAAAGCCGCAAACAGGCGCAGTCATGCGTGTCGCAAATCCGGCCTGTCTGCCGGCTACTTGTAGGTCGCGGGTGGAATAGCGAACGCTTTCTCCACTCTTCTTCGGTCCTATAGACGAGTGCCATTGGGGGATCACTCTGAAGGAGTCGTGGTATGGGGCGCGGACCAGAAAGGCAATATACAGCAGACCGAAATCGACTACTCCCGCAACTATGTGTTGGCTGGCTGGATAACGGTGGACTGCGCGTCTTGGGACGAGCCGTCCCAGATGTGGACTTGTAACTTGCCGTCGTAAATTTCGATCAAAACCTGCGCGGGATCGACGCCGGTAGGGTCGCAGCGAAAGCCTTTGACTCCGATCTCGAGGGCGGCGGGGCCGTGGCCAAGGTTGCCCTTGTCGAGTTCAATCCTCATAGTGGGTTCTCCGAAGGGTAGGATTTGAGGGGGCCAGCGCGGTGCGCCGCGTGGGCGGCCCAACAAATGGTTCAGCAGACATCAACGTAGAAGATCAACTCGCCCTGCGCGCCAATGGCATTGCGCCAACTGGGCGCCAGGCTGCGCATGTTGCCCATCAGCGATTTCAGGTCGGCCATCTTCACGCAGGAGCCCTGATCCTCTATGTCGGAAAGAAAGCTTTCCGCAGTGAAGTCGGGGTTTGTTTCGATGTAATCGACTACCTTGGAGCCATTCTCGAGGTAGACAGACGTCTTATCGGCGTAGTCGTGGTCCTCACTCCGCGTATCGACGCGACCGGCAATAGCAAATAGCAGAGCAACTACGTCCTGGGGGCCGACAAAGCAAGCGGTTGCGGGGTGCCACGTTTACTTGACAGGCCGCATGGAAAGGGCCATGAGAAGCCTCCTTGATATGGGCAGATTAGGCGTACGGGCGTCGTGCGCCCATTCGCCTAGTCCGCGGTGAGTGAAGTGAATTTGGAGTTGTTGTCTGACCTTCTCGCGCCAGAATGCAGTCTGCGTCGTGCGGCGCGGCTCAATCCAGTAGAAGATCTGCGCGAGCATGGCACGGCCAACGAGTTGCTGAAGCGTGTCATGAACGATCGCCCTCCAGACGTTTGTGCATGGCTTGCCGTTCTTCAGCAGGTTCTGTGCTTCCTTGGCGAGATTGTCTACCGCGCCAACCTCGGCAAAAGAAGCTGGCAGCCATGATCAAAGCGAGCAAGACCCGCAAATCCGCAAACCATGGGGCATGGTGTGTCTCTTCTGGTCGGGCGGCTCACCCCGGACCGCATACGCCAAAACCATTGTAGAAAGGCTCACGGTGGAACGAGGCGCGCAACCCCTAGCTGCGGCTACTAGATAGCCGACGTCCCCCAAGGGAGTCCCGTACAGTGTCGTCAATGACCTGCGCAACCGGCCCAGCAGAGAGTTGGTTTCTCGGGTTGATCGAGGACGTGCTGGCGTAGCCACGGACAGGTCGTCGACCACTCGGGAGCTACCCTCATTCCCGAACACTGGGGCGTTTACCAGAACAGGTTTTTCAAAAGTCTGCATCCTGCTGATTCTAAGTGGCTTTCGCAAATGAAAGCATCTTGAGAGCCGATGCGCTATTCCTCGCCATTTCTCAACCGTCAGTTCTCCCCGACGCATCTCCAGTCGGTCTGGTTCCAGGCAATGTGGTCTTTGAGCAGTGCGTATTGAAACTCGCCCCGATACTCCTCTCTGAGCGCTCAGTCGGAAACTTCGCCCGAACCCGGTGAAATTGACATGCGCCCCGCCGCTGCGGGTATAAAATCCTTGCAGTCAACAGATTCGAAGCAGACCCCCTGCGAAGCATTCGCGTCTGCGGTGTGGTTCGGCCCAGCGTTGTGAGAGAGGTCACTGGGACCACCCCTGGACTGTGCTGGCTGGCTCGAACTCCGCATGGCGCGTCGCAGCCCTCCCTTCGGCCCCCTTGGCCCGCGACCCGGTTCGGCTCCGAACTGAAAACAGGATCGCACTGTCTCCCCCGGTGCGGGTGGAGAGACAGCCATGAAGAAAGTCCTTGTCACAATCCTCCTTTCAACCATTCTTTTGTTGAGCCGGTTGGCGGCAGGCCAGGCTGCGCCCGGCAGCCTGGACGACCAACTGCTCTCTGCCGCCAGAAATGGCGATATGGCAGCGGTACAACAACTTCTTCAACAAGGCGTCAACATTGAGGCCAAGGACAACAAGTACGGCGATACGGTACTCATCAAGGCCGCAGAGAATGGCCATATCGATATTGTGAAGTTGCTTCTCGACAAAGGAGCAGACATCGAGGCAAGGAATAACGAAGGAGAAACGGCGCTGATTGAAGCAGCCTTTGAGGACAAAGTCGATGTCGTGAAGCTCCTACTGGAGAAGGGCGCTAACCTCGAGGCCAAAAGCAATGGGGGTATGACGGCGCTGATGGAGGCAGCCCAGTGGGGCAAGCTCGATGTGACGAATCTGTTGCTGGATAAAGGCGCAGGCACTGAAACCAAGGCGACGACCACCCCCTACGCTGGTATGACGGCGTTGATGCTTGCGGCGGGTGAAGGCAGGATCGCGGTTGTGAAGTCGCTGCTAGAGAAGGGTGCCAACATCGAGGTCATTGATAACCGTGGCTCCACAGCATTGATTAACGCGGCCTACGATGGCAATCACGATCTAGTGAAGTTGCTCCTGGACAGAGGCGCCAACATCGAGGCTAAGAACAGAGACGGCGAAACGGCGCTGCTCGCGGCGGTAACGAGGAGAGACGAGGGAGACTTTGACTCCGTAAGACTGCTCATAGACAAGGGAGCCAACATAGAGGTCAAGGATACAGACGAGAACACGGCCCTTAATTTGGCGGCCCGGGAAAGCAATGTTGACATCGTCAAGCTGCTATTGGATAAGGGCGCCAACATAGAGGCTAAGAACCACAGCGGCAGCACGGCGCTATGGTCGGCCACCTACCGTCGAAATCAATACGAGGGATGGATAAAGCAGGTTCCAAGTGAAAGCAATAAGAAGGGTCTATCCGACTCAACGCAAATAGTTCAGTTGTTGCAGCAGACTATATCGAGAAACCCAGAAACCGTTTTTGTCCAGGCCATGAATGATCTTCAGTTCCAGCCCAATGACGAAGCCCGTCGTGACAAGGTGATTAAGCTTGTCCTCGGCCTCCCTGCACTTCCCGCCATCCCGGACGAAGCCCGTCAGCTTGCTTTGCAGGCTTCAGCACTGATGAAGCAGTCGAGCACCCCGAAAGAGATGGAACAGCCAATTTGGCTATTACGCAAGGCTTTGGCCATTGCTCCGTGGTGGGGCAATGCCTATTACAACCTCTCTCGTGCCCTAGAACTGAGCGGACAGTACGACGATGCAGCCAAGCAGCTTAGCTACTATCTTGAACTGATACCGTCGGCAGCGGATGCTAACGAAGTCCGCAACCACATCGCGGTGATCCAGGCAGAGAAGGAAGCGGCGGCGCAAAAGAATCAAGAAAACGAAAGCGTGTTAGCCGTGAAGTATGTGGCTGGCGGTTCCACCCGCCTGCGCTACAGGGATGCGCCTGTTTGGTGGCGGCACAGCGGTGGTATAGACGACCTTTACACCTACGCGGTTCCGGAAGATGCCACGTTCTACATAAACGTCTTCCGCATGCCAAACAGCCATTTCCTCTCCATCTCGCTTATCGCACAATCCAACAATGGCGCGTATGCAGGAGACAGGATCGGTGTTTACGACATTACCGATCACTCCTGCACGGAAGGTAATGATTTCGCATTCGGCGCCCAGGACTACACGACCCCTTGCGGTGGTCGCTACTATGTCAGTATCTCCAATCAGCCAAATGCAACCGTAACGATTACCTACCCGGCTACGGGGGCCTCGGTCACGCTACCTGTGGCACTTCTCTATCGTGGACGCGCGCTCAAGGGAACGGGCATCTTTGGCGGTTGCAGCGGGACGGTCCATCAAGGCGGAGCGAGAGCCATGGTTTTGCACTTCGACTGTAGTGTGGTGAAGGCGGCGGAAGATCCGACCGTGAACGCGGCGGGCCTTACGCCCACTACCGTGAAACCTGAGTAGGGCAACAAGAAATAGGCGCGGAGCGTTGAGCTCTCGCACATGGAGAAAGTCATGCAGAAAGCGATCGTAACAATTCTGATTTCAACCATTCTCTTGTTGAGCCGGCTGGCGGCGGGCCAGGCCGCACCCGGTAGCCTGGATGACCAACTGATCCAAGCCGCCAAGAATGGCGACACTGCAGCGGTGCAGCAACTGCTGAACAAGGGCGCCAACATCGAGGCAACAAACCAATACAGTGAGACGCCACTTCACCTCGCGGTGGAACACGGCCATTCTGATGTAGTCAAGTTGCTGCTCGAAAAGGGCGCCAACATTGAAACAAGGGATGACAAACTCAGCAACTCGACGCCCTTATTGGAAGCGGTGGACCGCGGCAACACCGACATTGTGAAATTGTTGCTGGATAAGAGGGCCAACATTGAAGCCAAGGGCGAGCCCGAATTAGTCACGCCCCTGCTAGAAGCAGTGAGCCGCGGGAACGCAGATATTGTGAAATTGCTGCTGGATAGAAGAGCGAATATCGAGGCCAAAGACAGCTTCGGCAGCACGGCGCTTATATCGGCACTTCAAAGACGGAATACGGATATGGTCAAGCTGCTGCTGGAAAAAGGAGCCAATATCGAAGCCAAGGGAAACGACTCCAGCTTTTACGACCATACTGTGTTGACCATAGCGGCCAGACAGGGCGACGTTGAGATGGTGAAGCTATTACTGGGAAAAGGCGCTAATATCGAGGCCAAGGATGATATAGGCCTAACGCCGCTCATGTTGGCGGCCTCCGAGGGTAAAGTTGAGGTTGTAACGCTCTTACTGGAAAAGGGAGCCAACGTCAGCGCCAAGAGCAAGAATAGCTATACGGCAATCACGCTTGCTTCCGAAAAGGGCCATCCCGAGGTGGTAAAGCTATTGGAGCGGAGGGGTAACAGCGTCTTTGCAGACTATCTTAAGGATTTTCAGAATTACCCCCTTGATAATGACCGGCGCGAAAAGTTGGTCAAGCTTGCCACCACCCTCCCGACACTCCCTGCGATCCCGGAGGAGGCACGTCAACTTTTTCTGCAAGCTTCGACGCTAATGAAGCAGTCGAGCAGTCCCAAAGAGCTTGCAGAGCCCATTGAACTGCTTAATAAGGCCTTGGTAATTGCGCCCTGGTGGGGCGACGCCTACTACAACCTGTCCCGCGCCCAGGAACTGAGAGGGTGGTACGACGAGGCAGTAAGGCAGCTGAACTACTACCTTGAATTGAAGCCCTCGGAGGCTAATGCTACAGAAGCGCACGCCCATATCGCTGTAATCCAGTCGGAAAAAGAAGCTGCAGCGCGCAAGAAGCAGGAGAAAGAAAGCTTGCTGGTGTTGAAATACGTGAGCGGTGGCATCACGCGCCTCCGCTATATTGACACATATAAATTGTGGCACGGAGATGTCGGTATTGGCGACCTTTATCTATATGTGCTCCAGGAAGAAAGCCCAGTCTATTTAAATGCTTTTCACATGCCGAACGGCCACATTCTCGCCATCTCGCTTATCGCACAATCGAACAATGGGATGTACGCAGGTGACAGAATTGGCGTTTACGACATTACCGATCGCTCCTGCGCGGAAGGTAACGATTTTGCTTTCGGCGCACAGGACTACACGACGCCTTGCGGAGGTCGCTATTACGTCAGTGTCTCCAATCAGCCCAATGCAACCGTCACGGTCACTTATCAGGCTACGGGGGCTTTAATAACGCTGCCGGTGGCCCTTCTCTATCGAGGACGGGCACTTTTGGGGAGCAACAATTGGGATGCTTGCCGTGATGATGGAACGGTCCATCAAGGCGGAGCGAGAGCCATGGTCTTGCACTTCGACTGCAATGTGGTGAAGGCAGCAGTAGATCCAACCGTGAACGCGGCGGGCCTGACGCCCACCACCGTGAAACCCGAGTAGGGCAACAAGCAGCAGGCGCGGAACATTGCCCTTCGCGCATGGAGAAAGTCATGAAACGGTCTTTGTTTGCGACGTTCCTTCTTCTGGCCATCCTCTTGCCGAGCCGCCAGGCGGCGGGCCAGACCGCGCCCGGCAACTTAGGCGACCAACTGATCCAAGCCGTCAGAAACTTTGACACCACAGCTGTTCAACAACTCTTGCAAAATGGTGCCAACATCGAAGCCAAGAACCAGAGTGGCAACACGGCGTTAATTCTTGGGGCTGCTAACTGCAACAGTGACATTGTGAATCTTCTGCTACAGCACGGTGCCCAAACTGAGGCCAAGGGAAGATACGGAGAGACAGCGCTCAGTGAAGCTGCAACTTGTCACAAGGCCGATGTGGTGAAGCTCCTGCTGGATAAAGGTGCCAGCATCGAGGCTAAGGATGACCAGGGCGAGTCATCTCTGTTCTATGCGGTCCAGAATGGGCACGTCGAAATTGTGGGTCTGCTGTTAGAGAGGGGTGCCAACATCGAAGCAAAGGGAAAAGACAATCACACGGCATTAATGAAGGCCTCTGGATACAGCAGCAGTAAAGCCGACGTAGTTGAGCTTTTGCTGGACAAGGGCGCCAACATCGAGGCCAGGGACAACTTTGGCAGTACAGCTCTATCCGAGGCGGCTTATTGGGATAAGCCGGATGTGGTCAAGCTACTGCTTGAGAAGCGAGCCAACATTGAAGCCAGGAGTAACATCGGTGCCACGGCGCTAATCATGGCGACCTTTGGGGGTAGGATACCCGTTGTCAAGGTTCTTTTAGACAAAGGTGCCAATATCGAAACCAAGGACAACAAAGGCAGCACACCACTGATGTACGCGGCGCAGAGTGGCAATACCGAAATGGCTGCGTTGCTCCTCGAAAGAGGTGCTGACATCACGGTAAAGAACAATGATGGGCAAACAGCAGCGATGGTGGCGGAACAAAATAAGAAACAGGAACTCGCGGCCATGTTAAGCAAGGTAAGCGACATGCCTGGGAGCGTAGACGTAAACGCCTTGGCCCGGTCGACGGTGTTGAGCGAGAGGATGAATCCATACCTGTCAGATCTGCAGAAGGGAACCAATATCAACGATCTGCTCGGCCGCGCGGTTCGAGAAGGACATAGCGATGTTGTTGCGGCATTGATAGATAAGGGCGCGAACATTGAAGGCAAAAACAAGGATGGCAACACGGCGCTGCTTGTCGCGACCCAAGAAGGCAAGACAGATGTTGTGAAGCTGCTGCTGGAGAGGGGCGCCAATCTTGAGGCCAAAGACAAAGATGGCAAGACAGCTCTTATTGAGTCAGCCCAAGAAGGCAAGACAGACGTGGTGAAACTGCTGCTGGAGAAGGGAGTCAATCTTGAGGCTAAGGACAAAGACGGCTGCACAGCACTGATTGAGTCAGCCACAGAAGGCAAGACCGATGCAATGAAGCTGCTATTGGAAAAGGGCGCTAACATCGAAGCCCAAGATAATGGCGGCGACACAGCGCTGCTCGTGGCTGCATACAACGGCAAAATCGAAATTGTGAAGCTGCTTTTAGAGAAGGGCGCTTACCTTGAGGCCAAAGAGTCTGCTAATTACCCATTCCGCGGAGGCACTGCGCTGCTTGTGGCGGCCAGCGAAGGTAAAGCCGACATCGTGAAGCTTCTCTTGGAAAAGGGCGCAAATCTCGAAGCGAAGGACAAGGACGGCCTGACTGCGCTGCTCATCGCGGCTGCTGGTCTACGGCCTAGGCCCCAGATTGTAAAACTGCTGTTGGAGTACGGCGCCGACACGGAAGCCAAAACCTCCAGGGGCAATACGGCATTAGCCTGGCTAACCTCGCAACGCGGCAGTCAAATAAGCTACCTGAATAGGAGCCATACCGACACAGGATTCAACAAAGATGAGGAAGAAGAGTTAGCCAAGACCAATGAAACAATAAGTCTGCTGGAAGACGCTATATCGAAAACTCCAGAAAGGCGATTCGCCTCCTACGTTAATTTACTTCAGAGCAGGCCCTATGACGACGCTCAGCGTGAAAAGACCGTCCAAGCCGCCGCTGCCCTCTCGGCATTTCCACCAATTCCAGATGAGGCAAAGCAGCTCTTTCTGCAGGCCACTGCGCTTCTCCAAAACATCCGAATTAATCAGGCCAGCACGGCAGACGACCTTGGCAAGCCGATCGACCTGCTGCGCAAGGCCGTTAATATCGCCCCTTGGTGGGGCAACGCCTACTACAACCTATCGCGCGCTTGGGAACTGGACGGGCAGTACGATGAAGCTGTGAAGCAGATGAACTACTACTTGGAGTTGAAGCCTTCGGAAGCCGACGCAGCCGCGGCCCGCTCCCACATCGCGGTGATCCAGGAAGAGAAGGAGGCCGCAGCCCGCAAGGAGCAGGAGAATGAGAGCAAACTGACCGTGAAATACGTGAGCGGCGGTGTAACCCGCCTGAGGAAGGACGATGCGCCTAAATGGTGGCACAATTCAGGGAGTATAGACACGCTCTATAACTACTTTGTACCGGAAGAATGGCCGTTTTACATCAATACCTTCCGCTTCCCGAACGGCCACTTCCTCGCCATCTCGCTTATCGCACAATCCAACAATGGCGCGTATGCAGGAGACAGGATCGGTGTTTACGACATTACCGATCACTCCTGCACGGAAGGTAACGATTTCGCTTTCGGCGCACAGGACTACACGACCTCTTGCGGCGGCCGCTACTACGTCAAAGTCTCCGATCAGCCCAATGCAACCGTAACGATTACCTACCCGGCTACGGGTGCTTCAGTCACGCTGCCGGTAGCCTTGCTCTATCGCGGGCGTGCGCTCCAAGGAAGGGGTATCTTCGGTTTCGGCACTTGTAGTTACGGGATGGTTCATCAAGGCGGAGCGAGAGCCATGGTTTTGCACTTCGACTGCAGTGTGGTGAAGGCGGCAGTAGATCCGACGGTGAACGCGGCTGGCTTGACACCCACCACTGTGAAACCTGAGTAGGACAACAAGAAATAGGCGCGGAGCGTTGAGCTTCGCGCAGGGAGGCAATTATGAAACGGTCTTTGTTGGTAGCTCTTCTTCTTGGGTTGGCGGCGGTGGTTGTGAGTTCGCCGGTCGCAGCCGCGCAGAACTGCAACAGTGCTCCGTCGACAAGCTACAGCGCATCAGGGGCGCAGGCCTATGCGAATTGGTGCTCCGCGTGTGGAGGTACCCCCACCGGCAACTTTAGCTGCAATCCTGGCTCCCATTGGGGAAGACGAGCATCGAGCGACAATAATTCATCCGACAACTCCGCAGCCGAAGCCGCTGCCGAGCGTCAGCGGATTGAAGCCGCAGACGCCGAACGGCGCCGGAAAGAGGCGGAAGAGCAACGCCTGCGCGATGAAGCCGAAGCCAGACGCCGCAAGGAGAAGTTCGACCTCGACAAGCAGAATGCCCTGGACAGCATGAAAGATCTGGACGGGGGCAGTCTTGGGTTCAAACCTGGAGGGACCGACAGCCTGGGGCTGAAGCCTCTGGACGGCAGCGACTCCAACGTCCTGGGCCTGAAGGACGCGCCCAACTCTACCTCATCGCAGAAGGCCCTGGACGACGCGAATTCCAACCTGGTTACCACTCGGCAAGGACTGCAATCGACAACCCCCGAGTCGAAGACAAGAGGCCATAGATCGGTTCCAACAGGAACTGGTGAAGACGCCAGCGGCCAGGCCCGGAATGTCTTTGACAGCGCGGGAGACCGTCACGCGGCTTCCATCAACACGGGAGCGGCTCTGAGGAACGTCGGCACGCCTCCCTCGCTTAGAGCGCTCATGAAGCACATTCCGCCAGCGGCCATGAACAACCCGACGATTCAAACAAATGTCACCTATTACCAGAGGATGGAGAACGAGAAGGCAGAAGCCAGGTCGAAGATTGCCGAGGTTCAGAAGGAGATCGACAATTACACAGGCAATCCGACCATTCTCAGCGCCAAGAAGACTCAGTTGGCGAATCAAGTGAAGTTCCTCAGCGAAAACGAACAGGCGGCGGTTAAAACGATCAAGAAAACGCTGAACGATCTGAGCTTGCCGTGGATCGTGGACTCGCCCGCCAATGCCGGGGCCGGGGCCGGGGCCGGGACGGGGAAAGGAAAAACCCAATGACCAATGCCAAAATACCTGCTCAGTCTGTTTCTTCGGCGTTAACGATGCGCCGGTTGATGCTTTCCACTGCGCTGTTCGTGACCTTTACTCTCTCCGCTCCGGCCACGGCGCAGCATATCCCGGCGCTGCTCAGCATACCGCCAGCCGTCGCCACCGTACATCCGGACCTTGTTCAATGGCGCGCAGCCCTGGTAACGGAGCGCGACGACCTGCGAACCAAGACGGCCGGGCACAACAGCCGATGCTCCGCGGTCGAAGAAGGCTCGAATAATGAGGTTCCATGCCGCGAGGAGCTTGCCGACCTGAGCAGCGCCCTCAAAGCTCACATCGAGCGCAGCAATCAGTACAACGATGCCGTGAACAACGCCATCGATGCAATCGCGAAGGCTGAAGCAGTCAAAGCGGCAAAAGATGCGGAGTGCCAGTGGGGTGACCAGAGCGCCGACGTGATCGATCTCCGCTGCCTGGGGCTGGACCCGGACAGGCCCATTGCCGTCGATCCGCATGTCGTGCGCGGCGAGCAGCGCGTCTTCTCCGCGCAGGTCGATCTCACCCTCTTCGACGATCCCGACTACAAGAAGGCCATGGAGGCGGAGGTGCGTCCCGGCGTGGAGTCGATGGACCAAGCCATCCAGTACTTCAAACGGACGGAGTTGAAGCGGCCCAATGACCCTTTGGTGCATCAGGCCCTGCTGCTGGCCGAGACGCTGCTCCAGGGCCGGATGCAGCAGCGGCAGGACAACCAGAACCAGGCCAGGCAGCAGCTCATTCACGGGCTGGCTTCCCTGATGATGGGCGACACGGTTACGGCCGGCGATTCCATCAAGCGCGCCGGCGAGCTCGATCCCACAAACCCGAATGTCGCCAACTGGAGCCTCACCGTGGCCGCGATGAAGGCGCACTTCCTGGGGACTGACCACGATGTAAAAACCGTGGAGAAGCTGGTGGGCAACGCTCTGACCTCTGAAGCGTGGGGAAACTATGCCACCGAGGTCAATGAGATGAAAATGGCCAGGAATCTATCGCATGACGACAAATATGTTGCTTCGATCCTGGCGCACGCCCAGCACTTGGCGCAGGAGTTTCCTGCCCGCGGCGCCATGCACCCCGCTACGCACGTTACCCAGTCACCGGCGCGGAACAGCGCCGTTCATAACTGAAACACGCTGTACCATGGGGAGAGAAAACATGAAATCGAGATCGATTCTTTTAGAACTCATGCTTCTTGCGTTGATTTGCGTACTCGCCATTCCGGCGCGAGCGCAGACAGGCAATGCCGACTTTCAGCAGGCGGTAGCGGCGTATCAGCAATCGCCAAATGACGCCAATGCCGAGAAGGTGATCCGGATGGCGGCGTCGATGGACCAGTTGCCACCGATTCCCGAGGAGGCGCGGCGGCATTTCGTGCGCGGAACGGCGCTCTTCAAGGACGCCAAAACCATGGATGATTACGATCAGGTCGCGGGTGAGTTCAAGCAGGCGGTTCATCTCGCCCCCTGGTGGCCGGAAGCGCGTTACAACTATGCCCTGGTACAGGAAGCGGCGGGCGTCTACGACTGGGCCATCAAAAACCTGAAACTCTACCTTCTGTTCAAGCTGTCCGACGCCGACGCGAGAGCTGCTCAGGACAAAATCTACGGTATCGAAGCTAAACAGGAGAAGGCAGCAAAGGCAAAGGAAGAAGAACACTCGCCGCAGGCCGCCGCTGCGCGTGAGCAACAGAGTTTTCAGGACCTGCTCAAGAAGATCGACCACAGAAATTATCGTGGCAGCGGCGTAGTAATAACAGTGTATGGCCGGCATATCGCCTGGTGCTTTACAAACTTTGCGGACTACCATGGCGGCAGCTGTTTGGAACACGGCAACATAACTGGGCTTGGCGGAGGCTGCGACTCCATTGAGATCGGCGGATACGAGTCAACTTGCGGAGGCACCTGGGACTCGGGTAAGGATCATTATTGGGACGACCATCTTAAAGTGACGATCAGTGAAGACGGCGAGACGATAAGGCTTCATTGGCGCCGCATCATCACGAGTCGGTCCGCCGGCACGCAGCCGCCCTACGATTCGGACTATACACTGCAGTGGTTCAGGTGAGTACGGGAAGGGATTTTGCCTTCACGAGATAGATGACCGGGCGGGAGTGAGGGAGTCGGGGAACGACCCACGCTCACCTCGAAGAGACAAGTCGACTTTCGGCTTGGCTGGGGATGAAAGGAACAAATTATGAAAACGGGAAGCAGGATTGCGGCGTTCTTCCTTGTCGCGGTTCTTTCGTTTTATTCCTTCGCGCGGGCGCAATCTCAGCAGCAGACGCTCAACCAGTACGTCGCCGATCTGCAGAGCAACCCCAACGACACGGCGCTGCGCGGGAAGATCATTGCGCTGGTGCAGACGATGAACCCGCCCCCCGAAGTGCCTGCCGAGGTCAGGCGGCATATGGCGCGGGGAGTGGCGGCCGTGGAGGACGCTAAGAGCCCCGGCGACTTCAAGGATGCCTGCAATGAGTTTCAGCAGGCGGCCATGCTGGCTCCGTGGCTGGCGAATGCCTATCGCAATCTCGCCATCGCGCAAGACAAAGCCGGAATGTATGACGAAGCCCTGGCCAGCCTGCGCTTCTACTTGCTGACTAAGCCTTCGTCCGCTGATGTTGACTGGGCCGACGATCTGAAGTCGAAGGTGGAGTACCGCAAGGAGAAGGCAGCGAAGGCAAAGCAAGAAGAAAACTCACCGCAAGCCGCCGTTGCGCGTGAGCAGAACAGCTTCGAAGCCTTGCTGAGGAAGATTGACGGCAGGAGGTACACAAAGGTCTCTTCTACAGGGATTGGCTGTGCAGCTGATGCAATAGACGTGCAGGGTAGATTCCTGGTCTTTCCAAAGCCTAGAGACTGGGAGGACGCACTCCCATATTCTTCAAACCCCGAAGAGATACGGGGTCTCGTGACGACGGACTACGTTTCAAGCTTCGTGAAAACAACGATTATTAATGATGATGGGGACAGGATCACAATCAAGGTCGCCGGGCCGGGCGGTATGCGTGAGTGTGGATTCCTCTGGCAAAGATAGGACCTACGAGTTCCCACCCTTCGTGTAGCGAACGAAGGGCTTTCAGAATATCCAGTATTCGAGGAGAAGAAACCATGAAGGCTAAGACGATTCTTGACGGACTCCTATTAGTATCGCTGTTCTACGCAATCGCCATTCCGGCGCGGGCGCAGACAGGCAGTTCGCAACAGACGCTCAACCAGTACGTTGCCGATCTGCAGAGCAACCCCAACGACACGGCGTTGCGCGGGAAGATCATTGCACTTATGTTGACGATGGACCCTCTGCCCGAGGTGCCTGCCGAAGCCAGGCGGCACATGGCGCGGGGAGTGGCGGCTGTTGAGGATGCAAAGACTTCGAACGACTTCAGGGATGCCTGCAACGAGTTCCAGCAGGCGGCCACGCTGGCTCCGTGGCTGGCGAACGCCTATCGCAACCTCGCCATCGCGCAAGATAAGGCCGGACTCTACGACGAAGCCCTGGCCAGTCTCCGCCTCTACTTGCTGACAAAGCCCTCACCCACCGACGCCGGCTGGGCCGAAGACCTGAAATCCAAGGTGGAATACCGCAAGGAGAAGGCGGCGAGGCCAAAATACGAATCCAATGCCCAACCTGTAGTGCCGCAGGAAAACAGCTTTGAGGCGTTGCTCAGGAAGATTGACGGTCGAAGGTACTCGTGGGACTACGCCCAGCCCCGTGGTGGAGTAGACCGGAGGTACATTAATGTGAAGGGGAACGTTTTTATTATGGGAATACTCTCCTGGGGGAGATCAGATGACAACGGCGACTACCCCCAAAAACAACTAGAGATTACAGGTCGAGAGACCACGGAACGATGGACGAGTAAGGACTTTCCGCAATGGAGCGGATATGCGGTTTACACAATCAGTGACGATGGCGAGCGAATCACTAAGTCCTATCACTATCAAAGCGGCGCAACCAAGCAAGAAGTGTTCAACAGAGAACGATAGGAGCAGGCTCGACCTGCGTCATACGATCCACATTACAACGGTGTAATCAGGAGAAGCCGTTTCGAGGGGAGAAACCATGAAATCAAAATCGATTCATTCGGGACTTATGCTAATTGCGCTGATTTATGCAATCGCCGTTCCGGCGCGGGCGCAGACGGCCAATATGCAGCAGACGCTCAACCAGTACGTCTCCGATTTGCAGAGCAACCCTAACGACACGGCGCTGCGCGGGAAGATCATCGCGCTGGCGCAGAGCATGAGGCCGGTGCCGGCGATTCCCGAAGAGGCGCGCGGGCATTACGTGATGGCGACGACCTTCGCGGAGAAGGCGAAGGGCGACACGGAGAGGGCGAAGGACAGCAGCGACTTGAAGCTGGCAAGCGCCGGCTTCGAGCGGGCGGTCACCGAATACAAGGCGGCGTTGCTGGCTGCTCCCTGGTGGGCGGATGCCTACAAGAAGCTGGCCATCGCCCAGAAGGCCGCAGGCCAGTATGACGACGCCATCGCCAGCCTGAATCTTTACCTGTTGACCCAACCCTCCGACGCCCGCGACGCCCAGGACGAAATCTACAAGCTCAAGGCGCTCAAGCAGTCCGCAGCGGACGATCAGGCGAACCAGGCGAGAAGGCAGCAGGAAGAACAGCAACGGGCTTACGAATCGAGCCCCGAGGCCATAGCGGCAAAAAAGCGCCAAACGGAACAGGACTTCATTCGGGGACTGGATGGTGTGCGTTTTGTTTTACGAGTTGAATACAGCAATGGGAGCGGAATTCAGGCTTTAGAAATACACGGAAACACGATTACCATGAAAGCGCTAATCACAAGCTGCACAGATTCTGTCTGTCAGTATCAGAATACCGGTGAATGGCGTAAAGCTTTTGAAGCAGATTTGATTGGCCGGGAGTTCACCCATGGCGCAGGATGTTTGGCCGGTGGTCGTGTAGAACCTCGTGATCTCACAGGCAGGATTAGCGACGACGGCTACTCTGTGACTCTAGAAAATTGTTCCGGCACAGAAACGTATCGCCGCGAAAGGTGAGAGGAGACGTAGTCATGGCAAGAAGTCATAGCCGCATTCTGTACATTTCGTTTCTTGTTTTCCTTGCGCTATCGCAGAATTGCACTCAAGCTCAGGCCCAAACCCCGCAGCAGACGCTTAACCAGTATGTCGCCGACTTGCAGAGCAACCCCAGCGACACGGCGCTGCGTGGCAAGATCATCGCGCTGGCGCAGAGCATGAGGCCGGCGCCTGCGATTCCCGAGGAGGCGCGTGGGCATTACGTGATGGCGACGACCTTCGCGGAGAAGGCGAAGAGCGACACGGAAAGGGCGAAGAACGACAGCGACCTGAAGCTGGCAAGCGCCGGCTTCGAGCGGGCGGTCGCGGAATACAAGGCGGCGTTGCTGGCTGCTCCCTGGTGGGCCGATGCCTACAAGAAGCTGGCCATCGCCCAGAAGGCCGCGCAGCGATATGACGACGCCATCGCCAGCCTGAACATTTACCTGCTGACCCAACCCGCCGACGCCCGCGACGCCCAGGACGAAATCTACAAGCTCAAGGCGCTCAAGCAGTCCGCAGCGGACGATCAGGCGAACCAGGCGAGAAGGCAGCAGGAAGAACAGCAGAGGACATACGAAGCAAGCCCCGAAGGGCAATTTCAATCGCTTCTCAGGAAGATTGATGGAAGAAGGTACATTATCCCGCAGACGTTTGCAGGCCGCAGGTACGTATTAGATGTGAGGGGGAAGGTTCTTGTGTGGGGAGAATTCATCAATGGAGACTATAGCGTGAGAGAGAAGATCGGAATCCAGGGCCGCGAAACGACCGAATATTATGAGAATGGCGGCCATACCGTCTGGCTAATCAGTGACGACGGCAACACAATCACAGAGAGCGGCGTTATACCAGGAGGTCCCACTAACGTATTTACCTATGTCTGGCAAAGATAACGGGAGAAAGGAATCCTATAGTCGGGTTGAAAGCCCCGTGTGGACAATCAGGGAATAATGATCTGAAGCCCGTAGGCATGTAACGTGCAATGATGATTAAGATCAATGATCTTGAACAAGGAGCAAGTCATGAAAATGATGCAAGGCGCAATCGTAGCTACTCTAATTACGGTTCTTTGTTCCTCCTTTTATGCGAGAGCGCAAACGGCTAGTCCGCAGCAGACGCTCAACCAGTACGTTGCCGAGTTGCAGAGCAACCCCAACGACATGGTGCTGCGCGGGAAGATCATCGCGCTTGCGCAGACCATGAGTCCGCAGCCAGCAATTCCGGAGGAGGCGCGGCGGCACTACGTTGTGGGCAAGACGCTCGCCAACGGCGCGAAGAAGCCCGAGGATTTCAATGAAGCCATTGCGGAGTACAAGAGCGCCCTGCTGGCCGCTCCCTGGTGGCCCGAGGCGCATCTAAGTTGATGCGTGTCTTGTCTCTTTTCTCTTGACATGATTCAGGCGATGGTTCGTAATTGAGAGTGTCGAGAGACCTACCGCGAGGGGCGGCAAACGGCGGTTCGCCAGCAAGGTTAGGCGGGCACAGTCGCCAGGCACGCGGGAAGTGATGCCGTGGGAGATACCTGTTGCGCTCCGCGCACTTGGCCCACAGGAACCTGCCGGGAAGGCTAGGCAACCCCTTTTCGGAAGTCCGGTGAAATACCCGGCGTGGATGCCGAGCCCCTTGCCATGGAGTGCGTCCGGCACTGACCCCAGTGGGGGATGAGCGACAGGGCGGCTCTGCCGAAGCGGGAGAAATGCATTTTCCGCAGAGGTGCAAAATGGCCCAACCCAGCAAATAGGCGAGGCGCGCAGAGCCAGACTCTGGCGCCTCGACTAGATTTGGGCAATAACAAGACGGGGAATCTGGTCATTGAGGCTGGAGGGAGCAGGTGAGTGCCAGGCGTTCGGACCAGTCCCTCTTCCTTGGAGGCATTTACCAACTTATACATCCGTGTCTGACGATATGTCTTCGATTCAATATCCGCTGTGGCCTGAACAGAAAAATTGCCGAGTATCACTGCGACTTGATCTTGCCTGCTATCTTCTTGGTGGATTTTGGCGATACGTCTGCCAGTTTGGCATAGCGTGGCCAGTTGGCCACGGCCCAATTTACCTTCGCCAGAATCTCCGGCGCTTTCTCTATCCCATGCTGTTTGCCCAATGCCTGAAGTTGGGCTGTGCCAGGGTTCCTTCCCTCGCCCATGACGAGCATGCTTTGCTCTCCGCTCGGACCATAGGAAAAGACCAGGTCGTAGGCAGGCGCGAAAATCCACTCGTTTCTCGCATTAAGAAGGAACGAGAAATTCTTCACGTGATCGTCGCGATTATGAGCAAGGACGTTGAAGCAGGCCAACGCATAGGACTTTTCGGCATCCTGAATGTTTCTGGTCAACGCCAGGGTCACGCGCAGAACCATATCGTAGTCGAGGCTAGGACTGCGATGATCAGCATGGATCAGGCCGCCAAGGCTATGCATATGGATGCGGGCATCGCCGTCCCGGTCGAAGCGTTTCGTGCCGAAATATTTGTTCCTTTTCGTGCAGAAAAGATGGGTTTCAGGCATCTCCACGCCAGCATCCTTTGCCATCAGGCTATAGGCGTATTCGATAGCCCCCACGTCCTGCGGGTCCTGGGAAGACGGAAACTTGATCATCCAGTCCGCGAAGCCGGGTTGCAATTTCTGCTGGCCATGAATGATCCTTTTCTTGTCGGCGCTCACTTGCGCCACGATCTTGGGCCGGGCGCCAGAAGAGGAACCATTGAGCCGCAGCAACTCTTCGAATACCTCTTCATTTTCTCCGGCCAGTACGGCTGCTGATTCCTCAGCGAGCTTGTCGAGCGCCAGCGGAGCATCATCGGCGTTTTTGAGACTCAGCTCCGGCTCGTAACTGATAGCCCCCATGCCATGCCGTCCCACATAGGCCAGCCGGTCGAGCGGATTCAGTTGGCCGCGATGGATACCATATTTTTCTACCGTGCGGTCGAGCAGAAGGCGGCCCCATCCGTCCGGCAGGCTGTCATTGAATACGCCGAACAAGCCGTCGAAAATCGTGGTGTCGGCAAGGTATACGCCAGGCCTGAGGGGAAGTTTGATCGGTGATATCTCGATGCCGGAAGCGATGAATGAGGGGTCATACTCGAAAAGGACCCGCCTATCCTTGAACGCGAGGCGCCCTACCTTGCGGCGTTGGTTTCGCGCGTCCAGATAGACGGTCAGCAACTCTGTCGGGCTATACGCCATAGCTGCGTCCTGTTCTGCCCGTCGCTCTGCGCCGCAACGCCGGCGTGGCCAGCAGGGCGTCGAGCGACTGGGCGGCTGGGATTGGCTGGCTTTCGACGGCCAGCTTGTCGAAATCGTCAAGGCAATCCAGCACCAAGGCTAGATTCAGGAGCGAATCCAGCGCGATCAATCCTACGCGCTCAAATCGCTTCAGCGAACTCCAGGTCACGCCCGAGCGCGCAGCCAACTCTCTCTGCGTCAGGTTCATGGCAAGACGCCGGGCCTTGAACCGCCCTGCAATTCCTGTCTGTACCTCTTGCACCGTCCTGAGATAAACAGCCAATATATTACCACTCAATGCTTATTATACCATGCAATAGCCAATATATTGACCATATGTTTCAAGACGAGAACTTTGCCTGGCAACCAGTCGCTGAAGCATGCTCTGGTGACGACATCTGTAATCGAGATTGCGGACGTATAACCGGCAATGCTTGAGTCACAACTTGGCACACATCCGGCTCAGCCTTTGGCGGGAATGGCGCTCTCCTTTATTCTCAAATCGCCCATGGCAGGATTCGGTGTAATGAGTGGTAGCTTCGAGCTGTATTCCCTGGCAGGTTTCGATTGTGCTGAAAGGCAGGATTGAGTGTATTCGACATCGCGAAGCCTGGCCAGTTCCGTACGCAGTTCTTTGCGGCGTTGCGGGGTGACGCTTCTGGACGATACCCAGCGCGCAACGAGAATGATCGTGAAGCGTAGGTGAGCAAGCTGTTCGGTACTGCCGGCAAGCAATTCCTCTGCGTCGTCGTAGGCATACCGGGAGTCGAGGTCGATAAAGAGTACAGCGGGTGTAAGGCTGGACATGGACTCCTCCAGGTAACGTAGGCACCGGGACGGGCAAGGAGAGTGGAATCCCGCCCCGGTGGCGTTACCAGTACCCCTGGGGATACCGGACTCAAAGGACTGAAATCAGCAGATAGGACGGGAAAAGCACTTACCGAGAAGTTGGTCTTCGAGGTCGGCTAGTTTGCCAGTTCCTTCTGGATCTGCGCACCGTTTCCGCCCCGATCCTCACGATTCCAGATCTGGTCTGGGTACAACTGGCGTCTGCGCAGGCGAATCTGATGCAGAATCATAACGACCTCCACAGGTACGGGGATGGGTTGGGGCTGATCGGCGATCGGCGCCGCATCCTATATATAGGTGAGAGCCGGGCCAGAACCCTGTCCCTATCCATATATATGGTGGGAGCCGGGGCCCGGAGCCGGGACAGGTCTGCGGCGGAACAGACCGCATCCATATTATAGGCAGGAGAGTGTTCCCGCTAGAGGCGGCAGGGGGTGCCGTAGGCATAAGATCTGGTGGCGGAAAACACACCGATGAAGATGCGCGCTGCGATCTCCTGTTCTGTGGGCGGTGTTTGTACCGGCATTGGGATCCCTTCCGTGAGTTGCACCAGGGGGAGCTGGTTGCTCCCCCTGGCTGGCGATGATCGATCTGGCTAGGCCGCAACGGCTACAACAGCCGGACGGTATACGGGGTTGGGTGCAACCACCTGCGTGCGGGCCTTCCTGGTTCTGTGGCGTCGCCTGTGGTGCGCGGTGCGCGGCCGGTCGGGCGCATTGAGGAGGGCAACAACCTTTGGCACCAGGATGTCGAGCTCATTGCGGGTGAAATCGCGATTAACTTCATCAGCATCCAGCAGGAACAACGCACCGCAATGTGCATCGAAGACATAGATGGCGCCAGAGGCGGGATGGCCTTGGACCCTGATCGCTGCAACGAAGCCGCTGTGCGTCTCCTCGACCCGCTGCAGGATTCCCCCTTCCGATTTGCGCAGGAGTTCGGAAAAAACCTTCATCGGGGACTTGCCGGTCTCAAGAGACAGGAAGCAATACTCAATTTTCATGGCGATTCCCTCGGGCTGGTTCCTGAATGAGAGCCAACCTGGTTGTCTCGCGTGCAGGGCTGAGTGTCGCCACGCATCTCCATCGGAGATTCCCCTGTCACCTGGTGAATGGATTGCAACCGGGCCGAACGGCCCAGCAGCTGGATGTTGAGTTGGGAGTGTTAGGCCGCCTCGTCCACGAGGTAGTCGGTAGGCTCGCCGACTGGCTCGGAGAGCTGGTCGAGGAGCGCTTCGACGAAGCGGGTGGCTGCCGGGGCGCCGACTCCCAATGAGGCGCTGGCAATCGTGACTGCAAGTTCTTTGCGATCAGCTGGCAGGACAGGGATGCTTACGAGGGCGGATAGGGCAACACCCACACCACCCTCGAACTGTGCGCGTTTCTCATCGAACACGGTGGTGACCTCGTTTAGCCGGGTTGGTGGCCGAGGCACGAACGAAGTACCCGCCACTCACTGGTGAATGGGAGCGTCTAGAACCCCCGCAAGAACGGGTTCAGCGGCGGGAACGAGAATGTCGGGCGGATGATTCGCGGCATATCCGCGAACACTGCCGGCGGGGTAAACGGGAAGGGCGAGCGGGTGGCGGTCGGCGTGGTACGCCGAGACCCAAAAGACGAACGATACGAAAACCGCATGGCAATCTCCTAAGTGAAAGGTTGTGCGATCAGCTAGGTCGGCCAACCGCAGTGTAGGACACGTACAGGCGGCCCTGGCCCGGACAGTGAAGCCCAGGCACAGGTGGTTGTGGAATCGAATGAAATGACGGGGAGAGAATGCCGGGCAGGTGATCTGTCCGACAGGCGGCGCCTCATAGTGGCGCCGAGGTGGTTAGCAATCCAGATGGTCGAGCGCGAGGTCCAGACTTTGAATGTCTCCAACAAGCGCGAGGGCCATCCGGTCTGAGTCGAACAGCGCGTTGGCGAGCAGCATCACCTGGTCTTCGGTGACGCTTTCGATTCCCGCCTGTCTCTCTTCCAAACTGACGGCACGGCCGAATGACAGAAACTGCCCTCCCAGTGCGTTTGCTCGGGCGGCGGTTGTTTCCAACCCGATGATCTGGTTGCTGAGGACCTGGTCTTTTGCGCGCCGAAGATCGCTTGGCGAGAGGGGTTCCGTCTTCAGGCAGTGCAACTCCTGAAGAATGAGGTCCAGGACCGGCCTGACCCGGGTGCGAGAAGTGCCGCAATACACGCTGAAGTACCCGGTGTTGTAGAAGGGCATGTAGTCGGCGGTAATGGAGTAGGCCAGGCCGCGCTGTTCACGGATGGACTGGAAGAGGCGAGAGCTTGATCCGCCCCCCAGTACCATGGCCGCCAGGTGCGCGGTAAAGTACCGGGCATCGGTGAGCGGCGGAGCAGGGAAGCCGATGAGCAGTTGCACCTGCTCGCTCGGCTTGTCGATCAGTGTGCTTCCCGCAGATGCTTTGGGGAACGTCCCGCGGGGAAGGGGTGTGCCAGCCGGGGCGCGGCCAAAGCACTGCTGCACCTTTGCCACCATATCGTCATGCTGGAGGTTGCCGGCAGCGACGAACACCATATTCCGGCCAGTGAAGTGATCCTTTGCATAGCGCACGAGCGTGTCGCGGGTGAAAGAGCCCAACGTCTCCGGCGTGCCGCAAATCGGCAAGCTGATCGAATCATTCTTCCAGAGGGTTCGGATAAAGGCATCATGGACAAGGTACACCGTGTCGTCCTGAGTCGCGTTGATCTCTTCGAGGATGACGTTGCGCTCACGCTCGATCTCCGCAGGGGGAAACTCAGGGTTCAGGATGAGGTCGGCAAGAAGGTTGAGTGCGCGAGTTACGTGAGTATCGAGAACAGTGGCGTGAAAGGCTACCATATCCTGCGCTGTGAAAGCGTTCATGTATCCACCGAGTTCATCGGTGTCCAGGGAAATGCGCCGTGCCGACCGGGTGGTGGTGCCCTTGAAGACCATATGCTCGACAAAGTGAGAAAGACCATTGAGTTCCGGTGCATCGTGGCGCGCGCCGGTTGTGAGCCAAACTCCCATGGACACGGAGCGGACATGCTCCATGCGCTCGGTGAGAACGGTCAGGCCATTGGGAAGGATGGTTGTGCGAATGTGATTGGTTGCGAGCACGGCGATCTCCGGAATAGCGGCAGTGAATAGCGGTAGAGGTTGGTGGACACAAGCCGGCCGCCCTGGTTGGGCAACCGGCTTGGTAGTTCAGGTTGGGTTTAAGTAGCGTCGGGAATCTCCGCCTCCCACTTCCCCTTCTCCTTCCGGACGAGCCGGACCTCGGACAGGCTGGCGCGGTCGAGCGCCGTGGTGAGGTCCCAGTCGAGAGCTCGCAACAAGGCCAGGCGCGCGGCCGCAATCGAACCGCCGAGCGTGTCAACGATGCTTTTCTCGTAGCCGCACCAGAAGTACTCCTGCTGGGTTTCCACGCTGTCGGCTTCGCAGTCGTCGCTCGGGTTGAAGGCGAGATGTTGCGCAGCATCGATAAGGCTGAAAGGCTGGTAAGGTGAGCCGGTCTTCGCCCACTCGCTGTCGCGCGTGATGAAGAGGATGGCTTCGTCCTGGCTATCCTGGCTCCAACCTGCGAACGGCAGGTTCCACACAATCTGCTCGGGGGCGGCGCCGGACCGCTCAAGATCGAAGGACAGTTGGATGCTGCCGACGACCGTCAGGTCCGATATTGGAGCGGCATCTACGGCAGGTTTGCCGTCGATGGTCAGCTTGAAGTTGTGGCAGCGGGCCATGTTGTCGTACCAGGCGTAGCCCTCGAAGCCGCGCTCCAGCCGCACCGGCACGAGACCTCCCGGAAGCTGGCGGTCCCTGGACCCTAGGTCGAAGGTGAAGGAAGCAGTTTCGCAGGTGTCGTTATCCAGCGTCACGAGAGCGCACTCAGTCGCCTCGTACACCCTGGCTTGGTAGGCACACTGGTCGCCATCGAACGGCTCCCGCCCCGAGTTGCTGTCCTGTGATGAGACGAAGAATGGATGTAGGTACGGGACAGCAGGCTCCAGGATGATGCCGAGCTCCAACGCTTCCTTGTATATCGAGAAAGGCGCAATATGCTCGTCCACGGTTGCCATGTACTCGAGGAGCGCCCTCCGCACCTGTTTCCGCATCACGTTGAACGCCTGGTCGTAGACAAGGTCAGTGCGGTCGGGAAGCTTCAAGTGCAAACTCGTGGTGGACACGATGTCAACACGCGCGGTGATATTAAGCGGTGTGTCGTGCGTTGGCGAGAGCACAATCTTCCCGAGGTCGCGCTCCAACAGGTTGATGCGGATGACGTTGCCGTGAAAGTTCACCGTCTCCCATGGCGCGGAGTCACCGAGAAAGACGCCGATGCGCACGCCATCCACTTCCTTGATATGCGCGGCGCCGGCGAGGAAGTCCTGCCGTCCCAGCACGACGCCATTGAACAGAACGTCTACGGGGCCGTAGCGCACGACGCGTTGGAGGGTTTCTTTGATGCCCGTCTCTGTCTCCTCGCGAATGAAGACCAGAGTTGTTCCCGTTTCGGGGTCGGGAGTGTCCTGGTCGTGGACCTGTACCGGTTCCTTGCCCAGGAAAGCCTCGGTGGTGATGGTCGCAGTCTTGCCGCGACTGCTCACCGTGACCCCGCTGTGCAGGAGCGCGAATAGGCCCATTCCTGCCGGATCCTCGGCGCGCTCGACCGCCTCATCCCAGCCCGACTCGCCCAGGTAGAGCAGTTTGTTGAAGTCGTCGATGCCGGAGCCATTGTCCGTGAAGGTAATGCGGGTAGTTCCGGCGGCGGCTCCCGGGTTGGTGGTGACGAAAACGAGGGACGCGCCGGCGCGCCGGGCATTCTGGAGCAGCTCCACGAAGACCTGACTGAGTCTGTTCGTAAACAGCCGATCTGCCTTGTTGAGAATCCTGGCGCTCACATGCGCCTGAATGGTTTGCACGATGGACTCCTTGTGGCCGCCTCACTCACGAGGGAACGGCCGTTCTGGTTTGCAGGTGCATATGCTGATAGAGAAGTTGTGCCAGTGTGGCGACAACCAGAATGGAGCGGGTTCGGCCTACGGCAGAGTGTTGCCACACATCCAAGTTGGTGGATTCCCGTATTGCCGAACCGTCCGGAAGTTGTGAGCAGCTACCGGGAGGAAGCTGCCGCTGTGGCCAAAGCCGCCTTGCGCGCAGCCGCCTCGGCGGCCTGCTCGTTGAAGCACGCACAAAGCAGCTTGTTCTGTGCCTGCTCGTACCGGTTCCAGTCGTACCGCCTTGTTCCTTTACGCATAACGCTCTCCTTGAAAACGAAAATGGTTGGCGATCCGCCGGGACGGCAAACCGGGTGTGTGATTGTGGTGGGGTATTGCTGCGGAAAAAGTGCAGGGCAGTGTGTTGCCACGCGTCCCGTGTGAGGGAGTCCCCTGTCGCTGGTTGATATATGGGAGGACAAGTCGGTGCTGGGCACTCGGCAAAGGCATGTTGCCGGTCACTCCAGCGGGAACCCGGTGCTCAACGCGAGGTCTTTAGACACGACACCCAGTCCGGCAGTGATGCGCGTAAGGCGCCGTGGACTGGCAAACCTTCCATGGCAGTAGCAGTAAATTGGTGGCAAGCTTGTCGTACTTGCCCGCCCTTAAAGCACGAAGGGATGCTGGCAACCGCCCGGATGGCAGCTGCGGGAAAACAAAACTCGGTTGGTTGTGCCTGGACAGCGGCTGAAGGGCAGGGAACGTAGCCCGCCAGCGGCTGGCCGCGGCAGGTTGGCACAGCCCTTTCGCTGTGACGAGAGGAATCTGAGTTCGTGACGAACTTACGTATTCGTCTGCTCTTGACTGGTAGGGCCGCAAGCGACTGCATAAATAGCATGGGCGGCGGGTGACAGTGCCACGAATATTGGTCGGCGCTGAATTGGGAGGCTCAGCGCCGGAAGCCGGGTGGCGGGACTACTGCGAAGCGGCAGTGGCATGAAGAGGGAATTGTAGGGCAGAGGTGCGAAACCCGACGACGGGGCGACCACCCCCTGTCGGGGGAACAGTGGCGGCGCATCAGGCGGCAGATGGCACGGTCGAAAGGAAGTCCTGCAGCTTGTCTCTCACTGCAAGGTAGAAAGGACCTGCGGCCAAACGCAGCCCCTCTATCGCCGTGGCATGGGCATTGGCCTCGTCGCCGGCAGCCCGATACCTCTCCGCAACTTCCAGGTAAATCTCTCCCCGCTGCCGAGCAAGCGTCTTGCGCGCGTTAACCTCTGCGGCCGTGCGCGCGTTGCGTGTGTTCATAAAGGTCATTGCGATCTCCTGATTGCGGCAGTCCGCTGCCGTCAGATTGCAAGTGCAGGTTGGTGACAACCGGCACAAAGGGGACGGTTTGGCAAACGGCTGAGTGTTACCACGCCACCCCCACCACCTGCGGTGGGGATTCCCGTATTGCCGAACCGGCGCTAGTCGTGAGCCGCTACCCGGCAGAAGCTGCCGCCTTGGCCACTGCCGTCTTGCGCGCAGCCGCCTCGGCCGCCTGCTCGTTGAAGCACGCCCGAACCAGATAGTCCTGTGCCTGTTCGTACCGATTCCAGTTGTTACGAGAAGCTCCGCGACGCATAGTGTTCTCCTTGAGATGGGAATTGGTTGGCGATCTGCCATGAAGGCAAACCGGGCGGTGGAGGTGTCGACCCCCACCTTCGGTGGAGAGTTGTCCTTCGGCTGAAATGGAAAGTTGGGTTGCTCTTGCACAGGCAAGACTCAAGACAGCGACTCGTGGAAGTGGCGAGATTTGTCGGTAAGGCTCGGAACTCTATCAGCCGCGCGGCAGCCAAACGCAGCAAGTCAACGCAAGACGGACGCACATCCGAGCGGAGTTAAGCGACCAAAAACCAAAACAGCAACTGGCGGACGTGCCAGAGAGGCGTCGGGAAGGCAACGAACTCGGTCAGCCAAACAGCATCAGAGCGCGGCAAGTTAGCGCAAAGGCGTTGCACATCCGTGCGCAGTTGCACGGACAAGAACCAAAACAGCAACTGGCGGATGTGCCAGAGAGGCATCGGGAAGGCAACGAACTCGGTCAGCCGGACAGCATCCGAGCGCGGCAAGTCAGCGCAAACGTGTTGCACATCCGAGCGCAGACGCACGGACAAGAACCAAAAAAGCTACTGGCAGAAGTGCCAGAGAGGCGTCAGGAAGGCAACGAAGTCGGTCAGCCGAACAGCATCAGAGCGCGGCAAGTTAGCGCAAAGGCGTTGCACATCCGTGCGCAGTTGCACGGACAAGAACCAAAACAGCAACTGGCGGATGTGCCAGATAGGCGTCGGGATGGCGATGAACTCGGTCAGGCGAACAGCAATCAGTCGTGACAAGGCGGCAGGAAGCGGGGTAAGAATGTATCAGTAAGTCAACACTGGGAAAAGTTGTTGTTTTGGGGGTTTTACAGCGATTTGCGCGCTCCGAAACATGCCTCGCGAAGCGCCTCAAGACGGACTCTAACGAATAGCATTATCAATTACTTAGAAAGCGACGAGAAGAGGCCCGTGCGCCGCATGTCTGAAAATGGCTATGTATCCGCATAATATGCGCGATTTATCCAAGTGATCTTGGATGCGGCCGGAGGATGAGTTGATGAGATGGTAAATACTTCAGCAGCGCCCTGTGACTGTGGTGTTCGAACACGGAGCGCAATGGAGCCTCGAAAAGACGATCCATATACCAGTAGTTCGCAATTGCGCTGGCCCCTTTGGTGAGGAACTGGCCGCAGTCCACAAAGCAGACGAAGCCGCGCAGTCTCTTGAAGTGTGGAGCGATAGACTTGAGCAGGCCGGGCCTTTCAAGAAAGAAGATGACCATGTGCAGGTACTTCTCCGACGCCAGGCTAGCGCACACCTTTGCATAGCGGCGTGAACTCTGCTGCCATCTCTCATATTCAACCGCGAAACGCACATGGCCGGTTGGCAGGACCAGTTCAATCACCGAGTCGTAGTCTTTCGCCAGGCCTGCCGCGCCGACAAGGCTATTGTCCGATCGCACCTGGAAATCCGTCATCCAATAATGTACTGAGAACTGGCGCACAAACCTCAGCATGATTCTGTTCAATTCCACAAAATGGAAGATGCTGGCAGGGTCCTTTATCGCGTTTGTGTCGCAGAGCAGCCCGTCGCCACACCCCCGGACGTACGCCATCCCATCTTGCGTTGCCGCATAGGCAATCGCCCTTGTCCCCTCGTTTAGTTTGCGGCTAACCACCAGGCCGAGTTCGTGTAGTCGCCAGAGCAACCGGTAAACCACCTTGCCTTTTCCCGACCACGGTACACCGTGGAAGTTCGCAATGTGCCAGACCATTTCTGGCGTACACCATCCGTAGCAGTCCAGGATTCGAAGAACGTGGTATTCTCGCGCGGTCAGACCGGTGGCGGTACTTGGCTTATAGTGCCGCCGCGCCCGACCGGTGATAGCACTTGTCAAACTGCTCTGACCAGTGATCCGTTCTGTGCTCTTGACCAATGCCGCGTCGGACAACGAGCGCACAGATGGTACGGGAGCGTCGGGTGTAACGGCGAGCGCGTCGCCGTCGGCAAGTACATCCAAGTTTAGGATTGGCAATTTGACCACGGCCGTACCCCAAAGTGTTGCTGTCGGCCGGTGCCCGAAGTGGCCGGAGACGCCGGGACAAGCCGTGCGCGTCGCCGGGATGTCCGGCCATCCTGCCACGCAATCCGCCAGATCCCTTCGTCGGTTTGGATAACGCCATCGGGTGGCATGAGAATGAGCGTCTCCTGTTCGCCTTTGCTGGCACTCGCGCAAACTATCCGGATACCGTCCGTCTTCCAGCCGGATCCGAACGCAATCCGCCCGCACATAATGCTGCGCACCACAACCAGGTACGCATCGACCGGCGAGCGGGCAGTGGCAGCACAACGGAAAAGCAGCCGGTTTGTGCCGCGCAGAGTTTCAATTCCTTCGGTAAACGCGTTAATGTAATGCAGGTCGGTTGGCACGGTCGCGCGCGGGAAACCGGCAACATTGAAACGGACGATGCCGGGAATTGTCCAGCACCTGTGCCAATGCTTGCCGCTGACGCCACGCGGGATAGCCGTACTGTTGAAAAACACGGAGCCCCGGGGGACGAAATGTCCGTCGGCGTCAGTGGCTATCCGCGTCCACCAGTGGGAACCAAGTTCGATGCAGTGGACAATCATGGGTCTAGAGCGTGCCCTCAAACTGTGAGAGCCGGTCCTTCAGTTGCTGTATTGTGGCGCGCTGATTCCGGAGTTTTGTCTCGAATGCGAGAACGCGCCGCAGGTGGTCCTCCTCCCTGACATAGTTGGAGCCATTCACTTTAACAATTGGTTCTCTCCGTGGCGTGCCGTCTGGCGCCTCGACAACCGGTGCGTCTAGCTCAATGATTGGCGCAGCGTCACCGGCGCCGGCGGGGAATAGCGGCTGCGCGGAATCTCTGCCGTCGTCTATGGCCTCTGCCGCTTGCTGTGTCCGTTTTGCCTCGTTGAGTTCGACAAACAAGCGGTCGTTTCTCTCCACCAGCGCATTGTGTTTGTTGATAGCTAACCGTGCGCTTTGGTACGCCGTGTTGCGCTGACCAATCAGGACCGCGGCAGCTAGGACAAAACACTCCTGCCGTACTTCCCACAGTTCCGTGTACCACCAGATGTAGCCGAGGGCAGCCAGCAAGCAGAGCACCGCAATCACGCTGCCCCACCAAACCCAGTTGGCCATTGTGTTCTGCACCGCGATGTCCTGCCAGCCGTATAGCAAGCCTCCGTAATCCCGGTTGCACGGGTTGACGGCATGCCGCATTGCGTCCTCAGCGGACGGTCTTTGGCTCAGCCGTTGACTGTAACCGTACGGGTCGGTCGGTTGCACAGATCGCGCGCCCTGTGCCGTCTGCTTCACTGCCTTTTGCGTCTGCAGGCTACGCTCTGGATGAAGGCGCGGTGCCTGCTGAGGTTGGGCCGTGGCGATCGCTGCGACTATAAAGAGCGCGTATGCCGCCGCCAACTGATTGCGTGCTTGCATTGGTTTTTCTCCTCTTGGGATGCACACTGTTGTCGCTCGTCGCCTCGGCTTCATCCAGGCGCAGGTTGAGCGCCAATGAATCTTGAAGTGGCGTTCTGAGTACCGGCAACCATTCCGGCAGGGTCGACAGCGATGCCTGATTGCCGCGCCGGACGTGAATGTGCTTCACGGTGACGCCCATGCGCTTGTCCGACAGCAGAGCCATCATCTGGCCAACCGGCAGCATCTTCACCTGCTGGTCTTTCACGCGAGTGTCGAACACCTCCTGCCGCGTTCCCGTTCCATCCTCGACGTATGGTGTCGGGTCCAGGGCGTTGCCCTTTTCCACGCGCACACTTAACCGTTCGGTTGGGACGCTGGCCGACGCCCTTATGAAAGTTTCTGCCGTATCCTCGTCGCTGATCTTCATAATGAATTTTGTGTTTGGCGCGTTGGCAACATCGGCGGCAAACGCCTCGCCCACGTCCATGGCCAACTGCTGAATGCTTTGAAACGAGAAGATAAAGCTGGCGTTCGCCTGGCGCGCGGTGTGGATGATGTCCTTGAATCCCTGGTAGGCGTAGAGCCCAAACTCATCCAGGACAATCGAGAGGAATGGGTGCTTTTGGTGCATCCGGTACTCGTTGTACCGGGACGCAATCATGAACTGCATGTTGCGCATCAGGATTCGGCCCAGTGCTCGGTACGGCTGACTGTCGGTACCCAGGTTCATGCTGACAATCAGAATCTGCTTTTTCTCGACCACCTCTTCGAACGTGACTAAGTGTTCGCACGAGCCAGTGATCAACGCCAGCGACTCGCCGACGAACGGCATCATACTGTTGAGCAGGCCACGGATCTTCGACAGCCAATCCTTGTCCTCGTAGTTGCCTTTGAGTGTTGCGGCAGCGAGCAAGAAGGCGTTCTTTTGGTGCTGCGGGAGGTCTGCGTTCGACATCACCTGGTCGCGAAAGTTCTCAATCATCCGGCTCATCAGCTCTGGCCTTTGGCACGCGACCAGTACATCCCAGAATGTGAAGTGCTTCCCCGTGTGCTCCAGCACAACGGTCACCGCATTAAGGAAAGCGCGTTGGTGCTCGGAGAAGAACTCATCTTTCGCCCGGGCAGCGCCAATCGAATCGAAAACGGCGCCAACACGTTGCTGGAGTTTCCCGTCGGCTGCATAGAACGGATTGAACTTCTCGGAGATGTTCGGATGCGTTGGGTCAATCACGCGTACGTCGGCGCCACGGCCGGCGGCAAACGCTATGTTCCAGATTTTGAGTACCAGCTCTTTGTCGCCCTTCCCGTCGAAGTACACAACAGGATGCCCGCGGCGGATGTCCTGGTCCACGATGCTCAGCAGCAGCGTGGTCTTGCCCATGCCACTCATGCCGGGCAGGTTGGCCTGCATGGAGCGTTGGTCGTCTGTCCAATAAACGGGTGTGCCATCGTTCTCGTAGCCCAATATGGTGACGCCCTGGCGTTTCGCCTCCTCGACCGACTTGTGGTCATGCGTACGCGACACATACAGCCGCGGCCGGGGCCATTGTTTCGCCAGCAGTTGTGAGAGATGGACTCTGTAGCGGACCACCACAATCAGGTAGAAGATTGGCATACACAGGAAGATAAAGATCGCAATTGCCTGTGGCAGGCGCAACAGGAGACCGCGGTTTGCAACCCACACGGCACCAGCCATCAGGATCAGGCACAACCAGGCAAAGATGGTCATCGCTTCGCGGTGTTCTTCTTGCGGCGACTTGACGCGCTCCATTCTTCTTTCCATGGTTCTTCCTCGTTTTGTTTTAGGGATTGCGCTACCGGGATATGAGCAGTATGAGCAGGATGATCGCTGCCACGCACGTACAGACAAGAATGTAGAAAAGGGCGACGCGAATGGGGAACGGTTTGGCGTCGGCAGCTGCGTCCGGCCGGCGGAAATGGCGCTGAAAGAAATCGGCGGCAGTCGCATCTGTATGTTCGGCGTACATCTCGGCGAATTCTTGCTTCAGCTTCTCAAGGTCGGATTCGCGTGTAAGACGCGCGAGTTTCCGGCGCCAGGTGTGCGCATGCATGCACATCTCCTTGACCCAGGCCTCTGCCTGGTCTTCTTTCGCCGGAGTTGGGTCGTTGGGAAAGTGCGGTTCAAAAACAGGCATGGTTAGAGCCGAGGCGCCGTCCGGCACGATTGCGGTGATGGACTGGTCCGCAGTTGCCGCGGCTGGCGCCGTAAGGTAATACCACGCCGCTCTCGCGTCTGCAACGCCTCGATGGCCCGGCGCAGAGGAGCCGAAGACGCCAACTGGGGGTGGGTCAGGTTCAGAAAATGGCAACTGCATAGACGGGGGTTCCTTGGTCCGCAGCGAATGTCCAGCGGAAGATGGCCGGGGTGACGTCCGGCTTGGTGAGCGCTACGACCCACTCCATAGTCGTGTCCGGCGGCATGTCGGTCATGTCAAGCGTCGAGCCATGGGCTATAACCGGCGTCTGCTGGTATGCCCGGAAGTCCTTGAACGCTTCGGTCCCAATTTGGCGGTCGACGTTTTTGTAGGCAGTGTCCGCGCTAAACGCCGGGTCTATTTTCATTACCACCGCGTTCTGTAACCGGTAGGTATGTGTGGTCGTGTTGGTCGCGCTCAACCGGACATAATAATTGTGTGCGTCTTCGCTCACCTGGGCAACGCGAATGACCACTGAATGCTTCTTGGGGTTGATTGTGCTCGTGTCCACACTCCGCGCGTTCAACAGGAGACTGGCAAACAGCCGGTCGTGCTCTCTCTGGACCTCATCGGGGGAGGGAACTGGGGGAGGAGGAGGGGGTGCTGGCGCGCGCTCCTTCACGAGCCACGACATGGCACCCGGCTCCGAGGCAGCCGCTATCTCGTAGAGATAGGTCGTTCGGTGCGTGAAAACCACCATATTGGTGTCCACACCAACTCGCTGCGGCTCAATGAGGATGTTGTTGGCGTGCCACTCAACATGCACCTGAGTGGAGCCAAGCGCGACGTTTTCTACCGGTTCCGGGACTTGGACAACCGACACGTGGTGGAGGGCGGTCGCAATAACTTCGATATGGGTCTGGGCGTGGCCAACTGGCAGAAGCACAGCAGCAAGGAAGACGATGCTGCCAAAAAGTGGGCGTATGGTGAAGACACGAGTACTCATACGCCGCATAGTAGGCTGAAACGCACTCCCAAGGGAACGTCTACATTGAAAGAAAATGCAATTGAGACCAAAAATATGAGCGCTTCGTGAACGACGCATCCCGAAGGATACAGTTCACGAAGCGCTCGGTTGGTTAGAGGTTAGATTACGTCCAGTTCATTCAGATCGTAGATCTCGAGATCGTTCTCTCCCGCTACGATTTGCGGCATTTCTGGGTTGATCCGCCGCCAGACCCGGACTGTGCGGACGTTCCCATCCACTGTTTTCTCTTGCTCTTCGACCCGCTTGTAGCGGGGCTCCCGTGTCGAGTCTAAATTGACCCGAACCAGGGTGTCTGTTTTGATGTCCAGAACGAGATGCCAATTTTCGACCACCTCGTCTACGAGAACCTGGTCGCCGCCCGTTTGTGCAGCTACCGCATCCGCGAATTCTTGCGGAAAGGCATGGTACACAATCGACCCGGAGCCGGTTCCCTTGGACACAATATGGTTCAGCGCGGCGGCCCAGTACATGCGGTCCGCAGCGGGTTTGCCAGCACCCCAAAGGCAAATGGCCTGGCGTACTTCAGAAGACAGCACCCGATGCGTCTTCTTCGCATCCTCCAGGTCGGCTTCAGCCTTGCGGAGCCGGGCGTACGCGGTCATGACATCAACCTTGTCGCCGTTGCTCTTCGCGGCCTTCACCTCTGCCCGGGCTGCTGTCAGCAAATCCACTCTCCGCTTCAGCCAGAGGGTGATTCTGGACATTGTTGAGCCGAAGAATTCATTCATCCTCCGGCATTCAAGTAGCATGGCGCCGGTGATGTTCCTCCCGCCATACAGGCCAAGGAACAACCCAGCAAAATTACCGATCGGCTTTGCTTCGCCAATCGCCTCCATTAACTCGGGGTACAGGACGTTGTACATCCGGGCAACGAGGTCTGATTCAGTGAGCGGTTTTACCCTCCCTGGCAGGTCATCGACCGACTTCAACTTCTTGTCAATTTCCAGCCAGGCCGGCTTGCCAACCGCATCCGCAATTTCCTGGACTCGCTTCAGGTTGCAACGCGTGTCATGTTTCAGACTGTCGATTTCGAGTTGCAGTTCGGACACCAACTCGTATGCGAGGTCTGGCATGCCGGCCGCCAAAGCAGACGACATAGTGTTAGTGATGACGCCAACGCGATTGCCCATTGCCTTGGATGCAAGCGCGTAGATGTTGAGCCACGGAGAGTTTTGCCGCGCCGCCTTCTTTTTCTCTGGCTGCTGCTTTTCGACCATCCCGAAGCGGTACTCCACGAATTTGGGGTACTGTTCCGAGTTGATGACTGCAACACCGTCGCCGTCATAGTCGCCGCCAAAGGTTTTTGCCCGGTCTGCGCGGAGTGTGTATGTCCCATGCAAAGTGAGCTGTGTCGCGTGTACCGTCTTTGCTAATTTGATAGACAGGCCACGCTGAATCAGCATCCCAATGGCTACTTCGCGGGGGAGGTTCCTCATCGGAAGAAGATCCTCGGCCATGCGAACAGGAAAGCGGACGCAAAGGTTCCGGTCGCCAAGCTGGTCGGAGATGCAGTAGTCGTAGGGAATCCAATCGGACCCCGCGTACAATTTCCCATCCTCAACCGCCAGGTAGCCGTCGTCCACGAGCATCCGGCCCGGCATTCTCATGCCGCCGCCAGTGAGCATTTTGTACGCCCACTGTGCAAGCAACTGCTTAATGCCCCGGTGAATGTGGGGGTGGCGCGACATCGAGCCATCCCGGTCTGCTGCGAGGCAGGCTTCAACGACCCGGTAGTATCCGGTATCGCTGTTTGCACTGCCGATCTGCTCAAGCAACTCCTTGTGCTCTTCGGTATTGAACCCATTCTTCAGGAGTTCGATTTCACGCCGGCACTGCCCGATGACCTCTTCTTCGATAACCGGCCAGGATGCGTGTTGGAGCACCGTGTAGGAACCCTTGGTTCTAGTGTCGGTGCGCGATACATCACGCACACCGAGAACCACCGGACCCTCGATTACCTTCCCGGCCAAATCTTGGCGAGACGGCTTGATAGCTGATTCAGGGATCACGATGCCTGCGTTGATTTCAGGATGCCGGGCCACTTCGTCCGGCATTATCTTGAAGGTGCCCTTCGCCTGCGCCAGCTCAAAAGCAAGCCGGAACTGGTAAAGCGCTCCTGTGTCGATGTTCAGTTTGTCGAACAGAGACTGGGAAACCCAGCCGCGGCTATCATTGGTACCCAGCACGTGATCGGGAACAATCCTGACGCGCGCATGGGTTTCGATCAGACCCTTTTCGCACTCGGACACCAGAATGCCAAAATACGAAATAGCGGCCTCGGGCCAGCGTTGGTACTGACGAGCAAGGCCGGCTTCCCATTTCTGTTCTGCGAAATAGAACTTGCCGTCCTTGGCGCCGCCGGTTGCTCCAACCAGACGGTAGCGGCGACCCTGCCAATAAAGGGCAGCCATTGTGTTCTTGACGCGGAGTTCTTCTTCTTCCGTCATCCGGCCTGGTACCTGGACTAAAGCCAGTTCAATGCCGGGGAAAAGGCGGCCTGCCAGCATGCGGGTTGCGTAAGGAGAGGTGAGACGTTCACCTTTCGATGTTGCTTCCTTCTTCTGGTCGTGGACCTTTCCGTTGCGGTCGATGCGAAGCATAAGGATGCCGCGGTCAACTTCGCCAACATACAGGTTCGCTGCGCTGGAGAGCGGCCAAAGAGCATACCGCTGTCCCTTGAACATAAACCTGTTGATGGTCTTGTTGACGAGCTTCCGCTGCTTATCGTTATTGGGCGCCGGCGCAGAGATAATCGCCAGCTCAGCCCCTTGCTCGTACCGCTCTTGCCATTGCTGACCGAGAACGGAGAGGGGGGCGCGGTCTTGAGCCTCACGAATCGAGCCATCAGCTTCGATCGCGAGGTGATACAGCTTCTTTGTTGGCATGGAATCTCCGGGAAAACGAAGGAGACCCATACCTAGCCGCAGGCCAGATGGTGGTCTTCTTCGATCAAGGCCAACCATGTCTGGTCAGCGGTTTCACAATTACCCTCAAATGCGCTGAGGGGGCGTTGAAGAGTTGTGAGATCAGAGAAACTCTGCATAACACAGCCCTTGCAAACCGATTTGTGAACCGCGCGGTGTAGCCTTCCCGGCCGGAACGCCGCTGACTGAGGAGCATACCATCCATCCTAACGACGGATGCTGCAACTTCTTCAGTCGCCTAGAGCATAGTCCTCCCAGAAGTGCGTGACAAGGGTGAGAGACAACAAAATATGAATCGAGAGCCACGGCTGTGCCCCAATCGGCATAGGGGGGAGTGTTGCCACTCCTCCCCTGCCACACCACCGGACATGCGGGTCCGCATCCGGCGGTTCGAGAAGTTGAGGTTTACCCCGTGCTCCTTGTGTGAGGGCGCGGGCGTCGGTCTTCATCACTGCCCGGTTTAGACTCGGCTTCACCTCGCCACTCCGGACCGTTCCGCCAATGCGGACATCTGATGCCATTTCCAACACATCGCCTTCTCAAGACTCACTCCTTCTCGTTCGGCCCTTCGTCTGCTCCTGCGAACAAACTACTACGGCCTCGGCTGACTTCTCGCTCCGGCTCGACACCGTCACCCTTTCAGGCATAAAGCGAGATCTCCCCAGGTAAGAACGCACTCCTTCACTGCACGACCGCCGGATCTACGCCACCGAAACTTGGTCACGAGAGCTTCGCGGTCACATGCCCGCTCGCCCTGTTCGGCACCGCCTTCTATCCAGTTCTTGTTCATCGGCCCGCAGCTTCGATCCGCGCTTCCTCTCCACAATCGGTCACCCTCATGCAGTTGCGCTTCACTTCGCTCACTGTGACCAGTTCACGACGGGACTTGCACCCGTAAGAGTGCGCCCATGCTGGGCGCACATGCGGAAGTCGCCCTGCCGAGGGGGCAGGGCGACTTCGATGGGGCTGTTGAGCCGGATGCGGAGTCTACTGGGCCGGCACGCCGACGAGTGTGACTCGGCCATTGGACTTGTCTTTCTTCACGACACACTTCTGGATGCGGTAATAGGGGACGCCACAGCGATGCGACTCCTCCACGGCATCGCATTCTTCGTCCAGTCTCTTAACGAACTGCGGGAGGTCTCCCTCTCCCAATTCGTCCGACGCAATCGCATAGATGAAGCGTGTCGCCGCGAGTGCTCCTTCCACCTTCTTCTTAGTGCGGCTTCGGCGGGAAGCGGATTGAGGGCCTGTTGCCTGGTCTGGTCTTTCGTTACTTTCGTCCATGTACACCTTCCTTCTTATGGTTGGGGCGCGTTGTTGTCCGCGCTGATTTGTTGGGAGTGGAACTCGGCGACCATCAAGCCGCTCGGGTCGTTGACCGAGCGTATGCCTTCCACAAGTCGAACCGTGTAGGCTTCGGCGAGCTTCTGATAGATTTCGCGGCGATCGCTCAAGTGCGAGACGCTGCGGGTAGCGTAGATGTGCCATGTAAGCGGGTCGGTTTTGTCGGCTTGAGCATGGGTAATCGTGACCACGGACCGGACATGTTGGTCCTGGAGCTGTCCTACGGTATTGTCCTGTTGCATCTTTTTGAGGACATCCTGTTTCAGATTTGCCGTCATCATGTCCAGCGCGGCGGCCCAGTTCTCGCTCAATGTGTGCTCGTCGTAGCCCATGTACTGATTCACGAAGCTAACGATGAAATGCTCCTTGTCAAGGTCCGTTGGCGCTTCACCGGCACGAACCTGTTGCAACTGCTCCGGCACTACGGCGCTATGCGCTTCCGGGGAGATTACAGTCGCTTGTCCGTCGGCGCCGATGCGGATCACTGTCGGCGGCTTCACGCGCGTAATAACCACGTCGATCGCAAGCCCCGCGACCGCCAGCCCTAGAACGCAGGCTACGATTGCCATCCTGTTGGCGTAGGCCCGAAGAGCTCCGTCGGCCTCCCAAAACGATGGAGATTTCGACATGGACGCCATCTAGCTGTTCCTCCTGTTGCGGACTTCCTTTTGTCTAGCTCGGGGCTGGCGATGTCCCTTTCCCGCCAGACACGGGACTGCCATTGAATGTCCCGCCCCCTCCGCCACCTGTACCGGCTGGAGACGAAGCCGGTGCTTGTGCCAACGGAGTATTGGGAGGAGGAGTAACGCTGCCTGTGCGCGTAGATCCGCCACTGCCAACGGTGCCGCCGCCCTGTCCACCACCGCCTCTTGGTCCACCACTGCCACCGGCACCCATGCCCTTCGCGGAGTGGGCCGCGCCAACTGCGGCACCTGCTCCGCCACCGGCCAAAGCTACTACATTTTTCGCCATCAGGGCCACCCTTGATAGCGCCTGCACTACTCCGGCGAAGTCGCCTTTAATCAGTGCGTGAGCAATGAAGGGAATCAGAACCATGAAGATGATGTAAATGATCCCTATAACAATAGCTTGTAACTGGTTGACGCCTGACGCGATTCCGCCGACTATGCCGCCATTAGTAAAGGTCCCAGCAGTCAGCACATTCAGACTTACGCTGAGTTTTGCCATGATCGCGTAAAGGATTGGCCATGCTGCCCATTCGGCCAAGGACTTCAGATAGTACTTCCCTGCAGAGGCGGTCGCATTGCTGGGCAGAAGCGCCACTAGGAACGGACCAATTGCAAACAGAATCAGCCCCCAGCAGGTGTACATGACTTCAAACAGTACCATCGATGTATAAAAGAGAAGAACGGTAAAGAAGATCACAAAGTCATTCAGCAATGCCGCCAAATCGATGCCTGTAATCGACATCACATTGGACTGGTTTTGCCCGACAATGTTGTTGAGACTCTGCTTGAAGGCCGTAGCAAAGTCGATTCCCCCGGCTATCGTGCTCGCAACCTGGGTAAAGCCGTTGCTGACGTCCTGGAAAAACTGCTGCCAATACTGGAGGATGAGGGCGCAGGCGGCGCACTTCACGAGACTCACCAAAAGGTCGCGGACGCTTCCGCCACGCGCAAAGCCCTCGTAAATGCTGAGGAGGAACATGGTAGCAAGGATCGCAAAGGCGATTCCTTGAAGGCTGCCGAGCATCCCTGCGCCCACTCTACTCAACGCCTGGTTCCAGACCTGCACGAAGAAAAAATTCACTGCACGCCTCACTTGTTTGCCTACGTCCGAAAGCGCAGGCCGATGTCTCAGTTTTGATTGAGGATTGTCTGTACGTTTTGATTTGCGGTCTGGTGCGAGGCGCTTATGTGCTTCATCTCATATCCGGAATACGCTGTCGGAGCTGATTCAAGCCGCAAAAGTTGTGCAAGCGCTCCTTGTGTGTACCCTTGAGCCTGGAGGTTCCAGGCTGCTGCTTGAGCTGAAATCATGACAGCGGAGGTTGCCCCGGGAGGCGTCGACACCAACTTCATCATCTGCTGCGATATTTGTTCCTCGCTCTTCGCAATCGCATCAAGCGCAATGGCTTTCTTCAGTGCCGCCTGCGCTTGTGCATCCGACATATCCATTGCCAAGCGGCTATCGGATTGTATGGCGGTCGAGGCTGGCAGGGTACCATATACCTTACCGTAGTTGCTCTGGACCGAACCTATATTCGTCGTGCTCCCACTGAGCAACACCTGTTCAAGATTTCTGGTCTGTGGCAAGGTGGCGCTGTTCATAGGGTGCTGAAACAGAGTCTGGAGCGACATCATTTGCGATAGGAGCTGTGTGGCGAAGGTAAGTGGGTTTGGGAGCGAACCGCTCGCCGCGCTGGATTGCGGCGCTAACATAACAAGGACCAGGACGGCTCCGGCTGCCGTCCAGATAGTACGTTGAGCAACTCCTCTACGCATCAGTGACCTCCATTCAGTAGTTGTTGCAAGGTTTGGGTTGAGGTTCCGTGGCCTGCTACAGATTGCTTGGCCTTAGACATTTCTGCAGCAAGGCGGGTAGCGCGTTGGCGCAGCAAGGAAGCAAGCAGGCGGTGCTGCACGGCATAGGAATGAAGTTGCATCACAGCGGACTCGGCTTGAATCACGTTTGCGACGGACGATGACGGTGTGGCAGCCATTTGCTGTAATGTCGCTGCTGTAGTGTTTACTGTCTGTTCAAATTGGTCGGAGTTGGCGGCCAGCGCTAAAGCTTCGTTCGCAGCCGTGTCCGCCATGTCCGACTGGTTAGCAAATGCCGCTGGAACTGTATTGGCCTTGGGCTGAGATCCATATACGGAGACGTACTGAGGCTGTATCGAAGATGCGGAGCCGCTGTACATGGAACCTTCCAGGTTAGAGGTCTGCGACAATGAAGCGCTACGGATTGGCGCATTGTTATAGCTCATCATCATGGGCCCGAAGTACCGCTGTATCGCAAGCAGAAACCCTCCGACGGACATATTACTGAGTGTCTTGATGATTTGTACTTGAGGGCTCGCAACAATCGGGGTAAACAAGAACACGCCCGCTAACAGGGCGGCGGCTGTGGCCATTGTGAACGACGAACCACGCGGCCGCCGCGGGTTGCGGTCCTTGTGGCCTGGATCCTCGGGCAAGCTGCTCGTGGCCCTCGCGATATAGCGGGCTACGGCACTGGGGTCTTTGACGAAACGAGAGGTCATGATTGCGCCTCCGTAAGCGCAGCAAGTTCAGGAAAGATTGATAATGTACTGGCGCGCGGTGTTGCCCGCTTGGGCTTCGTTCCGTGGCCAGTGTTCTCTTTTACAGAAGAGACAAGCATGTAATCGGGGTCTGGAGGAGCGGTCGCACGATTGACCTCTCCGGAACGCTCCTCCGGCAATTCCGGTAGTCGCGCGAGTCCGTTGGGATATTTGGCGGCAACCAGGCGAATAGCCTCACCAAACTCCAGGTTGGTCTGGGTGCTTAACCACCATGTACGATACTGGCGCTCGCGCGGGTACGATGTGGCAAGCCAATATTCAGTGGGGGTGAGCTCTATGTAGAGGCTATGCGTACTTGCTGAGTCCTCTCCAATTGAGATTAGGAACTCGCTCCGCCGGCCCTTATCGGTCATGCCCAGGTTCTTGATGCGTTCGACGGCCGCGGGCGACAGGTGCAAAAACTCGCTTAATACCTCAATATTGCCCTTCTGCCGGCCTATCAGACGTATAGCCGTCGTCGTCAGAATCGCAGCTCCTATCCGGTTCGGCTTATCGGGCGTGCCGGTGAAATCCTCTACCGCCTGGCTGATGCCCCACACGCAGGCATTGCGCTTGCGTGCCGTACGGAAAAGCTGTTCGACCACCGGACCCAGGCTCGGGGATTGGAGCAGTGCCCAACACTCGTCAAGAATCGTCATGCAGCGGGCGCCGCCTCCGCCTTCGGCACGCTTGGTCGTGGCGTAGGCGATTAACAGGCTCATAGCCGTTTCGAGCTTTGGATCGTCTTTTAACTTTTCGATGTTGAAATAGAGCCATGGAATGTTCATGTCGACCGTGGTCTGACGGTCGAACAGATTCGCGTAAATTCCGTCGTCAACCCAGGCGCGCAATTTGACGGCAGCTATGCGCGCCTCCCTCATCACGATCTCTTCCTTATTCTTGTCGAGGTAGTTTTCCAGTTCGTCCCGCACGTCGCTGAGCGTGGGAATACTCACCGGGCGCATGCGCGCACGCGCATAGGCATTGCGGATCGAGGTCTCTACCACATTGTTCAATATCTCGACGTCGCTCATGGCGGAATCGCCTATCATGTGGCGAATGAGATTGATGAGAAACGAGCGGTGGTCGTTCGTCAGTTCCGTTACTCCCGGCTCGAAGTCGAACGGGTTGATGGTCCATTTCGAGTCCAGCGACATGGTGATCATCTTGCCGCCCATGTACCTGACCGTGTTCAAATAGCTGTCGCCGCGTTCAAGAATGGAAACCTTCACATCCTGCCGGCCGGCCGTCAATAGCATCTTTTGCACCAGCATGCTTTTGCCAGTGCCCGAAGTAGCCGCAATGATCGCGTTGGCGTTCTCGAGCGAAGCGTCGAACGGGCTGAAAGGCAGGAGTTGCCTATACGGAGTGGGGAACAACATCATGGGCGTACGAGGTGTACCGCTCCATGGCATTTCAACCGGAGACAGATCAGCCGCGTGGGCGGTCAGCAGTTCCATCTCTCGCTGATCTTTGTCGGGCTGACCTGGCAGTGTATTGAAGAGGGCCCTCAGTTGCGCTCCCCCCGCTTCAGGCAGCCCTGTTGCTCCGTCCATGCGGCTGATCACGTGCAGAACATGTTCCCGGCGATCCGCTATCTGTTGCTCAACTTCCGACAATTGCGCAGTCGTAGTGAACGGCAGCGACGTTCGAAACGCAACGGACAACGAGACGTGACAGGCTTTGGTGGAACTGCTCATTATGCGCGCCTGGATGTTTCCAAGATCCTCGGCAGCCACATGTGCGCTCATATCGAGCCGGGCGTTGCCGCGGTGGTCTACTTGCGCCGCGATCATCTTCTTGTGCCGCCGCTTGTAGACCTCAAGAACCTTGGTCTGATTTGGAATGAAGATGTTGGTGCTGATAATGAGCGGAAAACCCAACGTCTGCAACTCGCGGATCAGGCCCGGGAAGGTCTGCTCGGGCTGAGACTTCATCGTGACTACGCTCCAAAGCAGGTTGTCGATGCATACATAGCTCTCGGTCATGCCCTTTATCCCGGCATTCATCAACTGCTCGCGGGCGGATATGTAGCGTGCTGAGAGCGGATTGTTGCGAAGTTTGGCGCGGACAGGACAGAAGGGCGAAATGGTTGTCTGGATTTCGAGGAACATCTCCTCGTGGCTCATGCGCACAGGCTCGAACTCTGCCGCCACCATGGAGGATTCAATACCGCGAAGAATGGACTGAAACTGAGCGAGTATTGCTTCATGTTGCGCCCGTTCTCGGGTTATGCAGGACTTTGCTAACGGCGAAAGGGACTGCGTGGCGTTCTTCGCCCCCGACCAGGGAGTGCCGGCGGCGGCCATTACCCGGCGGTGGGCCTCCGGGCTCCAAATGAAGTACATGGTCAGGCTGCGAGTAAGGAACTCGCCGGATGTTGCCCGCTGCCTCCAGTCTTTGACGCGTTCTTCTTCAAGCGCGAGGGCGGCTGGAAGTGCAGTGTGGCGGGCATCTTCGTATTGGTCGAGCGCCTCGCCTTGCTGGTCGTTGACCTCATAGCGAATTTGGATGCGCATGCTCTCTTCAGGACATGCGCGAAGCAGGGCGTCAACCCGCGCCTTGAGGTCATTGCGGTCATCTTCCGAACCAAAATACGTTAGCGCCCCTCGCACCCTGTATCCCGCAATGTATGAGCCGTCCATGCGGACCATCACGTTATCGAGGAAATCGCGCACTTGCAATAGCATGCATACTGCGGGAGCCATCTTGCTCTTTTCGTGTTTGGCTACTGTCTCAGGCACGCTTTTTTGCCCCTTTGGACTGCTTTGGCGGTACATCATTGTCTTCGAGAATGTACGGCCCTGTTATCTTGTGGTCACGATCCAGCGCGCTGTAGCTGCGAGGCTTCAGATGCCACCCCAGGAAGTCTTTGAGATACCCGCGCGGCTTGCCGTACTTGAAGATCAGCAAGCCTGGTATCGCTATGATGAGAACGACAAGGAAGCAGAACCAGTTCATGGGCAGGCCCATGACGAACATGTCGCGGGGGAAAAGGAATTGACCGAGAAGGAGGGCGACGACCGCAGTCATTCCAACAGTCAAGAGATCCTCGACCTCCAGACCCATCAGTCGCACGTTGGTTCGTAGATTGCGAGAGATCGGAGTTGCGTTGAGTGGCATCAGTGAATTCCTCCCGCGCCGGACGTTACAAAGAATTCGAGCAGCCGGAGACCGCCAGAAACAGCAAGGCAGCCGACCGCTACAATGACGTGTCGACCGGTGTTGCCGCCCATGCTCGTGAACTCGAACATCCCGCCATTGCTCATGCTCAGAATGGCGCGTATGAGATTGACGGCGGCGTACACCGGCATGACGACGTTGGCGACCCAGTTAGTAAGACCCAGAAGCGCGTAGAAGAACTGGTCCTGGCCGCTGTTTTGGATGGAGAAGTACTCGGCCAACCGAACAAAGCCGGATGCCATCAGGCAGGCCACAGCGGCGGTCAGGTAGCGTTCGCCGGCCCGCGCGCGATGCGCAAGCTGGTATAAGCCAATACACAGCGCCAGCCCGGCGCAAATCGGCAGGATCACATTGCCGAGGTAGGACGCCATGGCGGTCAAGGCGGTATCGAAAGAGATGCTGCTACTCAGGCTACCCACGAGACACACCTCCATGGAGAGAGCGCGTCCGGATGATGCGCGCCCGCCGCGAGGGGGCCTGTGAAAGTGCTGTCACGCGCCACAGCCATTGGAGAAGACCGCCAAGCGTCCAGGCTCCGCCAAACAGGAAAATGCCGAGAATCGCAAGTATCGTAATCCGCGCTCCCAAGTTCACGTTGCGCATGAGACCAGCGAGGGTCAGGCTTCCAATCACATCAACCAGAAGCAGGACCAGGAACGCATGTCCCAAACGTCTATTTCCAGAGACACGCATGGCCCAATCCCGGATGAATCCCCAGGCGAGGAGCACTGTGCCCACACAGCACAGTGCGAGCACGGAAAGTCCCGTAAGGAGCCTCGCGGCCTCAGAAAAGGGAAGACGGGCGATCCCGTATAGAGGAACCGCAAGAAACGCCAAAAGCACGGCCGAGAACCGCGCGACATGAGCAAAAAGCAGATGTGGCGACCTTATCCCCATGACTTCACCAAGAGCCAGATTCCTGAGAAACACATCATCGCCATGGACGTAATTGCGAGCTGTCCCCAGGGCTTCCCGCGAACGAAGTTGACCACGGCGCCAATGATGCACAATGCGCCTGCAGCCGGACAGACGTTACTCCCAAACCAGTTCACAAGATTCATCAGCCCATCTGCCACGCCGTACTGGTCCGAGGACAGGCTCCAGGACTGTGCCATCGTCCAAAGAGCCTGCACGGAGAGAACAAGTAAGGCGGACACCAGCGAGGGGATGGGCGAATTGCCCTCCGCGCTGTCGAGCAGCGCCTTGAGCACCAGGGCAGCGCCAATGACAGGGACCAGATGGCTCACGAGATAGTTGCTCGTAAAGTTTTGGACTAGGGTCAGCAAGCCGGAAAGATATGGGCTTGAGGTTGAGGTTGTTCCTGGGGTCTGTAGCGGTATTCCCGCAGCGGTTAGGACTGTGGGAATCGCCTGAAGAGACAGGAATACCATGCCCCAGAATATCCATTTAGTGAACCCGCCCCCCCAATCGAAGTTGATTCCGCCGCCGCCCCGGAAGGATACGGTAGCTGCGACAAAGCATCCCAGCGCCATGTAAGGCGCGGCTCCAACGAGCAGACCGTAAAGTCCAGTGAGAAATGCGGGGGCCATCATCGTCTCCAAGAGCAGAAAGCCAGCTTCTTACGCGGCGGGGCTGAAAATGGGAAGGGACGCACCGCAAAGCCGTGCGTCCCGGACCTGGTGAGGGGTCAATGGACGCCGGCTTGGCCGGAAGTAACGAACCATTCGACCAAGCGGAGGGCCTGCGATACACCGAGCAGCCCAACTCCGGTGATGATTGACTTCATGGGCCGGCCGCCCTGGTGATACGCAACGAGACTGTGAAGCAAGAACCCGCCAGCTGCCAGCGGGCCGAGGACGTTGGAGATGTAGTTGACGCCGGTCTCGAGCGTGCCCTCGATGCCTGCGGCCGACTGCCCTTGCACGGCCTTGCCAAGAACCGGCGAATTGCCGGATTGCTGGGCTACGGCAGCAGCGGGCAACAAAATGATTCCCATGAACAGGTGAATGGCGAGCGTCCACAGGTAGGCGCGTACACAAACCTGCATACGACGACTGGTTGGCATGTGATAGTCTCCGATTTCTGCTCCACCGCTCAAGAGACCGGCGAGCATTCAAGTTGGCTTCACAATATCCCGTCTTGAATTTGAGGGGAAGGTCTACAATTGAAAAATTTTTAGTCTTTTTTGAGGGAGGGGGGTGGAGAAAGTACTGGGGCGTCAGTGGAGCCTCAAACAAGCCAGAAGTGGCCGTTTGGAGAAAAGGGGCGGCGCATAACGAAATATCTAAGAGCGCCGTTTGGGGAGGGAAGAAGCAGATCAGGAGGTCTAGTGGTCGCGATCGAGGAACAGGAACAGCGTATTACCTCTCGGCCAGGAGTCCTTGACGATCCACAATTGATCGGTCAATTCTTGGTTTGTAAACCATTCGGAAACTGACCCGCTACCCAATGCCTGGATCATCAAATGTGAGATGCTGGCGGCCTTGGTCAGCAGATTCCGCCGATTGCATCAGAGTACTTTTCCAGGTTTGCAGGGCGCCGTTGACCAGAACAGCCCGTGTGTCTGCCAGAGCATCTGGAAGGTGGTCTGTAAGGTAGCGACGAAGCATATGTATTTGATCGACCACTCATTGAATGAACAGCTCAAAGGTGCGAGATCGGGGAATGTGCATACACTGGTCACTCAATGAAATCGCGTGTCGTCTGCTTCGTTGGGGGGCAAAAGACACGGAAATGCAGGGGCCTGGCGCTGACCGCCCCGGCCTCTAAGCCGGGGCGCGCGCTGGGCCGCTTCAATTCTGGGACGCTGTCTAGGCATCTGGCTTCTTCTTGGCAGGCGATACGAAGGTGACCTGGACTTGCGTTCCAGCTGGCACAGTAATAATCAGGTGCTCGGTCACCCCAAGCTGCTGGATCTGTGAATCCGCTGCCTGGCCGACGTTTTGTGCTGCTTGGGCCCGGATCAAATCGGCCTCACTCAGTGCCCCATTCGCATTGTTTCCGACAAACATCGCCGCGGTCGAGCCAAGTCCGCTGAGCGCTGCAAGGCCGAATTGCTTTCCTCGGTTGCGCCCTGTCACGGCTCCTTTCAGGGGGCCCATTCGTTGGTCCAGTCCAACGGCGTTGATGGCAATGTCTTCGCCATCGGGTAAATGAATCGAGGTGAAGTGTAGCCCGACAACCCCCGTTGAGGTCGCCTGCTCGATTTCTCCGATGGCGCGGGAGCCGGCGGGAATTACGACAATGCCGTTGCGCCGGTAATCGAAGTCAACAACCGCAATGGCCGGAGCCTTTGTCGCTGTAGTGACGACCGACTCCAGATGCGTGGCTATATGAAAGCCTGGCTCGTACCCCAAATTGGTGACCAGCAGTTCCGGGGTATCCGAGGCCAGATGAGCCGGCTCTTTTACATCAGTGCTGGTCAGTACAAAAGTCAGCGAGGGCTTCGTCACCTGGGCAAGCCGAATGTCGACAGCTTTGTTATTATGTCCCTTTTCGTGGTCTTGCGTGGAGTCCAAATAACCTGGCGGGGACCATTGGCTGTCGGCTGCCGGCCGCTGCGGATTGAAATTCTGGATCGACCCAAGGGGCTGTCCGGTCTGGTCAGCGCCGCGCGTACGCATGATATCGTCTGCGGTTGTGTTCGGCTTATTCACCGCATCTGTCTGCGTCTGTTGGTCGGTAGGCAGGCTGCTCTGGTCGCCCTGCGCCGCTGGGCCGCCGGCTGTCGGCTGTGAAGATACTTTGGCGCCCGGTTGTTGTTTGGTCGCCGGATGGTGAAAGAACATCGAAAAGATAGCGATAAGGCCAATGGCCCCCACAATGACGATGAACGGCTTGTTGGCCTTCTTGTTCGATCTCAGGAAAGACCGTTTGATTGTGTGCATATCCCCTTGTTCGGGACCGGGTTCTCCTGGATGTGGGGTATCTGTGTCGTTGCCTATTCCCATAGGCGCCTGATACATCGGACTTGGCCTCGCGTCCGATTTCATTCCTTCGGGTAACTCGATCTGCGGCATAGTGATCTTTCCTCTCTCCCTGTTTAACGCTCTGCGGGCACGAAGGGTACCGGCACCATCAAAGCGGTATCCACCTCGCTGGCATTGGCGATCTGCAACAGCAGCCGTTCCTTCTTGTACTTGAATCCTGGCCGGTCAAACTCGACCGCTCCATCCAGGCGCTCACCCGGCGCCAGCTTCATCTTGCTCATCCGGTAGTCGCTGATGGGCAACTGCTCGGCCAAGGCCTCCGGGTGCTTCTTATCCACCTTTCCATTCTTCTTGGACTTGGCTGGGTTGTTGAATTCCAGCAGAGGAGGTAGAACTTCGATCCACCGGCCGCTGCGGTTTAGGACTGAATAGGACACCGTGACAGAATCACCCTCTTGTACAGACCGGCCAAGCGAAGCGGAGAGGTCGCGGCTGGCAAACTTGTCTTCTGGATAGAGGCGCGCCAGATCCTCCGCCGTGGTGTAATGCGGCGCTGCGACCTTCAGTTGCTCTTGATACAGTGCGTCGAGGGTGGATACGGGGGCGGCTCTCGCCGGAGAGTGAACTGGAGTCTCTGCTCTGGCTACTGGCGTGGAGTCAGTCACAATGGTTGAGGAATTCGATGACCGGGAATGCTGCCGTGCCGGCCTGTCAGGCCTGTGCGATTCCGGCATTGGCGCGGTTCTGCCAGCTGGCGCAGAAATAGCGGTCTGCGGAATCGGTTGGCCCGAGTCTATTGGGGTATCGGCAAGCATCAGGTTGTGCGGCTGGCTGTAATCCACCACGAAATCAACAGGGTCGGTGCTGCCCATTTCTCCAGCCGAGATCACACGGATTGAAAGTGTGCGTCCCGACCGAAGGGCAACCACAACATTACTGTCGACCTTCTTCTCGGTCATCGGCTTGATAAACACAAGTCGCGGCTCCGACTTGTCGTGCTCGGCCGCGATTAGTGTAGGAGCACCTACCGCAAGCGAGGTGACCTCCTCCGGTAAGCGCACAACCGTGGCAAACAGCGGTCTCAGATGAATTGTGTACACATCGTCGCTGCTCGCCGTCTCGTGGTCGACGTTGGGCGTCACCGGCGCCTGCTTGGGAACAATATCCGGGTCTTCGTCTGCCACCGCCGCACCCTCCGGAGCAGAGGGTGCGGCATCCCCCGTCGGAGGGCCGAGAATGGGTTGTTGGCTCGCCTGTGGATCGTTCTTCACGCCTGTCCCGGGAATATCTTGCCCATAAAGGCAGGCGCACATCAAGAAGAGCACCAGGCAGACCGCGCCTTCAAGGGTGTAGCGTGTTGCCCTGATGCCGTTGAAGTTCTTCATCGTAGAATCTCCTAACCACCCGCACATAGTTGGACACTGCGCGGTTTGAATAATTCAGGCCGCGCTGTTCAATCGGATGCGACCCCCGGTAATAAGCGGCTACCGCCAGACGGAGGTCGCCGAATTTGTTGATAAGAGACGCGAGGTACCGTACTCCTCCGTTGATGTTGTCGGTGACTGAAAACGGATCTCGCACTCCATAGGTGCGCGCAGTAGCGGGCATCAACTGCATGAGACCCATCGCTCCCTTATCGGACACAGCGTTGGGATGCCAGTTGGATTCGGCGCGGATGATTGCATGCACAAGCGCGCGAGGTACTCCATAGTGGTCGGCATAGACATCTGCGTAATAGGCAGCTTCAGCGGGTTCGTGCGGCAACATGGTCGGCGTGCCTGCGTATGCGCCCCCACTTGTGAGGGCAAGGATAACCGCGCCAACTGTAGTGATGAATCTATTTGGCATTGACAACCTCGAGTGTGTGCGGTTGCTGCTCCAGGCCATCGCCTATCTCCGCGGGTGCCGGTGCAAGGAATGAGTGCGGTTCGTGCCCCTCGATCTCCTCAAGCTCAACCGGCGGCGTGATGGTGACAGGGGGTTGATCGAGAACCTGAGTGAACACGTCCAATGAGGGAGTCTCTTTAACTAGAGTTGGCCAGATTCCGGGGGCCATCTCAATGAGGTATTTGAACGCACTGCCCAGAATTGCTGCGAATTGTTCCTTGGTGCGCATCTTGCCTAGGTCTTTGGTGCGCTTCACGAGCAACGGATACACCAGCTCACTGACTTCCGGGACGAGTACCGGCCATCCCATCATGTCCATTGCCTGGGCAAGGTCGTTCATCTCCGAAATGCTGGGCGGCTTTTCAAGATTGAACGCCCTGAGCGCTTGTGCGAAGGCGGCGATGAACGCGTGAGTGCGCGGAGATAGTTTGGGCGACTTGAGTGAAACGATATGCGCTTGCTGGAGCGCCGTCGGATGGTCAAGCAACAGGTATAGAGAACGCCGCCGGAGCGGGTCACCTATCTCCCTTTCGGCATTGGATGTGAGGATTGTGAACGGAATGGTGGTAGCGGCAATTGTTCCCATGCCCGGAATCGACAACTGCCAAACGCTCAGTACTTCCAGCAACAGCGCCTCGAACGCATGAGGAATCTTGTCTACCTCGTCAATAAGCAGGATGGCGCGCTGGGGGGCCTCGATTGCCTGCAGGAGTGGTCCGGACATGAAGAACTCTCGCGACATGATTTCTTCCCGGACCACGCGCCAGTTCCTATTCGCATCCTTATTCATCAGGACGTACAACTCCTGCATGGCGCGGTTGTAATCGCCGATGGCCTGTTTATCGGTGATGCCGTCATAGCATTGCAATCGGATGAGGGGCATGCCACTGGCGCGAGAAAGCGCAACCGCCAACTCCGTCTTGCCGGCGCCGGCCGGGCCCTCTTGGAGAATGGGCCGTTTGAGTGTCGAGGCGTAGAAGATGGTGTGCGCGGTCACTGAGTTGGTGATGTATCCCACTCGGGACAGGGCGCACTCAACCGTCTGGGGCGACGCGAACATGTCGTCGTCACATTGGTTGATCGACTCGATAGTGGCGAACTGCGTTGCCATATCCGTGAGGACACCGTATAACAAATCTGCCTCTTTACGGAACGTCTACACAGAGACTTTTTTCGGTATTTTGTAGTCTCTGTGCAAGACCGCGCCTTTGAGGCGGTTCCACATCGGCCACACGGCCGGAGCTTTTCTGCTGACGGCTCAGGCCAGTTAGCCAAACAGGACGTTGCACACGGCAGGCGCTTGCGCGTGAAGCTGCCCCTCGACAAACGGCGCGCCGTTTAGGCAAACTTCCCGGTGACTGGGCTCCCGGTTGACGATCTCAAAGCCAAGTGCCTTTAGATGGGCAATGTCTGCGGGGCACGGTACAGCGCTGACCACAGACTCCAGCACATCGGAAATGACCAGATGGGCGCTTGCATCGTTGGGATTGTAACCGTGGCACTCTTCATGAAACTTTGCAGCCGTGCGCGCTGAGCGTGCAAAGATGAACCAGTCTTCGTCGTTGTCTTTCGTGGTCACCCAATACAAGTGGATGGGCGCTTTCTGTACTGGCATAAGACGTTGTACCTTTCTGTCTGTCGAACTCCGAAACAAGAGGGCCGGCCTCCGCGATGCTTATCTCTCCAATGTCGTGCAGGAGCCACAGCGTTCGCAAAAGTAGGACCTCCCCCACGCACTCATTCGCTGCGGGTAAAAGCCGAAGTTGTTTACGCCGGCCGCTACGGCCAGCAGCAGGGATCCCCAGCCGAAGTAGTATTCAGCCAACTCGAACAGGTAGGAAAAGTGGCGCCACCTGTTGGCGCCCCATTGCGCACCGAAGTAGAGCAATAGAACGAGAACTGCAGGCGACCAGGGTAGCTTCATCGGCGGGCTGCACTTGCTGGCGAGAACCGACTGGCGCTTGGTTCGCTCGTATCCATGTTTGAGGATGAGTCCTTTGATGCGGGTGTAGAAGGTAGTGCCGCGGCCGTAAATTGCCGAGAATGGGCGGATGTTCCGGCTGCCACAGACAACGCAGGTAGGTGGCGACAACTGGGGTTGTTCTCTGTAGGGCACTCTCTCGATGATGCGGTTGCGCTTGCGCGGGTAAGACTGTTGGAGTAGGTCGTTCACCGGTCACCTGCCTGTTGAGGACCTTTGACGGCTAGAGACAGATGCGTTCCGGTTTCCGCGGCTGCCGCTGCTGTCTGGCGTGGTTGAATGACCGGCGACGCAAAGCCGCCAGATGGCGTTGACGAAGTGAAAGTGGCCGGCGGCGTTGGAACGGGATTCCGAGATGGAGGCGTAGCGGCGTTTGCGCTGGCTGGAGGCTGTGGCGGCGGCAGGGATGGAACGGTGCCGCCATGAGTTCGCTGACTCCACAGCCAGTACTCGTATTTCGATGCTGAAGCCACTGCTTCGATCTGGTGGTCATCCAGTGAAGACTCGGTGTCCATCACATAGAGTGCCACCGGATCGTTCCCGTGGTCGGTAAGCAGGAAGGCTGGCATGGGCGTGTCGAGCGGACGGTTATAGCGCAAAAGTCTTAGAAACGATCTCTTGTCGGCCACGAGTTTCTGGATTAAAGCCAGTTCGTAGATATTGTCGTAAGGAATCCACTCTTCTGAAACGAACATGAGCGACACTTCTTCGAGCTGTGGCGTTCCTTCCGGAGAGACGGAGAAGGTTGCAGCCATCATGATGTGACCGGGGGACTTGCCAGTCCACATGCGCATCTCCCTGCCGAAGTGCCGCAGCAGCCGTTCATGAAGTTTCTGGTCAATGATGAACGAACAATCGGGAAGATGGAAAAGCACTGCACTGAAGCCGATCCCGGCTTTTGTGATTTCCTTCAGTTCGGCGATCAACAGCAAAAGCTGATGGGCATTCTTGCCAACGGGCCCGAAGGTTGCGGCAAAGCGTTCGCGCCGCCGCCCCGCGATTTCCTCGCGGTGTTCCTTTATCCATGGCTCAGGTAGGTAGAGATAGTGCAGCAGGTCGCCTTGTTTGACCGTCTTCTCGTCGGCTGCAATAGTCAGACTTTCGTTGACAAAAGCCCAATCGCGCTTCGTGCTTTTGCCCGGCCACTTAGTAAGACCCGCTTCGTCCCAGAGGTAGTGCAAGAAACTTCGCAGCGTAAGGCGTTTGATGTCGGCTTGGACGCTGGGTTTGTCTATGGAGGACTTGGCCGCCGCGGGCGGTGCCTGGCTGCCCCGCCTGGAGAGCGGAAAACTGAGACGTAGCTTGACCTTGTCCTCATCGTATGTGAGGCCTGAACCGTAGAGGTCGCTTCGGCCAGAGAATTCCTCCGGCATCTCCCAGGAGGCACAGCCGATAGCGTGGTGGCGGCCGGTGTTGGGCATTCGCTTGAGCCAATATCGTTCATTGATTTTGGCGATATACATCGGAATGCCGAGGTCTCCTGCGCACACGCACATCGGCCGCAACTTGGAGTTGTATGCGCTTCCAAGCATTTGCTCGAAGTCCGGCTGGTCCGGGGAGAGTATGGCTTGTCCGATGCGATATTGGGCCATTACAAGCCTCCTCTCAGGCTCCTGTAACGCAAAGAGTCGTGGCTGCTATAGGGGCCATGTCCTCGATGGCAAGTTGGTCGTTGAGTGCGATGCAGAGCCGCGCTACCGTGCCTGCGGGTAATTCGAGCGCCATTCGAGTACGGAGCCGTACCGAGCCAACGCGCCATGGTTTGAGGGCAATGTCGATCGCTATGACCTGCAGATGCGAATTGAGGTTAATGTCATTGATCGACGGACGCGGCCAGCAAATGTGAACGCTTGAACAGGGACGCAGCAACAATCCCGTCCCAGGCTCGAGGAAATTCCTCCCCATCAGCCCAATCAGCCTGGCCAAAGGCGAATCGGCAACCTGGATTCTGCTACCCACCACCGCGCCGTTGCGGGTTGAATCAAGAACAGAGACCTCTCTCATTCGCGCCCTTTAGCCTTTTGGCACAGTAAGCGCCAGCGGCGCCCCGGTAAATGCCATTGTTATAAGAACCTCGTGCATTGCTCTTTTCCTGGCTGTGGTTGATTGTTATTGATAAGGAAGGTGGACAACGCGGTTGTACACCTTCCCTCATACTCGCGCGGGAAGACAACTCAGCTCGGCGTCTTCGAGCCGCGGCGCCAGATAAGCGCACCGAGCAGGATGACGAAGAGAATGCCCGCAATAATGCGAATCTCGCTTCCAGTCATCGACATATCTCCTTTCTGAGAGTTATTGACCAAACGTACCGAAGCCGCGGACGATAGAGATCGCAGCGGGCCCAAGCAAAACAACAAAAATCACCGGAAAGATGAAGAAGACCAGCGGAACCAGCAGCACGATGCCGCTACGAGCGGCGCGTTCCTCTCCGCGTTGCCTCCGCTGCGTACGCAGGGAGTCGGTGAGAGCGCGCAAAGCATCCGAGACGGGAGTTCCGAAGGCATCCGCCTGGCTGAGCATATTCGCAACCTGCTCGATGTCCGTCGACTTTGTGCGGGTTACCAGTTGTTTCCAGGCTTGAACGCGGGTTTGCCCCATCCGCTGCAAGCGGCCAAGATAGAGGAGTTCGTTGCAGAGATCGGGGTAGGCGACATATAGCACATCGGCGGTGCGCTGTACGGCCTGGTCCACGCCAAGGCCTGCATCCATGCAAATGACCAGCAGGTCGACCGTGTCAGGCAGGCTCTGTCGTATGATGGTCCGCCGTTTTGTTATAAGCCTGTCCAGCACAAAGTCTGGAATCAGATAGGCGGCGCCCGCCACACCCGCGATAGCGACGAAGCTGACGGAGAAGAACGATACCAGCGCCACTGCGACAACCGGCAGCAAAACGCGGATGCCAACATAAATGTCCAGCGCGCTGGGGTGGTAGTATCCTGCCGCGGTTAGCCGATATTGCAGCTTATTGCTTTCTGCAACGCCCAGGCGCTCCCGAATCGCGTGAACTATATTCGAAAAGTTAAGTAGCGCCCGCGATGGAGTTCCCGTGCGTTCTTCCAGGGCTCTGAGGTGCGGGCTGAGAACAGCTGCGCTTCTCTTTTCGATCTGAGATTTTTCGTGACGCAGGACAAAGAACAAGAAAGCCGCCATGGCCGCTGAAAAGCTGCCAAGACATATCAGGAAATAGAGAACTTGAAGCATCGTTATACCTCGGGCTTAGTAATGATGTGGACCAGCAAACTGCCAACTGCGAGCGACGCACACGCGTAATACAGCAGCATGTGTCCTAGCGGGTCCGTAATGAGCGGGTCCAGCCAGCTTGGGCTGATGATTTTCATTACCAAGGCAAGGCCGAAGGGCATACAGATCAAAACGATCCCGCTGAGCCGTCCCTGTGTGGTCTTGATCCGCAGTTCCCCGGCAACTCGGATGCGTTCGCGGATCATATGCGTGGTGCGATCTAGTACCTGGGGAAGACTGCCTCCAGTCTGCCTTTGGATCAACACTGCGGTAACCATGAATCGCAGATCCTGCGTCGGAATTCGCGCGCTCATCTGCAAAAGAGCCTCATTCTGCGGGAGGCCGAATTTGACTTGACCGTTTATGACGGCGAACTCAGACCTTACAGGCTGCATTGCCTCCTGTCCGGCGATCTCGAACGCCGCCTGTACCGAGTGACCCGCTTTTACAGCGCGTGAAATCAGCTCCATGGCTCCGGGCAATGCTTTATCGAAAGCTGTAAGACGGCGCTCGCGCATAAAGCGCAGGTAGAGGTAAGGCAACAACGCGCCCACGCTTAACGCGATGCACTCGACAAGCAGGATTGGAATGAGCATCCAGCTAAGAAGAAAGGCTAGAACCGCCCCGGCAAATGAAAGCCCGAAAAGGGCGGGTACGCTCATAGATAATGCCGCCTGCTGGATAAGCAACTCCAAATGCTTGACCAGCGCTGTGCCGCGCAGCCCCGTGTTCGAAGCGGCCGTGTCTACAGGTGCGGAGGCGATCAGGAGCAGGTCACTCTCTGAGTCCGCGTCTTTGCCGGTTGTGATGTGTTGTGCCCTTTTCAAGGTAGCCTGTTCCGTTTTAGAGGCGCGCGTAAAGAACATAAACGCGAGAAACGATATTGCAAACAACGCGGCAAACAGCCCTATGAGTTGCAGCACTCTTACACCTCCATTGAGTTTTGGAAAATGCCCCGAGAAAGATTTATCCCGGCGGGTCCAATGATCCCAGTGCAGCGTTCAGGGGGTAGTCCCGTTCCTCGAAACGTGCCATGAACCATGCCATGGCTATCCACTCCGCGCTTATCAAACGTGAAAATCTCATGCGTCGTCATCACATCGCCTTGCATTCCGGATATCTCTGCGATGTTCGTGATGCAACGCCTGCCATCGCTCAGGCGACTGACCTGGACGACCAGGTGGATAGCGCTGGCTATTTGCTGTTTGATGGCCCTATCCGACAGGTTCGCGGATCCCCTCAGCACCATGCTTTCGAGCCGCGTTATCGCATCCCGAGGGGAATTGGCATGAATGGTGGCAAGCGACCCGTCATGGCCGGTATTCATGGCCTGGAGAAGGTCCATGGCTTCTTCGCCGCGCACCTCGCCCAGCAAAATTCGGTCGGGCCGCATGCGCAAAGCGTTGATAACCAGTTGCCGCTGCAGGATTTCGCCTCTTCCTTCGACGTTGGCCGGACGGCATTCCAACCGGACGACATGCTCCTGTTGTAGTTGCAGCTCGGCTGAGTCTTCGATCGTGATGATGCGCTCCCGCTCCCCGATAAAGCTCGAGAGTATGTTCAACAGTGTGGTTTTTCCGGCGCCGGTCCCACCCGAAATGAGCAGGCAGAGTTTGGCTTTCACTGCCGCGGCAAGGAACTCCAGCATTTCGGGGGTGATGCTTTTGTTGGCAACGAGAGTGTCAGCCGTCAACGGATGTGTGCCAAACTTTCGAATGCTTACGCAGGGGCCATCAATGGCCAGCGGCGGAATGACGACATTGACACGCGAGCCGTTCGACAAACGCGCATCGACCATCGGGGACGACTCATCGACATGGCGACCGACAGCAGAGACGATCCGGTCGATGATGTGCATGAGATGTTCCTTGCTATGAAACCTGGCGTTGGTCTTTTCGATCAATCCCTTGCGCTCGACGTAGACCGTAGCATGAGTATTCACGAGAATGTCGTCCACGGTGTCGTCATCGATGAGCGGTTGTAACGGGCCGTACCCGTAAACCTGGTCAAGGATCTGTTCCGTGAGTTGGTCGCGTTCGACGCCGCTGAAGGGCATTCGATGACGCACGATGATGTTCTTGATGGCCTGGCGCAACTCCTGCTTGTCCTCGGTGCGCGGCTGGCCTAGTCGCTCCGGACGGATGAGAGACAGCAGTTCTTCGTGGATAAGCTGCATATCCTTGGCGGGAAAATGCCGGATGTCAGGCCGAGATGTCGGCTCTACGCGCAAGGGCGCGACAGAAAACTCGATGGGAATGTCGACAATCGCTCCCGAGTGGTCCATTCCTGTGCGGTCATCATGTAAAAGCATCTTGCGCTACCTTTGTCTTCCAAAAAGTGAAAATATACTCTTGTGGGGCGCAGACACTGCCTGCTCATCGATCAGTGTGAGTACAGCCTTCAGGCCGGCGTGGAACCCATGTATCTGTTGAGGAACCTGATGGCCGGCATTGATGGCAGAAGAGATCGGTTCCGAGAGGTCGGGGAAGCTGGCGGCGATGGGAAGGCCTGTTGCGTCCGCCACCATGTCGGGCGTCAGCACGCCGCCGCGTGTCGCGCGGGTAATGACGAGTTTCTGCCGGTCCGGGTTCCGTCCCAACAAATCCACGTATCGGGCCACATCGCGCATGGAGCCAATGTCGAGAGAGGCAACCAAGAACACATGCTCTGCGCGTTGCGCGAGTGCGACGGTTTCCGGTAGTCCTGGATCGGCATCGACGAGTATGAGGTCGTGTTCGGCGCGGAGCAACATCAGCACTCTTTCAATCACTTCAACGGTGGGATTCGTGCGGAAGTGTTGTCGCCTCATCGCATCCGAAAGCGCGGTACAGTTATCCGGAGAGCAGAGAACGGAGAGGGATGCTGAATGCGGCACAAGCATGGTGCGCAGTAGCGCTCCGTCGAGCCGGTGAATGTTGTCCAGAATGTCGCCGAACGAATAGCCCGGGTTTATCAAGTTGAGATAAACCGAAACGTGCCCGAGCTGGCGCTTGAGGTCGACCAGCAGAGTATTCGTTTCGGGCCGGCGGGCGAGCGCAAGCGCGGCATGAACAGCCAGCGTTGTGGCGCCCACGCCTCCCCGTACGCCTATGAAAACCACTAGCCGGCCATTCCGGCTGGGTTCGCTTTCCATAGTTGCAACGCGGCGCAGGACGTTGCTCAAGGTCGACTCCAGCTGAGTATCTGTCGCCGGCCAGCGCAGAAATTCCTGGCACCCGGCGCGCATGGCACGCAGCAATGTGTCGGCATCGGAAGTTCCGGAAACGGCAACCGGCCATATCCGCGGCGCCATATTGGCGCTCAATTTCTCGGCCGTTCCAATCGCTTGTTCAGCGTCGGCAGCGAAGTCGACAAACGCGATGCAGGGCGCATCCTGGGGCAATTGCGACAAATCAACGCGGCTGCCGTCGGCTAAGTATTGGTGGATTTTGGCAACACCAAGCCCCTGCGAGCTTGCAACGCGTTCAAGTAGTGCAATCAACTCCGGATTGGCGCGAACAGCAAGCAACAGTGGATGATGCGGCATCTTTACTTCTTCCCGTTGATAGATTTGTCGAATGAGGAGTTTGTCATATACGGGATTACAGGCGCGGGTACTTGAGGCGCCGCATCATCCGGGTGGCTAACCTCATCGATGATGTGTGGGGTTACGATGACGAGCAGTTCGCTTGTGGAATGTTGCAGGTTCTTGGAGCGGAATAACATTCCGAGGATGGGGATCGATGCAATCCCAGGCATCTGCTCGAACTGATCGGTGATGGTGCGGTCAAGCAGCCCGCTCAGAGCAAACGTCTGGCCATCCCGCAGTTCAATGTCCGTCTCCGCGCGACGCGAGCTGATGGCTGGGATGCTGTAGCCGTCGATTTCCACTTCGTTCGTATAATCGAGCGCGGAGACCTCCGGAGCTACATGCAGCCGGATGATGCCATCATCGAGGACCACGGGCAGGAAATTGAGGCTCACGCCATAGGGCATGAACTGGACGGATACGGATACCTGCCCGCTCATGCCTCCTTGCACCATCGGGAACGGGAATTCACCCCCGGCCAGAAATGTGCCTGTATGGCCTGAAAGCGCTGTAATCGTTGGTTCGGCGAGAATCTGCAGGGCCTGCTTCGATGCCATGTCCTGAATGGCCGCACCTATGTTCAGTTTCGAACTGAACAGCAGCAGGTTGAGCGGAGTGTTGACCGTTTCACTCAGGACAGTGGAAGAGGAACTGCTGATGGCTGGGGCCTGAAAAGCTTGAAATTGGCCCGTGCCTGTCATAGCGATTGTCTGGCCCATGGAAAGCAGGCTGAAGCCCATCTGGGCGGCTTTGGTGCGATCAACTTCGGCAAATTTCACCGACAGACGCACCTGGCGCAAGTGGGGTGGCGCGATACGCAGCGAATTGGCGATAATCTTGCCGAAGCCGGCTGCCAGTTTCGTTGCCTGCGTGAATTCTTCCTGAGATGCGACGTACCCGCGCAGGATAACGTCGTTCTGGTCGGAAGACACGAGAATCTTGTCCATCGGGAACTGGTTCTCGAACGCTTCCTGTAGCCTCGCAACGTCCACATCGACGACGACGCTGTATGCGGTATTGGCGCCCTTCACATCCCAAAGCACAATCGTTGCGATGCCTGGAACGAGACCGCTCACGACAACCTGGTGTGGAGTGGCCGCGTAGGATTGGAGTACCGCAGGACTGTCGACGTACACCCGCGACAGAGGCGCCTGCGCATCGAAGAAAAGCGAGTGGCCCACCGTGACATGCAGGGTCTGGCCTATGCTGCCAGGGACAACTGGAACCGTTGAAGATTCCACGTGAATGGCATGGTCGGACGGAGCCTGTTGCGCACAGCAGGCTGAGACGGCCAGCGCTCCTATGAAAATGACTCTCATGAAAAGCAAGGGTTGACGGCTCACTTTGGATTCCCTCCTACGGAAGAAGGCACGAGCGCCTCCTTAACCGGAATGTTGTTATGGTATGTCTGCGTATAGCTCTTCGAGCCAGTCACAATTTCGAGGCGGTCGACTGTGAGTTCTTCAGGCGTTGGCGCGACACTCCTTGGAACAAAAGGCCGCGATTGCGGCGTTGGCGCTCCTATCAGGTCTGAGAGGTAGGTGGCCTTGTGTACAGCGCTTCCGCGGTCACCACTGTTTCGCAAGGCAAGATGGACGATGCCCTTCTGCTGGGCCAGCGCGACTTTGCGCGCGTCGTCCGGCGTAACGAGGAGGGTCACGACGGATACTGTTGTTGGCTTGCCGGAAGGGTCGGGGACCATCTGCTTGCCGGTTGCCAGCACCGCGATATCTTCCAACACCACGATCGTCCGGTCTCTATCAACAAAGCCTCGTACAATCGGCGCAATCATAGCGCCGGGGCCCTTGATGGTCATCAACACGTCTACCTGGGCGCCGGGGAAGAGGAAGCCGCCAAAATCGGCAACCTCGTCGGTTTGGATGGCGATCGCGCGCATGCCATCGGGGATCTTTTGTGGAAGGCCAAGGGCGGAATCCGGCGCGGCCAAAAGCGCCTCGGTTACCACCATGCCACCGGCAATAGGAAAGGATGCAAGGCGTCCCACCGCTTTCTCTGGAGACCCGATCGCGCCATCTACCGGCAGGGTGCTGGTCCAGTTGACAGTGGTGAGCATATTGGCGGTGAGGCGCTCGCCGGCGGCAATGTTGCGAGTCGCTGCGACATAGTGCCACTGGCGGGACATCCTGGCGGCAGCCATTTCCCCCGTCTGCATCTTCTGGTAGACGATGAAAACAAACAACCCGGCAACGGCCAGGGAGACCAGCGCTCCGATGAGAAGCTTGCGAATGTTGTTCATTTGAGACCTCGCACTATTAGAAGAACGGCCATACTGCCTACCGCAATGGCGGCGCCATATGGCATCGTGAGGGCATCAGGGCCATCCAGACTCAGCTCTGGGTGCGGGGTGATGCCCCCGTGGAAGTGGTGCATCAGGATCAGTACAATGTTGGTGAGCCGCTTCCCAAGCTGGCGCTTCCAAAGGATGATGCCCAGGGCGATCAGGCCGCCGGCCAGCGCGGTGCAAAACATCTCCAAGAACACATGGGGCATCGCAGCAAAGGCGGCGACGGCCGTCATCAACTTCACATCGCCGCCACCCATTGTGCAAAGACGGTAGAAGATCGCCATGAAGAAGAACGTGACCATAGCCGCGGCCACGGCAGAGAGCAAGTCGCGCCACCCGCCGAGCACGCCACGCATGACAATTCCGCAAGCGGCGGAGGAGTATGTGAAGTAGTTGGGAATGCGGTGTGAGGGGCGCAGGTCGAAGACCCCTCCCGTTACCCCAACAATCGCCGCAAGCGCAAGGCAAACGTCGTCTGGCCGAATATCCATAGAAGCACTATGGCTAAGACGAAGGCGAGATGGAAGTCTAGAAAAACAAAAAATGAACTTCGTTGAACTTTTTTGGGGGAGGCAGTTGGACGCGGAGACGGACAGTAATTCCCTTAACTTGTCCGGATGGTTTGGGCTGAGCCAAGACGCGCCAAGGCCGGCTGCCGCACTTGGCAGACCGGCCGAGCTGGGACTGGGCGCGTTCCCTAGTGCAACGTGGCCAAGGTAGTCCCCATTATGGTGAAGGAAGAGGCTATCGCGCTTGCAAATGTGTGGCTCATGGCTACTCCGCCCATGAAGAGGCAAGCCATGACCAGGCGCACTTGACCAACTCCTGGCCGTTGTCCTCGACAAAAAGTGCACGCAGAAGATGTCTCTCGGTCTCCTTGGTTATACCGAGGACGTAAGAGTTCTGCCCACCGTTGTGAATGAGTTGGCAATATAGTTCGCCAGTGTTTTCATCGTTGCGACCGGGCCCAAGCAGAACAGCGAGATAATCAGAGCGTACTCGACTAGGTCCTGGCCGTTTTCGTCGCGGTAAAGTCTCTTGAAGGTATCAATCATGAAATCATTCCTTTTCCCGCCTTGCAAGAATGAGTGCAGCAAAAGCACTCTCTGTCGAGTGGCTTCTCTCTAGTTTGTTTTGGAGGAGCTAGGACATTGTCAAGCACCCCGGAAAGTCCTGAAGCGGGAGACAGGCCGCAACTCTTGAGCGCTGCGGCCGCGTTCCCGGGTAGAGGTGCTGTGCCGGCAGAACGGAGGCTACACCGACGATACGAGGGTGGAGCCAACGGTCGTGAAAGCGTTGGAGATGTAGTTCGACAGCGTCTTCATGGCCGTAACGGAGCCGAGGCCAATCAGGGCAGCCACGAGGGCGTACTCGACTAGGTCCTGGCCGTTTTCGTCGCGGTGAAGCGTGTGCAGTAGGGTTTTCATTCAGGTTAATCTCCTTGCAAATGTCGAAAGGTGTGATGGTCCCCTCCGCACGAGTAGCCTAAGAAAACCAAACTCCCAAAAGCAAGCCTACGTTCAAAGTTTTTTCAAGATTGATTTGTGAGGACCGCCCGAACCTGCAAAAACAGAAGTCGGCAGGGTGGCCACGCTGCCTAATAAACAATCTGACCCGTCGCCGTGCCGTTGATGGTTAGCGCGGGGAATGGAACATGGGAATAGGTCCTATACGGATACTGGACCCGCACCGTGACGGGGTTGCCAGGATTGTTGGTGTTGTTGGCCCAGATCAGCTGAATCTGACCGCTTGAAAGGATGTGGCCGGAGGACCCGGCGACAGCCATGACCACAGCGGTCACATTGGCGCCTACCACATCGGGGCAGGAACTGTGCACGCTGCCACCCGGGCCGCTACAGTTGGGTGCGTCTGTGCCATGCGTCATCGCATACTGCACCCCCTGGCGCGAAGCATATTGCAGGGTCGCCATGGTATAGCAGAACATGCATATCTCGAACAGACAAATCAGCATGGGAGTTACGACCAGCATCGCGAGTGCGGTCTCAATTACATTGGAACCCCGATTGTCGCGGTGTGCGCCTTGAACAGAACGTCGCATTGGAGACTCCTCTCTAGTTCAACTGGCGCATGTACACAATGCGCCCGTAGGTGGCTGAAGGCTGAATGGTCGAAGCCTTCTTCCCAAGGAGGGAGAAGTTAACCAGTGGACTGGGGGTAGCGCTCACCTTGACAGCGTTGGCCGAAAAATATGCCGACTCCGGATCTGCATTATAGGCAGGCGCAGTGAAGTTGGAATTGCCCGCGCAGCTCGACGTGTTTGCCCAGGAACTTCCGCCGAGCGCGGAACTGGCGGAATAGGCGCCCCAGTTCGTGCTAGACATACCCGCCCATCCATTAACCTCGTTCGCGGCAATTTGGCAGGCTGCGCTCACGGCTGGCAGCGCGCTCCCCGCCGCCGCCTGCTGTCCCTGTGACGCATAGGTTGCCGCCTGGCGCCCAGCCGAGGTAATGCCGGCACCGATATACACCACATAAGCGAAATTGGCCGCCAAGGCCATCATCAGCACGAGCACCATGCTGAAGAGCGCTGTCTCGATCAGGGCCTGTCCGCGGGCATCCCCAGTGAGCCACGCCGCAATTGCGGTACGCCCGGTTCGGATTGAACTGCGTATCGTTATATTCTGTCTTGTTCTCATTTGATTTTGCCTCTGTGTGCTACGTTTCCTAGCCTCTGCCTAATCGTTCTGGAAACTTGTGACATGCATGCTGGTAGTGGAACTGCCAGGAGTAGTAATTGAGGCGCCATCTATCTGAACGTCAAAGCTGTCACCAGTAGGAAATATGGGGCCGGCACTACCAAAGGACAAATTAACGGCAACCATTAGCTCAATCTGATTCGTATTCGAGACTGTGCAACTGGCGGTTCCCGGAAGGGAAGAACTACCTAGACCAGTTACATTCAATGTAGCCATGCTGCTCCAGGTAGAACCGCTATTGCAGCTTACTTCCAACTTAACGCTGCCGCTAAGAGATGCGGAGCCTTCTCCTCGAGCTATCGCGCCGGAAGTAACCGTCACTACAGTGTTTGCTGGAACAGGATCATTTGGTCCTATCAGCGGGCTGGATGTCATAGAGCAATGACTATTAGACCAGCAGGTTACATCGGCGATTGGCTCAAAGTCTCCAAATCTGCCTATGAATCCAGCATTTATCGCTATTGTTTGAGGACTTCCGGTAGTCGCTGCCCCTTCCAGCCCGCAGTTGCAATGTCCAGCCACCTGAATAGTATTCCAGGCATTTCGCATGCCGAGAAGGTGTGCAAAGATCCCCATAAAGGTCACCGGGACGTTCTCGGTCACTGCAACGTTCATATAGGCGGGCACACCGTTCGAGGGCGTTGTCGTTAGAGTAGGGCTACTGTTCGAATTGGTCGGCTGCGTTGTAGACATGCCCCACGAAACGTCGTTCGAGGACGCATTGCTGGTGAGTCCTGGGCTCGCGTAGCCGTTGAGTTTGGCGTAATAGCACATCGCGTTGCTCGAGTTCGTCGCGCAATCGCCGGATGTGGAGGACAGAAAGTTATATGCCGTCACAGGCGTTGAGGGAATGCCGTTGTTCGCCGCCCAAAGCATATCCATGGCGCCTGCGGTGCAGGCCGCCTGGGCGGCCGTGTCGGCCCACTGCTTGTGCATCCAGGCCACAGACATGTCGTACGCCGAGCCCATAAGCACCGAGCTCATGACGATGATGGCCCCCAGCCACACCGCAATGGTCTGGCCGCTCTCACACCGGTGCAGGTTGCGCCAGTTCTGTGCTCCCGCTTCTTCGGTTGATTTCCAGGATTGGACTTTCTGAATCATCGCACACCCCATCCTCCAGGCGAAAGGCCCGGGAATCCTTTCTCTACTGCCAGTGTGATGGGGCTGGCGCGAACAAACTGCTCTGAGAAAGGGTGTACATCAGGTCGAGACGAAAGGCAATACCTACACAATGTATTTTTTGTCGACGGGTGTGTTCGTCGCGTTAGTAGAAGAGATGGGCTGTCCGGCAGGCGATTGATCTGCCGGACAGGGTTAAAGGTGGGTTGAATTGGGCTTACTGGACCGTCACGGTCAGCGGGGTGCTGCCGGTGATCGAGCCATTGGCGCCGGTGATGGTGAAGGTGTAGGTTCCGGCGGGCGTTCCGTAGTTTCCGCTGCCGCCAGTAGTTGCGCCACCGCCGCCTCCGCATCCCATAGGCGCCAGAACGAGGCCCATTACTGCGAGGACGAGCATCGGCAGCCACAGCTTACGCTGGCGGGGAAGCACAATGAACAGCACGCCGGCGAGAGCAAGCCCGCCGCCGCCCATTCCAAGGAATAGACTGGTCGGCTTCTTGACACTAACGCTGGACGCGGCCGTAGTCGCAATGGATACGGTTGCGGTTTGCACCGTAGTCCCGGAGATCGTGACCGAGGCGGGGAGCGAGCAGGTTGGGTTGTCAGAGGCGGCTGAGCCGCCGGTGAGGGTGCAGGTGAGCGCCACGGAGCCTCCAAATCCGTTGGAAGGCGTGACGCTGAGAGTGGATTTCCCGGAGTTCCCGGGGGTTGCGATGGTGATGTTGCCGCTGGTTGAAAGTGCGATGGCGGCATTCGCTGGTTCGGCAACGGTTATGGTGGAAGTGATCTGGCTGCTCGCCTGGTAGTTGCCGTCCCCGTTATAGGTAGCTCCGAATGTGGCGGAGTTGCCCGCGCCAATCTTTGCCGGGTCAACCGATAATGCCGCCTCATCGGCAAGGCAGGTCATCTCGTCTCCAGTATCGGCCTGGCAAGATATGGTTGCGGTCCCGATGGATGTCCCGTTCATTGTGAAAGTGACCATGCCAGTAGGCAAAGCGCCTTTGCTGTATAGGTTGAAAGCAACGTCCGCACTTTCTGCCGATTGTGTGAGGGTGATAGCCTCTCCGTTAGTCGGCCAAATAGTTCCAATAGTGACTGGGGCTTTGGTGATGGTGACAGATTGGGTGGTGTTGGACGCCTTGTAGCTCGCGTCGCCGGAGTATGCTGCCGTGAAGGTCTGCGTTCCGGGAGTGAGCGTCAAAGACGTGAACAGGTAGTTCGCCGCGCCCTGACTGTCGAGAGTAACGGTTGCCAGTTGATTGCCGTTCTGGCTCAGGGTCACCGTGCCGGTGGCCGGGCTTCCCTTGGAAAGACCCTCCGTGCCGCCATAGGGGGTGATGTCCGCATAGAACTGAGACCCGTAAGCCGCGCTGGTAGGCGAGGTGGCCATCAGATTTCCCGTCTGAGCGTCATAGACGTTGATGTTGAACTGCGTAGTGCTGGTCTCAGGTGAAACAGTGACCTGGATTCCCTGGGACTGACTGCCGGCGTTGGTTGTGTCACCGCCGTACTGTGCATAGAGGGTGTAGGTTCCGCCGGGCATGGCCTGGGTGGAGAACGTGGCCGCGCCGTTGGTGATTGACGCTGACAGGACGCTGTCGGAGTTTTTCTGGGTGCTGCTGGTCGTCAGAACGACGTTGCCGGTGGCCGTGGACGGGCTGACGGCTACCTTGAAGTAGACGGTGGCCCCGTGGGCCACGGTGAGCGAATTGGAACTGAGAGAACTCGCGCTCGTACCCGCCGTGAGGGTTGTTGTCGTGGAGGTGAACGTGACCTTTCCCCAGTCGTTGACGAATTTGGCGACATCGAGACTACCGATGCCCGTGGCCAGGTCGTACCCCGTGGCGGCGTTGTAGCCGGTCATGAAGCCTTTCGACCCGCAGTTTGTGCTGCCCGCTGTGCAAAGCACGGAGTTGTTGCCGGTGGTGATGTCGTGGAAGGCAGAGGGATAGTTAGCCGCGAGATTGTAGATCTGATAGTCGGCCTGGCCGAGACGCTTTCCTCCCTGGCTCTGAATCACCAGCGCCAGAACTCCGGCCATCGCCGGCGCTGCCGTCGACGTGCCACCGACCGGAGTGGTAGTCGTGTTCTGGCCGATCGCGCAGGTTCCGCCGCAGGCGGTGGTTCCAGTGTCCGAAAGGCAATCGGTGTACGCACTGGTGTCTCCGTTCACCGTATTGTCCGAGCAGATCGACCAGCCATCGTTGAAGTCCTGCGAATAACCCTCATCGCCCATGAATGTTCCCGAAAAGAAGGAGACATCCGGCACGTCCCGAACGGAATCGGCGGGGGTGAGGGCGGTCTGAAACGCGGGCTTCGGATAACCTCTCATCGTTCCCGAACAGGATCCGGAACTGGAGATGGTGCCTGAACAAACCGCCGCGCTGCTCATGCCGCCTCCGCCGGCAAGCGTATTCTCAGGCCCGTTGCCCCACTTATAGGGGGAGTTGTTCGCATAGGTGGTGAAGACGCTGGTTGAATTGTTCCACGGTTCCTCCGGGATGTAGCCATTCGCGGTCCCAAAGTACGGCGGATTGCCAAGTAACGTTGCGCTGGTGGACGGAACCTGAATGTACTGCTCGACCGTCGAAAGATTCGTCGTGAACAGCACATCGAAGTCTGTACCGCCGACGGCGACATTCCAGGGGGTGGAGGCAAGGCCATTGACGGCCAGGCCTGACCCCGCCGCGGCTCCAAAACCCACCGTGTCGGTATCGCATCCAGCCGAACCGGAGTCGCCGGCAGAAACGATGATGGAGATGCCCTGGGCAGCAGCCTGTTCGTAGATCTCATTGAGGAAGGCGTTGGTTGCGGCGCCTAAGTTCTGTTCGCAAGATCCAAAGCTGATGTTCAGAATGGCCACTGCGTTGTCGTCGACGGCCCGCTGGATGGCGAGAAACAGCCCGCCCTGCAGGTCGGTGTTGGCTGCGGTGTAGAGGGTGGTGAGAGCCTTCGGCGCAAAAGCCTCGGCCATCTCCACATCCTGCAGCGCCTCCAACTCGTCGCTATTCACGCCTGGATCGTTGCCGTCGACCACCACCTTCGGCAATTGTGCGTCGGTGGTGGCCGTGGCAAGAGGCTCGTTCAGAAACAGAGAGCGGTAGTTGGCGACATCGGCGATTGCCGAGGCACTCAGGTTTGAGTCGCTGGCGATTCCGATCGTTACGCCGGCCCCGGTCCACGTAGTTCCGCTATAGGCGGAGTTCATAGCCGTGTTGGGCGTGTCGTAGATGATCGCCGCGTCCCCTGCCACGGGCAGAAAGTAGACGTCGTAATCCTTCGGTCCCCATCTACCTGGACCATAGATGGTCAGTTCCGGACGAACGGCTCCTGGTTTCGTTGTGAAGGTGGCGTGTCCGCCGCGGATGACGTGCGGTTGCGGGTGGAAATCGTTGAGCGCGGCTATCCCGCGGACCACCGGCGCCAGCGATGCGGGAATTGATGGCTCGGTCGCGTTCGCCTTGTGCATCTTGCCGCCGGCCTCGTACTGGTGAATCTCGGTCTGGAAGGCCGTACGCACCCCTCCCATTTTGCCGGAGAAGCGAATCGCGTTTCCTGCCGGCGAAACCTGCTCGACAGTGAAGCCATGAGATTCTAGCCACTGGGTAACCGTGGCGATGTCCTCCGGGCTTGCGCCGAAGCGCGTGCCATACTCGGCCGGCGTGAGCCACTGGCGATAGGACGGCGTTCCAGGCATGCTGGCGGATTTTACGTAGCTGTCGAGCGCCGCCTGCTGTGTGGCGCTACGACCGAGTACCAGAACCAGGGTGCCGGTTGCGTCCGAGTCGGAGACCTGCCCCCGATCGAACTCTGCATGAACGAGCGGGTGAATGTTGCCGCGCAGAACCATCCGGGCGGCCTCATCGACTGGCTCGGTGAGGAGCGTGCGTTGCGCATGAAGCGGCGCAAGCCAAATGAACGAGGAGAGGGCGAGCAACAGGCTCACCTGTCTCCGGGGGGAGTGAATAAAGTTGAACATAGGAACGGGTTCCGTCTTTCCTTTCTTGCACCGCTAGAGCGATGAGTTGTTATGGATGCCTCCACGACCTTCAAAAACTTCACTGGGAAATATGGTGGCATCCGGTCTGGGTCAAATTGCAATGTTTTTTGCAGAAAGGAACAAAGTTTGATGCGCAAACTGCGTTTTTTGCTATTGTCCGCGCCACGCGGACTCAGGCCGGGTCATAATTGTTCGGGGCCTGAAGGAGCATCCCCGAAAACACATGAGTCGCTACTCTCTCAATCCGATCAAGGAAGGCTCCAAGGTGGACGTCGGATACGATCCCCTTCTGGACAGCTACTTCTTGCAGGTTCGGATCCCGGACACCCGCGGTGAGCTCCATTTGAAGCAATGGCGCGGCAATGGCCTGGGCGGCCTCGAGTCCGATGGGGTGGTCAGCATCCCTGAGATAATTCTTGAGGAAGCGGCAGCGTACGCCGTTGTCCCTGCCGGTCTGCTAGAAGCGCTGCTTGAGGACCGCAATCACGAACCTGAGTTGGTCGGGTCCGAGCCCGTCATTTACGCTGGTACGCCGAATAAAGAGATCTGGAGGCACCGGCCGGGCGTTGATCCGCCCGAAGGCATTCTGCTTGCCATCCGGCCGTCCAGGGTCTTTGGGAGAGATCGCCAACTGGCGATGGTGCTGCTCCGCGATTTCCTTGGGGAAGAGAATCGCGCCCGCCGTTTAGCCAGGAACTTTGCTGCGCTTGTCGTGCGCAATCTGCCCGGTAACCGTCCATGGCTGCTCACCGAGCGCGACCTGCAGGAGGCGGTGCGTGATATCGAAACCACGCTCGGATTGAACTGGATTGCCGGAGCGAAGTGCTATGCCGGTGAAGGCCTGAGCGTTACCCCGGAGGTGCAACTGCGCCGCTCCGGGCGAACCAGAAAACGTCCCACAACTACTTCCGCCGCCACCCAACCTCCTGTTCCAGTCAGAATTTAGATCCCATTGAGGCGGCGCAGTCGGTTCCGCTTCAATGGCATCGTTGGTAGCCGACTACGTCTAGACTATGCATAATATGCGATTGTATCGTATAATTTGCATATGTGGATTTCACGCGATGTTGAGCCCCGGCTGCAACGCTCTGCGAAGACGCGGCCAGTAATCGTGCTGACCGGAGCCAGACAGACCGGCAAGACCTCAACCCTCCTGCACCTGTTTCCGAATTATGCGTTCGTGTCCCTCGACCTCCCTACTGAAGCAGAACAGGCCGAAAAGGAGCCAAAACGATTCCTCCAGCGTCACCCGCCACCAGTCATCATTGACGAGGTGCAATATGCGCCCGGCTTGTTTCGGCACCTCAAGGTTGCCGTGGATGCCAACCGTACGCGCAACGGGCAATTCCTGCTTACCGGATCGCAGAAGTTCACCCTGATGAAAAACGTTTCAGAATCATTGGCAGGCAGGGCTGACATCGTGGAACTCGAAACTCTATCTTTTGCTGAGATTCGGAAAGCGATGCCCAAAATCGGGATCGAAACAGCGATCGTGCGTGGTGGTTTCCCGGAGCTGTATGCCAACCCGGATATTGATTCGGTAGCCTTCTACAATTCCTATCTTGCGACATACCTGGAACGCGATGTGCGTGCGCTTACCAATGTTGGCAGCTTGCGGGACTTTGAGCGATTTCTGCGCGCTTGCGCCCTCCGTTCCGCAAACCTGTTGAACAAAGCGGACCTGGCGCGCGATGTTGGTATTGCCCCTTCGACAGCGAACCAATGGCTGTCCATGCTGGAAGCTTCCTGTCAGGTCGTGTTGCTTGAGCCGTGGTTCTCGAATCGAACCAAGTCCATGGTCAAGAGCCCAAAACTCTATCTCGCCGACACTGGCCTGCTTTGCGCTCTGCTAAATATCCGGTCTGAGGAGGCTCTTCGGCAATCACCGGCGGTAGGAGCAGTCTGGGAGACATTTGTCTTTGCTCAGCTTCGGGATCGCGAACGCCGCGCCGGACGCACGGGCAGCCTCTTTTTTTGGCGCGACCGGAGCCGCGAAGTGGACTTTGTGGCGGATGCGGGTGGACGCCTGGAACTATTTGAAGCGAAGTGGACGGAACTTCCAGATGCCGGCGATACGGTAAATCTTGAGTTCGTGCGCAACGTGGTGGGCAAATCACGGGTGGCCGCTGGTGCGGTCGTCTCCCGCACACCAAATAGCTTTCCATTCCCAAATGGATTTCGGGCGTTACCTGTGACCGAACTCGAATGACACTGCTGATATTACCGGGGGCAACGACCGTTGTTTTGCGCAAACGGCGTACCCCTCACCAGAGGAGCACGCCCAGGAGAGTTGAGGGTCGAGTGCTGCCCGCAAGCCTTCGGCTGGATGTTTGACCGGATCCACGAAGACAGCAAAGTCGATTCTTCGGCTGACCTCGGCGCGCAGCGAGGCGGAAGAGGTCAGCGCGTCGTAGAACCAGACGGGGGTGTTGATCGTCTTCTGGTCGAGAATGCCGTTCAGAAAGCCGCCGTCGGCCTGTGCCCTCAGCGGGATGTGTGTCTCCTCCAGCCAGGGGCTGTTCAGCAGAATGTCGTGCCTCGCCGCGAAGCCGTGGGCTCCCGCCCAATAGGCGATCCCATATCCGGATTCTGGGGTAGAGTGCAACCCTGCATTCGACTCAAGAAATATCCCGACACGAAACGGCGGCAGCGGGGCATGGTCGAGGTTCGCCATCAGCCGGGCCGCCGGCACCAGGCTTGCTGGCAGCATAACGGCGGCCATCAGCGTCATGATGCAGCCAACAGCCGTGAGGACGCGGCCTCTGGTCGTGCCATGCAAGGGTCTGGACGCCAGAGCGATCGCAAGCACGGGCCACGCGAGGGCGGCCAGTCGCCGCTCGGCATTGTAGGCGCCGTTGATCTGAGGCGGCAGGAAGCTGCAGGTGAGGAGCAGAGCCAGCGCGGTGAGAGCCAACACGTCTCCTTCGTCGACGGCGCGGCTTTTCATGCGAGTGAGTACACCGGAGAGCACTTGCGCTAGCACGTAGAGGGGAAATGCGAGCAGCGCTATCCTGTATGGAAAGTGGATGCCCGCAAACGTGAAGAAGTCCACACTTTGCCCGGTATAGACGAAGAGCGCGGTCATCTTGTGGAACGTAAACGAGAATTCGTGCTCCAGGCGCGAGTGGTCATAGATCAGCACCGGCCAGGCTAGAGCAGCCGGAACGGCGAAGCTTGCTATGAACTGGAGGCGGCGGTTGGCGGGCGCCGCCATCCGTCGGCCGAGAAGCGTTTCGAGGACCACGTATCCGGCAAGGAGCAGCAGTGGAATCGGGTGAGAGAGCACCAGCATCACCAGACAGGCGCTGAAGGTTGCCAGCGGCAGCCAGGCACCGGTGCGTCGAAGCAAAACCCAGGATGCGATTGCATGGAAGAGGAAGCCGGAGGCCAGACAGAAGTTGTAAAAGCCGCCGGCCAAAGACCAAGTGAGAATCAACGGGAGCATCCACGCATAGACTGCGGGGCTTTCCGGGTGGAACGAGCGGGTGGCTCGAAACAATCCGGTCCAGCAGACCAGGGCCGTGAGTACCACGAGCGCCTTCTCCGCGGCGCCAGGTGAGACGACCTCCTGTATCAGGGCCAGCAGCAGATAGTGCAAGCAGTAGGGCTGAACGAGATGGCGGAAGGCGTACCAGTGGCCATACCACGGGTCGCCGATCAGGAGCGCGCGAACGACGGCCGAGTAATAGAGGTGAACCGGCCCGTCGCCCGACGAGATGGCCGGCAGGCAGAGCACGAGAATGAGCACTGAGGCAAAGGAGCCTGCGGAAAAGCTCGTCACTGCGAACCGGCAAAGCCGCGTAGAACCGCTATTTATTGCAAGTGATCGACTCTCAAGAGGTGTAATATCCAAGGCACAAGCTCCATAGCTTGAAGGACCGGGCCGGGGTGTCTCCCATCACGCAGATGCCCCGGCCCGCCCTCCTCGGTCACTGAGGGTGGCCGAGGACTTGAGCAGTACCCTCTCTCGGTAAGCGCTCAATGCGTGTTCTCCATCGGAGAAGTCTCGGTTCTGTAAATGGCATTACGCAATCCCTTTGCATGGCGCGGAACCGGGGCGATTAGAGAACGTGGAACGTGTAGATTGCCTTGGCAAAGCCGGTTGTGCTGTGCAACTGGCCCCGAACTGGAGGCAGAAAGCCGTAGTCGCCGCTCGGCAGGTTATGGAGCGAGACCAGCCAGACCGTAGAGCCAAGCTTTTGCGGGTTGTAGGCGACTACTTCGGAGTTGCCACCGCCACCGAATGCGTCGCCCCCCGGCGCCGGATGGAACTCGCGCCCCGTGTGCTTGGAGCGGATTCGAACCAGCTGATACTGCACTACGGAAACGCCCTCCGGGGTCACAATGAGAAAGTCGCTATTGGTGGAGATGATCTTTGTTGAACTGGTTGCTCCCGGCAAATGTCCTTCGGCCCGCTTGACCGGGTTCTCTCCATTGTGTTTCCAGGCAACGGTTTCTGCCGTTACTGTTCCCCATCCTGCTCCGTTGATGCGACGATAGACTCCCTGAGTCTTCGGAGTATTCGCGTCCGACAGCCAGTCGGTCTCGGTGGAGTCCAGCGTCTCGTGCGGGAGAATCGGGAGACGCAAAGAATCGTTCACTACAGCGGCGGTCGTTGAAGAGGCCGCATCCGGAGAGGTTCTGGCCGGTTGGACAGCGGTCGCGTCCATAGTGGCATCTGGATGCGCGTGCTTGGCATCCGAAACGGGCTTGGCGGGGGCTTTGGCAGGGTCTGATTCGGGCGGCGGCGGCACTGTGGGCGGCGCAGCGTGACCGACAGTATCCTCGCCCAGCGGATTCTCCATCGCAGCAATGACCGCTGCGCTCACAGAATTCTTGATCAGCAGCGTTCGGTCGCTGTCGCTCAACTTTAACGGATGGTAGCGTGCGCGCAGAGCGTTGATAATCACCTCATCCTGCAGGCCTACGCGGTGCATGCGCAGCACGTCGTCGACGTCGAAGGGCGGCGCGATGGCAGAGATATCGTCCGCGGTATTGCGGTTTTGCGAAGAGCTTCCTGACTGCGAGGACGACTGCGAGGACATGCCCTGCCCGGGAGAAGCTATTCCTGTAGACGAACTGGTTGACTGTGCGGCCACAATCGGGACCGCAACCAATAAAGCAAGCATCGCACTAAGACGTTGCACGAGCGTGTGTCCTTTCTTCCGCGCCGCAGGTGACTGCGGTGGGCATCAGCAGATAAAGCGAATTGTAGGGATCTCCGGCTTTTGCCGTAAGGGCTACCGGCACACTTTTTTGTGGTCCGCCCGCGACCCGGTCGGGAATTCCGAAGACCACCTGGTCGGCACACCTTAACGGGGGAAGGCAACTCAACAGACAGCGCGCGCGCAGGCAGAAGCGCGTGTCCGCGCCCAGCCACTGCACAGAAAGCTGTTCGACGGCCTCATAAGCTCCCGGCGTCTGTGCCCGGAGCTCCAGGATGTTCCCCTGGATGTCGAACAGAATCATGGCCACTGGATTGTCGTCAAATCCCTTGAGCCGGTCGACGGCGGCAAGCATGTCCGAGGTTCGGACGACAACTTCGTATCGCCAACTGGGGATAACGGGCTCAAAGGCAGGGAAGCGCCCTGCCACTCGGCGTGCGGCCAGCATGTAGTTGCCGCCCCGAAAGAAGATCGCTTTTTCGGTAAGGCCAATGTCTACCGGTGCATCCCCGATTACCGGGAAGAGCGACATGAGCGTTCGCAGCAGGCGGCGTGGGAGCAGGATGTCTCTGTCTTCAGGCGACGGCGTACTGGTCCGTATCTCTGCGCGCGCCATGCGGTAGCGGTCGGTCGCCACCATAAGGACGCCGGCAGGGGTGAGACGCAACAAGGCACAGCCCAACGATAGACCGGCTTCCTCGTTTGCTTCTCCGAGTGTCGGCAGGACGCGCCCGATCAGACCGGCCAGGGCGCCAGGATGAAAGCGTGCCATCCATTCAGTACAGGAGACAAAGGACGCCGGAAAATCAGTTCCTGGCAATCCGGGCATGGTGGCTTTCAGGCTGCCCATTGAGATCGCCGCGAAGGAGTTGTTCTTTGCAGAGAGGCTGACCTCTCCCTGGGCAAGCGAGCCGATGAAGTCCAGGAAGCGCCGTGCTCGCAGGGCCACGGCACCTGGCTTCTCGACCGTGCAGGGAATGGTTACGCGGAGGGATTGAATCAGGTCGGTAGAGCGGATTGAGAGGTTGTCCCCCTCTGTTTCCAGCAGGACGTAGCCAAGTATGGGCACGGCGGGCCGACCGGCGACACACGTCTGCGCGGACTTGAGCGCCAATTCAAGATTGGCTCTTCTAATGCGGACCGCGAATTGCGTCTCTTCCGTCATGCCTCGCATTGAGATGTAACACGTGGACACCTCATGCCAAAGCCTTCAAGAGCAAAAAATGCACGTGCGTCTAATTTTTTGCCGTGACACTCGAACTACGAAAAAAGTTCTCATCTGAGCTTTGTCCCTGACGCGGCCACAGGGTAGTTTGATGGGCATGAATACCGTGCTTGTCGCTCAAGAAGCCTCCTTACCCATTACCAACCCCACCGGCGCCGCCAGCCCGCTCGGGCGCGTCTTCAACCGCATCTTTACCCGGCACTTTATGAATGCGGCGATTCTTCTTGTGATACCGTTGATTTTCGCTCAACCCCTGAGACAGTCCATCGAATTACTTCGGGATCCGGATCTGTGGTGGCACCTGGCCGACGCCCGCATGTTGTGCGTCACACATCACTTCATCCGCGCCGAACCCTACTCATTTACCGTTTCCGGCCAGCGCTGGGTGAACCCCGAGTGGCTCTCGGAGATCCCATATTGGCTGGGATACCGGGCGTTCGACCTGAGCGGCATATATTTGGTGACGTGGCTTGCGTTGGGCGCCAACGTGTTACTCCTCTATTGGCGCGGGTACTGGAAGACCGGGCATGCCGGAGCTGCGTTTTGGGCCGCCTTCATTGGCTTTGCGCTGATGACGGTGAACAGTGGTCCACGGACTATCATCGTCGCCTACCTTGCGCTTTCAGCCGAACTGGCCATCCTAGAGGCGCTGGAGCGGGGAAAGACTCGCGCGGCGTGGCTTCTTCCTCCGCTCTTCTGCCTGTGGGTTAATCTCCACGGAAGCTGGCTGATAGGCCTGGGCTTACTGGCGCTGTACATCCTGTGCGGTGCGTTCGGCTTTTCGAAGGGGGGCTTTGAGCAACCGGCGCGCTCGCCGGAAAATCACAAGAGGCTCCTTTATGTGTTTCTTGCCAGTCTCGGGGCGCTCCTGGTCAACCCATATGGTTGGCGGCTGGTCTGGAACCCTTTCGACATGATGCTGAACCAGAAACTGAACATCGCCAACGCCGAGGAATGGCAGCCGCTGCATCTGGACTGGTTTGTCGGGAAAGTTACACTGGTAGCGATTGCCCTGATGTTGCTGGCCAACTTCCTCCGCGGCCGAAAGTGGCGGCTCTACGAGATTGTCTTCATCGTATTCGCCTGGTACGCGGCCTTCGACCATGTCCGTTTCGCCTTCCTTGCGGCTGTCGTCACCACCCCATTTTTAACCGCGGATATGGTACGGTGCTTCTGCGCACATTCGGATGCGAAAACCATGCCGGGGATGAACGCATTGATGGCTGCCTGCGCGGTGTGGATGATGGTGCATATATTCCCTCGAGATGCGGAGTTGCGGAAGGACCTTTCAATGCTGTTCCCCCGTCAAACGATCGCGATGCTCGACCCGTCGTGGCGCACGTTCAACGCCGTGAACCTGGGCGGGATCATGGCCTTTGACTCCAAGGCTAGTTATATCGATTCCCGGCTGGACACTTTCGAGCATCACGGCGTCCTGGCCAGCTACCTCGACGTCATGCGGGTCCGGCAGCCATCGGAGGTTCTGGATCGCGACCGGATCGACCATGTGCTGTTCCCCGAACATACGCCTCTCGCCTACCTGCTCGAACGTATGCCTGGATGGCGAGTGGAGAAGCGTGAGGGCGCAGGGGACGACACCTATGTGTTGCTCGGGAGAGTCCAGGCCGCGCAGCCTGGAGAGAAGAAGTAGCCAACCGCAGAGGAAAGCCTGGAGGCTACTGACGGTTGGAATGGAAAGAGCCAGCGCGACTGTTTGTACAGGCTCCTTGCATTGCGTGATTTTCGATCAGGTTCCCACGCCCTCAAGTTGGGCCAGGGAAGGAACGAAGGGGCGTCGCCGGCGGGTACGTCCGGGGCCCATCTGGTCGGACGCTATGATTTCTATGTCCGAGAAAAACCTTCCATCGTAGAATACCCAGTCGGCAAAACGTTGCAGCGGATACTCGCGGTCGGTAGTAGTCACGCGCACTTCATCGCGAAGTATCCGTGCAGCGATAAAGGGGCCGATAACCGGCCCGAGCGTTCCGGGTGTGTGTGAGGGCTCGTCAAGTGAAACATGCCCGTCACGTAGTTCGAGAAACAACATGGGCGCTCCTTCATGTTTTTTGTAGCAGCAAACGCGCGTTCTTCGCGGACCGATGGGCGGGTGACCATACAATCGGCATCCGCATGTCGATGCAGCGTCTTCGAAGACTCTTGCGGTTGACGACACCCAAGCGCCGGTATACACGGCTCAATGTGTTCTTGACAGTCTGTTCGCTGGTTGAAAGGTTGGCGGCTATATCCCTGTTCGCGAGGCCACGAACGGCCATCGATATTACGCGAGTCTCGCGTCCATTGAAGCAGGGCAGTGTGGGTGTGGCTTCTTCGCTGATGGCGCGGCGACTCCGTTGCCAATCATCGATGAGCCAGTCCAGCACAGTGGGACTTACATAATGGCTGCCCTTGGCAACAGTATGGATGCACTGCAGTAACTGGGCAGGATCCACGTGACGGGAAATCACGGCATGTGCGCCGGCGCGCAAAACTCTCAAACAGTGCGCAGGCTCTTCGGAGGTCACTTCGACAATTACCTTGGTGTGTGGATGGGCATTCAGAATCCATTGCAGATTTTCGGTGTTCTGGTCAATCAGAGAGTCATCAAGCAGAACAATGTCCGGTTTCAATTCTGCGGCCAGCGGCAGGAGCACCTGTAATGACGCTGCCACGCCAACAGTTTCAAACGTTGGAACGGATTCAAGCACGTGTACGATTCCGGCGGAGTAGACCGGCTGGGATTCTTCGACAATGATGCGAACCCTGTTGGCCGTGGATGCTGCTGTTTGGCCGGGTGGAGTAGAAGTAAACGAAGAAGTCGGTAAGAGATTGGCAAGTGTTTGCATGAGATATTTTAATTGTTGGAACCTGGAGATTCGAGAGTCGCCACAATGGGAATCATGGCGCCATCAGGAACGATTGCGCGATGAACGAGTTTGTAGCCGGACAGGTAGACGTAGATGTCGCGCGGGACATCGGTCTTGAGCAGTACGAATGACAGCGGGGCCTCGCCTACCTTTTTGCCATCCACGACAATACTGGCTCCAGGGGGATAGGTGCGGACGGTACACAGCGAGGCTTTGCCCTCCCGGCTCAGCACCATCTTCTGCTCGGCGCTGGTTCCACCAGCAACGGTATCTGCGCTGGAGGGATTACCAGGTGCCTCCCCAAGCTGTCCTGCTGCGAGTAGGGTGTGTCCGGCAACAGGGATGGCGCTCTGCTGATCGATACCAATGGGTACACTCTCAGTGTTGTCACCGCGATATGCGCACTGCATCATCCCGTTGTCGGACCATTCGCTGCCGTCGGCAAAGAAAACCGTGTCCGGCCAAACAGTTACCTGACCGGAGGCAGGAAGCACGGATAACCAGACGCTGTCGCCCCATTGAGCCGCGTCGGTCTTCCCAGAGCCAACCGGGTGGCGCATAGACAAAGCGACCGGACGAAGACGCGAGCCGAAGCGCGCATCGAAGACTATTCCGGTGATGGTCGTTGACGTGGTATTGCGGTAGCTGACCAGCAAAGCTGGGCCGCCGTTTATGACGGACACAGCCCGCGGGTTGACAGCCACAACCTCTATCGGACAGGTGGACTGAGCTCCAGCGGCGAAAGGGATCGCCAAAAGGCACACTGCCAAAAGTGACAGACGCTTACTGGGAGCTTTGACAGCCACACCTGACTTGCCGAGGTTTATCGCGCTAAAGGACGGTGTCGACGCCGATGCGGGGGTGGAGGTGGGGTTTGGCTGTCTGTGTGAGGGAGAAGTGGCGCGCTTGGTTGGCGTCCAGGGTTCTGCGAGGAGTCGGAGGTCGCGTATTGCGGATTCGGCTTTCTGCTTTGCCATCCAAACCGAGAATATTTGTTGGCAGGTCGAGCAGCCCCCGACAATTCCGCCGTCGCCATCGGTGGCCGGGTTATATCTGCTGTGTGTGGGACACATTGCTCGAACAATCACTCTGCTCGTATTGTGGAACGTGAATCTCAACATAAAATCTCCTTGGTCGTGGAAAGGGAAGGGCTGCCTCCCTTGAGGGGGCAGCCTATAAACCTACTGCGTCGCGGAGGCGCTCTCGCTCAACACCGCAAAATGGATGTTGAGGGAAATGGGCGATCCATCAGGCCATAATTGATACTGAACGGTGTGGTATCCGGGCAGCGAGAGAGTGACCTGCCTCACCTCGTCTTTGCGCAAAAGAACGAACACCAGCGGTGACTTACCAAGACGCTTGCCGTCGATCGCAACTGTGGCGCCTGGCGGCGTTGTTGTAATAGCGCAGACACTGGCCTTCTTCTCCGCAATAAGGGGAGCATTCCGGCGCATCGCTTCCGGAGTGGCCTCCTCGGTTACAGAAGCTATGGAATCGGCTGAAATAATGGTAGCCATCGGTTTAACCGGCCGCGAAATCACAGCGGCTGAAGTGGGCTGGATGCTGTCCTGTGTAGCGGTTGCAGGAACTGGGGTTGCAGCGGGGCCTTGCACAATGAGCGGCAGCGCGGGATTTGGCTGTCGGACTGCCGGAGCCGAAGTCGAGGCAAGTTGAGAGGTGCTGTCCGTCGTCTGGCGGCTCGCGCTGACGGAGCACATACCGTGGCCGCCATCAGACCAGACCTTGCCATCGGCAAACACGATTTTGTCTACTTGGAGGAATGTGTCCGCATCCCCTGGAAAAGGGGAATCGGTATGCCACGCTGCCGTCGTCTGTTTGCCAGGTGCCAGCTTGACGTTTTCCCGGATCGTCTGCCGGGTCTCCCCAGAGCGAACCGTGAACACCATGCTTTCCACTGTTTGGTCACTCTTGTTGCGAATGGAAGTGTAAAGTCGCCCAGCCCCGCCGACGTCGAGATAATCGGCAACCACCGGACATAGCAGAGTTCCTCTGAGGGGGAGCTGGCGAAGCTCCATCAAGGGCAACTCCTTGATGTCGAGCACCATCGGCTCAAGCTCAAGAGGGGGACCAGAATGCGCGTGCGAGAAACGTGCCATCTGGACAGGTGCGGATTCATCGGCAACCGGAGCATTGCCTGATGGAGGAACCAGAAGACTGGCCGGTTGCCTGGCTGCTTGGCCAGCCGCTTCTTGACCCTGCTCCGGAGGGGGCAAGGAATCTGCCTGCTGGGTGTTGCCAGTAAACACGGCAATGCCCGCAAGCGAATCGGCCCTAACGACAACCGCCTGTCGCGGTGCCTGCGGATGCTGCGCTGTTGCTGCAAACGCCTTTGAGCAGAGATGGCTGCCATCGTCGAGCCATGTGGTGCCGTTTGCCCAGACGACCTTGTCGGGGCGCACCTCGAGGTCCATGGCATCACCATACTGCCGGATGAATGCGGCGTCGGACCAAACATTCACGTCGCTCGCGTGGGCAGGAACCGAGTGTGTTGCGGTGAACTCTCCGAATGCTCCCGGGAAGTGGACCTCGAAAATCACCCGAGTGATAGTCAGGGAGGTGTCGTTCCGGAAGAGGATCTTCAGATAGGGAGGAACGGAAGTTGGGGGCGGGGAAGCAACACTCGCGCGAGGCTCCAAGTTCGTGATGGTGATCGGGCAAGACTGGCTTTGCACATGCCCTGGCAGCAGGAACAACAACAGCAGCAGGATTAGAACGAAAGGTGCTGGCTTCCGCATCTGATGGTCCTCTCAAGAATTGCGACGTGGCGGCTCTACGCCACGTTCGTTATGAGGGAAGCCCGGCCGTGGCCGACGTTTACACCACGCGCTATCCCAAGTCTCAGGCGGAACATGTGGTGGGCTTCTGGGGTCACCCTAGCGGAAGGGAATATGCCGGGGGAAGTCTAGGAGTGCAAAAAATGCAATTAAAGTGAAAAAAGATGCTGCTCAGGCCTCGACACTGGTTCCCAACGTAGCGTTGGTGGCCCCAATGTGGATATCTGTGCATCCGGCGGCATGAATACGGCGCAGCCGTGCGACCGTTGTGCATGTGACGGGCTGGATCGAGCTGCAAGGGCGCCAAATCTCGGCCCCGACCGTCAGCAGCAGCTTGCCGACCTGCGGCACCTGTTCGATTGGCTTGTCACCCGCCAGGTCGTGCCGGAGAGTCCGGCAGCCTCGATTCGCGGACCGAGCCACGTACTGCGTTCCGGCAAGACCGCGGTGCTGGAGGTAATCCACGTAAAGTTCAAGAGAAGGCTATTCCTTGGCCCTTCGGCGTTTACCGATATCTTTCCTTTGAGGAAGTGGAAGTCAAGCTCAAGGTTGACTCGCCCTGATGGCAACAACTGAGGTTCACGGAGCACAGGGTCGCTAGGCGCTAATTGATTGATACTGAGTGCAGGCAGAAGTGGAAAGCTGATTTCACCGCCAAAGAGTCCGCTGGCTCGTTGGACTTCATTGAACAGTTTTATAAATTCCGAAGGAGGCATTTGCAATTCTTAAGTCAGACGTGGTTGTCGCGATCCCACATTTTCAAAGCCTTCTCCAAGTGACTTGCTTCAGGAATCCCCTCCGTGACAAGGTAGGCGAGAATCCGGTCAAGATCTGCTCTCCGTGGACTGCCTTTGGCAAAGAGAGTCAAGCCTGCGTCCAGAATCTTCCTGGCGATCAAGCACCAGCGCTTGCCGAATCCGTAATCTCTCCAGAAACGGGTGTCACCCCGGTAGAACGGCATCCAGGTCAGAGCGCAAGCGAAGATTAGCTCGGCCTGCTCCGGGCGGGGAGACACTTCGAGAAGAATCAACGCCATATTGCCAACGTATGGGCTTGGGTTGTCCACCACCATCTCTCGCAGCGTCGCGAGGAAAGGTGCAAGATCGCCTATACCCTTTTCGAGGATGTATGCCTTGGGGTAATCCAACAACCCACCCGATTGGATGAAAAACAGGACGGAGATAGCCGCCGCCAATTGCATCCCGGCGCGCTCCTCGCGCTGAGATCGTAGCCACTCCCAGTCGTGGGTCGCCCGAATCCTTGTCGCCAACGATTGGCGTACTTTGACTGCAATAGAAACGTCGAGCAATTTCCCGTTGAAGTAGATCAGGTCCACGTTTTTCTGGAAAAGAGCCATCAGGTCATAGAACGACTCTTCGGGAAGATCGGAGAAGTGGTCGGAGAGAATCTTGTCGACTTCCTCTTCGCCGGCTCCCACCAGGCACAGCGGCACGACGCGGAAGAATGCCTCGTTCCATCCCTCTGGTTCGCCTTGCATCCGTTCGTCTGGATCGAAGCCTGAGCCATTCGCAATCCGGGTCCATCCTTTGTAGGCGGCAACGAGGGTACGCAGCCACGGGATTGCCGGCGTATCAAGAAGCTGCTCTATACTCTTGAGCCAGAGCCCCGCGCCCTGCGAATCGATGTGCGCATTCCGCTCGGTTTCTGGCTCCGGTTCGACTTCCTGATCGCTTTCCCTGCTGTTGGCCCTTTTCCTACGTCCAAATGCTGGATACGGGACGCTGGGGATGAATTCGGGCCAGTCAGGTTCCGGGTTACAGCCTTCCAGCCATCGGATCTCAGTCTCGACGTGCTCCAGAACCTCGGCTGCAGTTGCTGCCAATCGAAGCTCATGATCCTGCTTTTCACGCTCAAAATCCATGCCAGGTCTAAAGCTCCAGTCCCGGTCCGGCTTGTTCATCGCCCGAAATGCGATACGTAGCACACTGCGCGGCAGCCTCTCGTCAAAAGTCGAAAGAAGGTAAGCTCCCTCCGCCATTCCGTGCGAAGCGGCCGGATTCGGGTTTCCTGCCGCGCGCAAGAGTTCCCGAATATCGTCGCTCGATCTTTGCTCCTGCATCAGGTAGATCAACCCCGAAAATCCCATCGCGGCTGGGTTGAACTTCAACCCATCGCGCACGCGGTGAGCATTATCCTCTCGCGTCTCCAGGCCCTTCCGGAATGTTCGAAGCAACCACGCGCGGTGGCGAACTCTCAACTCCGGGCTGCCGTCGCGAGCTACGATCAACGCCGTCGCAAACACGGCATGCTCGTGCAGCCAAACCAGGTCCTCTTCGTCCTCATCCGGCGCCGATTCCTGGATCTCGTTCTGTGCCCACTCGACCAGATAGGCCAGCACCTCCGGGGGTGCCTGCCCTGGGAGCTCCAGGAGTCTGTTGGCGAGGAATCTGAGCTGCCCGTCAACTCGACTCTGGCGCGATTTCTGCTCGAGGCTGGAGAGGTGTTTCGCCTCTTCAGTGGGCGAAACATACACGAGTCTGATCGCCGTTGTACCGTCCTCGAGTTGCACTTCGGCGGTCCGCCAATTCGTGGGTTCGAGACGATTCAGCGCGAAGCGGACCATCAAGCGTGGATCGAGCAGCGTTGAATTCTCTTCTGGAGCGCCCACCCTGGTAGCTGCATCTTCGAGCAGGCGCTTAAGGTCGTCGAGCGCTTCATTGGGCACGGGATCCAGGTAATGGCCGTGCTCGTCGAGCAGCTGATCAAGCAACAGGGACCGGGACGGCCGACTTGCCAGCTCTTTAAGGCTAACCAACCCTATTGGTTCCCGCCGTAGCCCTCGTATTCCGAAAGGATCAGGAATCTCCTGCATATCGAGCGCGATTCGGTGTCGATCCATCGCTAGAAGTTCAGGACACGCAAGGTACGGGACGGCAGCGGCACGCGACTTCGGCCAGTGCGAGAGCAATAGGTCTACAACAATCAACAGAAAGGCGGCTGGCGCGGTCTGGTCTCCCAGCACGTCGTGGATCACAGCCTCGACCTGTTCGCCAGCGTCGACCCGCCGGTGGGCCCAAGCCTCAAGCGCCATCAATGCCGACGTCACTATATATGGAGCGTCCGTGTATTCCCTCGACCAGACGTAGGACATCGTCCACGGAAAACTGCGAGGTCCATCGGGAAACTGAATCGTGACCACGTCGTTACCGGGTTCGCGCCCGCGGCTGAAAAACGACACGGCATGGTTCACAAGTGTCCGGATCAGCCGGAATCCTTCGGCAGGCTCACTGGTCAACAAACTGAAGAACGGCCCTTGGGCAGGGGATACCGGAAGAAACTCGGTACGAGAGGACTCGAAAAGCTCCTCTCGCTCCATGCCAGAAAACCTGGATCGGCGAGGTCTGTGCTCCGGAATGATCGCTTTGATGGTGAAGTCGGCGTAATCCTTTGGGGCCGCCTGTGCAAGGGAATTTTGAAGCTTGAGGATCGCCAGCATCGACCGCTCTCGATCTCTCCTGCCCTCGAATGTGTGGAGATATTCCGCGGCGAGCTCAGGCGTGCGATGACAGAACCAGAGAAAAGTGTCTCGGAGTTCCGAGGCGAGGGCGCCCACTTGCTCCTGCGAGAGTTCCTTCCGAAGCTTGCCATCCTCGTGTTCTTCCGGCAGCTCAATCTCGATGAGCCAAGCGTAGACTTGGCGCAGGATTGCCGGAGTCAGAGGATCCTGACCCATCAATCCCAGGCACCATGCCTTAAAGAGTTTGGCTACCTCAGGAATAGCAGGCACGGGGAGAGACTCGGCTGCCTTCAAGAGCCAGAGGATGAGCTTCGACCATGTCGGGCTGCCAGGGACGTAGAATCCCTCTGTGATCTTCTGATAAGACGGATCATGGACAGTTAGCAAGCTCGAGGCCGGCTCCGCGTCTACGGCCATAACCGTCCGAATGAGCTCCTGGAGCAGGGCGCCCTTTTCTTCGTAGAGGATTGAGGCAGCCTTCTTCAGCTGATCTGGAGCGAGTTCGGAACGCACCAGAGAAAGCAAGACAGCCCGGCGCCATAACGGGTTCGTCGATATCACACTCATTCTGTCCCTTTCGCGCTCATTTTCTGCAGTAAAGCCAGCCACCCCGCGCCGTCTTCGCTACGCTCGATGCTCATGCTGGCACAAAGTTCTACGGCTCGAGCAAGATCGGCCGGAGGCGCATCGTTAAGGGGAAGCAGGTCGACCGCGGATGGATCCGTGAAAAGCAGATTCGCGGCCGCCCACTCCCGGAGCACGTCATGGCGGAAGGCGACCCGGTCGATTCCGAGCTGACGCAGCGTCTCGCTCTGGACCAGGGAATTTATCGCCCTAGCGGGGCTCGCGCTGCTGTCAAGATGTTCCGCCCTGCTAATCACTTGTCGCGCCAGGTTCTGCAGCAACCGTGCGCGGTCGATGAACCCATCGTCTATCTTTCCGTCCGCGACATCCCACCAGCGGATCGCCATTCCCGCCTCGGAAAGAGGCACTGACTCGTTTGGGGACAGCGAAGAAAGTCTAGCCAACCTGTAAAGATTGCGTGTTATCTTCCGTGCCGGGTGGCTGTTGCTGAGAAGAGATGCTATCCGCGGGACCAACTCTTGCAGCTCGGCAATTTCTCCTTCGGTCAGCTCTTCCAGATACACAGGTGGCGCGAGATTCATCGCCGCGATGTTCTGGGGGGGAAGCCAGCTCGGTTCGAACTGGCCGAAACCTCGCCGCGCGGTTGCAACGATAGAAAGCCCCGGGATTCCCTCAGCCTGACGCACAATATCGATGACGGTCTGGCGTGCTTCCGGCCGGAATAGGTCGAGGTTGTCGATAAACAGAACCGCCGCGCCATTACGGGCAAGGTCTGCGAGAAAATCCCTGCATTCTCCGTTGAATCCCAGCTTGCTTCTGAGTTCGAACCACCCCCCGGGCGGCGTTCGGTCCGGCGTCAACACCAATACCTCCGACTCAACTGCGATCTGTTCCGCCAGATGTTTTAGAATTCCGGACTTCCCGACACCAGCGTCTCCTCGCAACTCGACAAAGCGGCTCGCATCGAGCGCGGAACGTAATGCCGACAGCGGTCCGAGACGGCTCAGCTTCACCCCATAGACGTGGTCCTCGATGTCTGCGAGCGCGTTCCGCGATAGCTCTGCCAGGGAACGAAGCGCCGCGTCATTGCCGGGAAGAGCAGCCAGCCCGAACGAGAATTTCTGGAGGTCCTCCAGCAGCCGGTTCCGGTTTCGGTCGCCCGCCGACGCCGCAACTTCAATCGCAAGTTCCGTAAGCACGCTCCAAAGCTCCTCGGCCCTCGAAGTCTCCGCTGGCAGAAGAGCGCGGGCGCATCGTTCCCGCTCGAGTACCTCCGTTGCGGAACCTACTGCGGTGAAGTCGAAGACAAAAATCTGCAGGCGGCGAAGCAGTTTCCAAACGGCCTCGTCGTCATCCGGCACCCCGAAATCGCGGAGATGCGCTCGGAACGTTTCAACGAAGGTACGTTTGTCTTCACTGGAGGAGCCTGAGCGCCGGATCTGCTCCATAAAGGTCCTTGCGTCGCCAATCTGTCGGGCCCAGGTAAGCACATCCTGGTATGCGCCATCGATCTTGCGGGACCCTGCCGAGGTAGCGATCGCCAACTGGTGGTTGGCGGTCCAGAATTCGGGTTTCGAGGAAGTCTTCGCGATCTGCTCGACCACCGAACGGAAGACTTCGTCCTTTGGTGCGAAGGTGATGGTCCGTTTCACCTGGATTTCGAGTACAGCGGCGCTACCGGCACGGTCATGTGCGCGGACGATCACGTCGTCCAGATACATTCCCTGTGAAGCCCGCTGCAGTTCGATTCGATCAATGGCCATTCCGGGCAAGCCGCGAGGCTGAGCCCCCACCAACAAGGAAAGCAGGTAGTGTGCGCCGACCTTTCCCTCGAAATGCGCGCCGGCTGGGCCTGTCGAGGTTGGGCTAGTGATCGAACTTCCGTTCATAGACGGCCTTCTCAACCGATAATAGCAAGATGGGTGACCTATGAACTACGTCAAGATGAGCAGCAGGTTTTCCCTGGACATTTTGCATTCCTTTTGGTCGATGAGCCAATGACAGACGAAATACGTGGGAGTGTTCGTACTGAACTGAATAACGCTTTGGGTAGCTGGTAGCCAGCCGCACTCCAATGCTGGATCACACTCATTCTGGCAACGCTTCAAGTAGGCAATTTGCGGCAAATCCACGGACGGGCTGCAGTAGTCCCGTGACGAGATCCATCCCGACGGGAGCCACGACTCTATCGAGCTCGGGTTCGCATGTGGTCCGACAGAGTTCTCGCAGTTCAGGGGTAATCCCTGAGGCCGACTCCAGCAGTGAGAGAAAACTGCCACGCTCACTCGAATTCTGCGTCCTCTGCAATTCGTCCCATAGTATGGCTTGAAGGCCGTAGTCTGCCGCCACTCGGCGGACGATCGGGCGCTGAAATCCCTTAGCAAAATAGCGGTAATTAGGACGACATCCTCTCAGCACAAATTGAATAATCGACAGAACTTCTCGGCTCGTGCCCTTGGCACAGACTAGTGCCATATCGAAGGAGCTTTGAATGAACCATTCACCATCATTAAAAAGGTGAGGACGAAGGCGTTCCATCTCCTCCGCGAGAATGGGATCGTCAGGAGCGAGCTCACAAAGCGCCCACATAGCGCGGTGCCCGTGCATGTGGAAGTCTCTTCGCAATCGTGCTTCTAATGCATTCCGTACAATTGAATCGCCTGGAAAATCCTTTGCCAGTATCTCGATGGCTTTTTCTGGATCATTTTGTGAATCATTGGAAGCGGAGAATAATGAATTGAGGCAAAGATCCCGCAGGAGTGAGGATCGTGGTTGGACCCGCGCGACAAAGTCCAATATCTGTGGTTGGATTGCTGTTTCACGAGCTCCGCGAATAAACTCCAGAGCTTCCGCCCGAGGCACGGGATAATTGTCCGCGAGCAAGCAGAGTGTTCCCCAGACGGACAGCCGATCTCGATTGAGGTCTGAGATGCTTGCCCAGAAACCGTCACCAAGAATTTCGCGAATATCTACCCAATTCGCGAGAAGGAATTCAATCAGCGGATAATTTGTTGTTAGTCCGTTGTACAGACCGATGTGGGGGGGGCCGGGATGGTAAATCCCGGACGCAGTCAAAATCCTGCCCAAGGCACCTAGAACGTGCAAGCCACAGTATGCCGCCTGACGCCGCTCAGCATTGTCGGCGCCACCGACAACAATCTCGTGCAACAACCGTTCCTGCGCAAATCCGAGGTCTCCCCCTGACTCGACGAGATGCTGATAGTGCGCGATTGCCATCTGGGTCTTGATACCAGGATCTGCCTCCAAGTCGTACTGTGCGAATAGGTCATACACCCACGGCAGACTGCCTCTGTGACTGCAAAGAAACGTAATGATTTTCGATCGCAAAGCCACTGGAAGAGGATTCAAAGTGGCGAGAACACTTCCCAGCAAATCGGGATCGTTCCCGAAGAATTGCACGACCCCGGTGAGATTCCCTTCGTGGCTCGAAAGCTGTCGTCTCGCGAGGTCCTTTACTTGGCGGCAATCCGAGAAATTGGAAAAGAGAACATCCTTGACCTTCGTATCCCACAACGTTTCGCGCTCAGTGAACGGCATTGCCATCGAGACGAGTTCATCACGATTCAGAGTGTTGCCCAACCGCGCTAATCCCTCTAGCACGAGGTCTGGTCGTCGGCATTTCGGATCGCCTAAGAAAGAGACAAGCCGCTGACGGCAGACCTCCGAATCAGATATGATCCGCGGCAGAAGGTGCCCAATCTCCGCCGCACGCGGAGAGTTTGCGAGGTCGGCCAACGCAGCGGACACTTCTTGGTCTTCCAGACCCCATTGGTCTAGGAGCGCTTCAACGCACCAGAATGGAAAAGACTGCGCGAGTCCCTCAAGAAGCCTCTGTTTGCCGATTTGGGTCCATCCGATTCGCGCAAAGTACGAAACCTCTCGTGTAAGAACGGCGTCATGCGCCGTCAACCATTCATCGACTGCATCGATAATCAGCGGAATGCCCTTGAGACGTTCGTAGACCCATGGGCCGTGCTGCATCCACAGATAGTCTCGATGTTCTTCCTTGATGAGTGATGCAATCGCTTCGCGGGCGTCTTGATCATCCGTAAATCCATGTACCAAGATTGCGACGGCGATCTCCTGGTCCATATGCTGGTCATCCAAACTATTCGGACGGACAGCTTCGAGGGCCTTCTTCTTGACGACGTCGTCACCTGGCCATCCCGCCAGCAAGACACTCGCAAGCGAACCGCTGTAAAGGAGGCGCGACCCAACTCCCCTCCTTGCCCAAGATAGTACCTGATCTCGATCTGCAGTCGTTTGAGTGCCAGTCTTGATCTTGCGCCGAATTGCGATCATCCGGATCTCCATACCTGGCGAGTTCTCGATCTCGGATAGAATCCGGGGCCATTCCTCACGATCGGGCCATCCGGTCAATAACGCTTCAAGTACCGCAACCTGAGTTTGGACATGGTATGCTCTGCCTAGAAAATCAATCAGCCGATCCGCGATCTCGGGACGAGCGGCAGCAAGGTTCGCAAGTGCTGTGGCAGCTTGAGCGTTGATTGAATCATTTTCATCGGCGATTAGCCGCAGGAGACATTTAACCACGTCATCCGAATGAGAGCCTCTCGCCAATGCCAAGACCACAGGATGACGCCAAGGCCTGCCCGGCACCCATGTTCGAAGACGCTCTTGTATCAAGTCGCGCACGCGAGGAGAGAACAAGCCAATGAGCAGCGACCGCAGGAGCCGTTCCCGATGACGCAACCAAGGGCTCTCCTCAATTTCTGTGATGATGTCTCTGCAGACTTTCCTTGCCAATGTCGCCTGACATTGGAAATCGCCAACAGCGACCTCGCAAAGTATCGGTAGCGTGATAAACCGGTCTGAAACCAAACTCGCCGTGTCGCTGATCACGGCGACGAGTTCGCCCACTTCTTCAGGGCGCTTGGTAAGATGTAGCAGCGACAGCAACACCTCTTGCCAGATTGGTTCTGTACAGTGCTGCTTCACGAAATCGGATTGTGCTGCGAAGGGTCTCCTCGCGACGTGCTCGGCGGCGAGATATTCCTGAAACGAGCGATGCAAAAAGCCCAATTCTTGCGGCCCTCTCTCGACCAGTAGACCTAATGACTGTTCGCCGAAGGCAAGGAGAGTACGAGACTGTCGACGTGCCTCTGCCTGCGCGAGCCCGAAGCCGAGTTTGTCATCTTTGAGAAACTGGCTTATAACGTCTTCTGCCTCTCGCCGTTCGATCAGGCCTTCTGGTGATTGCGATTGCAGATGAAAGGCGAGATTGGCGAATACTGTCCGGGCATCTTCTGGGGTCAGGTCGGAGTCTTCTGCCTTCACCATGGCGGCGCGCCGTCGCACGATTGGATGCACCGAAATCAAGTGTTCAACCAAACGACCGTATGCTCGATAGCGGCTATTTGGAAGAGGAATGCTTGAACTTTTCAGGTAAAGCAGTAATCCCAACAGTAAAGGCGTTTTTGCGAGTTCGCTCAGATCAGCGGACGACCGCATTTCCGCCATAAAACTCGCGACAGCCAAGTCGACTGGGTGATCTTGTGCCTCTTGTTCGCCCGTCTCACCCAACAACTTACGTTGATTCGTAAACCAACGCAAGGCATACTGCTCCTGTTGCGCAAGGGTCAACTCTGCCAAGTATGTTGCCGACCAGCCAGTTCTTTGGACTCCAAGTCTTTCATAGCCCGCGGGGCGGGCGGTCGCGATCACCCGGCAATTCCTCTGTTCAGCGAACACCTGCAATTGAGCGAGGGCATTGCGCGCGGAGTCCTCGCTTCTATATTCATCAAGACCGTCAACCATGAGGAGTAACCGCTCATCGTTGAGTGCCTTTTCGAATAATGGCCACAACCGATCCTCACTCCAGAGGTGCAACCACGCCTGAATAATGTCGGGAATAGATAGAGCAGCCGTTGATTGGTCGACCTTCGCCGTCCAGAACGGAAATGACAACCAGATTGGCAAATAGGTGTCATGGAATGACGAGGCTTGGGTGAGAATGGGATTCTGACTCAGTAAGTCGAGGGTAACGTATCTGAGAAGCGCGCTCTTACCCAATCCCGGTCCGCCCAGCAAAACTTGACGCGTCTGGCCAGAAAGCCAATCGTTCAGTCGGCGTCGTTGCCTTGGGAGATCAATGATTTGCGACGTCGGCTGAACACTGCTGTTTGGCCGATTTGAGCTTTGTTCCGGAGGGGCTTGCGATGTCGCTGACCGCGGTGGTTCTGTGCTCGACGCCCGGCTGTCAACGCGGTCTTCGTATACGTCCGGTAGCACATACCTATCGCGGAGCGGAACAGAGGCTTTGCTGCCGAGCTCTACCGAAAGACCAGGGTCATGGGCCACGAACACCCTCGTATAGAGAGCGCCTAGCTTTGCCCGCATCTCGGCGACCGTGGGGCCTGTGACTCGGTTTTGTAGGCGACTGAGCCCTTCAAGAGGACAGAACAATTGAGCCCAAGGACGTCCAAAGAAGTCGTCTACGATCTCCGATTGTCCCTTGAGGAGGACATCGAACTCAGCGGCGTCCCAAACTTCAAATTGAATTTCTGCTGCACGAAGTCTTTCTCGTTGCTTTTCGATCTCGGCGGTAAGCTTTGTGGACTCGAGTCGAAACGTAGTGCAGAACGTAAAGCGCGTTGCTGTTGACGCCCATGTGCCGTTGAGGAAGAGATCGACAGCTGCACTTAGATTCGATGGACCAAATCGCTTGACGCGCTTGCACTGCAAGACACGAGGTTTCCCCGAGGTGCGTTCCACGGCATAGACATCGATACCCTCCTGCGTCTGTCCGGGTGTTCCGTACACCCTGCAGGTCTCAAGCTCCGTATCCAAGCGCGCTAATCGCAGGCAAAGACGTTCGAAATTCTCCCAACTCAACTTGCTGATCGGAAGCGACTGAAGTCGCGGCACAGTTGGAGGCTCCCCTGGAAATTCCGTTGGGTGCGCGAGCAAATAGGGCGGGATTGGGATCAGATTTGATTGCACTGGAGTCAGCATTCAGTGTAGTCGTTCGAGGTTACAAGAAGCGACCTACCGGGGCGAATCGCTTCGCTGTACCTACGGGCGGCCCAAGCACTACAGGCAGCCAAGGGAAAAGCGCAGGAAGGGGAACGAGGTTAATACGAAACTCTCAGCATTTTACCGATCCGGATTACTAACGAGAATGCCAACTTTGGTCCTACGATGTCTAGTGACGCCTCAATCCGCATGATCGCCAAACCACTCGCAGAGCCCAGATTGGTATCGGGAAGGCGGCCAGTGTCCGTTCGGCACACGCCACCGCGATCTGAGGACGCCAACGACCGCATGCTGTCCGTAGCAGTCGCCTGAAGAGCCTGCTGCGGGGGCGCAAGGTCCTGCTCAGGAAGATTGGGGGACAATCTACTGAGGAGTGGGACAGCAGCCAGGAGACTGTCCAGCCCATGACGCAGCACGGCACGTGCCGGCTCCTGGGATGGCGGGATTCTGAGGTAGAGGTAGCAGGGAATCGTGTATATACTAAGTAACAAATAGCTTCATATGTATATTTACTAATTGGTTAACAGAAACTCCATTATCAGACATTCGCTGTATCGTCGCCCATACTTGCGCGGGTGTCATTTTTCGTTCTTTCAGTGCGGGTCGCAACTCCTGGAGGACAAGCAGGCGCTACCGGCATCAAATTCATCCGATCTAGATGTCGGTTTACCGAAACGAACGAGCTACGGCGCTAAAGCCGTCTTGCCTAGGCGATACCATCTTGTCGCAAAATGCAGTGTTTCATCTTCTGAGACATCTAATCGAACTGCTTGACCTCGACTAGGGCAACTTTGGCATTCCACAAGAAATCCCTTCCCTGCCATGACCATACGGCAAGTTTCCAACCCCGGCTCCCTGCCATAATTGCCATGAGAGGTCTTGGTGTACGAGCATCTGGAAACGACGCAATCGCGTTCAGGGTTTTGCGATCTTTCTGGCTTGTCCTGGCCGCACCTTTAGGATGCGTGTGCCAGTCGCCTAGATAGGTATTGACTCGACCAGATTGCGAGTAAATGCGGTTGATTTCAGCGGTGTGGTACTCAATATCGGGGTGAAATGAGTACCGATTGTGCTTGGCGTTCGATCCAGGGCCGATGACATCCGTAATAACAACTGTGTTTGGGTTAGACCAGTAACCCATTAATGCCCCTCCTGTTTCGTTAGGAAGGCAACGACGAGCTTCCTCTACCATGCTGGTCAAGCAGGTCGTTGAAATCCAACACATTATCGGGTGTGATTTGGACATTCTGAATGCACTGGAAGTTTGAAACCTTGCCATTGTGGCAGGGATGCGCTGCCATCCTCATTTCTCAGTCTCAGGATTGCCACATCCCAAGAAACTCCCGGATATCCCCCGGCTGCGCCATCTGAAATTATGGAGACAGCAGTTCGTACCGCCATCAGGGGGATCATCGATGTGTCGAACGAGGCGCCTGTAAAAGTTGGATCGCCACAACCAGGTATCGAAATCAGCCCGTTCGAACATTCCGGCGGCACTGGAATTCTTTCTTCTTCGATCCATTTGCGAAGGCAGTACCAGCATCCCATTTCCTGGCGTGGACGAATTGTCCAAACCCTTCCACCCCACCCACCCCATGTCGTCGAGAGGCCCACATACGGAATCTTCATATGTCGAGCGAGGTTCGAAAGCAGGTAATGGATACCCTCTTCCGCCGTCGCATCGTAGATCAAATCTACACCTTCAAAGAAGGCCTGATAATCCTCAAGCGATGTTCCGCCGATACCTGGAACTCCACCCATCCGGAAAATCCCGCTTTTCACTTTTGTGTAGGGGAAATTGCTCTCGACGAAGGATTGAAGGGCCTCGACCTTTGTTCTTCCAACTGCGGAGAATCCTAGAGGCCATCGAACGGTCGTTCCTGGTTCCACGCTGTCGTCGTCCATCAAACAAAGTTCGCTCACTCCGGCCCGCGCGAACTCTAATACGCTTGGCCCTCCCATGCACCCCAGTCCGATGATTGCAATTCTCTTTGACGACAGAAGAGAGAGCTCCGGGACTCGCGCCTGCATCTGGGGCCGGCTCGCGCGGGCTGTGCGGATGAACAGTTTCTGAACCTGGGCCGTCTTGTTACGTTTCAATCTCTGCTCCAGGCGCAGGATGAATACCCAAGATTCGCCCAGTTCGCGCCACGCCGATTCTTCCGGGATTCTGACGCCTATCAGCTCGTACCGTCCACCGTTGAATTCTGCCCATTTCGGCATACTGATGGGTGGGTGGACGACTGCCAATTGTCGCAGAAACTCCTCAGCGCTCATTCCTGAGGGTGCAAAGGTCGATCGGTACCAGAAACCTTCAAAGCGTTTGGGAAAGCCTTCAAGAAAGGGACTATCTCTAGCTTTGAACACAGTATCTTTCCCTTTGCCTAATACTGCCGTGACCACAGCGCGAAACTCTGATTGAGAGGCCGCGACACGAAAGTGTAGATGACCATGCTCGGTATTGCGCGGCATTTCAGGGTCGTCTAGGACAAACACTACGGATCCACGCGGACAGGGCAGGTAAACAGTGAGCGGCTCGGCCTGGACCTCCTCTTTGCCTTTTGCTTCCTCACTATCTCCTGTCCGCGCCGCTGCAAGTAATTTCGGCAGTTGGGTCGCCAGGAAGATCGCGAGCGAATTCTCCATATCCCAGTTCGCCGTCGCGCGACCTATGAGGCATAGGTTTTTACTGTAGGGGTTCTGGTGCCAGCGGAGCTTCAATTCTCGAGCAATAATCTCGCAGCGTGTATATGGATAAAAGCACGGGAACACCGCCTCAAGCAAAATGAACTCTTCGCTTACTGTGTAGGGTAACGATAGGCGCAAAATCCCGGTCTTGGGGTTCTGTTCGAGAATCTCGTATTGAATGCCAGCCGACCTGAGCGCATCCAGCTCCCAATCGAGGCGCTCAGGCCAGACTTCCCACCATGCCTTCATGGGCGGGACCATCCAACGCCTCGATCTCTCGGCGGGCGGGGTGGTTGCGGCGGACCCGGCGGGGGTGGTGCTGGAGGGTGATGGCTATGGCCGTGGTCAGGGAGCTTGCACTCATGTTCGTTGCATTCCCGAAGGCTCAGCAGATTGTCGGTTTTTGTTTGGTCAGCCACAGTGGTGATTACTTCATGGCCAGATCCGCACACCGGACAGTCTTTATAAATGACCTCCGCTTCTGCGCCATGCGTTCCGACCACGTAAAATCGGTCACCGGCTGGGTTCTTTAGGTTGTGTATCACTTCCTCAGTGGAAAGCCGCTCCTGCGCTTTTTCCCGATCTTGGCCGACTCCGACATGGGTGATGTGGTGGTGTCGGTCGTGGTGGGTGGGCCTCTTTTCGATACAGACAATCCGCTTTCGCATAACCTTCTCCTTCCGCGCTGTCATGTTCGCTAACAGCATGAGTAATTACAGTATTGCGAATTTTATCCACAATGTCAACCCCACATATTATTTATTTTGCGAACCGAATTCGCCAGTATAATGAGGAAGGTCGAAAAAACGAAGAAGGGGGACGAAATGGCCAGTATTGGCGATCGTATCCGCGAAATCAGGGAAGCAAGAAAAATGACTCAAGACCAGCTCGCGGATAAAAGCGATATCAGCAAAGGGTTTTTAAGCGATGTTGAGAACAACAAGAGGAACGTCAGCTCCGAAAATCTTTTGCGAATCGCCAACGTGCTCGGTGCTTCGCTCGACTATCTACTTCGCGGCTCAACCACAGGTTTCGTCTCAAGAGAGCCGATCACTATCCCTCCGGAACTCTCGGAGGCTGCTGAACGGCTCAATCTGAGCTATGCACAAGCGATCGAATTACTGGACGCGCACACGTCGGTCTTGGCACGTAGGAGCAATCAATCTGCCAAACATTTCACTATCGACGATTGGGAGAATTTGTACAAGGCGATACAGAGGGTATTCGGCGATGGCAAACAACTTAAATAATCACATTATCATTCACAAACTTGCCCAAGATCTTGGCCTGAAAAGTTCGGCCGAGCCAGTGGAGCGAATTATTGCTTATTGCCGAAAAAAGGTCCGCGAGTTGACCGGAGACTTCGACGGCGAAATGACTCCTGAAAACGTACTGCCCTGGTTAGAGGGCAAGCTATCCACTAAGTTTTGTGAGATTCACAGCGACACGGCTCTTGCCCAACTTGTCTCGCACTATTGCAAGAGAAGAGAGCATGGCTTCGCAACCCTGAGTGAAGAATTTCAAGGAAGCACTGAGGGAATCACGCTTCGACTGTGGCACCCCGAGCTATGGGAACCGAGGTTTGTCTCGGTAATTGACTGTCGGGGGCGGAGGCGCCTTCGCCGGTACCACACTAAGTGGCACGAGCTAACGCACCTCTTAGTCCTGACCGACCAGATGCGGATGGAGTTCCGTAGGACCCATGACCTTACGCAGGAAAAAAGCGCTGAGGAAAAGCTGGTTGACTCGGTCGCCGGTGATCTCTCGTTTTTCCCTGATCTAGTCGTGCCCTTGATCGATGGCGATATCTCGTTTGAGAAAATCGAGGACATTCGCGTTCGCATGTGCCCGGACGCCAGCCAGACGAGCTCTGCGATCAACATCAGCAAGATTTGGCCGTCTCCTTGCGTGTGGCTTGAGGCTAAGCCTCAAGCCAAGAAAAGCGCGCCGAAGGGCTCCGTTCCCGATCTTCGAGCAGTGAAAATCGCTGAAAATCGGGTTGCGCGCGAAAAGGGCCTAAGGATGATTGCTAATTTTAGAGTCCCCCCGAACTCGATCATCTTTAGATCGTTCTATAGAGGATTCGCCGGAGGGGAAGCAATCGAGAGCCTTGCATGGTGGGAAGCGAGCTGCGGTACTCGGCTTCAGGATCGTCTTATCCGCGTACAAGTGAAGAACATGGGTGAAAGCGTACAGGCATTAGTGACTCTGGCCGCCTGAGAGGTGACCTGTTTCTCAACATACGCACGGTGCGAAGTGGAAGTTGGCTCCGTGGGTGCCTCACGTCCACTACCTATGCAGCTAGACAAAGAGCGGGGCGAACTACGTTGAAAGGAGGGTCAGTTGCCAAGAGCAAGAGTTCACTCGATAGCAGGTGCAGCTACAGGGATTACTTGGTGTGTTATTTATTGCCGCAAGTCCGGGATCAAGGTCAAACTACCAGATTTGTTAGTCCCAAGTGCGGTCGGTTTAGCTGGTGGGCTTTTTGCAGACCTGCTCGAACCTGCTTCAGACCCCAACCATAGGAAATTCGCCCACAGCATTTTCGTGGCTATTGGTTTAATCCTGTTGATCAGACTGATTTGGCGTGATTCTGGATCTATTCCCGGGAAACAAAGTCTTGCCCTTAGCAGTATGATAGTGGCGTACTTGAGCCATTTGATGTTGGATTCTGCAACGCCTAGGAGTATACCTTTGATTGGATAGGAGAAGAATATGGCGAAGAAAACAGTTGAGTTTGATGCACACAAGACGATGAAACAGCCCACGAAAGTAGCCTTCAATACCAAGGCTGGTGAAAAAGTACGCTTCGTGGCGGAGAAGCCGGCGAAAGTGCCAGTTCACGTAAAGTTTACGACCAAGAAGCCTGTAAAGTAGTGCAACTAAGGAACACTTTAAGGCCTCCCACGCGACCATGTCAGCCAGCGGTGGTGGCATTATCCATTTCACGTGCGCAATCAGTAGAGACTCAATCGGAATACGGGTGCATCCTTCTCCACTCTTGATCGGCAGACACTGCCCATGCAGAGTCGCGCCATGCGCAAGTATCTACACCTATGATCTTGGCGATAGCTGGGAGCACGCCATCGTCCTGGAGAAACATCTTCCAGTTGATCCGAATACGAAGTATCCGGTCTACACCGATGGTCGGTAGCTGAGCGTTTCTTTCTCTGCTTGTTGTGCGGCCTGCTCGAAGCACTCGCGCATCGCCGGCAGATGCAGTTCTTTCAGGTTCTCCATCAACGCTTTTCTGATCTGAGGGGCCGCGCTCATTGCAGCACCTCCTGCGCACTGAACAACTGGTCGAAGACGCGCAGATCCACCGCCGCCACATGCACATCGCGAACGGTCATGTTGTGCTCGGCTCCCAGCACGGCCTCGATCCCCGCAGCGCTGATTGGCTCATCGCCCGCTTCCAGCAGCATACGCAACGCCGCATCGACTCGGACCTCACTGTCCCTGGCAGCCAACGCCAGGATCTTCAGATATTCCTTGCTGCCCTGATGCCGGCCAAGCTGCTCCTCAAGCATGTCGAAGCTCATGCGGAAGCGGCTGGTCGGAAACAACTCGTCGCGGTAAAGATAGTGTTCAAAAGCCCCTGGCTTCCTGACCAGCCAGTCGATGATGTGCCGGTAATCCACGCGATGCTTGTGCCGCCCGCGCAGGCGCGGCATCTCGGCAACCTTCTTCTGCCCGTACCAAATCTCCATATGGTCCATGGTCAGCCGCGCCTCGACCGGTTCGCCGATCAACCGGCTGGGCACCGAGTACGCGTTGCGGTCTACATAGATCAGGCTGCCGCCTCCCAGTTCGAGTAGGTCAGCACGAAGTGATAGATCAGGTGCGGAAAACTCTGACCCTGGATGGTCACGCCCAGCTCTTCCATGTGCGTGAAGTCTGACGCTCCCAAACGTCCCGGAGGATGTTGCTGCGCAAAGAACACCTCACGGGCCGGTCCTTCGGTTGCACGCCACACCTTCACGCGCCGCTGCAACGTCCGCACCTGTCCGTCCTGAAAACGGCCGGGGTTCTGTCGCTGCAAGAACTCGAAGACCGTCTTGGCTTCAAGTGCGTATTCCGGTGAAGTGGGCCACCGATTCCGGTGAAGTGGGCCAGAGTCGGAGCGAAGCGACGCTGGTTGTTTTCTTACATTAACTGCGCGGCCCACATGAGTCAAGAAAAGGGTAAGTTAAAC
>Ga0224558_1000027_pt1 | contig 186541 bp, 151 predicted proteins | sample 714S32024metaG_FD_180682 | JGI IMG/M metagenome (GOLD analysis project Ga0224558, IMG submission 180682) | Peat soil microbial communities from Stordalen Mire, Sweden - 717 S3 20-24 | ecosystem: Environmental > Terrestrial > Soil > Wetlands > Peat | place: Sweden: Norrbotten County, Stordalen... | reverse complement strand
CCCGCACGCTCGACGGCAGCAAATACGCCTGCTCCGGACTGTAAGGCTTGAATCGCGACATACTACTTTTGTCTCTCAACTCGACTATAAAAATCAAGTGCCTTGTCGAGTTCTCACGCAGACACTACAGGGTACGCCCAGGCTTTAACCTCGGAACAAATGCAAAGAGGATCGCGAGCGGAAGCAGCCGGTGGCATATTGGTTCGCAGCCGAGAGGCAAATTGGAAATTCAGGCTTAAGACAGAGATGCGCTATCAGGCTGATTGTCTGTTTCTGTTCAAGTTCAGTTCACACGCTCCGCATGAAGGGCCACTGTCCCAGTCTCCGGGCGCGGATTAGATAGATCAGCGTGCCCACGACGCCGATAGCTGTGGCAATGGCAAGTCCGACCAGCGCATGATTGCGATTGACCAACAGAAAACAGAATCCAGCCATTGCGATAAGCGGAGGCAGCGGAAAGAGCGGAATCTTGAAGGGCCGAACCATTTTCGGCCTCGTCATGCGCAGTAGTATGACACCGATCTGTTGCGGGAAAAACTGAATCATGATGCGAGTTATTACCGATATCGTAATCACCTGCGTTAGCGTGAACATGCAGAAAAGCATGGCAACCACTCCCAGCGCGACCAACGAACGATGTGGAATTGCGTGGCGCGGATGGACGGCGCCCAAAAAGTGGAAGTAGTTACCGTCGCGAGCGGCGGCGAAAGGCACACGAGAGTAGCCACGCAGCAGCGAAAATACTGAAGCAAAGGCGGTCCAAATAATCAATGCAGCCATCAAGCGTCCTGCCATACTGCCAAAGGCGGACTTCGTAATGTCTGCCACAAGTTGCAGGCGAACCACTTCGCCGACGGGGACGTGCAACGCAGCATCGCGCAGGGATGGCAGCGCGGCGAGGTTCATGGCCACATAAAATCCCGCAACGATAAGTACCGAGAGCAGAATGGCGCGGGGAATTGTCCGTTCCGGCTTGCGCACTTCGCCGCCCAGAAAACAGATATTGTAATAGCCCCAGTAACAATACGTAGTGAGCAGCGTTGCCTGCGCCAGTCCGCCTATCGCCGCGGGCAGGGTGAGCGGGGGCGAGACCGGCATGTGCCATCCGCCGTTGGCTGACGCCTGGGCAAAGCCGGAGACAACAACTCCAGCGATGGCCGTTATCACTCCGGCGAAGAGTATCCAGGCAAGTCGGTTAACGGAACTCAAATTGCGATAGAGCAGAATCACGACAAGCAGGCAAGTGGCAGCGGCGGCGAAGTTGGAGTAGTGCAGCGCGGGCAAAAAGGTGAAGGGAGTGCGGTCAAGCGCCGGCCAGAACCAGGCAAGAAAACTCGACAAACCGATGCAGCCCGATGCGATGGAAAGCGGCGCGGTAAAACTCACCTGCCATACGTAGAGAAAGCTGAGCCAATTGCCAGCGCGATCCGGGCCGTAAATCTCGCGCAGAAATGCGTAGGAGCCTCCGGCGCGCGGGAATGCCGCGCCCAGCTCGCCCCAGACGAGGCCATCGGCAACAGCGATGGTTGCGCCCAGCACCCACGCCCACACCGAGAGTCGGTAGCCCGCAGCGGCAATCACCAGGGGCAGGGCAATGAAGGGGCCAACGCCGATCATCTCCAATACATTGAAGAGTACAGCGGAGCGAAGTCCGATGCTGCGATGAAGAGGGAGATTCTCGGCGGAGATGGATGAGGCAGGGTTCATGAGGCGGATGCGCTCTCCCGATTCGTGATTACAATTTTAATCGCAAGACTCTAAGAGACATCGCCTGAAGCCAATATTGATCTGCTCTCTTCGCGCAGTTGCTCCCGAGCGTTTTTGAAGCGAGCTTGATGCGCGTTCAGTTTTTGCCGGTCGGCAATCACCAGCATGCGAGCACGCTTGATCTCAGGATCGAGCGCCTCCGGAGCTGGGCCACCCTCAACTTTGCGCACCGCGACAAAATGCTCCGCGCGCATTGCCCTCACCAACACGTCAACCGCGGGCAAGGGAAGGCGAGAGTATTGCTCGGCAAGAATGCGTGCGACAAGAGCAGCCATCCCTTCCGCATCGTAATTGCCGTGCAGTTCCTTTACAGCCTTTGAGACAATCTCGTGCGCAGTGTGAAAGTTCATGCCCGTGGTGCGAACCAGCGTATCCGCCAGTTCTGTGACTGTCAGAAAGTTCGCATCGGCGCAAGCAGCCATTCTATCCGTGCAAACCTCAACCTCTTCCAGCACTCCCGCCATCAGCCGCAGGCTTCGCTCCGCATCGTCAAAAGCCGAGTAGGCCATCGGCTGCAAGTCGTCCTCGCTATCGTTGATGTCGGCAAAAGGCGTGTTGTGCAGGCAGCCCAGCACCGCCTGGGACTGGGTCAAAGCCTTGCTCGCAAGAATGCGCACATGCTCGAGCGGCACCGGATTGCGCTTCTGCGGCATGATGCTGCTGATCTGCACATATCCGTCGCTCAGGCGCAGGTAACCGAACTCGACGCTGCACCACAGCAGCAGATCCTGCGCAAACCGCCCCAGGTTCAACATGCAGGTCGCCAGCACGGAGCAGCTCTCCGCAAGATAGTCGACGGCGGCAATCGCACCATACGAGTTGACCTGCAGTCCGTCGAAGCCGAGCATCTGCGCTACGTAATTCCTATCGATTGCAAACCCTGTCGTGGTGATTGCGCAGGCGCCCATGGGAGAGCGATTCACCCGCGGCATGGCTTCATTAAGGCGCTCAAAATCGCGTTCGAAACACTCGATGACGGCCATCAGATAGTGCCCGAGGGTCGTGGGCTGCGCCGGTTGATTGTGGGTGTACGCCGGCATCAGGCTGGCGCGATGCTCCCATGCTATCTCCACCAGCCGCTCACGCACGTCCAGCACCCGCCCCATCATCCAGGCCAGCCGCTCACGCAGCACCATGCGATACATGGCCAAATCAATATCGTTGCGGCTGCGCGCTGTATGCATCTTGCCGGCGTTCTCGTAACCGCAAACAGCCGCCAGTTCCCGCTCTACATAAAAATACAAGTCTTCAAAGCTGCCGTCATAGACGGCGTCGCGGATCCTATTCAAGTCCAGCGCATTGAGCGCGCCCAGGCACTGCACAGCTTCAGAACGCGCCATAATGCCCTGCCGCTCAAGCATCAGAGTGTGCGCATATTGAATTTCAAGCAGGGATTCGAGGTAAAACCGTTTGGCGTCAGAAAAGACCGGTGCAAGTACCGTATCGCGGTAGATAGGCGCAGGGAAGGCTGACTTATGCGTTCGTGGAACGATCTTCTTCAACGGATACCTTTCGCGTCCTTATCCAACGGCAGAGGCAGTGGCCGTGCGAAGTGAACCATTCAAATCGGCCTTGGCGGGCGCTGAATCAGTTTACCTTGTTGCTGCTCAATTTCTCATACAATACTTTGCAGCGCGCCTGAAGATACTGATGAACGTGATGATGGCATCATGCTTGGTGTAACTCCAGCTCAGCTACTCGCCCAGGAAACTCCATTTTGTGTGCCTTGCGGCTCATTCGCTGGAGTTTCCTGAACGGACTCGGTGAGAATTCAAACTACTATTGCCCCCGGCAGAGCCGAGGGGCTCCCAGTTAAATTAGAAGTCGATCTTCAGACCAAACTGAATGATTCTGGCTTCGAGGAGAGTGCTGGTCGGGAGGAAGGTCGGCGCCGTTGTGATGGTGCCGATCGGTCCGAGCGGGTTACCGGCGGCAGTAACAACCGCTGCCGATGTGTTGATTGAAGTCACATTGGAACGATTGAACAGGTTGTTGGCTTCAATCAGCAGTTTGGGCTGTATCTTGTGAACGGCCGGACCCAGCGTGCGAGTGTAGCGCATATCATACTGATAAACCGGTGGGGTGCGAACTGAGTCACGCCCAACGTAGAGCGGACGGCTGGTTGCGAGTGCGTCTCCGTTGATCTTTGAGCTTGTGGTAATCGACTGCTGGTCGCCGGTTTCCATATTTCCCAGCAGTGCAAAGGTGTTGCCTTGTACAACGCTGTTCAGAATGTGGTTGTCAAAGTGGGTGTTGGGCTGATAGACAAGGCTGATCGTAAATGCATCGGGACGATTGATTCCGCTGTTTGCGCGGTCGCGCTTCGGATTTGAAGTATCTTCAACCGGGGTGCTGAACTCGTAGGAGTTGCCTTCCGGCGTGTTGGAGATGGCGTGTGACCAAGTATAGGAAGCGCTAGTGGTAAGGCCGGCAGAGAGTCTGTGTTCGTAGGTCGCTGTCAGCGCGTTGTAGGACGAGTTCGAGCCTATATCTTCGAGCGTGATGTTGTTGACGGGGTTGCCGTTGCTCAGCGTCGTATATTGACGCGCACTGCCGTAGATTGGCCGTCCATCCGCCAATTGACCCGTGGGCGTGGTGTTGAGCAGGTTCATATTGCGCAGGAACTGCATGTTGCGCCCATTGGTCAGGATGTAGCCAAGTGTCAGCGAGTCGTTCTTTGCGATCTGCTGGGCCACTTGAATATTGCCGTTCCAGACATACTCATTCTTGAATTTTGGGTTCAAGGCATAAATGCTCTGGGTTGGCACGCACCCCGCGGCCAGAGTCGTCGGGCTATTCGGAAAAGCCGGCTGGCAGACACCAGGAGTGGAGCTTCCGGCAATGGTTGTGATGAAGGAACCGGTACCCGCCGCTCCGTTGTTGTAGAGCGGGTTGTACCAGGTGTTGGTCGGCGTGGCCTCATAGAAGATGCCCGCGTTCAAACGCACCACTGTCTTGGCATACGGCTGGTAGGAGAGTCCCAGGCGCGGAGAGAAGTTGCCCATCGGCGTCCGGAAACTGGTGGTATAGAAGAAAGGCTCGTTTGCCGGAGGCGTGGGCGCGCGATATTGGTCATAGCGAACGCCGTAGGTCGCCAGCAGATTCTTGCGAAGCTGCCACGCGTCCTGGCCAAATAAGTCGAGGAAGAGGGAATGGTACGCGGCGCCGGGATTGCCAATGCTGGCGGACACGCTGGAATAAACTTGCGGGGTGGTTCCGTTCTTGGCGCTGGTATATTGGGCAATCGAGGCGAAGGTGTATAGCGTGTAGATGTCCGCGAGTTGCGTGTCAAGGTTCTGCTGCATGCCGAACCCGAACTTCATGGCGTGCTTGCCTTTGATGAAGGTGACGTTGTCGTTGAAGCTGGGAATCTTTTCCTGGAACTTATCCCCGACGGAGTTCGACCCGCCAAAATATGCTATACCCGAGATATTGATCATTGGCCCCGAGCCAGTTAGCGCATCGGCGACGTGGTGCTCATTGCGATAGGGCCACGAGCCGCGGAATTCGTTGAACAGGCTGGGAGAGAAGGTGGTCACCCATTGCGCTCCAATGATGTGGGCGCGATCCTGGAAGTCGGCAGCAGCACTGATAGCGTACTGGCCACCCACATCGCTGTTAAAGGGATATACGTTGCGGAAGTAGTTGTAGCGGATAAACACCTGGTTCTTCTTGTTGATCGCCGCATCGATGCGGGTATCGAACCACTGCGCGTGTTGCACTGTGGGCGCAGTGTTAAAGTCGCTGGCGCTGACGCCCAGAGCTTCCAAGGCAGTCTGATTGGCGGAAGAAATGGTATTTGGCGTCGGGTAAGAACGCCTCAGGTGCTCATATGCGGCGTAAAAGAACAGCTTGTCTTTTACCACCGGGCCGCCGACATTGCCGATTACGTCATCCACGTGCAGGTTAGGCTTTACTACGCCGCCCGGAACAGTAGGATCGCAGTTCGCCAGAATCGGGCAGGAGCTGGCTGCCTTTGGCCGCCAGAAGTAGTCCGCTGTGCCGTGGTAATTGTTAGTGCCCGAACCAGTGATGACGTTGTAGATCACGCCGGCTATATTTCCAAACTCCGGCGAGTAGCTATTGGAAATCGTCTGGATTTCGCTCACATACGAATCGGAGATGGCAAAGAGGCGCAGTCCATAACGATCAGTCTCCGTGTCGACCATTCCATCCAACTGGAAGTTGACGCGGTCCACCAATCCATTGGTGTCCACGGTGCGGGGAATGCCGTTTTCCGGATTCGGGTGTCCGCTGATGCCGGGCTGGAACAAAATGAAGTTGTAGGGGTTGCGCGACGAGAGAGGAAGGTTCTGCGTTTCTTCCGCGGAGATGGTGCGGCTGAGGTCAAGGCGCGACGGCTCCAGAATGGGCGCATCGCCGACCACCAATATCTGCGTAGCCACAGAACCGGTCTTCAGGCTTACGTCCACCGAGACGCTGCTGCCTGCTTCCACATTCACGCCCTTTTGCGTGAGCGAAGCAAATCCAGTGTTTTCCGCGAGCACGGAGTATGTGCCCACCGGAAGGTTCGGTATAACGTACGCGCCGTCACTACCCGATTTTGTTTGCCGCGAAAAGCCGGTGGCCAGGTTAGTGAGGGTGAGTGTTGCGCCGGGAAGAACAGCACCGGTACTGTCCGTGACAGTGCCCCGGATTGTTCCATTGATCGACTGCGATTGCCCAAACGCGGACTGAACAGCAATCGACGGGAAAACCGCCCCTAGCAGGGCGACGAAGAGAACGTATTTCCAAAAACGAGTTTGCATGGGCACTTCCTCCTGGGAGTTGTGAGTTCAGTTCTTCTTTCTCCGCCGCCGGCGGATGGGACAACTTACTAAAGTGACTTTAGTAAGTCATGATAGGATATTAGCATGGAGTTCAGGAAAGAGCAACATATATTTTTGGAGGAACGATGCAACAGAAAGATTACGCCAGCAGTTGCGCCTCAACTTGTCTCAGTCCCATTGCAATTGCGCCATAAAGTTGAGCTTCGGTTCCCAACCCGCTGGATCTAAGCACAGGGCGCGCAAATTCATGGCGCTGCACAAGATTGTCCGTTTCCCTGCACAAGCTCTGGTGTATACCCACTCCTCCGCCCAGGACAACCATGTCCATATTCAGCAACAGCGAAATATCAGTGACCACATTGGCGAGAATCCGCGCCGTAGAACGAAGGACTTCGATGGCCCTGCTATCGCCTTCTTTGGCCAGATCAAAGATCTGCGTGGCTTTCAGTGAAGTCATTTCCTTCTCCACGGGTAAGGGAGAGGCGCGCAGGACTCGCAGCCATTCCGCTTCAATGCCGCGCCCGCCAATCGCTCGCTCCAACTGCCCAGACTCACTGGTGCGCATTGGCCCACGCTCCCGCCCGTTCACGCCGAAGTAGCCAATTTCGCCGGCGCTCCACTGGGCGCCATGATAAAGATGTCCGCGCAAAAAGATTCCCGCTCCAACGCCCGTACCCAAAGCAATAAATACAAAATCATCGACTCCCTGCGCAACACCCTGCCAATGCTCACCCAGTGCGGCCAGATTCGTATCGTTCTCAATCGAACAGGAGATTTTGGTTTGTTTTTCCAGCAAAGACCGCAGCGGAACATTTTTCCATCCTTCCAGATTGGGTGCTGACAGGACCACACCCTCTGTCACGTTCGTAATGCCCGGCGCTCCTGCAACCAAATGCAGGACCTTATGTAGCGGGATCTGGCACTGCCTTCGCATCGTCTCTAGTCCCTCGGCAATGAGGCCGCAAACCCCATCTGGTGTCTTCTGCTTTGTCCCCGGCATTACGGACCACCGGGCCATCACGGCACCATCAAGGTCGGTCATCATCATGCGCAGCCTGGTTCCTCCGATGTCCGCAGAGGCCACATATCCATACGTCGCATTGAAGCGCAGCATCCCCGGCGGACGTCCACCGCTGGACCTGCCGTCGCCCAAACGCTCCACCAACCCGAGCTCCTCGAGGCGTGCAATCCTGCTGGAGACGGTAGGCGCGCTCAGACCGGAGTAGCGCACCAGATCCGCTTTTGAGCATGGATTATGGGCCTGCAGCAACTGCAGCAAACCGCGTGCATTCGCCTGCTTCAGGTCGCATGGCCTGGCGGGAATGGAACGCAACTTTGGCTGAGCAGGTCTCCTCATGCTGTCCTTCCGGTCATTGGCTGTCGCATAACGAAACCGATTATACATCTATTGAATGGTTCTTTACAAAGTTTTCAGCCTGTGCTACCTTTTTTTATAGTGTGAGCACATACACGCAGATGTCTTCGAATCGCTAAAGGAGTATTGATGCGCATGAATGCCGTTCCACGATTTTTCTTTTCTCTGTTTGCCTCTGCTTTCTTACTCAGCATTTCAGTTTCCGCGGGCGCTCAATCACCCGCTGAATATTTGTCGGGATTCGCGGCTCCCCACGCCATCGATACCGGAACCGCAGGCCTTTGGCAGAGCCTGCAAAAACTGCACACCCGCGCCAGCATCATCGCCATCGTTGCGCATCCAGATGACGAGGACGGCGGTATGCTGGCCTACGAGAGCCGCGGCCAGGGCGCCGATGCCACACTGCTGACATTGACACGCGGAGAAGGCGGACAAAATGTCATGTCCTCCGATTATTGGGACCAACTTGGCCTGGTTCGCACCCAGGAACTGCTCTCCGCGGGCAGCTACTATGGCGTTCATCAATACTGGACGCGCGTGGCCGACTACGGCTTCTCCAAGACGATTGATGAGGCTACGAAGAACTGGGGGCACGATCGCGTTCTCTATGATGTTGTGCGCGTCGTCCGCATGACCCGCCCCATGGTCATCACATCCTCGTTCGCGGGCAATGTCTCCGACGGCCACGGGCACCACCAAGTATCAGGTGAGATGGCGCAGGAAGTCTTCAACGCCGCAGCCGATCCCAACGTCTTTCCCGATCAGATTGCCGCCGGGCTGCTGCCATGGAAACCTCTGAAGGTGTACGCGCGCGTTCCTTTTGCCCGTGTCGGCGAGAAGGGCATCTATGACTACGCAACCGGCCACTGGGAGCCAGTGCGCTTCCGCAACTATGCAACCGGCACATGGATTGACGGGATACCAACAACGACGGTGAATATCCCCGAAGGGAGCTACAATGCCCTCTTTGGACGATCCTACATGGCCGTAGCCCGCCAGGGCCTTGCAGAGCAGAAGTCGCAGAATGGCGGCATTGGCACTCCATCCATCAGGCCATTCTCCTCTCCTTACCATCTGTATGCATCGCGCGTTTCGGCCACGCTTCCTGCGCATGAGGAAAGCTTTTTTGACGGCATCGACATCTCGCTGGCCGGAATGGCTGCCTATGCTCCTGCGGATCAGCAAGCCGGATGGGTCGTACGCCTGAACCAGCTGAATGCAACTGTGGAGAGCGCCATCGCCTCCTTCAATGCAATCGATCCCGCCAAGACGGCGCCCGTGCTCGCCGAGGGACTCTCGCAGGTCAACAGCCTGATCGCTGATATCAACAACAGCAATCTTCCCGCCGATGCGAAGTACAACATGAGTCATGAGCTGCTGATCAAGCGAGCGCAGTTCAACACTGGCCTGGAACAGGCACTCGGTCTCAGCGTTCTGGCCACGCTCACCAACCCAGGCGGCGCGCCCGCTCTCGGTCCCTATGGTGACCTGGCAAATCAGGCAACCACGCAGACGGTGATTCCCGGAGAATCCTTCAACGTCAATGTCCACGTTGCGAACCAGAGTAGCCAGTCCATCAACATTGACCAGACCGCACTGGTCTCGCACGCCGGAGACGACTGGAACTTCGCAGCGAAGAAACCCATCACCGGTGAGTTGGCAGGCGGAGCGTCTGTCGATCAGATCGTCGCTGTCACAGCACCGGGCACCGCGGAACTTACGCGTCCTTATTTCTCGCGGCCCACTGTGGAGCAGCCCTACTATGACATCCTGATGCCACAGTATCTCAACCTTTCGACCATGCCATACCCGCTGACCGCGGAGGTTCACTACACCTATCACGGAGTCACGGCCACACTGGAAGGCGTAGTGCAGTCGATTCATCGCTACACCGGCCCCGGCCCTGTGCAAGAGCCTTTGCTTGTTGCTCCCGCGATCTCGGTCACAGTATCACCGCAGGCTGGAATTGTTCCTCTTACCGGCGCCTCAGTACATCTGCAAGTCACCGTGCACAGCAGCGTCAAAGGTACGGCGCAGGGAGTGGTCCGGCTGCAGTTGCCGCAGTATTGGCGCTCAACGCCGGAATCGGCTCCATTCTCTCTTGCTAATGACGGTGATGAGCAGGTTCTCGCCTTCAACCTCGTTCCCCAATCTCTGAGAGCGCAGCCATACACCATCACCGCGGTTGCAGAATATAACGGCCAACAATACAAACAGGGCTTTCAGACCACCGGCTATGTGGGCCTTCGCCCATACCCGTTCTACCGCGATGCAGTGTACAAAACTTCAGGGGTTGACGTTCAAGTGGCGCCGCAACTCAAGGTTGCATACATTGCGGGCACCGGCGATGACGTCGCTCGCTCCATGCAGGATCTGGGCATTCATGTTGATCCTCTTTCCGCAGAGGAGATCGCTACGGGCGACCTCTCCTCCTATGACGCTATTGTGCTCGGCATCCGCGCTTATGCTGCGCGTCCCGAACTCAAGGCCTCTAACAATCGCCTGCTTGACTATACGAAGAACGGCGGGACAGTCATCGTCCAGTACCAAACGGGCGAATACAATCACAACTATGCTCCTTATCCTCTTTCGCTCTCCTCTGATCCCGAAAAGGTCGTAGAAGAAGATGGTGAAGTCAGCATCCTCTCGCCAAACGATCCCTTACTAAGTTGGCCCAACAAGATCACCTTGGCCGACTTCCAGAACTGGGTTGAAGAGCGCGGCCACGGATTTATCAGAACATGGGACTCGCACTACATAGCACCCACGGAGATGCACGACGCCGGCCAGGATCCGCAAAAGGGCGGCCTGCTCTATACCTCGTATGGAAAGGGGACATATATCTATGTGTCCTATGCATTCTTCCGCCAGATGCCCGATGGCGTGCCCGGAGCATTTCGCATCATGGCCAACCTGGTAAGCGCCGGAAAGAATCCGAGCCCGCACACGGATCCGTCCGCAAAGAGCTCTGGTAACGGTAATTGAGAGTACTTGCAGTCGGCAGTGGAAGCTGCTGAAAAGATACTTCTCATTCACATCGAGCCGGAGGAATTCCGGCTCGATGTGACTAAGCCATGGTTTTACTTTTTAAGCTGTAAACATGAATCGCTGATGCTCAATTAAAACTCAAATGGATTCTGTCGGTTAGCTACTTTAACCGGGATTTCCACTTTGCTTTCCCGGCGACGACAATATACCGCCAGTTGCCGCTGCTGCGATCTTTTTCTCCATTCGCTCCAGAGCCAAAGAACCGGTGCCGTTTCGCCCCTCTACACCGGTCTCTTTGCGGCTTATGGAAAGAATCTCCACTTCATTACGCCAACACTTTGGCAGAATCCAATGTGCTTCAACGACATTCAAGATGGGAATAACGGCCAGTTCCGGGCAGATCGCGGCCCGGACCCATGCATAGGGTCGGGTCACCAATCGGGTCGAAGCTTGCCAAGTTGTTTTCTCAATAGCGCAACCTAGTTCTCTGCTGGCGAGAACAAACACAAGGATCGGATAACGCGAATTTCTATGAAGACTTGGCGGGTGCCCCTCCCGAAGTCTCATCGCGGGAGGGATGGGATAGGAGGGATCTCACAGTATGGGGGCCGCCCTGTAGGCGTCGCCGAAGCCAAAGACGGCTCGCTGTTTGTCTCCGACGACGGCTCCCGCTCAATCTGGCATGTGATTTATGTGGGGAGATAGGTGAAGCGGAGTTCGCCTGTCAGCAATGCAGACAGAGGCAGATTATCTCTGCTCCGTAATCATTACATTGCTGGCGGCGCGGTTTAGCTGGGGTCGCTGAAGGTGGTCTGCTCGTAAGTAGTGCGCAGATACTTGTGCGGATTGACCGCAACCTTGTGGACGCGGACCTCATAGTGCAGGTGCGGGCCGGTGGCGCGGCCAGTCTGGCCCACATAACCGATCACCTGTCCGCGAATCACATGCTGGCCGACTACAACCGCTATGGCGGAAAGATGTCCGTAGAGAGTGAGTACATCGTGGCCATGGTCGAGCATGATCTCGCGGCCGTATCCGGCGTTCATACCAGCTGCGGTCACGTCGCCATCGGCTGCGGCGCGCACCGGCGTGCCGATGGGTGCGTCGATGTCGATGCCGGCATGAAAGGCGCCTTCGCCGTTGAATGGATCCAAGCGCTGACCGAAGCCCGACGCCACGCGGCCCTCCAGCGGCCAGAGCGAAGGGGCGTCGGCAAGCTCCATCCAGTCGCCGATAAAACTGGGCGAGAGGCCGCCCTCCAGAGCGCGGGAGATCCGGCCGCTCATGGCCTGTGCCCGCAGCACATAAAACTGGTCGATGGTGAGCTTCACCTGCTGCGTGTCTACATCGTCTGTCAAGCCCAGGCTGGCGGGCGTGGGCTCGGCCGCGGCGGTGGAGGCAGCCTCCGGCTTGGCCGCAGCCAGCTTGCTCTGCCGCAGCCCGTAGAGCGCGGTCACTTCATCTGCCAGCGCGCCCAGCGAGGCAACTTGTATATTGCGGTCATGCGCAATCTGCGCCATCTGCTTGTAGTCCTTGCGCAGCGCCTCGCGATCCTGAAAGATCTGGTTGTAACTCTCTGTCTTCAGCAACATGCGGGTGTAGGAACCGGCCAGTCCCACGATGGTGAACGCTCCTACCAGCGCCGCGGCCACAAATCCATAAGCATAGCGAAGCGGCAGGGGAATCTTGCGAATCCGACCGTCATCATCTCTGGCGACAAATAGAACGTAATAGCGTTTGCGCAGCATTTTTGCCCTTCATCCCTGCTGTTGACGGGGCCGCAATTCGCCGTGTATCAAAAAAAGCCCAATGCAAAGGAACCTTCCGGCCCCCAATAACATCACATACACCAATCTGACGAACTTGCTGGTATGCCTCTTAATCGGTATTTCTTTGTTTCCACATAGCGTTGGAGGTGACTCCGTTTCTGTTCAGAGAAACCTGCAAAATGCAACAGTAAATGCAACAGTTTAATCAATAGATGCAATTCCATAACCAAATCGTAAAAAGCCAGAATATTCACGGAATCAAGTACTTAAAGGCCCATCGCCCTGGATGGTGTACACGGATGTTTACGGGAAAGCGCTCTGGATTGAAGCAAGGCGTATACATACACCGTCTCGGTACGGTCTCCGCCGTGACAGAGCCAGGGCAAGATCGTTCGTGACGGTGCCGGCTGCGCCCGGTCCGACGGCGATCAGGAACAGGTCGCGACCGCGCACAAGCGGCCTGTTCCAACCGAGGCTCCCATTTCCCTCAAGGCAGGCCCGCCACTGCCGAACGATTTGTCCCGCAGTCTTGCCGAGTTCGCTATCGAGTTTTTTCGCAAGAGTAAGAGACGTCTTTGCTTGGGTAAAGACGTAACCGTCGACATTCGTCGCAACCAGAATTTCGTCGAGCGGAGCTTCGGTCTCGAAGCGCAGTTCGCGGACACGTACAGTCCCAGTACCGAACCTGGCATCCAGAGGCCTATCTGCAATCACCGCAGCAGCAAACGACGCTCCAAGCGCTCCTTGAAACGTCACTCCAGCCGCAGTTGCATTGCCGCCTCCGGTTGCCAGCTTAGCGCCGGAAGGCTCCTGTTATCGATCTTCCTCAACCTCAACCCTAGAATCTTTCATGCGGTTGTACTCTCAGTAAAGTTACACACAATTCTAGTCTTGGTCAGGAAGGGCAGGGCAACCCAGAGCCTGCCTTGCCACTCTGCCGAAGGCGCCCGCCTGGACGGACAGTCCCTCACAGTCAGGAATTTCCCCGAAAAACTCCCCCGAACCAAATTAGTCAGAGGTATTCGCTCTATCTTCTATTACTTCCAAAAATAATTACTGAGGGATTTGCAACTATTGGTCCGATTTCCGGTGAGCTGGACTTCTCCGGTGTTCGAAGAATTAGTAAGCTTGAGCTCCTCATTTTCGCTAAAACTGGTAAGCTACAGCTTCACATTCAGCCCAAAACCAGCAACTTATAGCTTTATATAGGACAAAAACCGGCAATCTATAGCTCACCGGTTTTCGGCCTGAAACTGACCCCTGATCTCTGATCCCTAACTCCTGTCATTTCAGGTAGGCGCGGACCAGGTCGATGAGGTCTTCGGCGAGTTCGGGGGCGATCTGCTCCTTGGCGCCGTCGGCCAGGTGGAAGCGGATGTGGGTCTCCAGCACCTCGCCCATGAGGCCGTTGACGCCGCCGCGCACCGCGGCCAGCAGCATCAGTTGGCCGCCACAGTCCTCATCGGCGGCGAGCGAGCGCTCTACGGCGTCCAGTTGGCCGCGCAGTTTCTTAATTCTTTGTAATAACTTGACCTTTTCCCGATCATGGGTGGGCATAGAAGGCCTCCTTCTTGACAATACCTACCCCCGGTATGGTATCTACGGAGTGGGGGTACGGTTACATCTCCATTCTATCCCTAATCTTCAACGCGACGCGTTACGATTGGAGTGCTTCCGAATGTTCCACGCTCGCCGCGCATGTTCGACGCTCCTCCGCCACCGGCACAGGCTCCTCTGCTGGCTGGCCTTCGCAGCGCTGGCGGGCTATGGCCGTGCGCAAATGCAAGCTGCGCCCGCGCAGGCAGTGATACAAGGGAGCACTCCAAGTGAGCTTGCCTCCGGGGCTAAAGCCCGCGTCGATTTTGCCGGCCTTATGCGGGGGTTGAAACCCCCGCCTCCCTCCTCAGGGGATAAAGCCCGCGCTGATTTTGCTGGCTTTGTGGCACGACTGAAGTCGTGCCCTGACACTTCGTGCGACTCCGAACGAGTGTTTCCGCAAACTGTGAAGTCGTGCCCTGATACAAACCAGCGTCTTTCCGCAGAATGTAATGCTCGCGTGGATTCTGCCACTGTTTATGCCGTGTCTGAAGCCCCGGCCTACCTCACCCTCTCGGCCGAATCGCTCGCTCTCGACGGCCAGCATGGCAGTGTTCCACGCTCGCCCGGCGCGGCGACCCCCGCGCCTCCCGCCACGCAGGAGGCGCCCATCGTTACCATGGCCCCATACCATAGCAATGGCCGCTACTGGCTCTCCGGACAGGCCAACATCATCTTCCAGGGGAATCTGCCCTTCCATTCCCCCTACGCAGGCACGAACAGCTTCCTCAACGGCACAGAGTACAAGACCTCCCTGCTGGGGACGCTTTACACCGCGATCAGGCCCACACATTCAGTTAGATACAACACCGACCTGATTCTGGACGTGGAGAGCTCCGGCGGGCGCGGACTGAGCCAGGCGCTGGGACTGGCCGGCTTCACCAACCTGGATGTGGTGCGCAATCCCACCCTGAGCACCCTGCCCTATCTGGCCCGCTACGAGATTCATCAGGTCATCGGCCTGACCCAGAAGACCGTCGCACAGGAGCCTGGTTTCTTTGCCGTAGCGCCCAGCGTGCCGGCACGCCGCGTCGAGTTGCGCATCGGCAAGATGACGCTGCCGGATTTTTTTGACGTGAATAACCCCGGCTCTGACAGTCACTTGCAGTTTATGAACTGGACGGTGGACAACAACGGCGCATGGGATTACGCCGCAGACACGCGCGGTTACACGGTGGGCGGCATGGCCGAATACGACGTCCGCAAGTGGAGCCTGCGCTACGGCCTCTTTGCCATGCCGACCGTGGCCAACGGCATCGACATGGACTGGGCCTTCAGCCGCGCCCACGCCCAGAACGGCGAGTTTGAGTTGCGCCATAGCTTCGTTGCAAAACGCAAAGGCACCGAGCGCGTTCTTTTTTTCGCCAACCGCGCCCACATGGGTGACTATCGCGAGGCGGTGAACGCATACCTGGCTGGGACCGATGCGAAGCCGAACATATTGCTCCATGAGCACTTCAGCGCGCTCAAGTACGGCTTTGGGTTCAACACCGAGCAGGAGCTGACGGAGAACCTGCGCGTCTTTGGCCGCTTCGGCTGGAATGAGGGACAGTACGAGTCCTACGCCTACACCGAGGTGGACCAGACGGTGGAGGTGGGCGGCGACTACGCTGGCGCGCGCTGGCTTCGCCCGGTAGACAAGATAGGCCTGGCCGCGGTTTCTAACGCCATCAAGCGCGACCACCAGAATTATCTGCGGCTGGGCGGCTTAGGCTTTCTTCTGGGCGACGGCAACCTCAACTACGGCCGCGAGAGCATTGTGGAGAGCTATTACAACTGGCACGCATGGAGGGGGTTGTTCTACGCCGTTGATGTGCAGCACATCAACAACCCCGGCTACAACCGCGACCGAGGGCCGGTCTGGGTGGGGTCAATGCGCGCGCATATAGATTTCTGAGGCAGGGAGCCGGTTATTTCGCTGTCTCGGCGGGCTGAGCAGGCAAATTTGGCTCGGAGGGCAGCGTGACAATCACCTCGTTGGGTTTGATGTAGCGTCGCGTGCCGCGCGCTGCGACGGCGATGGCGTCCGGGTCTGACTTGAGCCGCTCGATGCGCTCGCTGAGGAGGGCATTTTCCTTCTGCAGGTCGTCGATGTCCTTGCGCAATTGCCGGTCCTCTGCGCGCTTCTGCTGCCAATCCAGCAAGCCGTTCTTGCCGTTGATTCCGTGCCACAGAATCAGCATCGCCAGCATCACAGCCACCACCGACGTGACCGGGCGCCATACGCGCCTCACAAACTCACGCACACGCTTTGTCAGGGAACGCGGAACTGTGCGCAGCCCGCGGCCTGCAACATTCGTCCTGGCTTGCATTTTTTCTGCCTGCATGAAATCCATCACGTTTCTATTCGAGTACAAATCTTTTGGCCGCCTCGCTGAGCGTCTCCACATCCTGCTCGCTGCGCGCCTCCGAGTAGGCCCGCACCACAGGCTCGGTTCCTGATAGGCGATAGCAGACCCAGGAGCCGTCCGCAAGAATCAGCTTCAGCCCGTCGGTCCTGACTACTTGCACAACCTTGCGCCCGCTCAGTTCCTCCGGATCGGCCTTCAACTTCTCAGTGAACGCGGTCATGCCCGCCTGGGTCAAGTGGAAGTTCTCACGAATCGGATAGAAGGAACCAACCTTGGCAAATAATTCTTTCAATTGCGCTCCCAGACCCTTGCCACGCACGGCCACCATCTCCGCCACCAGCAGCCCGGCCAATACGCCGTCTTTTTCCGGCACATGGCCGCGAATGGTCAGTCCCGCGGACTCCTCGCCGCCAATGGCGATCTTGTCGCCGTTAATCAGCTCGCCAATGTACTTGAAGCCCACCGGCGTCTCGTAGAGCGGAACCTTGTGATAATCGGCCAGCGCGTTGATCAGGTTGGTCGTCGCCACGCTCTTGGCCACTCCGTTGCGCCAGCCGCGCGACTCCACCAGATAATCGAAGAGCAGCGCAATAATGTAGTTCGGCTGGATGAATGTGCCATCCGCATCGACAATGCCGAAGCGGTCAGCGTCGCCGTCCGTCGCAATGCCGAGATGGGCGCCGATCTCCTTCATCTTCGCCCTGGCGTCGCCCAGCAGTTCGTCGGATGGCTCCGGCGCATGGCCGCCGAATAAAACATCCCGATAATCGTGAACCGTCTCGACTCGCACGCCCGCCTCGCGCAGAATCTCGGAGCTGTAGCCGCGCCCCGCGCCCCAGAACGGGTCGTAGACCACCTTGATGCCCGACTTTGCAATCGCTTTCAGGTTCACCAGCTCGGCCAGCCGCTTCAGGAAGGCGGGCTTCACGTCGGTCGTCTCAAAGCCGTTTGCGGGGGGATTTGCCCAGGCAATTTCCGCGGCGCTCTTCTGCAACGACCCAATCGCCGCCTCAATCTGTTTGGTTACCTGGGGCAGGGCCGGCGCGCCGTCGTGCGTGGAAAACTTGATGCCGTTATACTCCGGCGGATTGTGCGAGGCGGTAAAGTTGATGGCCCCGGAGGTTTTGAATTCGGGCACGGCATAGGCAATAGCCGGCGTGGGCGCGACCTCGGGAATGATGATCGGCGTTACGCCCGCACCAGCCAGCACGCGCGACGCCACGTCCACAAAGCTCTCGCCAAGGAATCTGGGATCGCGGCCCACCAGCACGCGATGCGGCTCCGGTTGCGTCTTCACGAAGGCGGCAATCCCCGCCACCGCCAGCCGAATATTGGCCACGGTAAACTCATCGGCCACAATCGCCCGCCAACCCGAGGTGCCAAACCTGATCCCTGTCGTCATCGTTCTTCTCCCGCGCCGGGTTCAACCGGTCCTGATTTCATACTGCTCTACTCAGGATACTGCCCTACTCAGCCGCGCACAGCAAGCCACCTGCGGGGGGTAAACTGCCTTCAGCCATCTTTCCCAAGTCTCAAAATCGAGTTCTGAGGCACGCGGCGGTTATCGGACGGAGGGCTGCACTTGGCTTGGATGTACCGCCTGTATATTCGCGTAACGCAGAAAATCAGGCTGATTCAGCATCAGAATATGTGTCAAGCCATAGGTCTGCATGATCGCAACAAGGCGCGCATCATGCACCTGAACGCCACGCACCTGATTGGCAAAGACTAGCCGGCGCCAAATCGAATAGACCTCCTCGGAATCGGGCAGAAAGGTCATTGTGCGTTCAATTCCTTCGACGCATAAGTTGGTTTCTGGGATGGTGAGAGCATAGCCGTTCCGCTCCGCGGGCCGGGTACAGACGTTCCAGAACTCAGCGATATTTTGCAGCGAATAACAAGTTTCTATTCCACGCCTGTCCACCTCATCCAGACCTGCCCTGACAAGTTGGTGCTGGGGATCGTCTTGCCGAAATATCCGCAGTAGAACATTCGTATCGATCAAATACCTCGGCGCTTACGACATCAGTCGCAGCGGACGATAGGATGAGGCACGGGTTCCGCCGCGGAGGATGGTGGGGCCTGATCCTCTTATGAGCCTTTCAGGCTGGAAAGAGCAGGGAAACGGAAGCGGGCCTTAGAGATGGGTGTACCCACGACCTCGATCCGATTCAGGTCGCGCGTACCGATACCAGCTTCTTCGGCAATACGAAGCGTGCTATCGCATTTCTCGAACGGAGGCTTGCCTCGATCCGCCATCGGATCGAATCCCATCAGCGCCGTGGCCACGGCATCGGTACACACGCAGTTCAATCCCGCGATCAGCAAGCCGGGATGCACGAGTCTGTACACATCATTGAAATGGAGAGTGAATGGGCCGCCTGTGATGGTGCGAATGCCATCGATCACTGCCAGATGAATCGGCCGGGCAGCCACAAGGTCCGTGATAATGCGTGGAACGCGGTAATGGTCATCATGGGAAGGGTTTGGATCCACGGGCTGAGGCGCGCTCTTCGGCGGCAAACGATACCCTTTATGGAGGACATTGTCGCGCAACCCTCTGGGAGCGACACTCGGTTCGTCTTCGGGGGCTTCGTCGCCATAGATGGTGCACGGCGTCATGCCAAAACAATTCTTGATGGAGAGCGTTACGCCAGTGGTTGTATGTTGCTTCAGCTTGGCGAGGGAAATGAATACGTCGCAATCCATATACGAGTGGTTCAGATCGTAGCCTTTGTACATAAGGCCGCCACCGGGAACCATGAATCGCGAGTAGGTTTTGCCACTGCCCAGGAAGTTCGTGTCCTCGAATTCGACATTCGGCGCCAAGCTCAAAAACCCCTTAGGCTTCCAGCCAGCGAGGGCAACAAAGTCCTCGAGTGTGTTCGCATATCCTGCCGTCGCGCTTTCCAGAAGACGGATGCGCCGTGCTCCGGCTTTGCCGAGCAGATAAACCAGTGAGGCTACGACCTGGCTGTTGACCCAATGCATCTCTCCCGGCGGCTGGCCTTCTACCCAAACATCGGGTTGAGCAGTCAGGTTGAGCTTTATGGCTACGGTCTTGCCGCGTACCAGGCCTTCGAGTCCGCCGAGCTGATCGAACATAGTTGAGAGCACATTTGGGACCTGCTCATCGTATTTGCGGCAGAGTCCAACAGCGACGCGGCTTGCGGGTGCAGCGAGGGCTGATAGCAAGGAGGGACGCGCGATGCACGCGCCTGCGGCAGCACCCATGGCGCCAATGAACTTTCTCCGGGAACAATTCTTGTTCATGGTGTAGCGACCTTTCTCCGGGATTCTTTTCATTCAGCAGAGATTTCCTGCGATCATCAGTCATGGTCCTGATAAAAGCTTTCGCGGGTAATGGCTTCGTCGGGGAGTTGGGGAATTTTTGCGGAATTCGCCACCATTGCCCGAATGAATTCATCTATATCAATCTTAGGCTTGGCCGTAGGCAGACGCTTGGGAGCCGTGCGCACCGCATCATCAATCAGGCTCTTTACATAGTTCTGCAGCGTCAGACCACGGGCCTGAACCTGCGCAGCGAATTCATCCGGGATGGTGACCGTGATCTGCATAGAAAAAACGTAGCAGGATGGAGAAAAAAATGCCATCGAGAATGCCTTGCACTTACTGAGGAAGTCAAAATGCCCGAAGCCGCACCGCCAGACTGTGTCGCACGCTGGTCGAGAAATGCCTCGCCGCCTGCGTCACCCCCAATCAAGTAGGCCGACAATTACTGAGAGGGATTTGCCGATAATTTCCGTCCGTTGGCGCACAATCATCAGTAAAGGATCAACAAGGAAATGCACCCGCGCGATGCCAGATGCCAGCAAACGCCTGAAGATGCGCTGTAACTCCTTTGTTGTCTAGATTCTGCAAATAACTCCATTAGAATGAATATTTTGGAGCGCAACCCTCACTGTACCCTATTGAAAACAAGGAATTTCCGTCCAAAATACGGGTGGGGGTAGATGCCGCGATGAGCCCGTTAAGGCGGATGTCCAAGACCGCAATGAGATCTCTTGCTATCAAGGCCCCCCGTACTCGTACACTGGCGTTGGAAGGCCCATATGCCCGAAGCCATCTCGCCAGCGCGTCTAGTCCTAACCACTGTCGCCAACCCGGAGGAGGCCGCGCGTCTGGGAGGGGCGCTGGTCGAAGAGCGGCTCGCCGCCTGCGCCACGCTGATTCCCGCCGTCCAGTCCATCTACCGCTGGCAGGGCGCGGTCGAGTCCGCAACGGAAACGCTGCTGCTCATCAAGACCGGCACAGAGCAGCTCGCCGCGTTGGAAGCGCGCCTGCACGAGCTGCACAGCTACGAGACCCCGGAGTTTCTGGTTCTCAATGTAGATGCAGCCAGTCAGCCATACCTCGACTGGCTGCTGGAGAGCCTCCGCCAGCCGTGACGATTGGCTGCAATACCCGGATACTCCGTTTCAAAGACCGGCTCATCTGCTATTCTGAGCCAGGTTAATTCCCATGCGCTGGTTACTGCTGATACTTCTCGTATCGCTCGCGGCGATGCTGATTGCCGCCGCCGGGGGCGCGCTTCACATCATGATCCAGCGCGCCCGAAGCCGCTCCAAGCCTTCAGCAGGCACCGATGCGACTTCCGGTCCGGCTGAGGAATCCGACACCGAAACAGAAGTTTAGGGCCACTGGCCAGTCCCATGGCTACGCTACGTTGAAAGGACGATCATCTCCCATGAGTAATCCCAACAAGCAGGATGCTAACCCGGCTGAGATGATCGACATCTCCATCGCCCACAGTCCCGACTCCGATGACGCCTTCATGTTTTACGGCCTGGCCACCAACAAGGTCCGCGTCCCCGGCTACCGCTTCTCCCACACCCTGTGCGACATTGAGACCCTCAACCGCCGCGCCCTGGACGAAGCCTTCTTCGACGTAACCGCCATCAGCTTCCACGCCTACCCTTACCTGCAGAACAACTACACGCTGATGGGTTGCGGCGGCAGCGTGGGCGAAGACTACGGCCCCATGATCGTTTCCATCAAGCCGCTGGCGCCCGAAGATTTAAGCAGGATCAAGATTGCTGTTCCCGGCACAATGACCACTGCTTATCTGGCACTAAAAATCTTTAATCCCGCCATTCAGACCGAGACCGTGCCCTTCGACCAGATCATCCCGGCGATTCAGGCTGGGCGCTATGACGCCGGACTCATCATCCATGAGGGCCAGCTAACCTACTCCGCCAGCGGATTAAATAAAATTCTCGACCTGGGCGTCTGGTGGCGCGAGAAGACCGGCCTGATGCTGCCGCTGGGCGGCAACGCCATCCGCCGCTCACTGGGCGCAGAAAAGCACAAGATCATCTCCAAGGCCCTGCGCGATAGCATCCAACACGCCCTGGATCACCGTGAAGAGGCGCTGGAATATGCCATGCAGTTTGCCCGCGACCTGGATATCAACCTGGCCAGCCGCTTCGTCAGCATGTATGTGAATGAGCGCACGCTGGATTACGGCGCGGACGGCCGCGAGGCCATTCGTACGCTGCTAAATATGGGACACGAGCGCGGCATCATCCCCATCGCGCCTCAGGTGGATTTCGTCGATTAGCGCCAGAGGACCGGCGCTGCACATTGGCAGTTTCTATTTGCCCATAAACTCCCTCGCAATCTCCGACCTTGCGTTCTATGCATTGGTGTGGAATGGAGCAGGGAGCGGGCGAATGTTACAGGCAACTCATAATTGGCTCTGCATGTTCCGTTGTTCTTCCACTCCGATGACTTTCGGCACCCACTTTGCGCCCAATAGTTATTGAAGGCACCTAAGATTCTTTGCCGCTCTCTAAATTATTTCTAACAATCGCCGATGCATACACTATCGAGGTTGTCCACATGCTCGCCAATTCCAAGCCCATCTATCTTCTCGCATCGCCCGATCCTGCATTGCTCGCTGAACTTGAACCGGTGCTTGCCGTTGATGGAGCGCGCGTGGAAATCTATCTCTCCGCCGAAACGGCTCTGCTCGCGTTGACCGCTGCTCATGCGCCCACCCTGGCCCTGATCGACGTCACTTTGCCCGATGTCACCCTGCCAGGCAGAGCGCCCACTCTGAGTGTGGGCCAGTTGCTGGCCGCAGCGCGCGCCGAGGCTGTGGGCCGCCGCTACCCGATAGTCCTGATTTCGGACACTGTTACGCAGGAGTGGATCGACCGTCTGGCCGAAGGCGTCATCGACGACCTGGTGCCGCGCTCCGCCGAGCCTGCCTTCCTACGGCTCCGGTTGCAAGCGGTGCTGCGCGAACATCGCCGCTCGCGCGAGCTTGAAATGCTGCGCGAAGCCGCTGCCCTCAATGCCCAGACTGACCGCCTGACCGGCGTCTATAACCGCGAGACCATACTTTCCTTGATGTTTCGCGAGACCGACCGTGTGCAGCGCATGAACAGTTCGCTGTGCGTGATTCTCCTCGACATTGACGACTTCGGACACTGGAACTCACGGCTGGGCTCGGAGACCTGCGACGAGCTGCTCTGCCAGGTGGCGACCCGCACCGCGCGCCTGCTGCGCAGCTATGACCTGCTGGGCCGCGCCGGCATGGATGAGTTCTTGATCGCTCTGCCCGGCTGCTCCAGCGTCAACGCGGTCATGATGGCCGAGCGATTGCGCATGGATGTCTTCTCTGTGCCCTTCCGCGTCAACGGCGAAGCCATCCGCCTCTCAGCCTGCTTCGGCATCGCTTCCAGCATGGGCCGCTCCCCGGTAGTGGTTCTGCGCGAAACCGAACAGGCTCTACTGGTGGCCAAGTCCAGCGGTCCTGAATCCATCCAGTGCGCCGGCGACTTCCCCGAACCCAACGCCGCCCCGGTCGCCTTCCTCTCCTCAACCTCCGAGGATGAACTGCTGGCCTGGTAGGGTGGCAGCGCATGCGGGCGACAATAGCTGACAGGTTGCGGTGTTGAGTGATTTACTGTTGTGGGAGAAATCAGATGGACAACTACGCAGTTAAGAATCCAGGTCGCCGCAATTTCTTACGCACAGCGCCGGTCGCTGCCGCCGCAGGACTCACCCTCGCCGATGCAACGCTGTTTGCCTCTTACGCGGCCGGTCAGAATGCAACGCCTGCCGCCCCGGCCGGCTTCCAACTGTTCAGCGCGCAAAAAATTCAAGATGACATGAAGGCTTTGCAAGCCAAGCCCGGTAATGACAATCTCTTCGGCTCAAAGGAGTTCACGGTTGTTATGACCACCGAGAAGACCAAGAGCCCCGCGGAATTCGAGTGGCACGAATTCCGCGACCATGTGGTGCTGATCCTCGACGGATCAACGGTCTACGAAGTTGGCGGGACGCCAAAGAACAAACGCAACACCAAGCCGGGCGAGTGGCTTGCACCAGCGGCGGCGGGAGCCACAACGTTGACACTCAAGAAGGGCGATATGCTGGTGATTCCGCGCGGAACGCTGCATAAACGGAGTACCGCGGAGAGCGTTACTTTGTTCCTGATCTCGCCGATGGGTACCGTAACCGCGTAGCGGACGTCTCCAGCCCCAGAAACTCCTGAAAGACATCGTTCGACAGCAGCCTACCCTGGGCGGTCAGCCGAACCATCTTGCCGTCTGAACTCAGCAGCCCATTTTCCGCCAGCCGCGCGACGACATGAAGCGCCGGCTCGACCATCGCTGCGCCAAACTCCCGCTGCACGGCGGCTACATCCACGCCCGCGTTCAGGCGCAGGCCGAGAAACCATGCCTCTTCGTGCTGCTGCGCGCGGGTGAGCCAAGTAGTCTCGACCGGCTCCGAGCCCGCGATATATGCCTTCAGGTCGTCGGTCGTGGTGGAGCGCAGTACGCGATGGTCTTCGCCCGCCGCCAGCATGGAGGACGCGTCAAGACCCAATCCGAGATAAGGCCGCCTCTGCCAGTAACGAAGATTGTGCCGTGATTTCATTCCCGACCTGCAGAAGTTGGAGATTTCATATTGCTCCAAACCGGTCTTGTTCAGCCTCTCAATCGCCAGCGTATACATTTGCGCGATGGCGTCGTCGCTCGGAACCAGATCGGCGTGGTAACGCGCGCCTGCGCTGAGCACCTCGTGTCCCAGGCGCGAATCCTGATCCACCTCCAGCATGTAAACGCTGGCGTGAGGAACGCCCGCATCCGCCAACGCCGCCATCACCATCAGCGACTCCTCCCATGAGGCGAAGGTCTGGCCGGGAAGTCCGGCGATCAGGTCAATATTCAAGTTGCAGATGCGCGCGGCTCGTAAACGCATTACGTCCGCGAGTACCACCGCGCGATTGTGCAGCCGGCCGGTGGCCGCCGCTTCACTGTCAATGAACGACTGCACGCCCAGGCTGACGCGGTTCACGCCTGCCGCAACGAGCGCCTCCAGAGTCTGATCGGCAAGCTGGCCCGGCGCACATTCGACGGTAATCTCGGCGTCCGGCTCCAGATCAAACTCCCAGCGCATGGCAGCGAAGAGCCGCGCCAGCAGCTCCGGCTCGAGCAAACTGGGCGTTCCGCCGCCGAGGTAGATCGTGTCCACGCGGCGCGGAAGCTCGACGCCCATCCGCTCAGCCCATGCGGGGGCTGCGGCTAGATCCTCGATCAGACGATCCACATAGCGCTTGTGCTCGCTGGCCGGATAAACCCCCGAGGCAAAGTTGCAGTAGGTGCACTTTGACCGGCAAAAAGGGATCGAGATGTAAAGGCCGAGCGCTTCGCCCGTGGAAGCATCCATAAAGTGATTGTTTCATGGGTGCGGGGTCGCCTCTGTTTTCTGATCTTGTTCCTCGCTCGTGCAAGAATTGAGGCAGGGAGATTGCCCGTTTGAAAGTCAGGATCGCTGTAGCCATCGCTGTGATACAAGCTTTTTTGCTTGCTATCCATTGGTTCATCTATCAAACCTGGGTCAGCTTCTGTCCGTCTCTAAGCCCCTCAGTCTTGCTGGCGCTGCGGACGGCGCTGTTGCTTCTGGCCTTCAGTTTTATCAGCGTTACGATGCTCGGGTTCCGCTTCGCTGGCCGGCTAGTCACACTGCTCTACACGATCGCCGCAGTCTGGCTGGGGCTGCTTAACTACTTCTTCTGGGCTGCCTGCCTCTGCCGGCTGGCCAGCTTCGCGCTGGAGTTGCTGAAGCTGAATATTGACAGGCCGCTCATTGCTTACACCTTCTTTAGCCTGGCACTTGTGACCAGCCTCTACGGCCTGGTGAACGCGCGCTTGATCCGCATACGGCGCATCCCCGTCCTGTTCCCAGGCCTGCCTGCGTCCTGGCGTGGCCGGACTGCCCTGGTGGTCAGCGACCTACACCTGGGCCACGTGAACGGCGCCGGTTTCAGCCGACGCATCGCGGCGCTAGCCACAAACCTCAACCCGGACATCATCCTGTTTCCCGGCGACCTCTTCGACGGCGGCAAGGCCGAAGCCGCGGCCCTGGTCGAGCCCTTCCGAGCACTTGCCCCGCCCCTGGGCAGCTACTTTTCCACCGGCAACCATGACGAGTTTGGCAACGTTGCCCTCTACGGCGAAGTGCTCACCGGCGTCGGCATTCGCGTCCTGGCCAATGAAAAGATCACCGTCGATGGCCTGGAGATCGCGGGCGTTTCCCACGGCGACTCAGGTCACCCCATTCGTCTGCTCGCCACTCTGGAGAACATGCAACTGGTTCCCGGCAGGGCCAGTATTCTGCTTAACCATGTGCCAAGCGGTTTGGCTCAGGCGGAGCAGGCCGGCATCAGTCTGCAGATCTCCGGACACACCCATTGCGGACAGTTCATCCCTTTCACGTGGATCACGCGCCGCGTCTTTGGCCGGTTCACTTACGGCTTGCAGCGCTTCGGCGCGCTGCAGGTGTACACATCGAGCGGAGCCGGAACCTGGGGCCCTCCCATGCGCGTCGGAACGCGGCCGGAGGTCGCATTACTCACCTTCGAGTAGGCCTGTTTCATGCTACAATGTAGCAACGTACCTACAAAAAGGAGGGCGCCATGGCTATTACAACCTTATCCAGCCGGGAGTTCAATCAGGACACCGGGAAAGCCAAGCGTGCCGCCCGCAAAGGCCCGGTGTTCATCACCGATCGCGGGCGCCCTGCCCATGTGCTGCTGTCGATCAAGGAATACCAGCAGATTACGAACAAAGGAAAGAGCATTCTTGACCTGTTGGCCATGCCGGAAATGGCGGAAATCGATCCTGATTTTGAGTATCCTCGAATGGGGGATGAGTTTCCCAAGCCGGTCGACTGGTCATGATGTACCTTCTCGATACCAATGTCATCTCCGAATTTCGCAAAGCCAGAATAGGCAAGGCTGATCGCCAAGTCGCGGCCTGGGCCAACAGTGTATCTATGGAATCCATGTTTCTCTCCTCAGTCTGCATCCTGGAAATGGAATTGGGAACCCTGCTTATGGAAAGGCGTGATGCTGTGCAGGGAGCCATTCTTCGCGCCTGGTTGGAGGATTTTGTGCTTCCTACCTTTGCCGAGCGCATCCTTGTCGTTGATACTCCGGTCGCACTGAAAGGCGCTGCCTTGCAGGTGCCCAACCCTCGTTCCTACCGAGACGCATTAATTGCCGCCATCGCGCTGGTTCACGGCATGACTGTTGTCACGCGCAATGTGAAGGACTTCAAGAATGCGGGTGTGGCGATCCTTGACCCCTGGCAGCCGAGGTAGAATTCCAGTGCGTCCGCGCTTTCAGAACCTCAGTTCCTCGCCGGGAAACCGGGTGTCAGCGCCGTAAGCTCCTGAGCCCTGCGTCACAGAATCAGGCAACCGCCGAGCGGTAGCATGGAGTTCTGCTCTTGACCGGGGCCAGAGTACCGGCATCCAATCGGCATCAAGGAGACATTGCCATGAACGAGGCAAGCAAGGCAAACAAAGCAAACCCGGAAGTGGTCCGCACCCGTCTTCACGGGTTTGAACTGCTGCATAATTCCCGGCTCAACAAGGGCACTGCCTTTACCGAAGAGGAGCGCACAGCCTTCGCTCTGCATGGCTTGCTTCCGCCGCACATCGGAAGCCTCGAGGACCAGCGGGAACGCCGCATGAGAGTGCTGGCCAGCCGGAACACCGCCTTTGGAAAGTACAGCAACATGCGCGACCTGCAGGATAATTGTGAGACGCTTTTTTATTCGCTGATTCAGCACCACACAGAAGAGTTGCTGCCCGTTGTGTATACCCCAGCCGTGGGCGAGGGTTGCCAGCGCTTCAGCGAGATCTGGCGCAGGCCCCGCGGCCTCTTCCTCAGCTATACGCACAAGGACCGCATCGAGGAGATTCTCTCTGACCCGCGCTATGACGAGGTGCGCTGCATCGTGGTCTCCGACGGCGAGCGCATTCTCGGCTTGGGCGACCAGGGTGCAGGCGGAATGGGCATCCCCATCGGCAAGATGGCACTCTACACCGCGCTGGGCGGCATTCCGCCCGAGCACTGCCTGCCGATTCTGCTCGACGTGGGCACGGAAAACGAAGCGATTCTCCACGAGCCCTTTTACATCGGATGGCAGCACCATCGCATTCGCGGGCCGGAGTACGACGAGTTCATCGAGGAGTTTGTGACCGCCGTAGAGCGACGCTGGCCGCACATTCTTTTGCAGTGGGAAGACTTTGCCGGGGTCAACGCCGCCATTCTTCTGAAGCGCTATCGCGACCGGCTCTGCACCTTCAACGACGACATTCAGGGAACCGCCGCCATCACCACCGGCACACTGCTGGCCGCCGTCCGCGCCACCGGACGCCCGCTCAAGGAGCAGACCATCGCCATGTTCGGCTCAGGCTCGGCGGGGCTGGGCATCTGCGATCTGCTGGTTGCCGAGATGAAAGAAGAGGGACTAAGCGAGGAGCAGGCTCGACGGCGCATCTATGCCTTCAATCGCTATGGCATGCTTGTCGAGGGATGCGAGGGCATCCGCCCCGGCCAGGAGCCGCTGGTGCACAAGAGAGCCGACGTCGCGGGCTGGAAGCTGGCTGGGACGGGCGCTATCTCGCTGCTCGACGTGGTGCGCAACGCCAAGGTGACGATACTGGTTGGCGTCTCGGCTCAGACCGGCGCGTTTACCGAAGAGATTGTGCGCGAGATGGCCAGCCACATCGAACGCCCCATCATCTTCCCGCTGTCGAACCCCACATCCAAATCTGAGGCCACGCCGGCCGACCTGCTGCGCTGGACCTCAGGGCGCGTTCTGGTGGGGACGGGAAGTCCGTTTGAACCGGTGGAGGTGAATGGCAAGTTGGTGCGCATCTCGCAGGTCAACAACTCGTTCATTTTTCCCGGCCTGGCGCTGGGCATTCTGGTTTCGCGCTCGACACGCGTCTCCGATGCCATGATCATGGCATCTGCTAAAGCGCTGGCCGGTATGTCACCGTCGATCGCGGACCCGAGCGCACCCTTGCTGCCGCCCATCGCCGATTGTCGCAAGGTGAGCCTGGTGGTGGCTGAAGCCGTGGCCAAACAAGCCATGGCCGACGGCACCGCTGAAAAAATGGATGACAAAACCCTGCGCGAGAGCCTCAGCGCTTATGTCTGGGAACCGGTCTACCATCCGTACCAGCGGATTCCATAATCCTGAAACAATGGGTGTTCCATCCTTGCGGCTTCTTTCCGCCGCAAAGGTGGGCGACAACGAACCCCAATGGCGCGCAAGCGCCGGCTGGCTCCGCCGCAGGTGCTTTGCAGATAATTACCCTCACCCGGCGCACAATCAAGGCATGAACAAGGACCATAGCTGCGCGCCGTTACTGTCCACTGTAACTGACAACTGAAAATTGGGTACCCCCCTCCCCCCTATACCCCCCGGGGGTATAAATTCTCCCTAAAACCTTGCAGATTATTTCTAACCCGTTTGAAATCAATACCTGTGGAAATGTTTTCGCCCAAAATATCCCGCATCATGAGATTTGGCCTCTGAAAATCACCGGAAAAAGCCGTTTTTTACCCGGTGGACCACTTTTCGAGTCACCACCAAGGGTGGAATGCCAGCGAATCACCGCTGCCGTTTAAACTGGAGTTCCATGATTCCCACGCTGGCCTGGACTCCGGAAGGCGTCCGCTTTATCGATCAGACGCGGCTCCCTCTCGAAGAGAGCTATGTAATCGCCGCCAACTATGAGCAGGTGGCCGACGCCATCGTCACCATGGTGGTGCGCGGCGCTCCGGCTATTGGCGTTTCAGCCGCCTACGGAGTTGCGCTGGGCGCATTGCGCACCAAGGCCACTACCGCTGCGGAATTTGCGCCGGAGTTTGACCGCATCTGCGCGCGTCTGGCCGCAACCCGCCCAACAGCGGTGAATCTCTTCTGGGCCATCGACCGCATGAAGCGGCTGTTTGCGAGACTGGCCGGATCAGGCACAACTTTGGCCGAGATCCAGCAAAAGCTGCTTGCTGAGGCGCACGCAATGTACGAGGAAGATATTGCCGCCTGCAAGGCAATGGGTAGATTCGGCGCGGCGCTGATGCCGGACAAAGGCGGCGTCCTCACGCACTGCAACGCCGGGGCACTGGCGACCTGCGGCTACGGAACCGCGTTGGGCGTCATCCGCTCGGCGGTTGAGCAGGGCAAACAGATTCACGTGTACGCCGACGAGACACGGCCGTTTCTGCAGGGCGCGCGGCTCACGGCGTGGGAGCTGATGGCCGACCACATTCCCACCACCGTGATCTGCGACAACATGGCCGCCAGCCTCATGCGAGCCGGAGACATTCAGGCCGTGGTCGTCGGCGCGGATCGCATTGCGGCTAATGGCGACGCCGCCAACAAGATCGGCACGTATAACGTGGCGATTCTGGCGTGGGAGCACGGCATTCCGTTTTATGTGGCCGCGCCATGGTCTACCGTTGACATGGCCACGGCGACCGGCGACTCCATCCCCATCGAGGAGCGGCCGGCTGTCGAAGTCACCCACCACGGCGGCAAGCAACTCACGCCCAACGGCGTGGGCATTCGCAATCCCGCCTTCGATGTGACCCCGGCCAAATACATCGCCGTCATCATCACCGAACGCGGAGTGCTACGCGCGCCGTTTGGCGAGTCGTTGAAGGCGATGGAATTGGCAGCAAAGTAAGGCGGAACGTGGAGGGCCAGATACCCAGGTCCGAAAATCCGAACCTGAGGCGCCAGCAAAATCATGGGGTCAAAGTAAAGATCACGTTCACGGTGGTTTCTACTTCCACCGGTTGATTGTTGACCAGATAAGGGCTGTAGCGCCAGGTCTTGACGGCGTCGACGGCGGCTTGCTGTAGCATAGCCGGCCCGCTAACGACATGAAGTTCGTCAACCGATCCGGTTTTTGAAATGGTGAGCTGAAGCACTACCGTGCCGGAAACGCGCTGGGCATAGGCGATGGGCGGGTAGACAGGCTGAGTCTTCTGCAGCAACATACCCTGCATGACACCACTGGAGATGGTCGTCCTCCTGGCGGGGCCTGAATTGGACGGTTTGAGATTTGTCGTCTGTTGTGGCGGCGTTGGAGCAGACAGATTCTTCAGCAACCAGCATCCATTGGTATAGCCCAATTTGCAACCCTTTTGGAGGAATTGCCCGGCTTTCTCTCCATCCGCCGGAACTCCATGGCCCATGCTGTAAGAGGTTCCGAGAAAGGTGCACCCTTGACCACTCCCCGCATCGCAGGCCTTCTCATAGAGAGCTACTGACCTGGAGAAGCTCTGTGGAACGCCCTCACCATTTTCATAGAGGAGACCGAGAACGGCGCAAGCGTCCACTCTGCCTCCATCGCATGCCTTGGAGTAGAACGCCCCCGCCTGCGAATAGTTCAGCGTAACGCCCCATCCATTGTCGTACAGAGTGCCTAGATTGTTGCACGCATCCGCAAAGCCACCGGTGCAGGCCTGTTCGAGAAGCGGTCTTGCCTTGGTGTAACTCTTCTGCTTGAAGAGCGCCTCAGCCTGCCGATTTATTTCAGCAACTTCCTGATTCGGACTGGGCGGCTTTAATTTCGTACCCGTGCCAGGCTGCTGTACCGCTGACGTTGCCGGCGTCGAAGGTGTCCCAGACTGCGTAGGTTCCTGCCGGCCAAAAAAATGCACGGCGCCATAGATCACCAGGACGAGCACAACAGCTAGCAATCCCCATCCGCCAAGGCTGTTCCAGGAGCGTCTGGGGTGCCCACCCTCACCATCTTCGGGTTGATCTCCGTATCGCAGGAACGATTTCAACACCGGTTCTTGCTCCGGCGGCCGCTCTTCATGGACTCCTTGCTGCTCGCCGCCGGAAAACACAATCTCCGGAATGGTTCCATGCCGTTCCCTCGGCGTTGTCTCATCCCGCACGGTTTCCCGCCGTGGCTCGAAGGTGGAGAGCTTGAGAGCATCCAGTAGCCCGAGCAATTCGCCCGCCTCCCTGGGGCGCTGCTCCCGGTCCTTGGCCAGCAGGCTCAGCACCAGGGCATCGAGGCCCGGCCAGTTGGCCAGATCGGGGCGGAACTGGCTGGGCGGCTGAGGCTGCTCGTGAAGGTGCTGATACATCCAGCCTTCGGTGTTGTGGGCGTGGAAGGCGGTTTGGCCGGTGAGCATCTCGTAGAGGACACCACCGAGGGCGTAGAGGTCGGTACGGCCGTCGAGTTCTTCGGCCGCCATGCCCTTCCATTGCTCCGGCGCAGCGTAGGGCGGGGTGAGCAGCAGGCCGTGGGTGCGGCTGGCAACCGTGGCGCTCTCCTTCATGGCCGCGATGCCGAAATCCAGCAGTTTGGGTGTCTCGGGCTTGCCCTCGCCGCCGGCAAGGAGAATGTTTTCCGGCTTCACGTCGCGGTGGACGATGCCTTTGGCGTGGGCCGCGCCGAGTCCGAGGGCGATGCCGCGTGCAATGTGGAGAGCACGTTCGATGGGGAAGGCTCCGCTCTCGAGCGCGTGACGCAGATCGGGGCCTTCTACGTATTCCATGGCAATGTAGGGAGAGCCGTCCTCAGCCTGGTCGAGATCGACGACCTCGACGACGTTGGGGTGGCGCAGCTCGATGGCGGCTTGCGCCTCGCGGCGAAAGCGGCGCAGAAAGGCGGCGTCCTGGCTGAGTTCGCTGGAGATGAACTTGAGGGCGCGGGATCGGCTGAGCAGAATGTGCTCGGCGAGATAGACCGTGCCCATTCCGCCACGGCCAAGCTGACGCACGATGCGATATTTGCCGCGAATGACCGTGCCCGGCTCCAGTTCGCGCAGATCAATGAGCAGTGTGCCGTCTGTGGGGCAGGTGGAGTGGTTGCTTGGCCAGGACGTTTCGCAGATCGGACAGGTCTTCATGAACCATTCGCCTCATTCTTGCGGAGAAATCCCCGCACGGAGCATATTCACACGACAAGAAGGAACGCTCCCATTGTAGAGCCGGGGCCGGGCGGTTCGTGGAGGGTTCAATAAAAACAGCAAGTAAGCCCCCGCTGCGCGGGGTTAGCAAGTTAGCGAGTTAGCGGATAATCACTTTGGATGGGCTAGTTTGATTGGGGCTGGGGCTGGTTTGGGCGCTGGAAAGGCGACTTTTGGCGGGTCGGTGAAGGTAACCGCGGCCTGTACCTGCGTGGTGTGAGTGCCGCGCTTGACCTGATTCTCTTTGAGCATAAAGGCGCCATTGGCAATCTCGGCTTCGGCGGTCCAGCGGTCGAAGTGAGCCAAGGCCGGGGGAACATTGCTTGAAGCTGCGGCGACGGAGCCGTGCTGCCAATCAACGTGCAGAGTGCCTTTGGCCGAGGCGTTCAGGTCGTCGGAGGTGAAACCGGCAAGCTCGATCTTTCCGTTGGCGTCGAATGTGCCTCCGGAAAAGCGCAGGCCGAGCAACTGGCCGACGGCCGGTGGGCTGAGCTTGTCGAACTGGGCTTCCAGGGCGTAGGAGGGCTTGTCATTGGCGGTAGCGGCGGCGTGATACTTGCAGGTTCCGTGGATGCGGCCACCGAGCAGGGCGGCATCGAAGGCGGTAATCTCGGCTCCGTCGGCAAGCGTATGCAGGGTGGCAACAGGCTGGTGGAACATGACCGGGCCGAGGATGAGGGAATCTGCCTTGACCGTGCCCTCCAGGCTGGGCCAGGCTGGAGTGGCCTTGGAGCGGAGGCGCTGGATGAGCGTGGAGAGCATGGTGCCTCGCTCATGTGCGCCGAGGAACGCAGCCTGGAGAACGGCAGCATCGAGCTCGCCGAACTGGAGCTCGAAATGCGGCGGGCAGGGTTGAGGCGCGTCGCAGGCTGCAGGCTGAGTAAGGCTGACAGTTCCCTTCACCGGACCATAGGAAAAGACAACTGGATCCCAGCGGGATTCGCCCGAGGCCAGGTGGAGCGTGGCTTGGGAGATTTCGACGGGATTGACCAGGTAATCGACCTTCCAGGTGGCGTTTCTCAGGATGACAGTTCCGGTGAGGATGTCGGCTGGGAATGCGGACGGGAGCGGGACGGCGGTGGGCGAGATGTCGCCCAAGGAAAGCATCTGGACTGGTAGCATCCAGGGACCACTGGCTACCAGGTCCGTAGAGACTGGGTCGCCGGCAAATGCGTCCAGGGCGGCAGCATTTTTAAGGCCGGCCACCAGTGCCAGTTCCCTGGCGCGGGCGATGGAGGCCTGGCCGCGCACCGTGAGCTGATAGCCGGAGAGCATGAGGCGCATGGAAACCGTGAGCGGGACGACTGCGCCGGCTGGTATAGCTACTGAGGCCGTCAATGCCTGGCCTGCATCAAAGGGCTGGTTTGCGGGCACCAAAACGAGTTTTGGAACACGGAGGGGCTGACTGAGGCCGTTGCCGCTGAGTTGAAGACCCTGGACGGTGAGGCTGCCGGAGAGTAGCCCCTGCACTGCAGCATGGGTCTTGGCGGAGCTGGGGTGAGCCGGTTTTTGCGGTGTGGCATTCTCAGGGGCGTAAGAGATTTTTCCGCTCGCCGACCCGGTAACCACGAGGCCGGGAGCGAGATCACTGCGCACGGTGCGCAGTGCATCCAGGCCTGCCGCAACGGAGATGCGGTCCAGTTCGACGGAGAAGCGGGGCGGGCCTCCGTCGCCGGGCAAGTTGCCTGTGAGGCGGATGTGACCATCGCCGAGCGGAGAGTCGCAGAGCAGGTTGTCGATGGTGCGGGTTGTGAAGTGGGCAAGCAGGTTGCAGTTGGCGTCGAAGTCCATGGGCGCGGCCGGGGCAAACTCAGCGCGATGGACGCCGGTAGCACGCAGCCGGCTCTTGATCTGAGCTGTCTCTGGAGTGCCGTCGAGATGCAATTCACCAGTGAGGTCGCCACGCCAGCCGGCATCGGAGCCGAGGAGCAGCCGGGTGAGCTGGCCGAGTTGCGCCTGGCGCCATTCCAGATCAATGTGCAGCGGCATCAGACGCAGTTCCGCCGCCTGACGCAGGTTTGCCTCCAGGCGTACTGAACCGGTGTCGCCCTGCTCAAGGCTGAGGTCGGTGCGGACGGGCTGACCGCGCAGACGGACGCGCCAGTCGCCGGGACTCTGCTGCCAGAAGGATAGGTCGGCGTTGAGCAGTGAAAACGGCAGTTTCTCGACGCCATTTTTGATGTTGATGCGGGAGTTTGTGGCTTTGAGATAAGGCAGCCGGATGGACTTGCCAGGATTGTCCGGCTTGCCCGCTTCCGATGGAGCCTGAGCGGTAGCCGTGCGCAGGAGCGAATCGAGGTTCCAATGGCCGGGGTCGGAACGCACCACGTTCAAGCTGGCGTCGTCCACGCTGATGGTGTCGAGTTCCAAACGCCCGCGCCACAACGAGAGCAGGCGAATGGAGGCCGTGACAGTGCTGGCATGGAGCACAGGCTCAGCGCCATAGGCGGGATCTTCTTCGACAGTGAGGTCAGAGAGCAGAAAGGCCGGCGTGGGCAGCAGGCGCACCTCAACCGAGGAGAGGCGCACTGGGCGGCCCAGCGAAGCAGAGATCAGCTGAGTGATGCGGCTCTTGTAGCGGCTTACGCTCAGGAACGGAGGCACAATCAGGATTGCAAGGATGACTGCCAAGGCTGCCAAGGCAAGCCAAAGCCGCCTGCGTTTTCGTTGCCGGGGTTGTGCGTCTTCGCTCATATCGGTTGTCAGTTATCAGTCGTCAGTTTTCAGTTGTTCGTGCTTTTTAACTGACCACTGACAACTGAGCACTGAAAACTGTTATCTCACCCTATGCAGGGTCCGGTTCCAGCGGGTTTCGGAAAAAAAGTGCAGCGCGACGTGGCCCATCCATGCCAGGGCATTGCCCATTCCAGGCTGCTCGTACTGATCTTCAGGGGTCACAAACGACCAATAGTTGAACAACGGCCGTCCCACGATGTTCTCCCTGGGCACAAAGCCCCAGTAGCGCGAGTCGAGGCTGTTGTGGCGGTGGTCGCCCATCATAAAGTAATGGCCGGGAGGGACCACCAGGTCGCCGTTCACGACGTTGTTGGGAAAGTCGACTTTAGACCAGGAGTCAGGAACCTGCGCGATATCGGGAGGCGGCAGGGTGGGAAATTCGTCGAGAAAGTCCTGATGGTTTTCCGGGGTTGTCGGCTGGGCATACGGCTGGTCCTGGGCGACTCCGTTGAGGATGACGATGCCGTCGCGCAGGTGGATGTGGTCGCCGGGTACGCCAATCAGCCGCTTCACCAAGATCAGATATTGAGGATTGCCGTCCGCGTCCGGGTCCGTCACGGGCTTGATGAAGACCACGATATCGCCACGTTTAGGCTCACGGTAGTGGACCAGCGGCATCCATTTGGCTGGCGGAGCAAGGGTGATGCGGTCCACCAGCAGGTGGTCGCCCACCAGCAGCGTCTTCTCCATCGAGCCGGAGGGAATGACAAAATTCTGGCCGAGGAAGGTGAGGATGAACAGGCCAATGACCAGGATGGAGCATATGCTGGCCACCGCCTCGAAGGGTGTCTCTTCAACTTTCTGTTCAGCCGGCTGGGGCTCGGGCGGCGTCTTGGGGGTCGGCGTTTTTTTCTTTGTCATCCTGTCGCTCTTTATCAGTGATCAGTGAACAGTGGTCAGTGATCAGTTTTCAGTCGTTAGTGCTTTTTTACTGCCCACTGGCCACTGTTCACTGTCCACTGTCTTTAATGCACCACGCGGAAGATGCGCTTCCAGCGCGCAAATTCCGTGAGTTTTGCGGAGAGCTGCCTATCGTGTCCGAGTCTATCATCTCTGGCTTGTAGCGCGGCTTGCAGAGTGGCCTGTTGGAGATCGGTAGTGGAGGGCCGGTAGAGGGAGAAGTAGATGACCAATGGGCGGGCCACGATCTGCTGGCGCGAGACGAAGCCCCAGTAGCGAGAATCCGTGCTGTGATTGCGATTGTCGCCAAGCACAAAGTACTCACCCTGGGGCACCACCAGCTCGTCGTCGCGGGTGAGGCTCTGCATCTGCTTCCACCAGGTTGTATCCACCTCTGGATCGGTATAAACCCTGGCGGGAAAATCGTCGCGGAAAGGGCTGCCGGCAACAGGCTCAAATGCTGCGTAGGGCTCGTCGAGTACTACGCCGTTGACTGTAACGCGGCCATCATTGATGCGCAACCGGTCGCCGGGCAGGCCTACCACTCGCTTGACGAGATAAGGATGCTGGGGATGATGGAAGACAACAATATCTCCGCGCGCAACGTCGCGATATGGCAGCAGATGCCGGGAGAGGCTGCCGGAGGGGGCATAGACCTGCTTATTGACCAGCAGAAAATCGCCCACCAGCAGGGTGCGTTCCATGCTTTCAGACGGGATGAGGTAAGGCTGAAGCACAAAGGTAAGCAAAAACAGCGCCACCACCACCGTCCTGAGCAGCGATGCAAGGGCCTCGGGCACGGTAGGCAGATGAAGTCGCAACTGCGCGAGCCAATGCGAGAATGGGGCCGGCCCCTGGATGGAAGTGCTCATAGCTCTGCCGGTTTCTCCTTGCCGGCTTCCTGCTTGACTTGGGCCGCAGCGCCGGCTTTTTTCCCGGCTGCCTTCATCCGCTCCAGCGCGCGCCGTGCCGCATCCTGCTCGGCGTGTTTTTTGGTGCTGCCCATGCCGCGCGCCAGTTGCTTGCCCGGTTCTGCTTCGGCTGTCTTGAGCCGGACCTCCACCAGAAAGCGCTTATGATGGTCGGGGCCACTTTCGCTCTTTACCCGGTAAACCGGAGTTCCTGCCCGTGTGGCTTGCAAGTGCTCCTGCAACGCGGATTTATAGTTGCCCAAGGCCGCCCCGGAGCGTAACTGCTCGGCCAACTGCTCGGCGGCCTCGCCCATCACCCAGCGACGGGCAAAGACGGTGACCGGCTCCAGTCCGCCGTCCAGAAAAAGCGCCCCCAGCACGGCCTCCATGGTATTGGAGAGCACCGTACTCTTGCGCCGGAGGCTACCGCCCTTGTCCTCTCCGCGGCTAAGGCGCAGATGATTGCCCAGGCTGATGGACTCGGCTACCTCCGCAAGATGCTGGCGGCTGACCAACTGGGCGCGGACACGGGTCAGTTCGCCCTCTTGCCACTCCGGGTGAAGTAGAAACAGGGCTTCGGCAATCACCAGTCCCAGCACGGCGTCGCCCAGGAACTCCAGGCGCTCATTATCGCCCGTGCCGTCAGCTTTGATTTTGCCGTCGGCGCGTGCCTGCTCGCTGGCCGCTCGTTCGTTCGCTAAAGAGCGATGGGTCAATGCGCGCACCAGCAGTTCGGTGCGCGCAAAACTATGCCCCAATGCAGCTTCCAACTCGGCAAGAACGGCTTCCACATGCGCCTCAATCTGATGTGCTGAAAAACTATCCCAGGAGACCGCTCGAACCGGATTTCCGGTCCAGGAGAAGTCTCCTTCCCATTATTAGACGTCTTGCGCTCTCCGGCAGCCGCATACTCCAGATTATTGAGGCTTTTCAGTCCCATTTGGCCATGAAGATTCGGGCTTGGCCTGCTGGGGGCTGTCTATTGGGGGCTTGTCCGGCACGGGAGCGGGTGAGGCGGAGTCATCTGCATCATCCTCGCAGCTGTGGCCCCTGACGGCATAGGCTGCTTTGACGCCCCGTTCAGCGGACAGCCGGGTATCCAACTGCCCGTCACGGGACTTCAATGCCTCTTTGTACTCAGTCAAAGCCTCGTCGCGCTTGCAGTCCAGGTCGAGCATCCGGCCCAGGTAAATGTGCGACCAGGCGAGCAGGCGCGGGTCCTTGCTGGTGGCCAGTGTGTGCTGAAATCCCTCAATGGCCTGATCGGGATGGCCAGTGAGGATGGCCGCCCTGGCCAGGATGAACTGGGCGCGGGCGCTCACGGCTACAGCGTCCAGAGTACTGGAAGAACTGGATGAATCGGAGTGCGTAGCGAGGGCCTGACGGGCCATGGCGCTGGCCGTGGCCACATCGCCTGCAGCCAGGCGCGCCTCAGCCAGGTCAAGGCCGGTCAACTTGCGCGGTGTGCTGCGAGAGAGCACGTCGCCGTCGCCTTCCTTGTCGAAGTCGATATTTCTGGCGCGGTGCACCTGCTGGTCCACGTCCATGCTGTAGACCATCTCGCCGATGGTGTCCTTCAGGCTGGCGGGATCCTTCTCAAATTGGATCATCTGCCCATAGAAGTACTCTGTGAGCACGAATCCCTGGGTCATGTCGTGGCGCACAGTGGCAATGCGGACGGCGTCCACCTTCTGCTGGTAAGCCTGCCGTTCGCGCTCATAACGGGGCAGATCGGAGCGGTCGACGTTGGCGGGGATCTTGTAAACGGGAATGCCGGTGTCCATAATACGCGCTTCGATAGCCTTGATGAGGCACTCGACGGTCAGGGCCACCGTGTCAGAGCGATAGCGGAACTCAAGCGGGGCATCGCGAATCTCCTTGAGGACGGGTTGCGAGCGGTCGATAGCGTTAGCCCGGACGTAGAGCAGCGGCTCGATCATGTAGTGCAGGTATGTATGGCGGACGTCGCTCATGCGGATCGTTCCATTCACCGGCGAAACCACGACCACATAGTCCGTGCCATAAATGCGGGCGTTGATGGTGCGGGGCGAGAGCATAGGCTCGATAACCACCACAAACCGCCGCCCGTTGTAAGTCTCGGCCGGCATCTTGAGGTAGAGGTTGGTGGAGACGATCATCTTGGAAAGCGGATCGTGGAGTTGGTCGGCTTCTTTATCGTAGATGGGATGCACCACAAGCCATATGCCGTGCAGGTCCACGGCGGCAACAAAGTCGCGCAGCAGAGGGACGATTTCAACTACCTGGGTCGAGTCAGGGGGCATCTCGGTCAGCTCGACCCCGGTTTCCAGCTCCGGCGGTGGTGTCAGATAGAGGGCCAGAGAGATGTATTGCGCAATATCGCGTACTCCACCGGTCAAGCGGTGCTGAGCGATATAGAGGCATAGATGGTCGCGCTTGTTGCGTGCATCCTCGCTCTTGGCCAGCGCCTGATTGATCTCGTCGCGGACGCGCTTGCGTACCGGGGCACTGTCTTCCAGGCCGTCATCGTAGCCACAGGCATTCAGCGCCGCGGCCATGAGAAATACCGGCTCAGCGCTGACCAGCGAGATGGTGGGACCGGCGGGATCGACCAGAGAAGGCGCCTTTTCACGCACAAATTCAGGCGAGGAAGAGGACGTCTGCCCCTTAGACGAGTCGAACGAACTGCTGCTGGAGGATTGGGCGAGTGCCGACGCGGGTGCAAGGCCCGCTAAAAGACAAATAACAGCGACCGGTAGAACGGCAAAAGCTGAATATGGTTTGAATGTCATGAAGGACCCTGTTTAATTCTAGACGCATCGGCAGGGTCAAACGGGAGCAACGCGGCAGCGGCCGGTTGTGCGTGAGGGAATTGACTTACAGGGCAGACGCGAGCGTGGGATAACGGCTTACGTGGCTGGTTTCATACAGGGCGAGGAGGCGCTGGCGCATCAGATAGTAGGCCGAAGACGCCTCCTGTGCATGGAGGGGGAGGGTAAGCCGGAAATGCCGCAACAAACTGACTGGAATCATGCCCAATTCCACTCGGCGGATGGCACGGCGCAAGGATGCCGCATCCAGCCTCATCCGCTCAGTGACGATAACCGCCTCTTCGAAGTTCCAGCGCTGCGCATAGGCGGCCAGCGCGAGCATGATCTCCGCGTTCTCGCGCATCCTCTTCAAACCTTCGTAACCGCCAAGGAACTCCCATATCTCTTTCGGCTCCAGATCAATCTGGCCGCGGCGCGGGGCCAGGTAATCCATTGCCACCGCAGACAACTCCACCATATCCAGCCGATGCAGTCCGGCGACCAGATCGTGCCAATCCAGCAGCGCCATCTTGCGGGACGAGCGCCGGTCAGCGATTACCGCTGTGGCGAAGCCGCAGAGCAAAGCCCCAAAAACGAGATAGGGAAGCGCAAAGGTCATCGCGATGATGTTACCTTTGAGCGCTCAGCATGTCAAGATCATTTTTTATCCTCAGGTGCAAGGCTTGAATATAGGCTCTTAACTCTGGAGAAATCGGCTGCCGGGCCGGCTCCTCCAGCCAGAATTGAACCATCCAATAGCCAAGAACCGCCAGGTAGGCGAACATGCGCACGTGCTCCAGTTCCCTGAAATAACGCTCCGCGCCGAAGTAGCTATGCAGGCCGTCCACCAGGATGGCCACTACGGCCCAGACCGTCCATCCGTTGCCCAGCGCCATCACATGGTTGCGCCAGCCCAGGCCCAGGCTCTTCGAGGTCCGCGTCACCACGGCGATCAGCTCGCAGATCACCAGGCTGGTGAACAGGTTTCCCCGCACCTCCCAGCGATGAAGGAGAGTTGCGGCTGGAGGCGTGACCAGCCAGGGGAGCGCGGCTGCCAACAGGATGCCCGCCGCGCCCCAGAGGATGAACTGCTTTCTGGCGTCCCGGACCCAGGTACCGGTAGGCCGCAGGACTATCCGCGCAATCTCCCAAATCACGCCCAACTGCAGGAGAAAATCGAGAAGAGAGTAGGTCCAGTAGATGCGGGCATACCAAGACTTGGAACAAAACAGATAGATCAGAAACAGCGCTGTGTTTACCGTGCCATCGAAGCCGATGAACACCGTGAAGACAGGGAACTCCTTCCATCTGCGCCGATGAATGAGGATAAAGAATAGGGTGGCACTTCCCAGAAAACTGGCCATCCACAAAGCAAAATCAAGCGCCGACAGGTTCATTCCGCCTCACGGCTTCTATTCTCTCCGTTTCTAGTGACTTAGCCAAGAGAGAAATGCCGCAATGAGTACTTTCCACCATGGGGTTAATACGGTCACAGAGGTCAATGCGTCTACCTGAGGCTGTGGAGCGCCTCCAGTAGGAGCGGCCTCAGCCATGGCGATGGAAGCCAGGCACGCGAGAACAGCGACGGCAAGAGCAACACGCAGAAACTTCTTCATGAGGGAGTCTCCTATCTCTGGCGCAAAACTGCGCATGATTAGCGTAGTCTCATTTCATCTTCTCGCGAAAGGGAATAAAAGGCGAAACACGCCGGGAGTGTATAAAAACAATGAAGACAGGAGGTCGTCTGCTCTCCTCTCAGCCGGGTCAGTGACCGCGAATCTCCAGGGAATCAACCTCCTCTGCTGCGGCACGCGCTAGGGGTCGCGCTGCCATTGCCCACCCACGTCTTCACAGGCCAAGGAACCACTCACTGGTTTGCAGGGGCGCGGCTTTCTCCGTCGATGGATTGCAAGGGCAAGAATATACTTGACACACCATAAATAATCAGATATGCTGGTTTTGTTATGAAGGAAACTCCACAATTCCCGAGCAGTTTACTTGAGGCTACACGATACTTTTCCAACCCCGACACGTGCGTTGAGTTCGTGGCCTCTATGCGCTGGCCCCAGGGCGTGACTTGCCCTCACTGCCTAGGCCAGCGAGTGTCTTACCTTTCCAGCCGACGCATCTGGAAGTGTATGGCTAAAGAGTGCCACAAGCAGTTCAGCGCGAAGACCTTCAGTGTGTTTGAGGATTCCCCGATCCCGCTAGACAAGTGGCTCACCGCTGTTTGGCTCGTGGTGAATTGTAAGAACGGCATCAGCAGCTATGAGATCGCCCGCGATGTAAGGGTTACTCAAAAGTCAGCTTGGTTTATGCTGCACCGCATCCGCTTGGCACTCAAGGAGGGTTTTTGGCACAAGATCAACGGCAACGGAGGACCAATCGAGGTGGACGAGACATTCATCGGCGGCAAGTACCAGAACATGCACCGCTCCCGGCGCCTGGGCTTGGGCAACGGCATGAAGGCCGACAGAGGCAAGGCTGTGGTGATGGGGATGCTGGAGCGGGATGTTCGCAAGGTGCGCGCTATGGTGATTCCCGATGTATCCCGGCTGACTTTGCAGAGCGAGATATTGAAGAACATCGACCAGAAATCCATTGTCTACACCGACAAGGCAACCGGCTACGACCATCTTGCAGCCCGTGATTTCGTCCACGAGACCGTGAACCACGTCGAAGAGTACGTCCGCGGTCAGGTCTACACTCAGGGGATTGAGAACTTCTGGTCACTGCTCAAGAGGGGCCTCAAGGGCACCTATGTGGCCGTAGAGCCCTTCCACTTGGACCGCTACTTGGACGAGCAGATGTTCCGATACAACAACCGCGCCACTCGGGACAATCCGCTCAATGACGCTGACCGATTCGCACTGGCAATCTCGCAGATCGCCGGCAAACGGCTGACCTACGCAGAACTGACCGGGAAGGAGGCGGAGGCGGCCTTCTAACCAGCCAGCGTGGATGATGAGGCAGCGGAGGGGGAAGCGGAAGCCTTAGACCGCTTCTCCTTTTTCTCTGCCTCCATGCGCCTTTGCAGTTCCGCTTTTGATACGCCCATGATGTGACGCATCGCGCTTGTGAATCTCGCAAACTCCGGGTTGTCGGGCGGCTTTTTCATGGGGTTATTATACTCCAATTCGCAAATCTAAAAGGGGGAAATGAAAAATGGACCAAGTTACTGTTGATGGCATCATGGGGATCATCGAGAATCTGGATTTAGAGAATCTTGCGCTACGAAGTCTTCTCCTGCCGCCCTATGGCAAAGAATCTCGAGAAAACGTGGAGTCTCTTCTAGAGACGGCAAAGTCACAGTTGGAGGTTCGGGAAAGAATCGCCGCGCGATGGAAGAAATTACGAGATCGACTTCAATCTGATCAGTCTCTGACAACCGCTCTGAATGAATTTGCAAGGCTAGTGCCCCCACCGAAATGGGAGAATTAAAATCTACTTGTTCACTGGTAGACGTTGACATTGGGGATGCCTCATGCGAAGATTCGCGTAGGAGTACGAATCACGCTCGCAAGAGTCCGCGGGCCTATTTAATTTAGATTTCTCAAGGGGTTGATAGCCTCCAGAGTGCCGCTCTGACCGCTACCCCGACCCTTTCTAGCCGTAGTGTACCACATCGGCGGAAAGGTGTCTATGCCTTCTCTCTTAATTCAGGAAACCCCGAAAATCATTAACGATTTTCTCGACACAGGCGACGAAGCTCGTCATCACGTCCAGAATGGAATCCCCTACAACACCGCAACTCGGTTCGTTGAAAGCTACTCCCAGAGAAAAGGTGAAATTGTTTTCCATCTCCGCTTTGGGCAGGGACAAGAATACTTCGCCCACCTTCAGGGGAAACCGGGCATTGTCGGGCTTGATGACTGTCCCTGCGAGGTCCGGCAGCTCGGTGGCGTTCGGATAGCTCCCAAGGTAGGTTTCGAGCAGTTGCTTGCGATGCTTCGCGAGCAGGGTTTGGCTGATGACCGCCGATGCCGCGGACAGCAAGAGCCGATGCTTGTCGATGTTGCTCATTCTGGCGAGACGCCAAAGCGTTACCCATCCACCTTGATACGGGTGCAGAGCGTCGATTGCAGCGATGGCAGGTTGGGACATTCCCTCTACTTTTCGACCACGCATGGCCGCTTGATGCTTTGGGAGGCTGTCGCTAATCGGAAACGCTGTCACGCCGTCGATGGGCTTACTCCCATTAGCAATGACGAGGGAGCAGGCGAGGTAATCAAGGGCGCTCCTGAGGTTCTGGATCGCGTCGCCTGCGATAAGAGAAACGTCAGCCGGAATCTCCTCGGCCTGGGTCAGAACCCATTCAAGTTCGGTCGCCTCGTAGTTCTCTTTGCCGATGACTTTGTATGGACGGCTATCGCGGAAAACCCGAATCACCCTGTCGAGATTCTCGACATGCTGTTTGGCCCGCTCGATTTTTAGGCGCACAGATTCTAACGAAGCCATGCCCTATCATATCCGCCAGGGTTATGGGTTAGAATCCATGAATGCCTGCCAGATCAAAACCCGCCGCGCCCGAGAAGGCTGCGCCCCAGGTCGTCGCCGCATTCGTTACCGAGATCGTCGCCAAGACAGACAAGGAATACGCGCTCCTGGAGGAACACAGCGACGGACCACCAAAAACCAGTCTGTTCGACTTCCAAATGGAGGCGCTGATCTACGGCCTCCATTGCCTCGACAGGGCCGTATTTGCCTATTGGGGCGCAGAGTATCGCGCTGCGTTTATGAACTGCGCCTTTAGCTTCGCTTGCGAGACGTTCTCTGACGCTCTGCCCAACTCGGAGCGCGCGCGATTCCTTGATGGATTCAAAAAGCACTGTGATGTTCGGCAGACCGAATACGGAACAATGAGGCCGCTACCCGGCGAAGATGGGGCAATGAAAAACGTGCTTGCTTACGAATATGCCAAGCGCATCTGCCTCGATGCCGGCGTATACAACCCACCAGTGCAGATCGTTTTGATGGAGTGGGCCGCCGACGTTTCAATAATGATGCTGGAGATCGCAAAAGAATTATAGGCCGCCATGGTGCGCCAAGTATATTTATGCCATTGCAAGTTATTGAAAATAAATACTATTTTAGGCAAAGCCCAAAATCGAATCTGCCCATCCTGCGGCTCAGCAATGCCCTGCCCTTTTCAAGGCAGCCTCTATCAAAGTTCGTAGCTTCTCACTTTTGCCACAAGAACTTGACGAGGATGGGGCGCCAGCCGTTCAGTCGCTGTTGTGTTGCAGTTGAAGCCGCTCTCTTTCGAAGCAAAAAAATATATTGCAAAAAAATATCCATAGCCTGCCCGACTCGCACCTCCCACGAGCCTGGGTGCGAGGGCTGTGGAAAACTCCTGTGGATTACCCGCGTACAGAGACGCCGGAGAAGGAGAGCACCGCCAAGCCGGAGACCGGCTGGCCGAAGCGTCGAGCGGGCTCAAAGCGGCTCCACAAGAGCATGTTCTCCACCTGAGCGCGGGTGGCCTTGTCGGTGGGGCCGGAGACTATGCGATAGTCGTAGACTTGGCCCTCTCCATTGACATAGGCCTCGATCACGACCGGTGTGGATACGTCGCCGATGGGGTTGTCGCCCACAACGCTGGACAGATAGAGGAATCGTGGAGAGGTGGCAGCTCCCAGGGGCTCATCCGTGGTAGCCTGTGCACTTTCCGGTTGGGTAAACAGGCCGGCCAGCACCATTACCGTACCCAGCAGCAGCACGGCAGAGGCAAATCCTGCGGCGGCTTGCAGCAGGAAGGGTCCCACGGTGTTTCTCCAGGCCAGATTCAAGGAGTGGAAGGCTCCCTGGCGTCGGCGAGCCCGCTCGTGGCTGATGGCCACGCGAATGCGCAACAACAGGTCCTCCGGCTCAGGCACCGGGCCCAGCGCGGCCAGCAAGGACTGCATCTCCTCAAGAGACTTCCAGTCGCCGGCACACTTGCTGCAACTTTCCACATGGGCGGCAACGCGCTGCATCTCGCGTCCGCTCAGACGGCCGTCCAAGTACTCTGTAAATTTAGTCTGCATTTCATTGCAACCGTTCATCGCGCCTCCTCTCCGAGGAGCATTTCATATTCCGCTTGCGCCGGAAAATGTACGCTTTCAGCAGGAGCCGTCAAAATCGCCTTCAGGGCCGCGCGCCCACGCACTAACCGCGATTTGACTGTACCCAGATTCACGCCCTGCAGCTCCGCCACTTCTTCGTAAACAAAACCCTCGATATCGCGCAGAATCAGCGTTGAGCGGAATGGCTCCGGCACCTTGCTCAAGGCCGCCTCAACGCGTGCTTTGTTCTCCTCGTGCAACACCAAATCGTACGGTGACTCGGCCGTATCCACCAGCTGCTCCTTCAGCAGCACCGGCCTGCCACTCTCGCTCTCGCCCATTTCCTGATCGATGGGAATCTCTTGCTGCTTATGCCGCATCCACCAGCGCCTCTGGTTGGAGGCCTCGCGCAGGGCAATCCGATAAATCCACGTGCGCAGCGACGACTCTCCGTGAAAGCTGCCCACTCCCCTGAAGACCTTCACAAAAACTTCCTGGGTGAGGTCGGCGGCGGCATCACGGTCCTGAATGGCGCGCGCCAGAAGCGAGAAGATCGGTTGGTGGTAACGCGCGATCAGCCACGCAAAAGCTTCCTCGGAACCCGCCTGCAGCTCCGCGATCAGAGCCGCCTCTTCGGATTCAAAGATCAGCGCACTGGCAAGATTGCCCATGGTGAGGTCCGCCTGCATCTCAGAGTCCTCCCACCTTACCGCAGCAGAAGCAAACTTGATTCTTGCCAAATCTGCTCCGAGGAAACCCGGTTTCCGGTTGCGGCCACTCGCTCCAACGGCTGAAAAAGCGCCGTTAGAAATCTAATACTGCCTTCGAGTGCGCGAGAGATGGACGGTGGCTTTCCAGCCAAGGTCCCACGCCCTCTATTATCTTAGACACCGAAGGACCCCTAAAGTGTTCCCGGTCACGCCCGTTTTACTATCCTCTGCAAAAGCAGGAACCTGGCCGGGGGCAGCACTCAAGGTTAGCAACAGGCAGGGTTTGACGAATCCCGCCCAAGCAGAGACAATAGAAAAGTTGCATCCTTGCAGCCTGTGGGCCTGTGGCGCAGTTTGGGAGCGCGCTTCCATGGCATGGAAGAGGTCGTCGGTTCGATCCCGACCAGGTCCACCAATTATCAGTAACTTACAGAAAAATCAGTAGATTATTGCGCTTTTCCCCTCAGAGTTGCGCATTGGACTGCCTGGCTGCGAGGGCATTTTCCCTTCGAGATTCAGACTCCCTTGTTGCGGAGCGCGTCGATCTCCGAGCGGGTGGGCATGGAGGGCGCAGTGCCAGGGCGCGTGATGGAGATTCCGGCGGTCACGCAGCCAAAGCGCGCGGCTTCTACCAGGTCCATGCCCTCCGACAGGGCGACAGCGAAGCCGCCATTGAAGGCGTCGCCTGCTCCGGTAGTTTCGACAACCTGGCCGGCGTTGACGGCGGGAACGTGCGCCTTGACGTGGGCATTCTTGACGAAGGCGCCCTGCGCGCCGAGCGTGATGATTGCGTTCGGCACGCCGCGGGCGAGGAATGCATCGGCGGCCTTCTCGGCGTCGGCAACGGTGGCCACAGGGACGCCGGTCAGCGCGGCGGCCTCCGTCTCATTGGGCGTGATGTAGTCGATGTATTGGTAGATGCTCTCGGGCAGCGGCGCGGCCGGCGCGGGATTGAGGATGGTGGGCACGCCGAGTGAATGCGCCAGCGCAAGCCCGTGTTCCACAACAGGCAGCGAAAGCTCAAGCTGGGCGACAAAGACGCTGGAGCCGGAAATAAGCTCTCGGGCCTGATCGACCTCGGTAGCGGTCAATTCAAAGCATGCGCCGGGCACGACGATGATGGCATTCTCGCCTTTCTGGGCATCGATGATGATCGTGGCTGCTCCGGTGGCGCTCGCTGTCGTGAAGAGAAATTGGGTGTCGATGCCTTCTGTCTTATAGAGGTTGCGCGCCATCTCCCCGAACGGGTCCTGCCCCAGCTTGGAGATGAAGCTCACCCGGCCGCCGGCGCGCGCCGCGGCTACGGCTTGGTTAGAGCCCTTACCGCCCGGACCGAGCTTGAATGACTGGCCCATCAGCGTCTCGCCCCAGGCGGGAATACGGCCGGTGCGGAAGGCCAGATCCGCCACAAAGCTGCCCATCACTGTAACCCATTTCTTTTCCATCACTGAATCTTCCTTTGTGCCAAGGGAAAAAACTTAGTAGTTGATTTATAAAACGGAAAAGCGCAGACGGAGGAGAGAGGTATCGAGGCTGCTCCTCCCCGGCAGAAGAGATGCTATCAGGTAGCGAGGCAGGCGCGCGACTGCCCTGGAGAAAGAATCTGAAATCCATAGAGCTACGGTTAAGCTGGCAGGAATGCAGCGCTCTTGCTACTCGAAGATAAATTATTATTGATATTCTGAGCATGTTATATGTTTTTGGTCACGAATATGATTATTATTCTGGACATGCAGTCATTTTTCTATTAGAATTCCTGACGAAATGGTTGAGCGCAACTAGTGCACCCTATACACGATAAGGGAGCACCAAGGTGAAGTGACGAATCGGGTGAAAGACGTCAAGCAAGGCGAGAAAGCGATAAGGAGGGTGCCAGTGGAAGGTAAGAGGCTGAGTGCGGCCGCCATGTTGATCTCACTGTTTTTGGCCGGGGTGATGTGGTCGCCAAATGCAGTTTGTGCACAAACCGGCAGCGTAACTGGCACTGCAGTGGAAGATATGCAAATAGTCTCTCCCGGTTCTGGCTGGGTGCTGGACGGGCATAAATTGTACTGGACATCGGACAATGGCCAGAACTGGGATGACATTACACCTGGCAACGACCAGCAACCTGTCAGCAAGGTTTTCTTCCTGGATGTGAACAGGGGATGGGCAATTCTTCCTGGCAACGATGACACAGGAGCCTCCATTACCATTGCCTCAACCCGGAATGGGGGAAAGAGTTGGCAGAGTGCGCTGGTTGCCATTGACTCCGTCGCGCAGGGCAGGCGTATTGGCGAAGTTGCCTCCATGTACTTTGCCGACACACAGCAGGGCTGGCTTATCCTTCATCTCAGTTCGAGTTCCAACTTCAGTATTGGCGCGGCAATGCATACGGAGGATGGTGGTTTGACATGGGCTGCGCTTCCTCCACCGCCCGCGGCCGGGAACATTGTATTTCTAACTTCTCAGAATGGGTGGATGGCCGGCGGGCCGGCAGGAGGCCAGTTATGGTTCACGCGCGACGGCGGCAGGAGCTGGCAGCTGGCGGCAATTCCTGCGCCTGTTGAGTGCGCCGGCGCCGGGCCTGCTTATAGCCTGCCGGAATTCATCGGCACGAGGGATGGACGGCTGACTGCAACAACCGTGAATTCCGGCGGCAACTGTGTAATCGACTATGGGACAGCGGATGGCGGTCAATCATGGCAGGTGCAGCGAGTAAGCGAAGATTCAGCGGCTCTGCACGCGGCTTTGGCCAACTCCGGGATACACACCAGCCATATCTACGCATCAGGATCAGATGTCGTTATTGAGCAGGATGGCGTCCGTCGTCAAGGCGCATTTCCTGCCGGATTACAGCCCAACGGAACCATCACTCATGCAGAGCTCGTTGACGACTCCGCAGGCTGGTTGCATTATTCCTCTGGCGCTTGTCAGTTATCCAAGACGCACTGCACACAACAAAGTGAATTGCTGGCCACCGTGGATGGAGGCAAGACCTATACGGTCATTACGCCTCATCTCGCTGTAGCACGGCGCACTTATTCAGGCACGTCCTTGCCATTGTCGCAAAGTTTACCTTCTGCCCAGCGGTTAAAAGCCGATATGCAGGACGCAGCAAGGCCAGAGGCTGCCCCCGGCGCCAATACGATTGTTAGTAACAGCAATGGATTTGACTTAGCATGCGCGCCCGCTTCAGCCGCGATGCAAACCTGGTGGACAGACAGCCCTTACCAGGACATCGGGGTATATCTTGGCGGGTGCGATGTGTACTGCGTCTCGCCGAACGATCAAAACACATGTGCTTCCACCTGGCATGCGAGCACATCGAAAACCGTCGATTCCAACCTGACTTCTGCCTGGATGACAAGCCTCACAATGATGGGATGGGGCATCCTGCCTATCTGGGTTGGGCCGCAGGCTCCGTGTATCGCCAATGCCAGTTCATATTGGACGATCAATAATTCCGACTCCTACTCCACGGGGGCCTATCAAGCGGATTTAGCCATTGCGCAGGCAAATGCTCTGGGCATTACGAATGGCATTATTTATTACGATATGGAGGGCTACACGCCAGATGGCGGAAGCTGCTCCGGCGCTGTAGAGACCTTTCTTGATAGCTGGACAACCGAGCTCCGCGCGCAAGGGTTTCAATCCGGTTTGTACGGAGGGCTCAGCGATTTTGAGACTGACTTTCTTGCTCTATCGCCGGAGCCGGACGTTGCCTGGATTGCGGCATGGGACTCGAACAATACGATATGGAACATTGGAACCCTCTCCAACAGTTACTGGCCCACTAACCAGCGTATTCACCAATGGAACAGCGAAACGAACGGAGAAACCTGGGGTGGAGTCAATCTCGGCGGCATCGATCAGAACATAGTCGATGCGCCCGTTATAGGGAATTGGCTGGCCACTTCCCCCAGCTTCGCGCTGAGCAACAGCGGAGTAATCACTATCAGTACTCTTGGCGGCAGCGGAACATCCACAATTTCCGTAACTCCATCGGGTGGATTCACTGGAGTTGTAATTCTCAGTTGCAGCATTGCGGGCTCGGCCGCCATTCCGCCCACTTGCTCAATTCCAACGTCAGTTACCATCACAGGAACCACGGTAGGCACAGCAATACTGACCATTCACACCACCGCAGCAACCAACGCCACGAATTTGCCGCGAAGCAACTTCTTCCCCGTGGGTAGCGGGTCTATATTGGCCTGTCTTCTGCTCCTGGGAATCCCGAGACGGAGTCGAAGTTGGCGAAAGATTTTCGGAGTCTTGTTGTTTGCCGTGAGCATCGGAACAATCGTCGGGTGCGGTGGTGGCGGTGGCAGCAGCGTCGGTGGGGGAGGCAGCACTGGCACCAGCGGGACCATCCTTGGAACTTATACGGTAACAGTCATCGGAGTCGATCAGGCAACGGGAACCGTCAAGTCTAATACATCATTAACCGTTACCGTGAATTGAAGGCTCGCTCTGCTCAGGGGCGAAGACGTGGACTACCGCGTCATTCTTCTGAATAGTTCTTGCTTTCGCCCCTTAATACAGCAGATATCTGGCCCGGATCGGTTTGAACAGTTCAATCGCCTCGACCCAATCCATCCACACGCGGCGCGGGTCCTGCCCTGCGGTAATCGCATCCATCGTGGCTTTGTTCAGCATCAAGTTGTCAAGGTTTTTCATCTCGAACTGCTGTGGATATAGGGAGTGGAGCGCGGACGCAATCTCGATGCCAAGTTCGGGCGCGTCGAGCGCATTCCTGTCGGTGACAATGATGTTCACGCCTCCACATTTCTTCTGCGCGTATGTGCTGGCGTTAGGCGTGAATTCTGTCGGCACAAAGCGAACACCGCTGATGGCCCGCGCATTCAGGTAGGCGGCCAGCTCCCGGGATTGAATCCACGGGGCGCCCAGCAGTTCGAAGGGAGTATCAGTGCCGCGTCCCAGAGAAACATTGGTTGACTCCAAAATTCCGAGTCCGGGATAGAGAACGGCTTCAGTCAGGTTGCGCATGTTAGGAGACGGATTCACCCAGAGATCGCCGGTAGAATCCAGCCAATCGCCACGCTGCCATCCTTCCATAGGAACTACTTTCAGCTTAGAATTGATGCCACGCTCTGAGTTATAAAAGCGCGCCAGCTCGCCGATTGTCATGCCATGGCGAATCGGAACCTGCCCGTAGTTAATAAAGTTTTCGCGTCCTTTGTCGCTGATGGGTCCCTGAACGTAAGATCCGTTGATAGGATTCGGACGGTCCAGGACAAAGATTTTCTGCCCTTTCTGTGCAGCTGCCTCAATAAAGTAGCCGAGCGTTGTTTCGTAAGTGTAAAAGCGCGTGCCGACGTCCTGAATGTCGTAGACGATCACATCCGCCGCTTTCAACACATCCAGCGAAGGATGGCGCTTGGCGCTGGAATCTCCATAGACGCTGTAGACGGGAATTCCTGTTGACACATCTTTGGAATCGCCAATTTCGGTAGTGTCCACGCTTCCAGTTACGCCGTGCTCAGGGCTGAATATAGCAACAATCTGAATGCCCTGCGCCTTGGCCAGCACATCGATGGTGCGATTGCCTTGCGAGTCTACGCCGGTTTGGTTAGTGACCAGCGCAACCTTGGTTGTTGCTCTGCCTGTTTCACGGAGTTCGGCGAAATCGTGGGCCTCTAGTATATCTATGCCTGTGCGAGCCGAACCATTGCGAGCGGCCACAAGGCGCGTCGACGGCATGGTTTCGTTGTAGCCTGTGATGCACGCCATGCGTAGTTTTTTATTGCCTGAAACTGAAAGTCCAAGGCTCGCGGCAGCTGCTGTGGCGACCCGCGCACGCAGCGAAACAATCGAGGTGTTATGGCCGCGAGGATGAACCGCGTTGGTCAGCAGAATCACATAACTATCTGAAAATGGATCAATCCATATCGACGTACCGGTGAACCCTGTATGCCCGAAGGATCCTATCGGGAAAAACTCTCCACGATTGGAGGAATACGGCGAATCAATGTCCCACCCCAGGCCGCGTAGCACGGAAGATGTGGGCGGCTGCTGCGGCGTGGTCATCTTCTCCACGGTCAATGGAGTAAGAACATGAAAACCAGCGAGTATATCTTGCGCATACTTTGCAAGATCATCGGCGGTAGAGAACAATCCAGCGTGTCCCGCGACGCCTCCCATTCGGCGTGCGGTCGGATCATGCACGACGCCGCGCAGCATATGATTACTTTCGTCGTACTCAGTCGGCGCAATGCGAGGGATCCATGAGGCGGGTGGCAAGAAGCGCGTGTCTCTCATCTCCAGAGGAGCAAAGACATTCTTCGCCGCGTATTCATCCAGGCTCATGCCGGAGACTTTCTCAACTAGAAAGCCGAGCGTTTCAAAGTTGATATCGCTATAGAGAAATCGCGAGCCTGGAGAAAACACCGGTTTTTGGTCCATTGCCATCTGGAATGCCGTATCTCGGCCCTTCCACTCTGTTTTGAGATCAAGGTCTTCCGTCAGTCCGGAAAAATGCGTGAGCAGCTCGCGGACTGTAATGTCGTGCTTTCCATTTTTGGCGAACTCCGGCAAGTAGACCGCCACCGGATCGTTCAGTCGGACCTTCCCTTCCTGTACTAACTTCATTACGGAAGTCGCCGTGGCAATGCACTTTGTCAGCGAAGCAAGATCGAAGATGGTGTCTACGGTCATGGCTTCTTTGGTTGGTTCCAGCGAGCGCATGCCGTAAGCCTTGCGATAGACAACCTTGCCGTTGTGCCCGATCAGCACGACGCCTCCGGGAATCGTCCCGCGCGCAACCGCCGCGTTCATAATCTCATCGATGTTGGCAAAGTTCACACTGCGCGTGATAATCGCCGCAGTGCCAGAGGATGATGCATCCTGAGCAATCAGACCGCCAAACGATGCAGCAACAATCAACAGAATCAAGACAAACCGGCAATTTGCAATCCAACTTTTCACTTGAATCTCCCTGGCCTGGGCAATTTCAGGCAACTTACTAACTAGGTGATGACTAACTACGGGAGGTAATCGCAAAGAGCATACTGAGCCTAGGATGTAACTATCTTCAGCCCAAGGCCTGGCCCGGATGGCAAGATCAACTTCCCTTTCAACACCTTCACGCCTTCGTATGGATCGTTGGAAATCAGGAGATTTCCATCCAGGTCTGGATAGTCCACAAGAGCCGCCAGATGAGCCGCGGCGGTAACTGAACACGAACTGGAGATCATGCAACCCAGCATCACCGTCATGTTCATCGCCCGGGCAAACTTGATCCATTGGTAGGCTTCCATAACTCCTCCCGACTTATCCAGCTTCACATTAATTCCGTCGTAAGCTTCCTTGAGACGGGGAATCATAGGCGCCTCAGTGCAAGCTTCGTCGGCGATGATGGGTAAATGCACCTTGCTGCGCACATACTTCGTCTCTTCAAACATTCGCGCGGGCATCGGCTGCTCAATCAGCACCACTCCATGCTTCTCCAGCCAGTTGATTTTGCGGATGGCTTCTTCCTTGTCGGTCCAGCCTTCATTGGCATCCACGCGCAACGGTTTTTTCGTAACGCTGCGGATGGCGTCGATGGTCTCCTCGTCGTTCTGGAGTCCGACCTTCACCTTGAGAATAGGAAATTCCGCCGCCTCACGCGTCTTTTGCCGTGTGATCTCCGGCGTGTCGATGCCTATCGAGAAAGTGGTCACGGGAGCGTCGGCCGGATCAAGCCCGAAATACTGGTACAGCGGAATTCCGAGCTTCTTTCCTAGCCAATCGCAGACCGCGATGTCTACCGCGGCCATGGCCGCATGCTGATGGTCGCCAAGCAAGCGGCGCACCTCAACAAGGAACTTATCGAACTTCAGCGGGTTGCCAGCGGCAATCTTGTCGATGATTGCATCGATGGCCTGTTTGGCTTGCTCCGGATACTCCTTGTAGCGCACGATCGGTGCGCCCTCGCCGTATCCGATGATACCGTCTCGCTGATACTGAACGTTAACTGTATCGCGATAGGCGCTGGAGGACATCGTCGTCGTCCAGGTGTGTCGCAGCATCAGGCGTTTCAACTCAGTTTTAACAACGGCATTGCCGTCCGGTTCCGGGAGATCCGCGGCATACAAAGCCGCGGGCATTGCCGCACCCACGCCCACCGCGCCTGCTGCTTTGAATAATTCCCTGCGATTCATCATTTCACTCTCCGCGCTGCTACCAGAAGTTTAGTCCATGGCATATCGTCCAGCTTGCTGATCTGGACCCCGGGATGCGTATTGGTTGTGTCATGGATAAACTCGCCGTTGCCAATATACATGCCCGTATGGGTAATCTTCATAAGGCTCGCGCCAAAGAACAACAGATCGCCTGGTTGCAGGTCCTTGCGCTCCACCGGCACTACTCCGCTCCAGGCTGCCTGCACGTCGGCATCGCGCGGCATATTGATTCCGCGTTGACGGACCAGCATCTGTGTAAATCCGGAGCAGTCAAAACCATAACTGGAGACCCCGCCCCATGTGTAAGTGATGCCAAGAAACCTGCGCGCGAGTTGAATGGTCTGGTCGATGGTCAGCGGCGTGAAATCTGCACTTACATTGCCCTGCTCAACATATGCTGTCTGACCATTCACAAGCTTGACCTGAAGCCAGCGTCCACTCTTATCTGCATACCCCGAAATCAATTCCAGCCGTGCTTCCCAGGGAAGGTTCAGCATTGGAGTGTGTTTGGTCACGCTAGGTTCGCGATAAAGGTTCGCGCTCAACTCCACAACGCGTACAGCTTTCCCATCCGGAGCATAGACGCTCTGCTGTGGCGTGATATCGGCCTCAACCACCCAACCGGTGTAGTCATCGCCGGTGCGGATATGTATCCATCCATTCTTCTTTTCCAGAGAAAGAACGCCTGCTCCGTAGAGAGCCTGCGACACAACATCGCTGTCAGCGGAGGCGGAAGAGTACATATTGATTACAGGCCTGGAAACGACATAGTCTGGCTTGGAAACGGACTGCTGGCCAACTGCGCCGACGCCCCAGAACGCGGCGCACAATACCAGAAAATAGCGAGCCTGTGTAAGTACGGAGTTATTGCACATCTTCAATTTTCTTCTCCCATTATGTCATCCACTCAGTAACTTTGTCAGTTATCCCTCTTGATTCCAGGAAAATCCATCTGAAAGGGAGGAGCTGCGGCGGGCAGCGCCGGCAACCCTACGTCTTCCGGCTTGGGGAGGACGTGCATCTGGCGATATTGCGAGCTTGCCTCACTAAATCGATTGGCGCGTTGAATCCACAATTGCATACTCAGATCGTAACGCGCCATGACGTTGTCCAACCAATAAGGTCGATTTTGCTGGAGCCATGCATGGCGAAAAAGTTCACGGGTCAGCCCATATCCTTCACGGAGATCCTGGCATTCACCATTCACACCGGTAATCGCTCCTAACTCACGGCTGACTGTGCGCCTGGCGACAGGATCGTTCTGCGCTTGATAAGCGCGCCTGTAACCATCGGCAATTTCCTGAGCGACCTGAAATTTGAATCCGATGAAATCGATGCGACGCGCTCCCATCTCCATTGCATCCAGCGCATCCGACTCGCGCAAGGCTGCTGCGCCACGTGCCTGTTCGATGAGAATAATCGCTTGCTCGGCGTGCACGCGCAGCGCATGAGTTACCGGCAACAATTTAGCGGAGATCTGCTGCCCTTCTGCGCTCCACGGGTCGATCCAGAACAAGTTATCGGTGGCGGATCCGAGTCCCGCATCTTTCAGAGTCGTCTGCGCGGCCATCAACTCCACTTGCGCCTGGTTTATTTTGCCAGTGAAATCGCCGTGGAATGCCTGGCCATAGCTATTTTGAAATTGTGGAATGCCGCTTGTTCCCGATTGCCACCCGGCAGCCGCTCCGAAAAGCGCCCCATACCAATCCAGGTTAAATAGTCCCTCGCCAAGATCGTTCCACACTGTATTCAACACTCCGGTGGAACCAAGCCGCTGGCCATCGCTGACAAATCGCTGGATGTTATCCAGGCCGGCATTGTAATTCGGATAGACTACCCGCCAGTTATTGATGCCCGGCGCCACCCAAGTCTCCATTCCCGCGTCCACATACGGCAAAAGCCATTTGTCGTAACCGTTGGGGTTTGGATTGTACTCCCACGCGACGGCAATCATATCCTTTGGCAGTGTCTTGACCAGTTTCGGGCTGTCCATGGCTATGTCGCCCCAGAACAGCAGCTTTCGATGAAGAGGAGATAGTTCCGAATGAATCTGCTTAAGAAAATCTACATAGACAGCGCCCAACCCATCCTGAGTTACGCGCTCTTTAGTCTGTCCTCTTCCCAGTTCGAAAGTTTCGTCCGCCCCGATGTGAAGAAAGGGGCCGGGAAAGATCGAGGCCATCTCCGTAAACCATTGCCGGATCAACTCCTGCGACCCAGGCTGGCCCGGAGCCAGCACGGAGCCGTGGGGCGTCTCCGCCAGTTGGGAATAAATATCGAACATCAGCACGCGATGCAGGTGCCCGAAAGCCTCCTGCTCGGGAACGATGGTGACGTGATACAGGCTCGCATAGCGTACCAGTTCTTCAGCATCGGCGCGGGTCATAGCGCCACCGGGAAGCGCTGGAAGAGGATTGGATGCAAACGCCAGCGTGTTCTCAAAGTAGGGAGAGTAGATATTGACCTTGTACTGCGAAAGCACGCGAACCTGATGCTTCTGGAACTCCAACGTGGGAACTGGGCCGCGCGAGAGATCGTCGCTTAGGCCGCGATATTTCATAGCCGGCCAGTCGCGCACCACAACTCCGTGCAATACAGCATGTGCTCCACTGCCGGTAATCAGTTGCTTGATGGTTTGCGCGCCGTAATAGATTCCCGCGCTCGTTGCGGCAATGTCGTATGTAATGTCTTTATCGGTAACAAGGACGTAGCCTTCGTCGCGCATAGCAGGATCGAAGTTCACCTTGGCACGCGCAAGAATATCCGCAGCCTTCTTCGCATCCTGGCGCAGAAGCACGATCTTGATTCTGCCCATCTTGCCCACATGCGCGTCGATGCCGCGTTCTTTGAGTGCACTTGCCAGGTCTTCGGCAGTGAATTTGTCTTCAGGATCGCGACTTTCGGCCAGGATTCCAATGCCCTGCGCCAACGGAATATCTCCGACTTCGCGGATTTCGCGCGGCATGGGAATCAGAGCTAACTTCGGAGTATCGGCCGGCACGGAGGAAGAATGCGAAATATCCTGAGCAAGCAACGCTGATTGCGGCAACAACAGAACACCAAGCCCAAAGAAAGTAGCAATGCAGGGAATAATAGCGGAGATCAGGAGGCGTTTCCGTAAATACGTGAACCGGAACATTTGTTTCACCTCACCATGCGCGGCGGCGCATCGCGGCATCATCGTACAAGCTGTGATGCGACAGCATTTGATAGCAGAACGGCGCCAGCCGAAGCCGGCGCCGCTCTGGTTTTAATACAAGCCAGTGTTAGAAGGTAAACTTGCCGGCGAACTGCATGATGCGTGCATCGCGGTAGCCGGTGACTTCGCCGAAGTATGTCCCCTCGGCTACAGTTACGGTCTGGACATTGGTGTGGTTGGTGGCGTTGAAGGCCTCGGCGCGGAACTGGAATTTCACCCGGTTCCAGATGCGGAAGTTGCGATAGACGCCAAAGTCAACTTTGCCGAATCCCGGACCCGCAATTGTTCCGCGGTGCTCATTGCCCGGCACCGAGGTATTGGTGCTAGGATTTGGAGACGCGAACGCGCCCGTGTAGAACCACAGTGCGTGATAGCCCTTGTTATGGATCGTCACGTTGTTGCCGGCATTGGGGTTGCCAATCATGTCCGGCCGCAGGCCGGTGTTGGTATTGCCCAGTACGCTGAGGCCGGCGTTGTCGGTCGCGTAGCCGGTGCTGGTTTTGTTGTTATAGACGCTGGCCGCGCCGCCAGGGAGATTATAGGGCCCAATGGTGTAGCTGCCGGCCGTGGCCGTCAGCGGAAGGCCACTGTTGGCCGTGTAGATGCCGGAGATCTCCCATCCGCCGAGCGCTCGTCCCATCAGTCCTTTCTGATCCCGGAACCACGGCTCTTCCAACACGCCGTCGATGGTAATCACCTGTTTGCGGTCCACCGCTGCGCGGCCATATTCTTGTCCGATGTTGTAAATGTTCTGTGGAAAGCCCGATCCGGAGTAGTCCGACTGAGCGTTGGTCAGGTCGCGCGACCAAGTATAGTTTGCGTCGATGTAGGTCTTGCCTTTGAAGCGCTTGGTCACCTTGGCCTGCATCGAGTTGTAGTTGGAATTGAAGATCGTCCGCAGCGCGTCCACTGAGAAGTAGCCGAGATAGGGCTTGATCTGGTTCAGCATGACGCTGCACGAGGCATTCAGGAACGCGGGGGCGTTGGTATCGGCATCGATGCAAGTGCTCACCGGCGTTACCTTGCCTACCCAGGAACCCGGCACCGGCTCATTGAGGTCCAGGCCGCCAAACAGGTGCGTGCCATGGTCGCCAAAGTAGCCAACGTCGAGCATTAACTTGGGTGAAAGCTGCTGCTGCACGTCGAGCGAGAACTGCTGCACATAGGGCGATCTGTAGTTGAGCGGAAGCGCCCGTAACCACCCCGGGGTTTTGGAGAACGCGGTCGTGGCACCACCCGTCGGGTTGTCAAGAGAGGTCTGGCCCACAGAGTAGGTGGCCACCGCCGGCGGGTTATTCCAGTCCGCCGTCTCGTAGTAGCTCACCTCCACGTCGTCGAAGGCGATTCCATAGCCGCCGCGGAGAGAGGTTTTGCCGTTTCCGAAGACATCGAAAGCGAAGCCAATGCGGGGCGCAAAGTTCTTCTTATCGCCGGAGCCCACCTTATTCCCCCAGGGCGAGGCTTGGTTGTTGTTCGCCGCGCCCGGAGCGTTGAAGATCATACCATTGATGTAGTTGATGCCGACAATGTCCGCAGAGGAGTTGGGCGTGGTCGGCTGGCCGGCGTTGCTTCCCGTCTGGTTGCACGTGCCAGTTATGCACATCAGGCCACTGGAATCGATGGTGGGCGCCTTCGACGCCGAATACATGGCCGGATCGAAGTTGCTCAGCAGGCCACGTGCATCCCAAGGCTGACCATAGAGGCTGTAACGTACGCCCAAGTTCAGCGTCAGGCGCGGTTTCAGCTTCCAGTTGTCCTGCGCAAAGCCCTCATAGAGCGCAGACTTGATGTCCGCAATCGGGTCATTGGAAAGCTGGCTGAAGCCATTATTGGCGTTGCCGGTAAGGAAGTTGGCGTATCCCTGCGACATGGTAGCACTTGAGTCGCTGGTGGGAGCGAAAATGCACGAGGGGGCCGTGCAGGCCAATCCCGCGTCGTTCGTGAATCCGAAGCTACCCTGTGTGCTGGTGGTGTTGTTTTCGCGCTTCTGGTAGTGGTTGTAGCTGAACCCAAAGATGAGCGTATGGGTATGCAGCGTCTTGGTGAGGTTTCCGAAGACCTGATGGTTAGTGCCGTGATCGATGTACTGATAGCTGCCGCCCAGTGAGGTCATGCCAGAGACGGCAACGGTGGGAAGCACGCCGGAGGTATTCAGATAGGCAAGCGCCGGATTCACGTCAGGCGACTGCGCCTGGGAGAGGTAGCCCGAGGAGACGGTCATAATGCTGCCGTTCGAGAAAGCATAGCCCACATCGAGCAACAGGGTAGGGCTGAAGATGTAGGTTCCGTGCGCCAAGTGCTGCGTACCCGGATTCTGAGCCGTGGTGGGGTTCATCCCGGGGATGTAGACCGAGGTAAACTGGCCCGCCGGATAGAACACGGGGAAGGTATCATGCAAGTAACGGTAGAACACGTTCACCCTCTGACCAAACTGCTGGTCGATGCGCACCACCGTGTCGGAATTATTGAAGGTGTTCTTGAAGTTGCTGAAGATAGTGTGCGGATCAAATCCGTGAGCGATGTCGTAGGCCGTATCGGGCGCGGGAATTTTGCTGTAGATATCCTTCAGATACTGCTGGGCGGTGGGTGAGAAGCTCGTTACCTTCGTTCCCGTAGCCGTGCATGTGTTCTTCTGAGTCGCGGTGTTCGTCGTATATGCGGTGCAAACCGTCACCGGTGCTTGCGTATAGGTTTTGGTGGTGGAGTTGTAGCTATAGGACTGAGAGAAATCGCCCTGGATCTCTGAGGGCAGGGGCACTGTGGCCGTGGCCTGCGAGAGCGTGTCAACAATACGCTGGAACTCTTGCGAAACCATGAAGAAGGTCTTGTTTCTGCCGTTGTAGACCTTGGGAATCAGCACCGGGCCGGCAAGTTCGAAGCCGAACACATTGTAATGGTAGGACGGGATTTTGGTGCCAAGAAAGTTGTTGGCGTATCCGTTCGCGTCGAAGTCGTTGTTGCGGGCGAACTCGTAGGCGGTGCCGTGAATCGAGTTGGTTCCGGACTTGGTGACCACATCAATCTGTCCTGAAGCGTTGCGGCCAAACTGCGCGCTGTACTGGCCACGCAGTGTCTTAAATTCGGCGATGGCATCGGGACTCGGGTAGGTGTAGAGCGTGAGGTTGGCGCCGCGATCCAGGTTGTCCGCGCCGTCAATCGTCCAGCCATTGGAGGTGGTGCGGCCGCCGTTCACCGAAAAAGCCACCGTGCTGGAAGCGCCGCTGAGTCCCGAAGGACCGCGCGTCAGGTCGTCGGATGCGCCGCCGAAAGCGACACCCGGCTGCAGGTTCATCAGCATTTCGTAGTTCCGCGTGACCAGCGGCATTTCGCTCATTTGCTCGTTGTTGATCAGAGCCTGCGAGGTCGAGTCCTCTAAATTGAGCTGCGCCTCAGCAGCGGTAACGGTGATCACTTCGCTCACGCTTCCGGTGACCAGGGTCTTGTTCACGGTCAGAGCGTCGGCGGCGTGCAATACGAGCCCGGTTACGGTCGCCGTTTTAAATCCGGGGTCCGTCACTTTCACTGTATAGGTACCAAGCGGGAGTGAGGTCGCGGTGTAAAAACCGGCGGAATTGGTTGTCAGCACGCGAAGATCCTGGCCGCGGTCTGTGTTGGTCAGCGTGACCGTGGCGCCCAGAATAACGGCTCCTGTCGAGTCCGTCACCGTGCCGCTGATGCTGCCTGTCAAGGCATCCTGCGCCCAGGCGCCGCCGCAGACGAAGCTGAAAAGCGCGGCCAGAACCGCGCTGCATAGCAATCGTTTACATAGGTTCATTTCCCTGCCTCCTCAAAAGATTTACCTGTGAAATTGTGAACATTGCTGCGTACTCCTCCAAAAGTTCCCCGTCGTAAACACGCAGCGGCGAAGAGCTGTCGATGGCCTATCTACAACAACAGCGTAGCCACTCGGCCAGCCAGAAAACCGGGTATAAGCCAAAATTACAGCACTATACCGATTCGCCAAAATCCTAATCGACTAGTTGGTTAGCTGTCAAGCAAAATAATCATTAAGCTGACCAAAGCTGCCCAATACGCTCAAACGCTGATCCGCCTATGAAACTCGTCGTTCTTACAAGCTGATGCACACTCTGCCGATGAGCCTGCTGCCCCATTTAGGCTTCAATTGCCCTTCGAATGCTGCCCTGCGCGCGTTTGAGCCGCCGGATAGCCTCTGGTTTAGCGACCTGGGCGCGGAGCATCACCAGCGCCACGGAGACCTTCATGTTGGCTGCTTCCAGGGTAGCCAGCGCAACGGTTCGATTCACTTTGGCAACGCGCCGCACGATGGATATTCCCCGCTCCAGCAGCTTTTCATTCTTGAGTTGCAGGTTGACCATCAAATTGCCGTAGACATATCCCAGGCGGGCCAGCGCGCCGGTGGTCAGCATATTGCAAATGAGCTTTTGAGCCGTGCCGGCTTTGAGGCGGGTCGATCCGGTCAGTACTTCGGGACCGACCTCGGCCTCGATGGCAATCTCGGCGACACCGGCCAACTCCGAGCCGGTGTTGCAGATAATGGCGATGGTCGCGGCGCCCTTTTTTGCAGCGTATTTCAAGGCCGCAATCGTGTAGGGAGTGCGTCCGCTGGCGGCCAGTCCCACCACTACATCTTTTTTGTCCGGCTTCCGGGCGGCCATGTCTCTGGTACCCAGCTGGGACGAATCTTCGCTGGCCTCCGAGGCGTTGGCCAGCGCGTGTTCACCGCCGGCGATTACGTATTGGATAAGGTCAGGATCTATGCCGAAGGTGGGCGGGCATTCGGAGGCGTCCAGCGCGCCGATTCTTCCACTGGTGCCGGTGCCGACGTAGATCAGGCGGCCGCCTAGGGCAAGCCGGTCGCGGACCACGTCGATTGCCTGAGCGATAGCCGGGAGCGCCATTCGGACGGCGCGCAAAACCCTGGCATCCTGGCGGTTCATCAGGGTGGCGATTTCCAGCGCGCTCATTTTGTCCAGATCGGAGGAAGCGCTGTTTTGCCGTTCCGTTTCCAGCCCACTTAACATCACGGACTCTCCTAACTTTCAACTGCTGTTATCGGTTCAACCGGCTGGCTCCTGCGCAGAAAAAAGCTGGCGCCATAGCCAACGGCAAAGGTGAAAATGCTGCCCAGGGGCACATACCAGGTGTAGGGAACCCTGGTGAACTGCCACAGAAAAATGTTCAAAGCAAATCCGCACACCATTCCAACCATGGCGCCGCTCTCCGAGGCACGGCGCGTAAGAACTCCCAGCATGAAAACTCCGAGCAGCGAACCGTAGGCCACCGAAGCGATGGATAGGCCGACCTCCAAAACCTTCTGGCCGCTTTGACGGACCACAATTGCCAGCGCAAACAGCACCATTCCCCAGCCGATGGTTGCCATGCGGGAGAGAAACATCTTGCGTTTCTCGCTGGCTCCGGGATTGAATCGGGAGTAAAAATCGATGATGGTGGTGGAAGAAAGCGAATAGAGCGAAGCGCTCAGGTTTGTCATGGCCGCAGCCAGAATGGCCGAGACCAGCAGACCGCTGATGCCGTGCGGCATATAGTTGACAACGAATGTGGGATAGATGCGATCCGAGCGCGCAAAATCCGCGACCGGCGGGAGCAGCTTGTAGAAGACAAACAACAGCGCGCCGATCAGCAAAAAAAGCGCAAACTGAAACAGCACCAACACGCCGCTGGCTATCAGCGCCATCTTGGCAGAGCGTTCATTGCGCGACGCCAACAACCGCATCACAATCAGCTGATCGGTACCGTGACTGGCCGTAGTCAGGAAAGCGCCGCCGATCACTCCGGACCAGAAAGTGTATTTCGCATAGAAGTTCCATCCGAATTGGAAGATGTGGAACTTGCCTGCATCCGCTGCCATGCTGTACGCGCTATGCCAGCCTCCTGGCACCAGGAGCGTAATTGTATAAAGGCCGATCACGGTTCCTGTAATGTAAACCGACAACTGAATGACATCCATCCAGATCACGGTCGCCATGCCGCCCTTGAAGGTGTAGACCAGGGTGAGGATGATGACGATGGCGATGGCCGCAACATCGCGCCCCAGATCGCTCGAGCCGCGCAGAAGCCCGGAGAGAGCGATGCCCACCACAATGGCAATAGCAAAGACGCGAACGCCATCGGCGGCTGCGCGGGTCATTAGGAATAGGCCGGCGGTAAGCGAGCGCAGCCTCTGCCCGAAGCGGCGCTCAATAAGCTGGTAGGCCGTAACCAGGTCGCCACGAAAGTAATGCGGAATCAGCAGCAGACTGATGATGACGCGCCCTATCATGTAGCCGATCACTAATTGCAGAAAACGAAAATCCTGCTCGTAGGCCATTCCCGGCACGCTGATGATGGTCAGCGTGCTGGTCTCGGCCGCCACGATGGACAGCGAGATAGCCCACCACGGAATCGTATTTCCCGCCAGAAAGTAGCCCTTGATGGTGTTCTGCTTCTTGCGGAAATGCATTCCGAAGGCAGTGACGCAGGCCAGGTACAGCACGATCACGGCAACATCAAATGCGTTCAGTCCCATGGCGTCTGGTTCTCCGCTTCTTCCTGGAATTCAAATTCCACTCTGGTTATTCGCTCAACGCCTGCGCTGTGATCAGGGCCAAAAATGCCAACATCAACGCGAGGATTACACCCTGCAAGTGCGAGGTGCAACCTGAAAAATGCTTGCATCGGAATAATATTAGCCATCCTGGAGCGTTTCAGATCACAAGAATGACCATTTGGCCCCAACATGGTCATTATAGACCACCCAGATGCTCTTAACCCACATCTGGGAACAAAATCCTGTCATGAAAACGGTTTTGAGAGATGTTGGACCATTCTTCGCCGGGCAGACAGGCGCCTCGCAAAACCGTCTGCAACCCGTTGGAAGAGTGCTAGGCCGTAGCCCGCTGCTGCTCACGGCCGCCCAGGCGCACGCTTACAACCTTGGAGACACCGGGTTCCTGCATGGTCACGCCGTAAATCATGTCGGCTGACTGCATCATGCGCTTGGAGTGAGTAACCACAAGGAACTGCGTTTCCCTGCTCAGGGAGCGCATCAGGTCGGCGAACCTGCCGACGTTGGTCTCATCCAGCGCCGCGTCCACTTCGTCGAGCGCGCAGAAAGGGCTGGGCTTGAACTGGAAGATGGCCACTAGCAGAGCCAGCGCGGTCAGCGACTTTTCGCCGCCAGAAAGCAGCAGCACATTCTGCAGCCTCTTGCCTGGCGGCGAGGCCACGATGTCCAGGCCGCTCTCAGCCTGATTCTCCACGTCCGTTAGACGCAGGAAGGCCTGGCCTCCCTGAAAGAGTCGCGAGAAGACCTGGGCGAAGTTCACATTGATGCGGGCAAAGGCCTCGTCGAATTTGGTGCGCGAGATCAGATCGATCTCCTTGATGGTCTGCTGTGTGTTCTCGATCGACTCCATCAAGTCCGCTCGCTGCGTATCCAGGAAGCCGTGCCGTTCAGCGGTCTCCTTGTACTCTTCCAGTGCCATCATGTTCACCGGGCCCATCTGCTCGATGCGCTGGCGCAACCCGCGGCAGGTCTCCTCTTCGGCGGCCAGCTCCTCACCGGCCAGGCGCTCGATCAGCGCATCGATGCGCAGCGCGGCGGCATCCAGATTCACCTCGGCTAGGCAGCTTGCCTCCACGTGTTCCAGGTCGGCGCCCAGCTTGGCCACTTCACTCGAGCGGCTGGCGCGATCTTCGCGCAATAGGTCGAGCGCGGATCGCCCACCCTTGAGTTCCGTCTCCATCGTGGCCAGTTGCAGGCGAAGGGCCTGCGCCTGCGCGGTCAGCGTCTGCGCTTCGGCCAGCGCCTCGGCACGCCCGGCGGTCAGCTCCTGCTCGCGCCGGGTTAGTTCGGCGCTCTCCTGGATGCGCTGCTCTCGCTCTGTCTCGGCGGCGGTTCTCTGTTGTTCAACTGATTGAACTCGGCGCTCCAGGTCGGCATGAAGCAGGTCAATGCGCTGATAAGCTGCTTCAGCCCCTCGCCGCCGCTCCTCCAGGCCGGCCAGCTCGGCGGTCACCCGTGCCGCCTCCTGCTGCAAACTCTCGCGTTTCTCACGCAACAAAACTAGCTGCGCCTGCAATGCATCCAGAGCCGCTTCGACCGTCTGGTGCTCTGCCTCCAGACGCAGCATCTCCTCGCGCTTTTCGTCGATCGTGCTCCGTTTCGCTTCGCGCGCATCCTTATTGCGGGCAGCCTGAGCTGTCCATTCCTCTCGCCGCCGCTCCACGCGCTGTGTCTCGGACTCCATCTGCTTCAGCGCCGCTCCCAGGTCGGCGGTGTCGCGTTCGGCCAGCCGCCTCTCTTGGCTGCGCGCCTCCAGTTGCGCGGCCATCTCTTCGATTGCATGAATCAGCGCGGCGGCGTCCGCCTCCGCCTGGTTTAATCCGCTTTCCAGTTTGGCCAGGCGGCCCTCGGCCTCGCGCAGTTCGCGCTTCAGCGCCAGAGGACCCTCGCTGGCAGGCTTGCCGCCGGTCACCGTCGCGTTGTGGAAGCACTCGCCCCCCGGCGTCAGGAAATAGGCGTAAGGATATTGCGCGGCCAGCCGCCGCGCCTCGAGGACGTCTTCCACCACGTAGCTGTGTTTGAGCTTGGGTAGAATCGTATCCAACGCTCGCCCAAAGCCGCTCAGCACGCGGATTGAATCCTTGAGCGGGGTCAGGCCGGGGCCGCTGATGGTGTCGTCGCTCTCCTCAAAAAGTGCGGGCTGCTCAGCCGGGTTGATCAGGAAAGTGGCGCGTCCATCCACGCCGGACTTGAGCAGCTTGACGCCCTCTTCGGCGGCCACCCAGCTCTTCACCACCACATAATTCAACTCCTCGCGCAGAAACTCATCCACCACGGCCTCGTACGCCCCGCTCACCTCCAGGAAATCCGCCAGCGTCCCCACCGGCGCCATGCCCTCTGCCAGCGCGCCCGGCTTCAGCAGCCGGCGCACCGTATCGGTGGAGTAGCCGTGGTTGCGAATCAGCGATTGCAGAGCATCGCGGCGGCCGGCCACGGTGGCCTGTTCTCCGCGCAGTTGGTTGGCGTGCGTCCGCAGCGCATTTTCTTCAGCGCGGCGGGTTTGCAAAGTTTCGCGCAAAACAGAAATCTCGCTCTCCAGCCGCTTGAGCGCCTCCGCTGCCGACTCGAAGCGCTGCCGTGCCTCTCCGCTCTGCGCGCCCAGAGTTTCAAGCTCCATCCGTGCCTGGCCCATCTCGGTTTCCAGCCGTTCTGCCTCGCGCTCCAGCGCCGCCAGGCTCTCCTCGCCCTGGGTCGTGTGGTTACGGGCGTTACTGGCCAGAGTCAGCACGTGCATTGCGTGACGGCGGTTGGTCTCCAGTTCCCGCTCCGCGGTAAAAACCTCTTCGGCAGCCGTGCGCGCCTCCTGCTGGCGGGCCTCCACCTGCTGGCGAAAGGCATGTGCCTCTTCGGCAGCCGTGGCCAGAAAGCTGTGTTGTTGCGCCCGCTCCTCGGCAATGCCGCTCAGTTGCGTCCGCGTCTGCTCCAACTCGGCGCCCGTTGCTGTAATCCGCGTCTCCAACTCGCTTACCCGCTCCACGTTGGCGCGCTTCCGCGCCGCGGCCCGTTCCAGTTCTATGGCCGCCGTATTGGCGCGATTCTGCGCATCCTGGCTCTCGCTGTCCAGTTGGTAGCCCCGCTCGGTAAGCGCATGCTGGCTGCCTTCCTGCTCTTCAATCCCCGCCGCCGAGCCGTTGATCTGCTCCGTCAGGCCGGCAATCTCCGCCTCCAGCCTTGCTCGCTCGGCGTCCATCAGAGCCATGCGGCTGGCCAGCACCACGCGCATCCGTCCGCGTAGCTCGTCGTGCACCGCGCCATAGCGCTCCGCCTTGGACGCCTGCCGTTTCAGGCTGTTCATCTGCCGTGTGACTTCCTCAAAAATATCGTTTACGCGCGCCAGGTTCTGCTTGGCGCTCTCCAGGCGCAACTCGGCCAGCCGCTTTCTAGTCTTGAAGCGCGTAATCCCCGCCGCCTCCTCAATAATGGCCCGCCGGTCGTGCGGCTTGGAGCTGAGCAACTGGCCAATCCGCTCCTGCCCGATAATCGCGTAGCTCTCCGGCCCTAGTCCCGTGCCCATGAAGATGTCCTGAATGTCGCGCAGCCGGCAGAGCTTGCCGTTCTGCAGGTACTCGCTCTCCCCGGTGCGAAACAACCGCCGGGTTACCTCGATTTCGCCCTTTTGCAGCGTGCGCTGAAACTTGCGGCGGCGAATCTTCAGCACCACCGCCTGCGGACCCTCGCCGGTGGTAATTGTCTGCGGCTGGCCGGAACCCTGTTGCGCGCCTGCTCCCTGCTGCAATCCAGACCCCTCCGCGGAATCCTCATCCAGCGCCTGCCCCGGCTGTTCGTTGGCGATAATCTCATCAGCCTCGGCGGCTCGCTGGCGGCGTGCCTCGTCCTCGTCCCAGTCGGCCGGTCCGTCGTGATCGATCGTCACCTGCGGCTCCACAGGAATCGGTCCATCGTAAGACTCCGGATCGACCATGGTCAGCGTCACCTCGGCCATGCCCAAAGCCTTGCGCTCATGGGTTCCGGCAAAGATCACGTCCTGCATGTGCGTGCCGCGCAAGGTTTTAGCGCTCTGCTCGCCTAGCACCCAGCTCACCGCGTCCAGGATGTTCGACTTGCCGCACCCGTTCGGCCCCACCACCACGGCAATGCCCGTCCCCGACACGCTCAACTCCGTGCGGTCGCAAAAGCTCTTGAAGCCGAGGATATGTATCTTCTTTAGTTTCAGCATGCGTTCTCCAGGTGTTGGGGCTGTGCAATTTTCGTCCGGGCAACCCGCCGCCAACGTTTTTGGCACAGCGGAGACCTTGTCCTCAGAATACAAACTCTACGGTCCCTGGAGTACACGGTCAACTTTATGAAAAGTGGTTTATGTGGATAAGGGCGTCCGGAATTCCTGTTCTTGGAAAATCCTGAAATAGACTTGCGTAATTGGGATTCTCTTAGGGGTTTTGGCTGGGTTTTACACAAGCGAGGACGCCGAGCTTGCCGGTGAAGGTGACGGAAGAGTAAGGAGCACTTGCTCTGGAATGCGGGTCGAGGCGGCCATCCAACGCATCGCATTTGGGAAGAGCGAATAGAAGAAGGGCGCAAATATGTGGCCGGCGCCGGTCACCATGGCGCGTGAGCCCCATGTTGCCAGTTGCATTCCGCGGCTTAGCTGCGCGTGGAGCATGCGGTAATATTCATTCACGCTTTCGCCCGTCAGGTACATCTGTGCGGCAAGTGCCGCGCTATGCAAAGCAATCGACATGCCGTCTCCGGTGAAGGACGGGATCACTGCTGCCTGATCTCCCACACACCAGAGGGCGAAGGGCCGTGCCGCCAGATACCCATAGGGAATGGGGGAGATAGCCAATGGCCGCTCCCATAGAGCAATAGCACCTTGCATAAGCTGCTTTAAATGGCGGTTATCATCGAGGATGGCTGCAAGGAGCGCAGACCATCCGGCCTTCTTGCGCAACGCGGCACGCCGGACGACCCAACATAAATTGGCCACGTCGCCTTCAACGAGAGAGAGGCCGCCATATCCGCCGGGAAATAAAAATACCTCTATGAAGTTTCTCAACGCTTCGGTTTGGGCAGGCGTCAATTGCCAATGCAACTTGAAGCCGACGAAGTCGGCTCGGCTGATGGTGGGGCGATCCCACCCGCGAAGATCGTGTTTGCCGGTGGCCAGAAACACGGTGTGAGCGCGCAGCGATCTGCCGCCGCGAAGCTGCGCAACAGCCATCTGGCCGTGCGTTGCGAGCTTTTCAACCAAGACGCCGCGCTCGACCTTGCAGCCGCTCTCGGCGGCACGCAAAAGCATGGTCTCGTCCAAAACGTATCGTGAAAGCGATAGCGCGGTAAAGGGCAAGGCCGCTTCCACGACCGTGCGCTTTGATGAGAGCCGCAAAGAGCGGATCGTCGCCGCGCCCAGAGCGAGCGGCTCAACTCCAGCCTGGCGCAGATAATCCACGGCTTCCGGGCTGAGAAACTCCCCGCAGACTTTGTGATTGGCAGAGCGCTCTTTCTCTAGTAGCGTGACGCTACGTCCGGCCGAGGCCAGGCGAATGGCAACCATCGAGCCGGCAAGACCGCCTCCAATGACAAGATTGTCAACCTCGTGCGGAGTGCTCACTGAGGCTCTCCTCCTAACGCCGGTTTTCTTCTGGACACACACAGACGTGCAGGCTTGAAGCTTTCTATCGAGACATCCAGAGGGCCGAGGCCCGCGACAGCACACATCGTTTGCCACTCTTCCGGCACAAAGGATCGAGCAATGGAGATCGGGCCATCGTGCTGTACGAAGGGATGGAGCCCGGCTAGCTTTGAGAATGCGCGGAAGAAATAGTAGGGGATGGCCGCGCGAGAAAGATCATTGATGAACCATCCTATCTGAGCATGAATTTCCATCCATTGCAGGAAACGCACAATGTCACCGTCGTCGAGATGATGGGTGAAGAGTGAACTGATCACAAGGTGAATTGGTTTCCGCGGTGTGTACGCGAAAATATTTGCGCTGACCCATCGAATTTTGCTCGAGGCAGGGCTTGCCTCAGCGGCGATAACCGTGGCGTCTGCATTCAGGTCTAGGCCTGTCAGTTCCACTGCGATGCCGCGCTCCATTGCCCATTGCTCGATTCGCCGCAGTCCGTCTCCATAGCCGCTGCCAACGTCGAGAATGCGCAGCGGTTCCACGAGAGGCGGCAGAGTGTGTGTCAGAGTATTGAGCCAGTGAAGCAATGGCCGGTAAGCCATCGTCCAGCGGCTTGTCTTCGCAATGTTGCGCAGGCAGGCACGCAATTGTTCGCGGCTGCATGGCTCATCCATTAACTCAGTGAGCTGTGCGCGGTAGCGGAAATCGGGCGTGCTATGCAGCATGAAAGAGCATTGTCTCCGCCGTCAGCCCGGGACCGAAGGACATGGCGCAACCATGTTGTTTCGCCTGAGCGCTTTGCATCACCTGCTGCAAGACGAACATCACGGTTGCGGAGGACATGTTGCCGTATCGCGCGAGAATATCGCGTGAGTATGTGAGTGCTTCGGCAGGCAGTTCGAGGCCCTTCTCCACCGCGTCGAGAATCGAGCGGCCTCCCGGATGAACCGCCCACAAGTCGATGGATATAGGGTCATTGCCGCGCGTTATCTGCCGGCCCGATTCCTTCAGCGCATGGCCGATTTCTCCTGGAACCTCGCCCGAGAGGTGCATGTCGAATCCAAACTCGCCAATCCGCCAGGTAATCAGATGGCTTGTTTGTGGGATACAAAGCGACAGAAAGCTATCGATGGCGAGCCCCTTCGGCTGCGCGCTGACCAGGCACGCGGCACAACCATCGGCAAAAACGAGAAACGAGAGTACCTGCTCCAGCTCATGAGTTTCCTGAAAATGCAGGGTGCAGAGTTCCAGATTCAAAATCAGAACGGAGGCCTCGGGTTCAGAACGAACAATATGATGCGCCGCCTTGAGAGCATTTATAGCGGCGTAGCACCCCATGAAGCCGATCATGGTTCGTTCCACCGAAGGCGAAAGTCCAAGATGATCTACGATTTCGAAATCCAACCCCGGCGCGTAGAACCCCGTGCATGAGGTTACGATCACGTGTGTTATGGCGCGTCTTTCCTCTTCGGTTAGCGAGAGCTTGTCCGAAGTGTCGCGCGCCAACTTCGGGGCAAAGCGCTCGAATAACTTCATGCGGCGTGCGGTTGTAGGAAAGCTACCCGGAACATAGATTTGTTCCTCATCTTTCCACGAACCGTCTTCAGTGACGCTGGGATGTACGAACGAGTAACGCCGCTCGATTGCCGACAAGCGCGCCATACGGCGAAATAGATTGCGCGGGGTTCCTTCCGGAAGCAAGCCAACAGCGAAATCGATGAAGGCTCGATGAACATCGTGCTGAGGAACTGCCGTGGCAATGCGATTAATGTGTGCGGTCGTCATTCCTGCACCTTTCGTATCAATGTGCTTTTCTCATCCCAGTTTCTTTAATATTGGACTCTTCACGTGTCTCCAGGGTTCATCTCATTGCGCCCAACAAACCCGATTGCTTGCCCGTTGTGCCCCGGGTCCAGCTTTTGAGGTCTTGGATTCCACAAATCCCATGGCGCGTGAGCGCCGTCTGCCCCACCGCAGGTGGCTTACAGAAAATAACCCTCTTCAGGCGCACAATTCAAATGATCAGTGGATCGGGTCGTTATTGACCACTGGCCTCTGTCCCTTGTTCGTTGCCGGGGTTCACAGTAACTCGAGGTCCACATTGAGCGATCTTAGCTCGTTGGGCTGACCTTTAGCCGCGCCGTAAATGCAGCAAATTCAACGCGGGCTTTCGCCCCTGAGGGAATGCTGGTTCAAAGCAATTGCTCATTCAGAGTTACCCTGGCTCGATGAATCGGCCCCGGCTGCTCGTTCGGGATCTCAAGCCTCCGGTGATTTCTCTTTTAATGCCGGGGCTTCTCCGGCTATTCGCTTGAATTCCGTGTCCGCTGCGAGCGTCTCGAAGCTGTCGCCTTCGACTGAATGTTTTAGCGCTTCTTCTTGGAGAGCGGGATTAGCCTTCACGGCCTGTTGCAGATAACTGAGGCTCTTCTGGCGATTCTTTGAGTGTAAGATTGCTTTCACATTCCGCTTGTGCAACTCTTGCGCGTACAGTTGGGCGTATGCGCGCGCCACGTTCAGCAGGCACGGTGATTCGTCCGGGAAGCGCTCGTAGAATTCCAGTGAGTGCCGGACTGCATCCAATTCGCGCCCGTCGATAAAGAGCAGGAAATATCCAAGCCACTGTTGCACATATTGTGGTGAATCCTCATCGCGCTCCAGGCGTTCGAGGATTGAAACCGCCTCATCATACTGCTTCTGCATGCCATATATATCCGCAAGTTTGATGTTGAACTCCGGATCAAGCGGATCTCGAAGCAGCGCCCTGTTAATCCAATCGATGGCTTGCTCTAACTGTTTATCACGGGTCTTGGAGTTCTCTTTTTCAAAGTATGCTCTGTAATAGTGGATTACTGCTGCCTTGGCTATGTTGTCAGACTGTATTTCGGAGCCTGATTCTAAATCTTTCTCGCACCCTTCAAGAAATGAATTGACGACGGGGCCGCATAGCTGTTTATGTAAATCCTCTGCCTGCTGACCTCCCTGTTTCACTATATCCGCGATGTAATCTTTGCCCAGAAGCATGCTAGGCTTGAGTATCTTCTCTAGGTCGCTTCCAATCCTTCCTGCGTTGCCTGAAAGCTGAATCAGGTTGGTTTCTTTCTGTGATTTTGCCAAGGCTGGATTTAATACGAGAAGCCTCAATAAATACATGAAGTAAAAACCTACCACGGCATAGGTAATTACGAAAAGTGCTGAAAACCACGCGTTCTGCTCGGAAGGCTTGCCGAATACGTTGATTTCTCCTATTTTCGCGCCCAACTCATTGACCTTGGCTATGCCGATGCCTGCAATGCCGCTGGCCAGCGCAACGAATGAGTTTCGAATCTGCCCGAACGGTGCCTCTTCCCCATCGAAGATTGAAAAAAGAAAGCCGATGATGCTCCCCACAGCGAAGGCAGCCGAGCAGGTAATCAGAGCTAAGCTGACTCTTTCTACATTCTTGGCGCCGATGTAAATACACCAGACCACCGTCAGGATAGCCAGGAGTGTTGAGAAGCCCACAAAAGCCCACTTTTCTATTATTTCCTTATATTTCATGGAGTCCTCCTTGCCGGATCATGCTCTGTCAGCGGCTGTGCTCGCTTTCGCGCTCCTTCAGAAAACATTACGCCGACAGGTGATTGCAATGGAATTGTATACCAGATCTTCGGTCAATCACTTGATTTCAAAACCAGCCTATAAACCCAAAAATCACAATCTTACCCTCCGCCAGCCTTAAGCAGGATTCTGCTCCTGTAGAGTTGGAAGAAGGTCTTCCGCGCTTTCTGCTCTGCATTTCTTGCGCCTCGGGCCTTCTTCTTTTGATGACTCCAACCAATTCGGATGCGCTGGCCAAGCTTGATGAGCTTCACGAGCTGCTGCGCTCGGTCTTCGGCTTTGCGCATTTCAGAGCAAATCAAGAAGCAGTCTGCAGAGCGGCCATCAAGGGGCGCGACCTGATTTTGATTATGCCGACTGGCTTCGGCAAGTCGCTCTGCTATCAGTTGCCCGCGATAGCGCTGGGAGGAACAGCGCTGGTCATCTCGCCGCTGATCGCTCTGATGGAAGATCAGGCAGCCAAGCTTATGGCGCTCGGACTGCGCGTTGGACGGATTCACTCCGGCCTCGACCGATCGCAAGCGCGACAAGCCTGCGTGGATTACCTCGCGGGAACGCTGCAATTCCTCTTCATTGCGCCGGAGCGGCTGCGAGTTCCGGGCTTCGGCGAGATGCTGGCCAAGCGTAAGCCGGCTCTGATCGCAATTGACGAAGCGCATTGCATCTCGCAGTGGGGCCACGACTTCCGTCCGGATTACCGGATGCTCGGCCAGTACTTGCCCGCGCTGCGACCGGCTCCGGTGCTGGCGCTCACAGCCACGGCCACGCCAACGGTACAGGCCGACATTGTGGAGCAACTGGGAATGGTCAAGCCCGCGAAGTTCATCCACGGCTTCCGGCGCGACAACCTGGCCATTGAGGTGGTCGAGCTTTCCATGCCACAGCGGCCGGGAGCGATCTGCGGTCTGCTGGCCAGCGCTGAGCGGCGGCCAGCCATTGTCTACGCCACCTCGCGCAAGATGTCGGAGCAGTTGGCCGCTGAGCTTGCGCGCAGGATTCCCGCAGCGGCTTACCATGCAGGGCTCGATGCGGCGACGCGGGAGCGCGTGCAGACCGCATTTCAGGCAGGCAAGCTGGAGGTAGTCGTCGCCACCATCGCCTTCGGCATGGGCATCGACAAGGCCGACATCCGCACGGTGATCCACGCCGGGTTGCCGGCAACGCTCGAAGGTTACTACCAGGAGATTGGCCGCGCGGGACGCGACGGGGCGCCGAGCCGCACCTATCTGATGCATAGCTATGCCGACCAGCGGACACACGACTTTTTTCTGAACCGCGACTATCCGCCGGTTGACCATTTGCAGCAGGTTTTTCGAGCTCTGGGAGAAAATCCTCAACCCGTAGAGGAACTGCGTGCGGCGTCGAAGCTAGGCGACGAGGAGTTCGACAAGGCTCTTGAAAAGCTGGAGATTCACGGTGGCGCGCGGATTGACTATGACGGAACCGTGACAGCAGGAGGCACGGGCTGGAAAAAGACTTATACGATTCAGGCTCAGTATCGATCCGAGCAGTTCGAGAAGGTGCTGCGCTTTACGACTTCGTCCGAGTGCAGGATGGCGGCCCTGGTGCGACACTTTGGCGACGTGGAAGATGCGAGCTGGCCTTGTGGGATCTGCGACGTGTGCGATCCGGCGGGTGCGGTACTGAGGCTCTTCCGGCGGCCGACGGCGGCTGAACGGGCGATGGTGCAGGCGATTGCCGGTGAGTTGCGTGGGGTGGATTATAAGGCGGCTGGAACGCTGCAACGAAATCTCGACCCGGCAAACAGAATAAGCCGTAACCAATTTGGCGGCCTGCTGGATGCAATGGTTCGGGCCAGGCTGATCGAGATTGAAGAGGCGGAGTACGAGAAAGACGGAGAGGTGAGGCGATTCCGCAAAGTGCGGCTGACGGAAGCAGGTTTAGAGATGCGTGCAACCACTCCCATTGAGCTGCTCATCAGCGACGGTGTAGTGGAGGAGTTTTCCGGACAGGGGCAAGTGCCAACACGGTCGAAAGAAAGGAAGGCAATTTCAAATGCTGGTTCACTCAAATCAACAAGCACGAAGGCCGTGGAAGCTGAGCCAATCAAACTGACTTCGGCAGGAGAAGCTCTGGCCACTCGGCTGAAGGAATGGCGCACGGCTGAAGCAAAACGGCTGGGGGTTTCTGCCTTTGTGGTGCTGTACAACCGGACGCTCATGGCTATCGCTCAGGCGCGCCCTGCAAACTCGCAGCAGTTACTCGAGATTAGCGGCATGGGTCCCGCCAAAGTGGAGCGATTTGGCGAGGCGATTCTTGGACTGTGCGGCAAAGCGCAGTAAGTCCAATCTCCCGAGCAAGAGTAACTCACTGCGCTGCTGAACAGACGCACGCTTTGAATGCCTGCTGAGTGTAATTTGAAAGCGTGCAAACGTACTGCGGCCAGGCCAGACGGAGCAGGGGTGATGCGTAGTCCACGGAAAAATCATCGATGTAGTTTCGACTGGCCTGAGTCTTAGCGTCGGGGTCTGCGGCAAATCCGGCGATAAGCTGACTTACAGAAGACGATGTAAATTCCGCTTGGTGATAGCTGCGCGCAAAATCGTATTCTGCTGTCCATGCAGCATTGATGCCGGTCAGGTTTGACGCGACGAATACCTTGTAGTCCTTGAGCGCCGCTGAAGAGGGATCGATCTGAGCAACTGTAAAAGAAGGATGATTTCCATTGATGGGCGAGATAGATGAAAGTATCTTGACCGCGACACTTTTCCCTGATGCCGGAGTTTGGCCGTCCTCCTTCAGGAGCCGCAATTCGTCCATGTGCGTGTGTGCAAAGATGGCTAACTCGACCACATCACCAAACTCAGCGATCACGTCCGCCATCTTTTCCGATGAAAGAAACATTGTGGGACTCTGGCCACCGCAAACGTCAGCCATCCTCCTTGCTGTTGCGTACAGATCGATTCCCGGAGGAATATGACCCATGACCCAGATCTTCTGCTTGTTGGCGCGGGCCTCTGTGAGTTGCTGACGGAGCCACGCAATCTGCGCGTCGGCTGCAGATGAGTCGGGTTTGCCGGCGCAGGTTGCGTAGTTCTTTGCCATAAAAAGATCGTTCAGAACCAGCAGGCGCGCATTTTCGATGGGCGCGGGCAGGGAGATGCTGTAATATCCGCCATCTGCAAAGCTTTCCTCAGCAGCCTTGCGCTCCGATGCAGGAAAATTCCTGGTTACTTCCTTGCCGGAAACTTCGAGAAACTCACTATGGGCATCGAGACGATAGTCGCCGCAGTCGGAGTCGTTGTTTCCCAGGGCTACATAGACAGGCACGTTGGAAAAGTCGCCGTATAACTCGCCTATCACATAGGTGATTGTCTTTTCTGTGAAAGCCCTGTAGTCGGCAGGTGTGGATTTAGGAAAGAGCGTGGTGAATTTGCATTGGAAGGAATGGGAGAGAAGATCGCCGCTCAGAGTGACGAACTTTGCATCAGCGGCTTGGCTGCGCATGGCCTTCAAGCTAGAGTCGAAGAGCGCAAAAGATGTATCAACACCTCGAGCATGGCAGGTTTGCTGTAAGGCGGCAAAACGCTGCTCGTGATCGAGCGACGGCTCGCTGGCGAGTATGGCTCTCCACTGGCTCACCGGCGCAGCGGCCAGTTGAGGAGCTTTTGCAGGATCCCAAAACGGTTCGAAGTGAATGTCGCTGAGCAGGAGAACAGGGATGGTCGCTTTGGTTGGCTGCTGGGCGGGATGAATCACTTGTGCAATGGCCGCGCCAACGAGGAGGAAGAGGCAAGAGAGCGCGATGCGTGGCTTGAAAGTGACTTGGAAGATGCGGGCCGTCAGATTCTGTTTCATTGATGATCTCAGGTTCACACTCATTCTTTCATGAGCCGTATTGGAGGAGGACGATCGTTGTCGATCCATGAATCCCAAGAGCGAAGAGATGGAACTCCACGCCACGGACGAAGGCCTGTCAAAAAGTGCTAAAAAGAGGGGTTTTGGGGTTAAATCGACACCTTTTAGGCCAAAAACAGGGCAAAATTCGTAGTTTGATGTTACTGTTTAGTTAACAGGGCAAAAACGTATGTTGTTGAATGCATATTAGTTATGGTCGATTGAAGAGCGAAAAAAACGATTTCCACAGGGGAGGGGGGGTGGGGTCAGGGGGATTTTGGCGGTTTTTGGCCTCGAATTGAGGGGCGCATGGAGATGGAATCGGCTCGGCCGGGATGGTTTCGTGGCGGGTTTTTGAGTCAAGGCGGATTCTCCCTATCAATATGGTGCGCCACTGGAGCGTAATTATCTGCAAGCACCTGCGGTGCGGCCAGCCGGCGCTTGCGCGCCTGGGGGTTTGTGGTGGTGCGACAGGGGGCAATTCGCCCGGTATGTGATCTGATTAGAACGGATTTCACGCCTGCCCTCCAGGACGGCGTGAATTTCGGGGAAGGCGACCCCGGGTTTCGCTGCGCTTCACCTGGGGCTACTTTCGATTTCTCCCTACGGGAGAAAGTGGTGCCCTGATACGAGAGTCGGGTTGGGGAGTGAGGTGTCCCACCCTAGTTCACCCCAGCGACGAAAACCTTTAGCTGGGGACCCCAATCCCAGGAAAAAGGCGAAAGAATGGGGCGCGGGAGATTGCGGAGCGGATCGAGGAATCAATAAAAGACATATAAAGATCTATAGATAGATGGGGCTATCCCACCTTAGGCACAAAAACAAAAACGTGCCGAAGGTGGGGCACCCAATCTCCATGATTCGTGCAAATATTTCTAGTGCTAAGACCGTGTGATTTAGTAATTGTGTTTGGATATGTGCGGGCGAGGACGCCCGCACACCAGCCGGTCAGGAGACCGGCGCTACATTCCTGACCTTACAAATTCATGCGGTCACGATTCTAGCTGACGCGCTCGATAACAACGGATTCGAGGACGACGGGCGTTTTGGGCTTGTCTTGAGAGCCGCGGGGAGCCTTGGAGATCTTGTCGGCGATCTCCTGGCCCTCGACGACTTCGCCGAAGATGGTGTGGTTGCCGGTGAGGTGTGGCGTGGGAGCCACGGTTATGAAGAACTGGCAGCCGTTGGTTCCTGGGCCGGAGTTGGCCATGGCCAGCTTGCCGGGCTTGTCAAACCTGTGCGGCGAGCCTTTGGTCTCGTCCTGGAAGCGGTAGCCGGGACCACCCATGCCGGTGCCGGTGGGGTCGCCGCCCTGGATCATGAAGTCGGGAATGACGCGATGGAAGATGGTGCCGTCGAAGAGCTTGTCGGTGGATTTCTTGTGGGTGCTGGGGTGGGTCCATTCCTTGGACCCTTCGGCTAGCTCGATAAAGTTCTTGACTGTGATGGGCGCATCCGACTCAAAGAGGCGGACAGTGATCTTTCCTTCGGTGGTTGTGAAGACGGCGTAGGTTCCTTTTGCGAGGGACATGAAGACTCCTGAGTATTATCGTGTGTTCGTAGAATTCGGGGACGGCGGCAGTGGCTGGCCTTCGCGCACGATGGTTACCTTCTTCAACACCACGGGCGTGAGCGGCTTGTTTTGGCTATCCTGCGGCACGCGCGCAATGGCTTTGACTACTTCAAGGCTGGGCGCGTCGCACTGACCGAAGATGGTGTGTTTGTGGTTGAGGTGTTCGGTTGGCACTTCGGTGATGAAGAACTGGCTGCCGTTGGTGTTGGGTCCGGAGTTGGCCATGGCCAGGCGACCGGGCACGTCAAAGCCTAGATTGGGATCGAACTCATCTTCAAATTGATAGCCGGGATCGCCCATGCCGGTGCCTGTGGGGTCGCCGGCCTGAATCATGAACTCGGGGATGACGCGATGAAAGATGGTGCCGTCGTAGAGCGGCTTGTTGTGCTGCTTCTTGCTGGTCGCGGGGTCTGTCCAGTCTTTTGTTCCCTCTGCCAAGGCAATGAAATTGGCCACGGTTTTGGGCGCCTGACGCTGAAAGAACTGGCAGGTGATGCGGCCCATGGAGGTGTCCATGACCACAGTGGGACCGTTGGGATGGGTCTGAGCCGCAGCGGTGGCAGCGGGCGCTTCCGGCAGGTCGTTTGGGGAGGTTTGGGCGTAGGCCGTGGCGGCAAAAGCTACGGCCAGAGCGGGGAGAAGAAGTGTCTGTTTTCGTTTCATACCAACTTTGAGGGTAAATCATGCGGCGGGGGTGGGGCCAGAGCCGCGCGGCTAGGTTGTATTGTATCTTCATGGAGAATCGCCGCATGAAACTTCCGTTTAAACGATTATTGCCAATTCTGTATGTAGCCTTGTGCGTTGTGCTTTCCGGCGGAGCCGGCTGGGCGCAAGCAGACAAACATCCGGCTTCTGCCGACAAGGCCGCGCCTGCCGAGAAGACCGCCGACAAAGCAGCCGATAAATCCACTGAAAAATCCTCCGAACCACCGTTGCCGGCTGAGGCGCATGTGCAGCAATCAATGGAACTGGACGGCAAGACGCTCAAGTACACAGCTACCGTGGGTGCTCTGCCGGTGCGCGACAAGGAAGGCAAGACAGTGGGCGAGGTGGTGTTGACCGCCTACACCCTGAATGGAGTGGGGGAGGGCGAAAACCGGCCGGTGACCTTTGCCGTGAACGGCGGGCCGGGCGCTGCGTCGGTTTATCTGAACTTTGGCGCCATCGGCCCCAAGCACTTACAGGTGGGCAACGAGGGTGACAGTCCATCGGACCCTGCGGTGCTGACGGACAATCCCGGAACGTGGCTGGACTTTACCGACCTGGTGTTCATCGACCCGCTGGGGACAGGCTTCAGCCGTGCCGAGGTACCGGCAGATGAGGCCAAGAAGCTATTTTTCAGCACGACACCGGACATCGAATATCTTTCACGCATCATCTACGACTGGCTGGTGAAAAATAACCGGCTAGGATCGAGAAAATACCTGGTGGGCGAGAGTTATGGGGGATTTCGCGGTCCGCGCATCACCTATTATCTGCAGTCGGAATTAGGGGTGGCCATGAACGGCGTGGTGCTGGTGTCGCCTTACCTGAATCCGACCATCGGGGACAACGGCGATCTTTCTCCTGTGCCGTGGCTAGTGACGCTGCCCTCGATTACAGCGGCGCACCTGGAACGGGAGAACAAGCTGACGCCGGAGGCGATGGCGGAGGTGATTGCATACTCGCGAGGAGAGTACGCAACCACACTGCTCAAGGGTCGCTCCGATCCTGAGGCGACCAAGAAGATGATCCAGCGTGTGACGGAGTTGACCGGACTGGACCCGGAGTTTGTGAAGTTCTCAGGCGGGCGGCTGGAGACCCGGGCGTATCTGCGCGAAGTTTTTCGCGAGCAGGGCAAGCTGGGATCTGTATACGATTCAAATGTCACCATGTTCGACCCGTTTCCGTATTCATCGTTATCGCGGGCAAACGATCCGCTGCTGGCCAGCATGATTGCGCCGATGACGACCGCGATGGTGGATTTTGTGACGCGCACTGTGGGCTGGAAGGTAATTGCGCGCTATAACGCTCTTTCCCATGACGTGAACCAGAAGTGGGAGCGGAGCGATGGCGATATGCGGACCGGCTCAGTGCCGCAGTTGCGCGAGGCGGTGGCGGCCGACCCCAAGCTCCGCGTGCTAATCGTGCATGGGTGGAATGATCTATCCTGCCCGTTCATGGGTTCGGTGCTGACCGTAGATCAGATGCCTGTGATGGGCGATGCGACGCGGGTTGCGGTACGCATGTACCCAGGCGGGCATATGTTTTACACACGCCCGTCGAGCCGCGCGGAACTACGCAAGGATGTTCTGGAGATGTACAGCAAACACTGAGAAAATCAGACAATAGTTTGAATATTCGTTGTGCCTGCGCGCGGGCCGGGCAGGCACGACGGGGTTCAACAACCCTTCTTGCAGCGATCCATGATGGCGGTGTGAAGGCGATCGCGCAGGCCAGAGGGCAGGTCGTAGATCTCGTGGGAGCGGTAGATTTCGATGGTCTTGCGCGTGGTGTTGAGGATGACCTCGCAGTGTCCGCAGCGGCCGAGGTGGGTTTGCAATTCGGCGCGCATCTCGGGGTTCACCGAGCCGTCGATCAGGTCGTCGAGATGAGTGAGAAACTCTTTGCAGGTCACTTTACACTCCTCGATTCGTTGAGCACCTTATTTCTGCGGAAGTAGCGGCTCAGGCGCTCGCGCAGTTGCAGCCGGGCGCGCAACAGGCGCGACTTGACAGCGGGAATGCTCAACCCCAGCGTCTCCGCTGTCTCCTCAGTCGAAAGTCCTTCCACATCCCTCAGCACAAACACGATGCGAAACCCCTGTGGCAACCCCTGGATGGTCTTGCGCAAAATCTCGGCCAACTCGGCCTGGTTGTAGTTCTGCTCCGGATCGGGCGCCCAGTCGGCCAGATCACGGGGAACGCTGCCCTCTTCAGTCTCGATGTCCTCGTCAATCGAAACCATCTTGCCGGTGCGCCGCTTGCGCAGCCTCATCAGGCTTTCGTTGACCGCAATCCGCACCAGCCAGGTGTAAAACTTCGAGTTGCCCTGAAATTGCTCAAGCTTTTCGTACGCCTTCAGGAAGGCGTCTTGCATGACGTCCTCGGCATCCTCGCGATTCTGCGTGATGTGCTGGGCGATGCGAAAGAGTTGGCGCTCGTACTTGCGGACCAGCAAATCGTAGGCTGAGACATCGCCTTCGCGCACCCTTGCGACCAGGGCTACGTCTGGATGCGGCTCGAGTTCTCCTGCAATCGATTGGATGGTCGGCATGGGCATTGGTCGCAAAAACCGCAAGACATGTTGCGGATTGTGCTTCGGGGTCCGTAGATAAGTGTACCGGATGGCGCTGTAGTGGACCAAACGGGAAGCACAGGGTTTGTCTAAGGTCCAATTCGGCGGGGCTGTCCCACTTTGCGACGATTTCGGTAACGCCAGTGGTTCGAGGCCGCCTCTGGGATGCTACGCAAGCCGCCTGGAGCAGGTAAAGTGAAGAGATGAGGGTCGCGTCTTCCCCAATTTCCGTTTCGCGGCTGGCTTCCGGCTACATGGCTGGTTTGCTTACTTTATTGATGATGGTGCTGCCGGCTGTGGGGCAATCGACCAGCGGCTCGACAAATGGCGTCTCGACGACCAAGCCGGCCAGACAGGCCTCTTCCACGGCGAAGAAAAGGCATACTCAAAAGACAAAAACGCCAGCCAAACCAGGCACAAAGGCCGTGAAGCCTGCAGGTCATACCGGCAAAGCGGCAACCAAAAAACCCGCAAGTCCTGCTGTCAGAGCGGCCAGGCGCGCGCGAACGGCGCGAATTAAACTGGCCTTTGTGGCTTCGACCGAGTTGCGGCCCATGGCCCAGCAACTGGCTACAATGCGCACACCGGCGGCTTATGCGGGCGTAACCAAATATGCGCATCAGCATACGGGCGAGGCGGCGGCGGCGGCTTATCTTGCGCTGGGCCATGCTTATCTGCTGGACAAGCACTACGGGGAGGCGATTGCCGACTTTCGCCTTGCCCGGCAGGCGGGCACGGAACTAGCCGACTATGCTGACTTCCTGGACGCGCGCGCCAACCACAATGTGGGCAACGATGAGACAGCCGAAGCGCTGCTACACGGGTTCACAGGACGCTATCCGGAAAGCATCTTTGTTGCCGAGGCGCCTGAACTGGAAGCCGAAACCCTGTTGGCAATGAAGGATAATGCCGGCGCGCAGCGGGTGCTGGCGGCAGCCGCGGGCACAGCCGCCGCAAACCGTCCCGGCTACCAGCTCGCGCAAGGCGAAGTTGCCTTCGCGCTGGGGCAGACGCAGCAGGCCGAGAACCTTTTCAAGCGGCTGCTGCTGGCCCATCCTTTGAGCCCGGAGGCTGAGATTGCGTGGGCAAAGCTAACTGAAATGGGCGCGGAGACCAGCCTGACCACAACCGAACTGCGTAGCCTGGGCGACGCGTACTATAACGCCGGCCATTACGCCGACGCGAGCGCGCAATACCATGCGCTGGCTAAGCAGTCGAGCCTCGACGCAGAGAGCCGCGTGGGCTTTGCCGTAGCCGCCGCAGCCTGTGACTTGAAGCTGAAGCGGCTGACGAAGGCCCAGGCCGAAGCGCTGCCCGACACGCAGGACGATAACGGCGCTCGGCGGCTCTACCTGCTGATGGAACTGGCGCGGAATCGCAGTGATCTGGACGAACAGAAGCGCATTGTGACAAAGATGGAGTCGCGTTTTCCGCAGAGCCCGTGGCTGGCTGAGGCGCTTTACTCCAGCGGCAATCTGTATCTGCTGCGGCGTGAGTATGCTACGGCAGCCGAGTATTACAGCACACTGGCCACACTCTTTCCTTCGAGCAAGTACGCTGCGACGGCGCACTGGCGGGCGGGCTGGCTGAGTTACCGGCAGGGACTTTACGCCGATGCGGCGCACCTCTTCGACGAGCAGATCCGGCTCTATCCCGGCGCAACGGAGACCGCACCGGCGCTTTACTGGCGCGGGCGTTTGTATGAGACGCAGGAGCACAATCCAGCCCAGGCCTCGGCTAACTACCACACACTGGTCCGGGTTTACCAGCACTTTTTTTATGCACAGTTGGCCCGTCAAAGGCTGGCTGCTCTGGGAAATGCCCAGCCCGCGGCACAGCCGCAACTGGACCGCATTCAGGCTCCGCCGGTGCCGCCGCTCGAAGAGAGTTTTCCCGCCGACAGCCCACATCTGGCCAAGGCGCGCCTGTTGGCCAACGCGGGCTTGAACGAATATATCGCGCAGGAGATTGCCGCCGACCCGGACTCCTCCTCATGGAGCGCGCTGGCTGAGGCGCAAATTTATGCCTCTTATGGCGAGCACTTTCGCGCCATGCGTGTGATGAAGAGAGCTTTGCCCTCGGCCGCCAAAGCATCCATCCAATCCATCCCGCTGGCCTATTGGCGCATCCTCTTCCCGGAGCCATGGTGGGAAACGATCAAGGCCGAGTCGGCAAAAAACAATCTTGATCCATATCTGGTGGCCGCGCTGATTCGCCAGGAGTCAGAGTTCAATCCCTCGGCCATCTCCCGCGCCAATGCCTGCGGGCTGATGCAGTTGCTGCCCTCCACAGGCAAGTCACTGGCGCGCGAAGAGGGAATGGAGCACTTCCAGACCTTCCAACTCTTCGATCCGGTCACCAACATCCGCCTCGGAACCCGTTATCTACGCAAAACGCTGAACAAATTCGGCGGAGTGACGGAATATGCACTGGCCGCTTACGACGCCGGGGACGACCGGGTGCGCGAATGGCAGGACACTGGTCCTTACCAGGGCATCGACGAGTTCGTCGAATCGATCCCCTTCACCGAGACCCGAGAGTATGTCGAGATCATCCTGCGCAATCTGGAAACGTACAAGGCAATCGACACGTATACCAACTCTCAGGGCAAGGCGACGGGGGGAACGGGACAATAGGCGGCCCTAATCCCGTCCGGGGTCTAGGAACCTGTTTTGATGTTTTCCGCCTTCGATTCCAGTTGACTTCAACGACCCCTTGCACTCACACTGATTCTGACCGGAGAAGACCAAGCCTCCGTGTTGCCATTCGCAGTCTGCTTTTTGTTGCACAGCAGGGATGCCCGGGACGATGCGGCGCACCCTGTACCTTCAACCAAATGGAGGGCAGCATGTCAGCCGATTTGCAGTTTCTGGAAGAATGGATACCCGAAAGAATGGACCCTGGAACGGTTTTTGTGCTGGCAAACCAGTCAAATCTGGGCCACGCGCAAAACCCATACGTAGCCGTCATGTCTTGCCCGCGTTGCGCAACCATCGGGCTGATCACGCGACGCCAACTGTGCGGTGGCGAGACGATGATCTGCGGCGGCGACTTCTGCTCGGCCGAGTACCGGCTGGAAGGCGAGACAATCAATTTTCGCAAGGCCCAGTAAGCGCCCTCCAGTAGAACGTGGGACGCTGAAGTTTAGTGATTCTTCTCTATGAACGGCTCCGCGCTCAGGCTATAGCACTGAGAAAGGTCGATTTGTGCGCTAGCTCACGTAGGCAGTCACGTGGACCATTTACCATTAGAAATAGGTTGCTGGAGTTTATGTAATTCTGGGGTGTCGTTATGTCCCGCATCATTGAGATTACTGAGCTGGCGCTTCGAGATGCGCATCAGAGTTTGCTCGCCACCCGCATGGCATTGGACGACATGATTCCAGCCTGCGAAGACATCGACAACGCTGGTTACTGGTCAGTGGAATGCTGGGGTGGGGCAACCTTCGATTCCTGCATCCGTTTTCTTAATGAGGACCCGTGGGAACGGCTGCGCACGCTGCGCAAGCTGATGCCCAAGAGCCGGCTGCAGATGTTGCTGCGCGGCCAAAACCTGTTGGGCTACCGGAACTATGAAGACGGTGTTGTGGAGCGCTTTGTGGAGAAGGCGGCCGCCAACGGAATCGATGTGTTCCGGATTTTTGATGCGCTCAATGATGTGCGCAACCTCAAGACAAGCATCGCCGCGGTGAAAAAGACCGGCAAGCACGCCCAGGGAGCGATTTCTTATACCATCAGCCCCTTGCACACCGTGGCGGCTTTTGCAGAAATGGCGCTGCAGTTGCGGGAGTTGGGATGCGACTCGATTTGCATCAAGGACATGGCAGGCCTGCTGAAGCCGCAGCCCGCCTATGACCTGGTGAAAGCCATCAAGCAGAAATGCGGGAGCGACACGCTGGTTCATGTTCACGCTCACGCTACCACCGGAGTGACCATGGTCTCTCTGATGAAGGCCATTGAGGCGGGATGCGACATCGTGGATACCGCAGTCAGTTCCTTGTCACTGGGGCCGGGACACAACCCCACGGAAAGCCTGATCGAATTGCTGGAGGGGACCGGGTACGAGACCCGTCTCAATCTGGAGCGTGTTCTGCACGTGTCGAGCCACTTTGCTCAAATCCGCCCGCTCTACAAAGAGTTCTTCAGCGAGAATACCGGCGTGGATACGGAGATTTTCAAGAGCCAGATCCCGGGCGGAATGATCTCTAACATGGAGAGCCAACTGAAAGGACAGGGCGCGGGCGACCGGCTGAAGGAAGTTCTTGAGGAGGTTCCCAGGGTTCGCAAGGACTCCGGCTATCCGCCGCTGGTTACGCCTACAAGTCAGATCGTCGGATCGCAGGCGGTTTTTAATGTCCTAATGGGCAAGTACAAAGTGCTGACAGGAGAGTTTGCCGACCTGATGCTGGGCTACTACGGGAGCACGCTTGGCGAAAAGAATCCAGAGGTGCTGAAACAGGCCGAGGCCCATGCGAAGAAGCCTGCGATCACGGTTCGCCCCGCCGACCTTCTCAAACCAGAGTGGGAGAATCTGAAAGCCACCGCGAATGCCTTGAAAGGATCGAACGGCAGCGATGAAGATGTGCTTACCTATGCCATGTTTCCTAAGGTAGCGCCCAATTTCTTTGAGAGCCGCGCGCAGGGCCGCAAAAATCTGGGTAAGGATGCGGCAAACAATGAACAAGCTCCGAAAGCTTCCCCAGCTGCTGGTGGCGGGCCTGCGTTGAGCGCCAAAGTGAATTATGTGATTACGCTGAATGGCAAAGAGCACCGGGTAACCGTTGCTCCTGAAAAATAGAACGTATCGATGCCGACGAATCCAGGAAACGAATTCAGGAGCAGGGATGGCTAAGCAAGCAAAGAGTACGACGAAAACTATGGCTGAGAAGCTAACCGACCTAAGCGCCAAGCGCGCGAAGCTCGAACAGGGCGGCGGCCAGGAGCGCATCAACAAGCAGCACGCTTCCGAGAAGCTGACGGCACGGGAACGCATTGCCAGACTAGTGGACACAGGCAGCTTCCAGGAGATCGGATTGTTTGCCCTGCATCGCTCTACCTATTTCGGCATGGCGGGAAAAGAGATGCCCGCCGACGGCGTGGTGACCGGATGCGCGCAGATCGACGGGCGCCAGGTGCATCTTGCCAGCCAGGATTTTACCGTGGGGGGCGGATCCGCCGGCGAGACGCACAACGACAAGGTTGTGGACATGATGCGCCTGTCTCTCAAGACCGGAAGCCCTTTCGTCTTTATCAACGACTCCGGAGGCGCGCGCGTTCAGGAGGGCATTGACAGCCTGGCCGGATATGGCCGCGTCTTTTACCACAACGTCATGCTTTCGGGATCGGTGCCGCAGATTTCTCTGATTTGCGGTCCTTGCGCGGGGGGCGCTGTTTACAGCCCAGCGCTTACCGATTTTGTGATCCAGACCCGGCAAGCGCGGATGTTTATCACCGGGCCGCTGGTCATCAAGCAGGTGACCGGCGAAGTGGTCAGTGATGAAGAGCTGGGCGGCCCACAAGCACATATGAGTCACTCAGGAGTGATTCATCTTATCGCTCAAAACGACGACGAGGCAGTTCACCTTTGCCGACGGCTGCTCAGTTTTATGCCTTCCAACAACCTTGAGGATCCGCCTCGAGCGGCTTTCAATCTTCCCATTGAGCCCGACCCGGAGTTGAACGGGATTGTTCCGGTCGATAACAAGGCTGCATATGACGTGCGGAGCGTCATCACCCGAGTTCTGGACTATCAGGATTTTTTTGAGATTCAGCCGGGGTACGCTTCCAACATTGTGATCGGCTTCGGGCGCCTGCAAGGACGGCCGGTCGGCATTATCGCCAGCCAGCCGAATGTGCTGGCCGGCGTGCTGGACATTAACGCCTCAGATAAGTCGGCGCGATTTGTTCGCTTCTGCAACGCCTTCAACATTCCGCTAATTACGTTTGTGGATGTGCCGGGCTTTCTACCCGGAGTGGACCAGGAACGCGGCGGCATCATCCGGCATGGCGCCAAGCTGCTGTTTGCTTACTCGTCAGCCACGGTCCCGAAGATCACAGTGGTATTGCGCAAGGCCTATGGAGGCGCGTATATCGCCATGTGTTGCAAGGATCTGGGCGCGGACCGGGTCGTCGCCTGGCCCACTGCTGAGATCGCGGTGATGGGCGCCGAGGGCGCGGCCGAGATTGTCTTCCGGCGTGAAATCGATGCTGCTGAAGACAAGGCAGGCCGCCGTCAGGAATTAGTAAACGAATATCGCGAGACGTTTTCCAACCCATTTGTCGCGGCAGGCCGGCGGCTTGTGGATGACATCATCGAACCGGCCGAGACCAGAAAGTATCTGGCGGATGCTCTTGAATCGCTGCACGCCAAGCGGGAGCTGCGTCCTCCGAAGAAACATGGATTGATTCCGTTATGATGAGGAGCTGCGCGTGGCGGTGAAATTATCAGATTTGGTTCAGGCTGTGTCTGAGCGGCAGCTGGCGATGGAACGCCAACTGGACGAGCTTGCCGTTGCGATCAAGGCATTGCAAGCTCGCGTTGCCGAGCTCAGCCAGCCTGCGACTTTGCAGACGGCGCCCGCCCCAGTAGTAGAAATGAAAACCGCGGCCGCTGTTTCGAAGGATGCTGCCCATCGGGAAAAAGGGGAAGTTACGCCCGAAATGCTGGTGGTGATTGCCGCAGCTGTGACCGCGTTTCTGGGCAAGAAAGTCCGCATTCGCTCGGCAAAGATGCTGCAGTCGCCCTACGAAGTTGTTAATCCATGGTCTCAGCAGGGGCGGGTGTTCGTTCAAGCCTCTCATACTTTACGACCGAGACGCTGAGGCGGAAGAAAAATCTCTCGAGGGAAGGAATTCGTAACTTGAAGCTTCAGATTTCAATTGACGGAAAGACCTACGAGACTGAAGTCGAAGTCTTGGAAGATGACGCGTTGCCGCGCCAGCCAAGTTATGGGACATACCAGCCGCTTCACGCAACGGTTCAATCGATGCCGGTTGCCGGCGCGCAAACTCCGGCACCGGCAGCCGAGGAAAGTGTCAGCGAAGACAAGCTGTGCCGTAGCCCCGTGACAGGCGTCGTAATCAAAGTGAATGTTGAACCGGGTCAGGCAATTCAGGCCAACGACTTGATCATGGTTCTTGAAGCCATGAAGATGGAAACAAATGTTACGGCGCACAGCGCCGGAACAGTGAAGAACGTGCGGGTAGCGGAGGGTGGTTCCGTGAAGTTGAATCAAGTTGTCGTTGAGTTCGAATGTTAGCTTTTTTCTCCCCTCAGAGCGTTCGCGATCCCCATCGAAGAGGAATTCATGAGCGACGTTGATGAAGACTTAAAACATGTTCCTGGAATCATGTTTATAGACCACGTGGCAATTGCCGTAAAACAGGGCGAGTTGGATCGCCAGGTTGAGGCCTATGAGATGCTGGGCTTTCACGAAGTGCATCGGGAAGAAGTGCGAGGGGTCGATCAGGTACGCGAAGCTTTGCTGCGCGTTGGCAACGGTCCCAACCTTATTCAGTTGCTCGAGCCGTTGTCCGCTGAATCTCCGGTGCAAAAACTGATTGAGAGAAACGGCGGGCGTGGCGGGCTGGCTCATCTCGCATTTCGCGTAGAAAGCGCGCAACAGGCTTTCGACGCGATGAAGGCAAGCGGATTTCAACTTATCGATAAGGCGCCGCGCAAAGGCTCGCGAGGAACTACGGTCTTCTTTGTTCATCCCAAATCGAGAACAGACAATCCTTTTGGGTTTCTTATCGAAATTGTCGAAGACCCTGAAAGCAAGTGAACATATGGCCAGCAATTATATTCTTCACGAATTTCCTCCCGTTAGCACTAAGCAGTGGGAGGAAGTTATCCGCCGGGATCTGAAGGGCGCCGATTACGTCAAAAAACTGATTTGGCAAACAGCAGAAGGGCTCGCTGTCAGGCCCTACTACAGGGCAGAAGATACCGATGGCCTGGAATATCCCGATGCAGCTCCAGGCTCTTTTCCTTATGCGCGCGGCGCTCGTTCAACGGGCGACTGGCGCATCCGGGAAGAGATTGATGCGGCCGATCCTGAAGAGGCCAATCGGGCGGCGTTCAGCGCGGTGCTGGCTGGAGCCGGAGAGATTGCCTTCTGCAATGCTCATTTTCAGAATGCTTCAGACCTGGAAATGCTTCTTGCCAACCTCGAAGAGATTCCAGTGCATTTTGGAAATACTGACGAGCCGCAGCTTCGTCTCTTGATTGAGCACCTGACCGGGAGGCATAAGCTGTCGGTGTCAACCGGCTGGAATCCGCTCTCCAACCTGGACTTTGCGGCAGAAGTGATTGCGGCCGCGCCTTCCGCGCTTTTGCCCTTCACTATTCACGGCGAGGAGTTTGAAGAGTCGGGAGCGACCGCAGTAGAGGAGATTGGATTTACCCTTGCGGCTGCGGTCAATTACATGGCCGGAATGCAAGAACGCAACGTGGACGCCGATCGCGCGGCTGCATCGATTTCCTTTTCATTTTCAATTGGCGCCGCCTTTTTCTTCCAGATTGCCAAGCTGCGCGCCTTCCGCATGATGTGGGCGCAGGCCGTTGAGAGCTTTGGCGGAACGCGTGAAAGTGCAAAGTCGCGAATTCACGCCCGCACATCGCGCTGGAATGAGACTATCTATGATCCCCATGTCAACATCCTGCGCGGAACCACCGAAGCCATGTCAGCGGTTTTCGGCGGCGCGGACTCCATCACCGTGGCGCCCTTCGACGAGTGTTACAAGGCGCCGGATGAAGCCAGCCGCCGGCTTGCGCGGAACACGCAGATCATTCTCAAGCAAGAGGCGCTGTTCTCCCGAGTCGCGGATCCAGGCGCCGGGTCGTACTGCCTGGAGGTTATCACCGATTTTATTGCCCGCGAAGGTTGGAAAGTAATGCAGGGAATCGAGGCTGCCGGCGGCTATGGAAAAGCTCAGAAGGATGGGCTCATCGCACAGGCGCTGGAGAAATCGCTGGCCGCCAGGGAAGAAGCGGTCTCGTCTCGCCGCCGCATTTTTACAGGGACCAACCAGCACGCCAACATTTCTGAAAAGGCTTTGGACCGCATTGACTTTTCGCGCACCTCTGATCAACAACGTGGGGCACAGATGTATGAGCAGCTTCGACTGCGCACTGAACGCCACGTGGCCCGTGGCGGAAAGAACCCGCGTGTACTGCTGGCCGAAGCCGGAGACGCAAAGATGCGCGCGGCGCGCTCCAACTTCGCCTCCAATATTTTTGCCTGTGCTGGCTTCGATCTTGTCGCTAAGCGATTTTCAAGCGCCGAAAGAATCGTAGCGAGCGATGCCGATCTTATTGTGCTTTGCAGCTCCGATGCTGAGTATCTTATGCTGGCTATAGATGTTATAGCCAGATTAAAGGCGCTGGGGCGCAAGACCCCGGTGATAGTCGCAGGCAATCCCGATTCCATCGAGCAACTGCAAGTCGCCGGCGTTGCGGACTTCGTTCATCTGCGAAGCAAACCTATCGAATTTCTTGCAAAATGGCAGCAACGACTGGGGATCAAGGACTAACCATGCGTCCAGACTTTACATTGATAGATTTGAAGCCCGCGGTGGAGCGAACGACTGCGCGAGAGAGCAAGACGCGAGAGAATGGGGAGTGGCTCTCCCCTGAGCACATCCCTGTCAAGAATTTCTACACGCGCGAGGATCTCAAGGGGCTTGGGCATCTTGAGTATGTGGCGGGAATCCCTCCCTACCTGCGCGGACCGTACAGCACGATGTATGTTATGCGGCCATGGACGATTCGCCAGTATGCCGGTTTCTCTACCGCCGAAGAGTCCAACGCGTTTTATCGCCGGAACCTGGTCGCAGGACAGAAAGGCCTTTCCGTTGCCTTTGACCTCGCCACGCACCGGGGATACGATTCCGATCACGAGCGCGTCATCGGAGATGTGGGTAAGGCCGGAGTGGCAATTGATTCGATCCTCGACATGAAGATCCTGTTCGATCAGATTCCACTCGGCCAAATGTCCGTGTCCATGACCATGAACGGCGCCGTGCTTCCCATCATGGCGTTCTATATCGTTGCCGCGGAAGAGCAAGGAGTTACACCGGAGCAATTGAGCGGGACAATTCAAAATGACATTCTTAAAGAATTCATGGTCCGCAATACTTATATCTATCCGCCGGAAGGCTCCATGCGCATCATCGGCGATATTTTCCGATATTGCTCGGCTAACATGCCGAAATTCAACTGCATCAGTGTGAGCGGATACCATATGCAGGAGGCCGGCGCGACAGCGGATATTGAGTTGGCTTATACGTTGGCCGACGGCCTGGAGTACTTGCGCACGGGAGTGAGGGCGGGCCTCGATATTGACGAATTTGCTCCCCGCATCTCATTTTTCTGGGGCATTGGCATGAACCATTTTATGGAGATTGCCAAGATGCGCGCTGCGCGAATGTTATGGGCTAAATTAGTCAAGAACTTCAGTCCGACTAACCCGAAATCGCTGATCCTGCGGACGCATTGCCAGACATCGGGCTGGAGCCTTACAGCGCAGGACCCGTACAACAACGTGGTGCGCACGTGTGTTGAGGCAATGGCCGCGGCATTTGGACATACGCAATCTCTGCACACCAACGCGCTGGATGAGGCTTTGGCGCTGCCTACGGATTTTTCAGCGCGCATCGCACGCAACACGCAGCTTTACTTGCAGGAAGAGACAGACATCACTCGCATCGTGGACCCCTGGGCCGGTTCCTACTATGTTGAACGGCTGACACACGAGTTGATGCATGGTGCATGGGCGCTGATCGAAGAGGTCGAGAGCCTGGGCGGCATGGCCAAAGCGATTGAAACCGGCGTTCCCAAGATGCGCATTGAAGAAGCCGCGGCCCGCAAGCAGGCCCGCATTGACTCAGGAAGCGATGTGATCGTAGGCGTTAACGCTTATCCTGCACCACAAGAAACGTTGATACCGGTTCTTGATATAGACAATGCGGCGGTGCGTGAATCGCAGCTTAAGCGGCTTGCTCAGTTGAAGAGCGAACGCGACCCGGATGCAGTGCGCCAATCGCTTGAACGGCTGGGGCAATGCGCCATCAGCGGCGCGGGAAATCTACTGAAGTGCGCCGTGGATGCGGCGCGTCGGCGCGCCACCCTGGGCGAAATCTCTTCGACTCTGGAAAAGGTCTGGGGACGTTACGAAGCCACCACGCATATCATCGCGGGCGTTTATTCGTCGGAAAGCTCGAATGCAGAGGAGTTCAAGCAGGCGCAGCGGATGGTCACGGAGTTTGAGCAAGCCGAAGGCCGCCGTCCCCGTATTTTGGTGGCAAAGATGGGACAGGATGGCCATGATCGCGGCTCCAAAGTGATTGCCACGGCCTTTGCGGATATCGGCTTTGATGTCGATATCGGCCCCTTGTTCCAGACTCCACGTGAGGTCGCGCGCCATGCGGTGGAGAACGATGTGCATGTAGTCGGCGTGTCCTCGCTGGCTGCAGGCCACAAGACATTGGTCCCGCAGCTGATAGATGAGTTGCGCAAACTCGACCGGGATGACATTCTGGTGGTTGTGGGCGGCGTCATTCCGCCGCAAGACTACGAATTTTTGTACCAGGCTGGCGCAGTCGGGATATACGGGCCGGGCACGGTGATTCCGGTGGCAGCGCAACGAATTCTAGAGATTCTGAACGGCAGTGTGGCGGGAGGAAGTTCCTAATTGGCTGACCCTGATGAGAGCGCGTTATTTGTTCGCCCAGGATGCATAACTCCGGAGGCGCCGAAGGACTTGATTGCGCGCCTCCCCCGCCGCCGCCCTCTTTCGCGTCAGCAAACCGTTGATGGCATCCTGTGCGGCGACCGTGCTGTTCTGGCGCAAGCCATCACCCTGATCGAAAGCTCGCGTGCAGCGGACCGGGAACTGGCCGAGATGATTGTCGAAGACTGCCTTACTCATAGCGGCAACTCCATTCGCGTTGGCATCACGGGCGTTCCAGGTGCAGGCAAGAGTAGCGTGATCGAGAGACTTGGAGCATATCTAACAAGAGAACGCGGAGGCGGCGAAAGCGAGCAGAAGGTCGCCGTGCTGGCCATCGACCCGAGCAGCCAACTTTCCGGCGGAAGCATCCTGGGCGACAAGACCCGAATGCAGTCTCTAGCGTCCAGCGAGATGGCGTTCATCCGGCCTTCACCATCGCGCGGCTCTCTCGGCGGCGTGGCGCAGCGTACCCGCGAAGTGATGCTACTGTGCGAAGCCGCGGGATACCGCAACATTCTCGTCGAAACGGTTGGTGTTGGGCAGTCGGAGACCGCGGTTCACGAGATGGTTGACTTCTTCCTGCTCATCACGCTGACGGGTGCGGGCGACGAACTGCAAGGCATGAAGCGCGGCGTGATGGAGTTAGCGGATATCGTTGCTGTAAACAAAGCTGACGGCGCGAATCTGAGCGCCGCAGAAAGAGCCCGCAGCGAGGCTGATAACGCATTGCACTACTTTCCAAAGCAAGCGAATGGATGGACGCCGCGCGCGCTCACATGCTCGGCACGAACCGGCAAGGGCATTGCCGAGCTTTGGAATTGCGTGCTGGAACACACCGATCTGACCAAAGCCAACGGCTGGTTCAGCGTGAACCGGCAATATCAGACACGGAGATGGATGCGCGAGATCATCGAACAGGGGTTGAGGCAGCGATTCGAGTCTCATCCCTCCATTCGCAGGCGCATGGAGGCGCTCGAGAAAGACGTGCTGGAAGGACGCACAACATCGTTTCGAGCTGCGCGCACACTGCTGGAGATCTATTCAGGCCCAAATCCGGGCGGCACCCCTTGAGGTATGATAGATTTAAGAAGAAATACCCCCTATGGAGAGATGGCCGAGTGGCTGAAGGCGCACGCTTGGAAAGCGTGTTTAGGGGAAACTCTAACGTGGGTTCGAATCCCACTCTCTCCGCCACGCATGGGACAGCCGCTCGCTACCCGCCCGTACTGACTTTTCCGCTCAATCCAGAAGTAAGTTCAAACAGACTCGATATACCGCCAGCTATTTGCCGTTCTCTGAAGTCTTAAGATATATCATAGAAATAAACAGGCTAATTGAGATTCTTCAGCGTATTTTTACTCTCCGAATTCTCCTCCATTCCCTCTGCCTCTATCGTTTTGCAGGAGTATGAACATTCTTCATGACGATAACGGTTGCTAAACCCAATCCTATGCCAGACGCAAACTGAACACCCCCAAAACCCACTCGCGATCTGTCGCCCCTGGGACTCGCATCAAACGCTCCAACAAAAAAGGGTCGTGTCCTCGAGAAATATCGTGGACACAACCCTTTCACAACTACTAAAAAGGCATCTACCCGCGCGTCATGGTACCATCCCACGTGCTGACCTTGGCTGGAATCGCTGTTCCGGTAAACCACGTGGAGGTCACGTTTTTGGTTTCCGTGTAGAAGAGGAAGCCATCACGTCCCATGCAGTGAAGGTCGCCGAAGAATGACAGCTTGTGGCCGGTAAACCCGAAGACGGCCAGCGGAACTGGAATGCCGACATTGATGCCCACCATGCCACCGTCCGTGCGCCGCGCAAACTCGCGCGCGTAGTAGCCGCTCTCGGTGTAAATCACCGAGCCGTTGGCGAAACGGCTGTTGTTCATCAGCTCGAGGCCTTCCTCGAAGCCGTTGACGCGCTTGACGCACAGCACCGGGCCAAAGATCTCTTCGCGGCCGCAGGTCATCTTCTCTGTTACATGGTCAAAGATGGTGGGGCCGACAAAGGTTCCCTTCTCGCATCCTGCCGGAAGCTTCGGATTTCGCCCATCCAGAACCAGCTTGGCGCCCTCTTTGATCGCTGTCTCAATCCAGCCAAGAACAAACTCCTTGTGCCCTTGATTGACGACCGGACCCAGACCGGTGCTCTTGTCGTATGCTGGGCCGAGGTTGACTTCCTTCGCCATGCGCGTGATGGCTTCCACCAGTTGGTCGGCAACGGAGTTCTCGACGACTACCACGGGAAGAGCCATGCAGCGTTCACCGGCGCATCCGCTGAAGGAGTTGATGATTCCCTGCGCGGCGCGTTCGATGACCGCGTCGTTCATCACGAGGGCGTGGTTCTTGGCCTCGGTGAGGGCCTGAACGCGCTTGCCGTTGGCGGCGGCAGTGGCATAAATGTGCTGGCCGACGCTGGTGGAACCGACGAATGTGACTCCCTTGATAGCGGGATGCCGCAGCAGAATCTCAGCTTCATTTCGGCTGGTGGTCACCAGGTTCAGAACTCCGTCAGGCAAGCCGGCCTGCTTCCAGAGCTCGGCAATGCGCATGGCCGATTGGGGAACAAAACTGGCAACTTTCAGCACCATGCAGTTTCCCGTAACGATGCAGATGGGAGCCATCCACCCATGCGGAAGCATTGCCGGAAAGTTCCACGGCGCGATGCCTGCAAATACGCCGAGAGGCTCGCGGAACTGGATGGTGTCGTAGCCGGTGGACACATTCATCAGCGACTCGCCCTTCATCATCTGGGGGGCGCAGCAGGCAAACTCCACAACTTCGATCGTCTTGAGAACGTCACCCGCTGCTTCGTCCCACTTCTTGCCGTGTTCCTGGGCGCAGAGATAGATGAGTTCATCCAGGTTTTCTTCCAGCAACTGCTTCATCTTGAAGAGCACCTGGGTGCGCTTGGCCACGGGCGTGTCCCGCCATGCGGGAAAGGCCTTGACGGCAGCATTAATCGCCTCTTCCACCTCTTCGGCCGTACACTGCGGCGCATGGGCGATGATAGCGCCCGTCGAAGGGTTGTAGCAAGGCATGTACTTGCTGGTCTTGGATTCATGCCAAACGCCGCCCGCAAGGTACTTCAGCTTTTTAGCGGGCTCGCCGCTGATAGCATCGGGCTTGGCGTCGCTGGGAACATAATAGTAACGATCTGTAGTTGCAACATCGAAATCTGCTGTTAAAGTAGCCATGAAAATCCCTCTCGGAAGTATTTTGTGTCATGTGCCTGTCGTCTTATAGCGAGCCGGCATGTCGGCTCAAGCACAAGAGTTGCCTTATCGATCAAGCAATTTACGTCTTTTGATACATGCACTTTCATCGCCTCTCCGTCCAAAAAAGGCCTGTTCGGCCAAGTCGAAGATGGCGGCAGTATTCATGCTAGCACAGTCAGCATCACTCAATCGAATACGCCGCGCACATGCATGAACACACAGCAACATTATCGCTCCACACAGTGAAGCCTGGATCGAGTCATATCCCCGCCAATTTAATCTTCATTGCAAGGTAAGTGATATTTTCTTGCTGCAATTATCGGGTCCAATGCAATCTGCGGTTAGAATTTAATAAGAGGAATCTGGAAGGGATATTGCGTCGGGGAGAACACCGTGGACTACTCCTACGCCGCGCCTCTGCTGCTGTTGATTTGCAATTAACATGTCTTCGACAGTTTTACCCGCAAAGGCACAGTTGGGGCGAGATGAGCAGAAAGCATGCCTCGAAATATGGAGGATGTCAGACACGTTACAGTCATTGACCTTGGAAAATGGAATAATGTAGCTATCCTAATGCCCGGATGGCGAAACTGGCAGACGCAGCGGACTTAAAATCCGCAGGCCGCAAGGCCGTGGGGGTTCAAATCCCCCTCTGGGCACCATTTAAAATCAATGGTTTACGCGATAATGGCCTTTCTTATTAGGAGAGGCCATTTTCGTCCGGTAGCTGTTTGGTGGCTGTTTGTCGATTCAGTGTGATGTGCGCGATTGAGCGATCCCGGCAATGCGATCGGCAACGTCTTTATTGTGTTCCGGAGACAAGTGGGCATATTTGGCGGAAGCGGCGCTAGTCTTATGACCCGCTGCTTCCCGGATCCCGCTCAATGAGGCGGCGGACATTGCCAACCACGAGCAGTGAGTGTGCCTATTGCAGCGCCAAACATATCCGGAGATACCTGCCTCTTTCAGGCACGGATTGAACCCGTCGCGCGTGGAGAAGTCTTCGTAGTTGCTCGAAAACACAAAATCACCCGGATGCTGTCCTGGGCGCTTTATGGAATTGATTGCCGTCAGTGCGTCCGAATTTAGATGCACTGTCCTGGCAGATCCGTTTTTTGTCTTCGTCAATACGATCGTGCGACGGTCCAAGCAGTCCTGACTCCAAGTAGTTGTGCACTGTTCGCTCAATCGCATCCCAGTGTGGACGCTTACCAAAAACTCCGGAAGGTACTCAGGGAAACATTGTTTGTTGACCTCACAAAGCTGGGCGAATTCATCGTAACTGAGGAACCTCATACGGCCCTGAACTTCTTTGCGCTGGCGAACCAGACGGGCGGGATTGGAATCTGCCTTCTTGTTGTGGATTACCAGTTTGAAGACCAAGCCCAAGAACGCCTTGTAGCGGTTCGCCTTGGCACGGACTTGCTGGTCCCCGATGAATCTTTGCCTGCATTAATCGTCCATTGGCAGAGGCTAATACCAGCCCATGCGGAAGTTTCTGTATCCGCATTTTGGAAGCGCTTTGCCTCAACTCAGGCAGTTGCTGGCTATATCCAGTACAGCGCAGACTGGACCGCAATGACCATTCTGCAAATAGCGGTTGTTCTATACCTCTTTCATAGAGGACTGCGTGTACAACGGGAGCCTACGCGCCGCTGCTTCCGTCATATAATAGTTAATAGTATGCAATAAACACGCATATAAACTGTACCAACTTCCGCGCGATTTAGCGTCTGTTAGGCAAGTCCAAAAGCGGTAGGCACGCATCTTCCCTACCTGTTGTGGTCTCAATAGCTCAGATAAAGGCAGTATGAACCACTACTCTCAAGAACGTAGGGGCGCAGGAATAGTATTCATTTGCCATAATCAAATCAATCGACGTTAAATCCACGGAGGTGGAAGAGTGAATAGGGATCGAGTGAAGGGAACTATCGACGAAGTAGCGGGAAGCGCCAAGCGCAAAGCGGGCGAGTTGACAGGCAATACGAAGCTTCAGGTCGAAGGCATGGTTCAGCAGGCAAAGGGCAAGGCTGAAAATGCCTGGGGCAAGACGAAAGATGCGGTTCGTGATGCGGTTGAAGGCAGTGAGGTGCGTCTCGATACACGCGTGACATTGAAAATGAAGAATTCAACGGCGGATGCCGAATGCAAAAAGTATAAGTAGGTAATTTGCCACGCCGTGACTCTGACAAGCATGAAAAAAAGTCGCTGGCCTTGCAGTCTCCATCACAATGGATTCGATCACTGTTGAGATCGATCGGCCCCGGTGTCATCACCGGGGCCGCGGACGATGACCCCTCCGGCATCGCCACATACTCAGTTGCGGGCGCACAGCTCGGAACTAAACTGCTGTGGACCGCACTGATTACGTGGCCGTTGATGGCCGCGGTTCAAATGATGTGTGCGCGTATCGGCAAGGTGACGGGGCAGGGCCTGGCCGGTAACTTCAGGCAGCGATTTCCACGATGGCTTTTACTTTTTTTTGTCATCACCCTACTGGTCGCAAACACGATAAACATAGGCGCGGACCTGGCCGGGATGGCGGATGCGGCTGCCATGCTGTCGCGGATCAATTCCCACTGGTTCGTAGTTGTGTTTGCGCTCTTGATTTCGTGGGCAACGATTCGGCTCCACTATTATCAGATTGCGAATGTGCTCAAGTGGCTGGTCCTTGTACTCTTCGCATACCCGATTACCGCGTTTATTGTGGGGGCCGACTGGGGCCAAGTGCTGCGCGATACACTGATTCCATCGATGCCGCACAGCAGAGATGAATGGGCGACGCTGGTCGCGATCCTCGGGACCACCATCAGTCCTTATCTATTTTTCTGGCAAGCGAGCGAAGAAGTTGAAGAAGAAAAGTCGGCTGGCCAGAACACGCTTGCTCTACGCAGAGGAGCAACAACCGAGGAACTGGAGCTAAGAAATATCGATGTGGGCGTTGGCGCATTCTTCTCGAATATGGTCATGTTTTTTATTATTTTGACCACCGCCATCACACTCAACCGGCATGGCATTACAAAGATCGCGACTTCACGAGAGGCGGCCGAAGCTCTACAGCCCTTTGCCGGCAACTTCGCCGCGACTCTTTTTACTTTGGGGATTGTCGGCGTAGGGTTTCTCGCCATCCCCACGCTAGCTGGATCGACCGCATACGCCTTTGCTGAGACTCTCGGGTGGCGCCAGGGGCTGAACAAGAAACTGAGACAGGCGCGCTGGTTTTATGCGCTGATTCTGGCTTCAACAGGATTAGGCGTAGCACTGGATTTTATTGGCATCAACCCCGTGAAGGCGCTCTACTGGACGGCGGTCATCAACGGATTGCTTGCTCCATTTCTTCTCGTCGCAATTCTGATTGTTGCATCCGATAAGAAGCTGATGCAGGGCCAACCAAGTTCCCGCCTCGGGTGGATCGTTGTCGCGGTCACCACAATTGCCATGTTTGTTGCGGGCATTGCGATGTTCGTTGTGTAGTTCGCCAATCACGCTGTATCCGCGAAAAGTGAGCAGTTGTACACAGACTAACCAAACTAGACATGAAAATCGTGTCGCAACGTGTAAAACGCCACCATTCAATCTTCGCAACTCCGATGGGCGCAGCATAGTCGGGCAGTCGAAGGACGATCGGCAAAAGGACTCATATGCGCACCATTCGACTCTGTTAGTGTTTCTTGCATTGGCCATACCGACTGCCTTGTTCGGACAGATTAACGTAAGAATCGCGATCGCTTCCCCTATGCTGCCGGTCTACGAGCAGCCCATTTGCCCCGAGGACGGCTATCTCTGAACACCGGGTTATTGGGCCTATGACGACAGCATCTTCGACTATTATTGGGTGCCTGGAACCTGGGTATTAGCGCCGGAAGAGGGATATCTTTGGACGCCGGGTTATTGGGGCTGGGGTGACGGCAGCTATTTCTTCAATGAAGGCTACTGGGGAACGGAAGTCGGCTTCTATGGCGGGATCAACTATGGCTTCGGCTATTTCGGCGAGGGATATGAAGGCGGCCGTTGGGATGGCGAACACTTCTTCTATAACCGTTCCGTGAACAACGTGGATGTAACGCGGATCCGTAATGTCTACAACACCAAGATCGAGAATCACAATGAGAATCGCGGCAGCTTCAACGGCGGATCAGGCGGCATCACGGTGCGTGCTACTTCTCAGCAGGAAGCGGCGGCAAAACAAAGACATCTTCCGCCCGTAGCTGCTCAAACCAACCATGCACAGGCAGCGCGCGGCAATCCGGAGCAGCGAGTATCGGTTAACCACGGCAATCCGTCCACCGGGGCAACTTCCATACCAATAGGCTTCAATGATCACCAGGCGGTAACGGCCCAACGTACAACTGAGCCCAGCGCCGTAGTCCATCCTAAAGATCTTCCGCCGATTACTCGTCCCGAACCCTATAACTCAGGAAACACCAAAGCGGACCAGAAATATCAGAAGCAGCAAAACACACTCATCACAAAACAAACCCAGGATCGTCAGAAACTTCAGCAGAAGCAGGATGAGGAACATCAGCGGACGGCGAACGCCAACACACAGCAACTGGAGCAGAAGCACCAGCAACGGACACATAATCTGGTGCAAAAACATACATCTCAGCAGCAGACTCTACAAGTCCGTCAACCTCAGGCTCGCCCGACGGGCCAACCTCAGGCTCGCCCGTCGAGTGGAGGGGGCCGGAAGTAGCAGCTGTGAAAACATAGATTATTTCTCGAATGCGTTTGTGGCCAGGTACTCTCTACCTGGACGCAAGCGCTTTTCCTGCATTAGTCTCCTACGCAACCCACAGGCCCTGCATATAGACAAGGCTGAAAACGTAAGACATTACGGCTTGGGGAGTTTAGTACACTTGAGCTGTTTCATCCTGCAAAGCAAGTTTCTCCGCTGCGTCGATCTTGCGCAGGCCGCGAATCTTCCATATCCCAAAGCAAATGCAAGCTATTAGTAGGCCTACGAAGACACAAAGTAGCGGAGTTGACCAAGTCTGGAGAGCTCCAGACCATAGACGGACGATCCTGCGCCCATAAATCACACCGAGCCACGCGATGAAGGAGTACCGCAAGGTGCGAGCCGCGCCGAATACGGCGAGGAAACGGCTTCGCGAAACGCCCAGCGCACCGGAAGCGAGCGCAAACGGTAAGAGCGGAATCGGCGGGGGAAACAAGGCGGGAAGAAAGACCGCGAGGATTCGGTGACGCTCGACCCATCTGACGATAGGTCCAAGGAGACGAGCCGGCACATACTGACGTAGCGCTTCTTCGCCGCCTCTGCGGCCAATGTGCCAGGTTGTATATCCGCCCAGAATGCTGCCTGCGATAGCACAAGAAGCCAGCAGCCATGGGTCGCCGTGGTGCGCCACAAGCCACAGCAGTAGTAAGTCGGTGCTGCCGGGCAAAGGCAGAGGAATGACCGAAGAATCAATTACGGCAACAGAAAAGAGCCCCAGAGCTCCCAAATGCGTGAGCCAGTGTGGCGCCAACTGATGAGGCAAGAGAGTCGCCTGCAATCGTAATGGTTGTCGATCAAACATACTTATACTGACCTATCCGTACATTCGCGTTTGAATGCTACAGCTTTTGAACAACCGCAACAGTCGAGGACCTACCCGGCATACGTTTCGCGCAAAGTTAGCCAGTAGTACCGTCGCCAACAAAATGAGCAGCGCACTGGACGCAATGCAAAGATAGCCAAAAGACCATCAAATGTGCGTAACTCAGCTTGTTTGAAGTTCACCGAATTGCAACGCGGGCACTTTCTCCGCATCCAAAGCGGATGCGGTAACCAATCAGGCCAATTTCTGCTCATGTTACCCATTCTGTCCGTGCCTCTCGATCAATGTGTGCGCAAGCTATAGCTCAGAAACTGCGCCCATGTTCGAATTCGAGCCTAGCCAGGAGAGTAAGCAACGGATGCTTCCGGTGGCCAAAGCCACGCTGGAGTCTGCCGCTCCGTAATAGAGATTGACCGTGTCTCCATCTGTGCCGATAATTTGCCCGCAAGGAAACACCACGCCTTCCACGTCACCGCTAAGCTCATAAGGTGCTTCCGGCCCGAACATCCAGGAGTCTCCACGTTGCAGGCATATATCTGGATGTTCAAGATCGAAGAGTGCCAAGCCCAGACGATAGATACTTCCCGATGCCGTTTGCCGCACTCCGTGATAGATCATCAACCATCCCTTGGCCGTTTCTATCGGCGGAGAACATAGCCCAATCTTGTTTGCATCCCACCATCCGCCGCGGCGCGCCTCGAGAATAATTTTATGACTTCCCCAATGCCGCAGATCCGGCGAATAAGATATCCACATATGAGCGCCAAGAGCTGTCATGGGCCGGTGAATCAACGCCCATCGGCCACCTATCCTACGAGGCAATAGAGCAGCATCTTTATCCTCGGGAGGCATGATTACGCCATATCGCTCAAAACTACGAAAGTCCTTGGTGAGCGCCAGCGAGACTCCCGGACCTCCTCGTGCAAAGGATGTGTATGTCACTGCGTATTGCTCGAGTTCCGGGACATAAGTAATGCGCGGATCTTCAATGCCCCATATTTCTTCCGGATACTCCTTCGGGTTCGCCATCAATGTTGGCTGAGGGTCAATCCGCCATTCGTCGACCCCGTTGGCGGAACGCGCAGCACAGAGATGCGACAGGCCGCTGCGATCTTCAACGCGACAGAGCAGCAATGTATCTCCATCTGCCAGCCGGACAGCGCCAGCGTTGAAGACGCTGTTAATCGGATAGGGCCAATTGTCACGAATAAGGAGAGGATTGCCTGAGTAGCGCGTAAACAAAGGCTTATCGGCACATGCTTCTATCTTTTCTTGCTCCTCGGTGATGGTCTCTTGCGATTCTTTCTCAGCGATGGTTGGAATCAATAGGTGACACTCATTTCCTGGTGCAGTTCGTCTGCGCTTGCTACTTTGGCAGTCTGCATTTCGAGCAGAGCCATGAGAAACGAGAGCGTGGATTCAGCTCCCTGATTTTCGTTTACGCGATCCGGATGAAGTCCGTCTCGACATCCACCTGTTAATGCATCATACAACGGAACCCGCAAATCGTTCTTGCCGAGAAACCAACCAAAGACTCGACGTGCTTCCTCAAGCCACTGGCTTTCCTCTGTCAACCTATACACCTCAAGACAGGCAGAAATAGTAGCGCATGCCTCCACAGGTTGCTGGTCAAAGCGCGCCTTTTCATTCCCTTCAATAAAAAATCCACTCGATCCGATTGGTACGAAAATCTCTGCATCGTCGCGGTGCTGCTCGGCAACAAGCCACTTCAGCGAATCCATTCCAGCTTCGATCATTCTCTGGTTGTCACTCCTCCATCCTGCCAGGATAAGCGCCTGTGACAGCCTTGCATTCGAGTAGGATAAACTCTTCTCAAACCATCTCCATGTCTCAGTGTGACAGCGCTCATAGATGTCAAGAAGCTGATTCGCAAGGATGTTGCGTGCGTTTTGAATGGCTCTGTCTCCTGGGAACCAGTCAAGATAAGCCTGCATACCCAGAATGCAATACGCCCAGGCGCGCGGACTAGTAAACGTGAGTGTCGCAGGGACTGCGGTTTCAAAAAGCCTCCCGGCAGCGCCCCTCAATCCCGCATTTCGCGAATGGCCGAGAACCTTTCCCAGGGACCATAATGCGCGTCCATGGCTATCATCCGACCCAACTTTTTCAAGCCATTTGTGGTCGTACCCAAGAAAGTTTCTGAACCTTCCGGTATCGGCATTGAAGGCAAGCCACAGGAAGGAAAGGTAGCGATGGGAGAGGCTTGAATATTCCCGCCGATCCGCATCTGCCAGATCTGCCAGGTCTTCATCCAGAAGGATTGACACGATCAGTGCGCGTGCGTTGTCGTCGGTTGTATAGCCCTCACGCGTGTTAGGGACCGAGAAGATCGCATGCTGCAAGATGCCCGTATCGTCAGTCATCGTCCGCAAATGACCTGTGTTCAGCGGTGGCAGGCCCTTTGGCATGTTTGCAGGCCTCACAGAAGCAATGTCCTGTTGGGAGGCCCTTGGCAACAACGAGCGCTCAAAGCGCGCACGCTGAAAGCTTGTCATATAGGCCCGGGCTGTTTTTGGCCAGGTCGTTCCGCGAGAGTGAAGATAGGCGCGCTTTCGCATCGCATGGCGCTCCGCGTCGTTCTCCAGCAAGGCCAAGACCGCTTCAGCAATCGCATTAGGACTCTGGAAGGGAACGATTATGCCTCGCTTCTCCGCAAGCAACTCCTTGGCGTGCCAGTACGGTGTGGAGACAATCGCCTTCCCGGCTCCAAGCGCAATCGCGAGCGTGCCGGAGACTACCTGTGCCTCCTGCTGATAGGGCGTAATATAAATATCCGCCGCGCCCACAAGCTCGACAAGCTCCTCAGTACTCACAAAGCGATTGTTGAGTATCAAGTGATCGGCAACGCCAAGCTGTTCAGCAAGAGCCCGCAGCTCTTCCCGGTAACGCTCGCCTTCGCACCGGCGGATGTGCGGATGGGTCACTCCAGAGACGATATAGACTACGTTTGGCTGCCTTGCCAGAATCGCAGGTAATGCCTGAATGACGTTTTCAATACCCTTGTTAGGAGACAGCAGCCCGAACGTAAGCAGAACCGACTTGCCTTCCGTGCCGAACTTATCCTTGAAATAGTTGGGGTCCATGAACGGAAGATCCGGCACGCCATGTGGAATTACATCTATCTTGCTGCCCGGAACCGTGTATACGTCGCGCAGCAATTGAGCCGCTAGTTCGCTCATTACAACCAGACGATCGGAAAGCTGTGCGATCTCTTCCAGCACAATTCGCTGATCGGCGGCCGGCTCGCGCAGCACCGTATGCAGCGTAGTCACCAATGGCATCTTCAATTTACGCAGCAAGGTAAGTATGTGGCTTCCCACGCTGCCGCCATAGATGCCATATTCAAACTGCAGACAGACAAGATCATTGCCATTGAAGTTGAGAAAATCGGCGGCACGCACATAAGAGGAAAGGTCTTCCTGCTTTATCTCCAGTCGCACTTGTTTTGGATAGTCGTAGCTTGAATCGGGATCGTTGACGGGAATGGCAAACAATCGTCCCTCTCCGTATTCAGTCGCGAGCGCCGTGCACAGATCGGTTGTGAACGTGGCAATGCCACATTCACGCGGCATGTAGTTTCCCACAAACGCAATGCGGGTTGGCAAAGGCAGTTTGCACGCTTTCATGGCTGTATGCAAATATGCTTCGGGATCTAGACTGACGTTAGGCTTTTCAGAATACAGCATCTCGGGAAGCGACATCATGTCCTCCTTTCAACTTAAGATCTGACCAAAAACCACAAGAATAACAATAATCAAAAGAACCAGTTCAACTTATTTGCTGTGATAATATCCCCAACTTCTGCTATGGGGCCATCGTGGCAGAGGTCCAATGAGTGCTAAAACCAGAATTACATTCAATATCGTTTCAAGCATTTGTACTCCACACAATTCTGCAAACACTTTGAGTAACTGAACAAATGCCGCGGTCTCGAAAGAGACCGCGGCGGTTAAACGGTCTTGTTAGAGCAGGCTCCCATCGTTACATTCGCGGAGTGCCGATTGGTTCACCGGAAACAACCAGCTCTACTCTCCGGTTCTCCTGCCTGCCCGCTGCATTGTCATTGGAAGCTACCGGCAACGTATTACCGTAGCCCTTGGAACTTACGGAGTTTGTCACTACACCCTGTTCCACAAGGTAATTACGCACAGCGTCAGCGCGATTCTCCGACAGTTTCAGGTTCATATCGTCGCCACCGACGTTGTCGGTGTAGCCGCCAACTTCAATGTTGAGTCCAGGGTAGGCGATAAGAATCCCAGCAACCTTCGCCAGTTTCTCCCGCGCACCAGGCTTTAACGTGTAATGTCCAGTGTCGAACAATACATCGGACATGCTGACAATCAGCCCGCGCGCGCTTTCGCGGGTTGCTAGAATCTTGTTTAACTGTTCGGACAATTGCTCACGTATTGCAGCCTTGTCGCTATTAGCCTGTTGTTCATTCATTTGAGCCTTCTGGGCCGCTAAGCGAGACTGCTCAGCATCGGCTTGGGCGGTTGAGATTGCGGCGGCAGATGCGGATTGATTGGCGCTCAAGTCAGCCTGTGCTCTGGCCGCGTCAGATTGGGCGGCAGTAACTGCCGCTGTTGATGATATCTGGTTCGCAGCTAGGTCAGACTGAGCCTTCTGTGCATTGGCTTGCGCCAATATCGTATCGGCCTGCGCCTTCTCAGCATTGGCTCGCGCTATTACAGTATCGGACAGCGCTTGATCTTTCAGGCGAGTAGCAGCGTCGGTTTGAGCTTGTGAGATAGCCTGCGCGTCAATTGCAGCCTGACGCTCATTTGCTAGGCGAACCTCGTCAATCCTTTTGACCGCGATCTCGCGCGCATCTTCGGCGGTTTGAACTGCCTCTCGCGAGACGGCAATCAACGGCTTTCTATCGACGTGCTTGTCGATGGCATACGCATTAGCCTTGTCCATCAACTGAACAGCGTGCTGGTAACTCGCGTCCGCATACTGTTCAGCTCCCTCGGACTGTGCAATTCGCAGCGCATTTCGCGCTTCATAGAATTCCAATGGAAGACTGGCGTTCAAGACAACCGGGTCGAACTTATAGCCAGATGGAATATAGCCCCCACGCTCCATCAGTTCATACTTCGCATTCACAGCCTCGGTTGTCCCTTTAGTATCGGCGCGAACAACGTTTTCGAGGACTACGACGTTGCTAGGCTGCCGGACGGCATAGTACGGCTCCGCGGTAACGATCAGTGCGAATGCCTGGAGATCGGTGGTTGCGGTTAGCTTGCTTCGGTCATTGCCGCCTACCAGCACTTCTCCAAGATTTACTGGCCGGCCCTCGGGCGAGATTGCCCACAGGACATAAGTGAGATACTCGCCGCCAAAGGTTGTCGGACTTTGCAAATTGCCGAATTCCGCTTCGACTTCCATGGTGCCACGCTTGCTTCTTACCTTGGCATTCCCATCTGCTGAAGGCAACAAAGTCGTCCCGGCAAAATCCACACTTGTGGCTCCGCTACGGTGTTGATAGTTGACCGCTTCAATCGAGCGATTAACAACGATTACGCGGTAAGTGGATACTGGTCCTGCGGAATCGAGGACCATCGTCACCTGCGGATTGGCTTGAGCAAATGCGCTCAAGCTGAATGCACTTCCTACTACAAACAAAAGTATGCGCTTCATGATTCCTCTACGGGCGGTGTTCTGCCGTACTGCGGTGGACGTACGTTTTTGGACGGACACGATCTGCCAGGTCTTAGCAGGTCTATCTTTCAATGCCCGACGCGGAACTGAGAGATGTAACTGAAGAGCCCGAATAGCCCCATGAGCCATAGGATTACGACAATCACTACCACGCCGTTCAGTATCCCCTTAATCTGACCTTGCATGGGGATGAAACGGTTCACCAGCCATAGCAACAGGCCCACTACGACAAGCGTGATTACGGCAGTAATAAGTCGTGGTCCAGCGCCGAGCTGGGAGATGTAACCGAGCAGCAAGACCTTGTATAAGCTCGCGATCCACAGGATTACGGCAATAACTACCACGCCGTTTAGTATCCCCTTGATCTGACTTTGCATCGGAATGTAGCGGTTCACAAGCCATAACAACAGGCCCACTATGGCAAGTGTGATAACAAATTGGTAAAGCGGCATTTGATGTTCTCCAATCGTTATGTGGACTTGATCCACACTCAAAGAATCTTCGGCGTTCGACAGATTCGTGTTGAATTGTCTGCTTCTTGCTTGGCTCATTCCAGTAACTGCATATGCAAGAACGGAAATTACGCCGGCCTAAAAAAATGACGATCTTTGTGTCCTTGCACAACCTAAGCGGCTAAAAGGGGCACAAATCCATTGATTTGTCTTAACTCAGGAACCAGCAGGGAGAGAATAACGGTCATTTTTCTCTATGTTTATTGTTCCAAAGCAGCAAACGAATAGCTGAGCTATAATGCACAGGAGAAGATGAGGAGTAGATATTCAACGATCGGTAAATTCACATTATTACTTCTGGTAAATTGGCATATGCTCACGCCGACAGACGATCCAGCAAGGTCGAAGACAATCAGCTTTTTCCATTCATCTGCTTTGGATCTCTTGCAATGCCATTTCGAGCTTCAGAACCAGTGAGCCCTCTCGTTGTTGATCGTTTTCAAACTAATCGCGGATCGTGATCTGCAACAAATTTATTGCACAGTATGAATGAAAGCCTGCTTAATGACTGAGATGGTTGTGTGACAAGACATGCACACACGAAACCTTAAGCTGCCCATTCTGCTACTGGAGCGGATGGTGCGGCAGGCCGCGAGGAACCCACGCCAGGTCTCCACTCAGAACGTAAATGGCAATAGCCGTAATCATGAGAACGGCACCGACCCAGAATCGCCAGTCACAATGCATACGCTTCCAGTAAGGGCCAGGATCTGGCTCACCACTATCGCTGCTATTTCCTTCGCGGTTGTGTTTGCTGCCGGTCATCTCTTCTCCATTTTCAGAGTGTCTGAACAATGTTTAAGCGGAAAGCTTCTCATAAAGAGAATACTTTCTGATTCCGCGCATCGCTTCATTCGCTATTGTTTCTGTGCAGCCGTAGAAGTGGTCTGAGCCGGGCTGTCGGAATTTGCTACTGGTGAGCTAACTGCCGGCGCTTGTCTGTTCACGGGCATTTCGGTTCCTACGGGGAAGATGAGAATCTGGATCGAGCCCCAGTCTGATTCCAGGCTTGCACTTGCCTGCTTGCCCATTCCCATAGTCTTAAGCAGGCTGTCGTCAAAGCCATAGTTCTCAACCAAATACTCACGCACAACCATGGCCCTGGCCTCGGTGAGCACCTGGTTCTTTTGCGCATCGCCTTCCATGCCTGTTGAAACCACTACTACAGCAAATCCGAATTGATTTTCTGACAGGAACTCGCCACCGGCATTGAGAGACTTTTGATTTTTTAGCTTGGCCGAATCGCGAGCATCGAAGAGTTGCTTCGCTGTATAGGTAAACGTTTTCAAGGGCGTACCCGGCGGAAGCCCGCTAATCTTATTCGCTGTCAGGCTAGCGGAGTCTTCGTATCCCCGCTTTCTGAAATACCCGCTTAAAAGGAAGTTATGTTTCAAAGCTTCCATATTTTCCTGGAAGTCCGTCACGCCGACCTGCGCCTGGAGCATCGTGGCGTGCAGGGCAGCCGTTGATTGTTCCAGGTTGTTATAAAGTTGCTTGTCGTTCACCAGCGCTCCCACGGTTCCCTGGCCCGCGTCGATCTTGGCGCTAACCGAATTCAGATGTTCCGTGGCTTGCAGGCTGCTATCCAGCATTCCGTTCGCCTTCTTGAGCATATCCGCCATCAAAAGCGGCGGTTCACTCTCGATAATATCGCCATCTTTTACGTCGGCTTGCCCGGCAGATCCAAATGAGATAGCCAGAAACTGATTGCCCAACACACCTTCAGTTTCAATCGAAGCCACGGAGTCCCGCTTGATGATCTCGTGCGTCGATTTATCGAGATCCATGACCACCGTGACCTTTTCACCTGGCTTATGAGGTAAATCGATGCTATGCACAGTTCCGCTGTGAACTCCGCCCACCTGTACGTCGGCTCCATTAGCCAGACCAGCTACATTGTCAAATTGCGCCTTCAGTCTGTAAGTGGAGCTAAACAGATAGTTCTTGCTTCCGATAATGAAGACCCCGGCAGCCAGAACTGCCAGTGCCAAAACGATGAATGCTCCCAGCCGCGCCACCCTCGACATATATCCTCCTACGACAGTTTCAGAAAATCTTCAACAAATCCAATGTCGCTCTGTTGAAGATCTTCAAACGTGCCCTCGATTACCACATTTCCCTGATCCAGAAGGGCCAAACGGTTGGCAATCGTCCTGGCGCTGTGCAGATCGTGAGTTACCACAATGGATGCCATCCGACGTTCCCGCTGGAGCTTGAGAATCAAATCGTCTATCTCGCCCGAGCTGATGGGATCAAGTCCTGCCGTGGGCTCGTCGAGAAGCAGAATCTCCGGCGCCAGCGCGAGCGCGCGCGCCAAACCTACGCGCTTTTGCATACCGCCTGAGATATCAGAAGGCATCTTCCCAAGGTTGCCTTCCATGCCTACCTCGGCGAGCAATTGCTTCACACGTTCGCTGCGCTCGGTACTGTGCATGTCTTTCCGATGGTGTATAAGGGGGAACGCCACGTTTTCAGCTACTGTAAGCGAATCATAGAGCGCTGCATGCTGAAACAGGAAGCCCATCTTCTTCCTGATTTGGCCCATCCTATCAAGCGCCAGACCTACAATGTTCTGGCCATGGATGCAAACCGATCCAGAATCGGGTTTTTCAATGCCGATGATAAGACGCAGCAACACGCTTTTCCCCGTGCCACTACGTCCGAGCACGGCCAAGGTTTCTCCACGGTTCACGCTCAGGCTAATCCCGTTGAGAACCATGTGACTTCCAAAGGTCTTCCGCAAGTTCTCGACCGCGACAACTGGCGCACTGCCATCTTTTTCAGATTGCTCTTGCTTCATCGCTATGTCATAGGCTGTGGCCATTTATATCTCACGAAAATGCATCACGGTTTGGGTTAAGGGAAGACAACCAGAATGAATTTCACCAAGACAACATCAGCCAGAATCACGAAGAGCGATGCGAGAACCACCGAGTTTGTGGCTGCGCGGCCAACACCCTCAGCTCCACCGCGTGTTCGCATTCCCTGAAAGCACGCTATAAGCCCGATAATCAAGCCATACACGGCGGTTTTGAATGTCTGCGGCAGAAAAGTATCGAAAGTCGCGCCCTTAAAGCCGTCCTGAATGAACTGATGAAACGAGAGCGGTTCGACCAGTGTTTGCGCAAACCAGCCCATCAACAGGCCGCACGCATCGGAGAGAAGGGTCAGCAACGGAAGCATCAGTATGCAAGCCAGAATTCTCGTCGCAGCAAGAAGCCTATAGGGGTTGATTGCCGATGCTTCAATGGCGTCGATCTGTTCGGTAACTTTCATCGACGCAAGTTCCGCGCCAATGCCGGCTCCCACGCGCCCACTCACCACCAGACCAGTGATGATCGGACCCATAACCTGGATCACGGAGTACACGAGAGTGGCGGGAAACATCGATTTAGCGCCGAATCGACTTAGACTGTAACGTGCTTCCAACGAGATAATCACGCCGATGGCGGAGCCGGCCATGACGACCACCGGGAATGACTTTGATCCAACCTCATCGAGTTGACGGATTAACTCGCGCCATTCATACGGCGGTGTTACAGCTGCGCGCAGGACCTGCCAGAAGAAGATGCCCAGGTTGCCGAACCATTCAAAGAAGCCTTCAACCAGCCCCGCGGCAGAACTCGTAGCGTTGTTTATGAGTACAGTTCGCCGTCCCGGAAGCGGCGGGTTGATGGCTGTGACGGCAATGGATCCGCTGTTGCTCAATGGTTTGGTCCAGTTTCTGGTGAGCCGTGCGCATTGTTAAGATGCATGCGTGAAAGCAGGGAGTGGGGTCCGCTATAGAGGAACTCCAGGGCAACATTTCCACCTGCATAGATCAGAAGGCTATAGTTGCCAATGCGGAATCCATCCTTCGCACCGTAACGATCAGGGTACCAACCGTAAACTGCAGTCATCGAACCTGCATATGGCCCGACGAGCGCAGGGATAGAAAAGACGCGGTGGCCGTCACTGCCGCGGCGTGCCGTCAAGGTCGAAACCATGGCATGGCTTAGCCGCGGAAACACTCCTCTGCACTCACAGCGGTAGTACAATGCGTCTTGCTTGAAGGCCTCTGACAGCCCGTAACGTGTAGTGGTGGCCACCGCTGCGATGCCGTAGTCGGACCCGAATCGCCTGGAGTAACCCTCTACGCCCTGTTTCCACTCCGGAGGCGCATTACTGAATTGGTTAACTCCGGCCACTAATGCGGCTCCGGCAATGGGGTACGGCCCGAACGCGTCGAAAACGTAGTTGATGATCTTGGTTTTTTGCGTCGGGCGCACATAAGTCAGATCAATCTGGCTTGTGGTCGTACTTGCTGTAGTGTCGGAGGAATCTCCCGCATAAGGCAGGGATTGCGATCCAGACGCCGCCGACAAACATGCCAGAACTGCAGCTACCAGCAGAAAAAACAATACCCGGCGAACCTTTTTGTCGATAGGCTCGTTGATCGATCGGAATCCGAGTATTCCAGCAACCTCACCGTAGAAGTTAAGCAAAGATTGCGAATCTCGTATTCTCATAGGTAGCGTCAAGGTCTCATTTTTGGTTAGCATCGGCTCTCCCTGATACATCTTTCGCAGCCAGAGGGATATGCAGGCGCATAGCTGTTCTATTAGAGATACTGTCAGAAGTGCGAACCTCAAGGATGGTCATATTTGCACGGAAGCGTACATTGTCAATTTATGCATTGACCGCGCCGATTTTCCGAGACGAGGCCCCATTTATTTCATGCCAATGCAAGCCGAGTGTTCAAAAGAGCACAGTTATTGCTCTCATGATTGAGGAATATAAAACTCCAGCAACTTGCGCAGTCCAGCGAGGAGATCGTCATGCCTGAAGTACATATTTTCCCTTCCATTCCCACGAAGATTCTGTTGCCCATTGACTTTAGCCCATCATCCCAGGCGGCCTTGGAGATGGCAGCGGACCTCGCTCAGCACTTTCATGCCGAACTCCACCTTGTAAATGTCATTCCCTTTTTTCCAACGACTACTCTCCCAGACCTGATTCCTGAAACCGAATTCATCCAAGAGGCGAGAACATTTGCAGAGCAGCATCTGGCCAAGTGCCATGCTGTTCTTGCGGCCAGAGGGGTCAAGGCGAGTTCCAGTGTAGAAGTTGAAAATGACGTTGCCGGCAGCATTATGAATGTGGTGGAGCGCGAACATATCGATATGGTCGTCATTTCGACCCACGGCATCTCCGGCTGGCATCCGCTGGTCTTCGGATCGATTGCCGAGAAGGTCGTCAAGCTAGTGCAATGTCCACTCTTGCTTCTTCGCTCAGCCAAGCCCGAGAGTGTCGCGAAGAATCCATCAGGACGATCCGTGGAATGGTGGTAATAAAGACAGCGGCACAGGTCGCCCATGATAAGTGCGCATAACGCCGTCGCCTCCGCATCATCGAGTCAGGCCGCAAAACCGGTTCAGGAGAGCGTCTCGACAGGTCTCACGAGCGATGAGGCGCGCATTCGTCTGGAAAAAGACGGACCCAATGCAATGCCGGATACGTCGGCGCATCCGCTGCGCAATGTATTGTCCAAGTTCTGGGCGCCTGTTCCATGGTTGCTTGAAGCCTCTATAGTGCTTGAGGTCGTGCTGGATAAGTATTACGAGGCTGCGGTTATTGCAAGCTTGCTGATATTCAACGCCGCGCTAGCTTACTTCCAGGAGAGTCGGTCCCAGGCAACTCTGGCGGCACTGAAGTCGCGTCTTGCCCTCAACGCCTCTGTCCAGCGCGATGGCGCCTGGAAGACTGTTCCGGCTACAGAATTGGTGTGTGGCGACCTGTTGAAGCTGTCGCTTGGTAGTGTGGTCGCTGCTGATGTGCATCTGACCGGCGGATCGGTCGAGCTCGATCAATCGATGCTTACTGGCGAATCGCTGCCTATTGAAGCCGGCCCAGGCACGGACACGTATGCAGGAGCACTTGTCCGGCGTGGTGAGGCGACAGCCGTTGTTACGGCCACTGGAGTTCGCACAAAATTTGGCCGCACGGCGGAACTCGTGCGCACCGCACATGTCGTAAGCACACAGCAGAAGGCTGTGCTCAAGATCGTCCGCAACCTCGCCATCTTCAACGGGTCCTTGATTCTTGCCATGGGCGCATACGCCTGTTTCCGTGCAATGCCGTGGAGTGAGATGGTTCCCTTGTTGCTCACGTCGGTCCTTGCAGCCATCCCGGTGGCGTTGCCTGCAACATTCACCCTTGCCGCCGCGCTTGGAGCTCGTGCCTTGGCAAAGCTGGGAGTGCTGCCGACGCGGCTTTCTGCCGTGGACGAGGCAGCTTCGATCGATGTCCTATGCTCCGACAAAACCGGAACTCTAACCCTCAATGCGCTTTCAGTAACCAGTGTTCGTACGATGCCAGGGTTCGACGAAGCCCATGTTCTCGGCCTTGCGGCTCTGGCAAGCTCAGAAGGCGGTCAGGACCCTGTCGATGCGGCGATACGCCTGGCAGCCTCACACAAGCCGGCATCGCTGCTGCCAAAGCTAGCAACTTTTGTTCCGTTCGACCCGGTCAAGAAAGCCTCAGAGGCTACAGCGACGGATGATAAGGGCACCGCAGTGCGCATCATCAAGGGAGCTTATACCGCGGTCGCAGCCCTAACGGCTCCTTCAACTGATGCGGCTGCAATCGCCGACGAACTTGAGAAGCAAGGCTTCAGGGTTCTGGCAGTTGCGGAGGGAACACTGGCTTCCATGCAAGTTATTGGTCTGATCGCCCTCAGCGATCCCCCGCGGACTGACTCAATCTCCCTTGTATCGGAATTGAACACCCTCGGCGTGCGTACGGTCATGGTGACGGGAGATGCTCCAGTCACGGCCGGAATTGTCGCCCATGCAGTCGGATTGACCGGCGCTGTCTGTCCGCCCGGAAAACTGCCCGAAGTTATCAACCCGGGGGATTTTGCGGTTTTCGCGGGCATACTTCCGGAAGGCAAATATGACCTTGTCAAGGCCTTCCAGAAGAGCGGGCATACAGTCGGGATGTGCGGGGACGGCGCCAATGACGCCCCCGCGCTCCGCCAGGCGCATATCGGCATTGCCGTCTCGACCGCAACCGATGTAGCAAAATCGGCTGCCGGTGTTGTATTGACCGAAGCTGGCCTGGGTGGCATAGTGGCAGCAGTGAAAGAGGGCAGGATCACATTTCAGCGCATCCTCACCTACACGCTGAACTCGGTGATGAAGAAGATTGTGCAGGTGCTCCTGCTGGCAGTCGGCCTGGTCATGACTGGGCACGCAGTCCTGACTCCCATGCTCATGGTCATTGTGATGATCACCGGCGACTTCCTCGCCATGTCGCTGACCACGGACAGGGTGCGGCCATCCAAGGCGCCTAACTCGTGGGACATCGGCAGGATTACCAGTGCCGGCGTTATTATGGGTGTCTGCTTCCTTGCATTCTCTACGGCCATCCTTGCATTCGGCAAGTTCCAGTTGCATTTCGGAATCGCGGCACTGCAAACTATGTCTGTGGTCGGCATTGTCTTTGGCAGCCAGGTTACAACCTATGTAATTCGCGGGCGCCAGCATCTCTGGGGACTGCGACCCAGCGCTTTGCTTGTGCTATCTTCCGTGGCCGATGTCCTAATCATCTCGACGCTCGCGACGTTGGGAATCGTCATGGCGCCATTACCCATCGCGGTCATCGCTTGCGAGTTTGTCGCGGCGATCACATTCGGCGCGATTCTTGACGTGGTGAAGATTCCCGTCTATGCCCGCCTGCGCATCTCGTGAATATTGTTGAGAGATTGCAGGAGATGATCGCACAAGTTATCGCGGAGTAACACATCTCGCAATCAATGCTGAATCACTGTTTCTGCCTTTGCAGGCTTCTGCGTAATCTGGGCCGGCGTAGGTAACTGCGACCGATCCCAGCCTCCGCCCAGGGATTCAATCAGTTGAACCGACGCCGTCATCTCCTGCACCTGCAGATTCGTCAGAGACTGCTGGTTAGCAAGCAGGGTGGTTTGCGCTGTAATCACATCGATATATGGATCAATGCCCGTTTCGTAGCGCCCCAACTCAAGTTTCAGAAATATCCGTGAGGAGTCAACGGCTTCTTGCTGGTGCTGGATCTGTTGCGAAAGAATACGAACCGCAGCTAGCGAGTCTTCCACCTGTTGGAATGCAATCAACACAGATTGGCGATACGCGGCGAGATCTGCATTGTAAGTTGCTATGTACTGATTTACGGTCGCCCGGCGCAGGCCACCATCATAAACAGTTTCAGAGACCGATGGGCCGACTGACCAGAAACGGCTGGGCCAATCCAAAATGTTCTTGATGGCCGAACTCTCCGTGCCGCCCGTGGCGGAGAGCGTCAATGCCGGGTAAAAAGCTGTATAAGCAACCTTGATCTGCGCATTGGCGGCGGCCATCTTTCGCTCAGCGGAGGCAACGTCGGGGCGTCGCTCGAGCAGTTGGGACGGCAAGCCAACTGGAATTGGCGGCGGTGCGCTCGTTCTGGGTTCGACCGGGATGGAAAACGCCGAGGCCGGCTTGCCGATGAGCATGGCAATCGCATGTTCATACTGTGCTCGCGCAATTCCGATATTGATTGCCGCGGATTGCGCGCTCTCCAAAGTTGTTTGCGCTTCGACAACGGAGATCTGGTCAGTAATACCATTGTCGTAAGCAGCCCGCACAACTTCGACTGCTTTCTTGTCGGCTTCCACTGTGTCATTGAGGATTTGTTGCAGTGCGTCCTGGCCGCGAATCTCGAAGAAGTACTGGGCAAGACTGGCTTGTTCAGTCAGCCGTTCATTTTCAAGATCGGCCGCGGTTAATTGCGCGGTATATTGGCTGGCACGCACAGTATTGCGCACCTTCCCCCAGAGGTCGGGCTCCCAAGACACATCGGCCGGAAATGAGAACACCTGCGTTTGTTTGCCGCCAGATGTTCCACCGCTTGCAGAGGATCCGACATTGGAAGATGTCTGGGAACGAGTGTAGGAACCACCTACGCTCACTGTGGGAAAATACTGCGAACGCGCCTCGCGCACCAGGGCACGAGCCTCCATAAAGTTCTCGAAGGCCTGCCGGATATTCTGGTTGTCGATGTTGATTTGATCTTCGAGCGCATTCAATTCCGGCTCATTGTAAATCTCCCACCACTTGCCGTGAAGAGCCGCATCCTGAGGCTGCGCTACGGCCCACCCATCGGTCTCCTTGAACTTCGCGGGAGACTCCTTGTAGGCCGGAGGCGCCGTCATCGCGGGAGGAAGATACTTCGGCCCAACATTGCATCCGGAAAGCGTCATACAAAAAACAATGGCATCGAGCGCCAACAACGCGGTAGTTGTCTTCCGTGATAGCGCGGCTGAATTTCTCATATAGTGCTCTCCATAACTATCGTTTGTTAGGATGCCTCTGCTGTTTCTGGGCGTAGAGTAACTGGTTGTTTGCCCTTGAAGCGGAGACGCAAGCGATCGAAGGCCAGATAGACGACGGGTGTGGTATAGAGAGTCAACATCTGGCTGACGATCAGTCCGCCTACGATAGTGATGCCTAGCGGGCGCCTGAGTTCAGAACCGGTGCCGGTGCCGAGGGCCAGCGGCAACGCGCCAAACAAGGCGGCCATCGTCGTCATGAGGATAGGGCGAAAGCGAAGCTGGCAGGCTTCAAAGATGGCCTCGGTGGTAGTTTTGCCGTGCTCGCGCTCCGCAACCAGCGCAAAGTCGATCATCATGATCGCGTTCTTCTTCACGATCCCGATCAACAGGATAATGCCGATAATCGAGATCACGCTGAGATCGACCTTGAAGAGCATGAGAGCGAGCATGGCTCCCACGCTGGCCGATGGCAAGGTGGAGATGATAGTGATAGGATGCACCAGACTTTCGTACAGAATGCCGAGAACAATGTAGACCGCGAATATAGCCGTGATAATGAGAAGGGGCTCGCTGTTGAGCGAGGTTTGATAAGCTGCCGCCGTTCCGGCAAAGAAGCCGCGAACGGTTTGCGGCATATTCAGCTTCTCCTGCATCTGGGCAACCATGCGGGTGGCATCGCTCAACGACATATTCGTCACAAGATTGAACGACACGGTGACGGATGGGAATGAGCTGGTGTGATTGATGGTCAGCGGCGTGGTGACCGCTTGCGCCGAGGTGACCGTGGAAAGCGGGACAATGCCGCCGCCCGAGGTATTGAGATAGATATTCTTCAAGCCATCGGGGCTCTGCCAGTACTGGGGTGCGACCTCTAACACCACGTAATATTGATTCAGTTGTGTATAGATAAGGGATACTTGCGACTGGCCAAAGGCACCGGAAAGGGCGCTATCCAACGACGACGGCGTAATGCCAAGCCTTGCCGCCGTGGGGCGATCGTAATTGAGCAGCTCTTCCAAGCCGCTATTCTGCGCATCGCTGCTTACATCCTGGAAGCCGGGGATCTTCTTCATCCCGGCAAGCAGGGTAGGGCCCCAGTGCGCCAGATCCGCCACGTTATCCGACTGTATGGTGTATTGGTACATAGCATTGCTCGAGCGTCCACCGATGCGCAAATCCTGCGCCGCCTGGAGGAACGCGGAAGCAACCGGTAGCGCGTTGAGCTTGGGTCGCAGACGATCTATAACGGCCGCCGCCGAAATCTTCCGCACATTGAGCGGCTTCAGCGCGATATTGATACTGCCGGTGTTCCCGGTGCCCGTATGGACGATGACATTCGCGACAGCCGGGTCAGCCTGGATGACCTTCTCGATTTGCAAGATCGAGTTGTCCATTATTGGAAACGATGCATCCTGCGGCCCTCGCGCGCTGCCGTTGATGACTCCCGTATCCTGCTGCGGAAAGAATCCCTTGGGGATGATGTCAATAAGATAAAAATTCAACGCAATGGTGAGCAGCAGCAAGGTCAACATGGGCGTAGGGTGCTTTAACACCCACGCTAGGGAACGGCTGTACGCGGAGAGCATCCACGTAAATCCACGCTCGGTTATCCGATACGCGCTGCCGTGCTTGATGGTCCTCTCATCCTTGAGCAAATAGGCGCACATCATGGGCGTGGTCGTCAGCGAAATCAGCATTGACACTATGATGGCCGTCGACAACGTGATTGCAAATTCACGGAACAGGCGGCCGACGATGCCGGCCATGAGAAGAATCGGAATAAAAACCGCAATCAGCGACATGCTGATGGATAAAATGGTAAAGCCGATCTCTTTTGAACCTTGAAACGCGGCCTTCATGGGTGACATGCCTGTTTCACGGAGGCGGGAGATGTTTTCCATCACCACGATGGCGTCATCGACGACGAAGCCTGTCGAGATGGTCAGCGCCATGAGCGAAAGATTGTCGATGCTGAAGCCGAACAGGTACATGGCGGCGAAGGTACCGATGAGGGAAGCGGGAACGGCGACGGTGGGAATGAGTGTAGCTCGCCAGTTGCGCAGAAAAACGAATACGACAAGAATCACCAGGATGACCGAGAGGATGAGCGTGCTCTCCACATCGCTCACCGAGGCACGGATGGTTGTGGTGCGGTCAAGAACAATGGTGGTCTTGATGCCTTGCGGAATGGACGCCTGGATCGATGGCAATTCCGCCCGGACACGATCGACGGTATCGATGATATTGGCGCCCGGTTGGCGAAAGATCATGATGGTGATCGACGGCGTGCCATTCAGATATCCTGCGTTGCGGATGTTCGACTGCCCTTCAGAAACGTCGGCCACGTCGGCAAGCCTGATTGCGGCTCCGTTTTTGTAACCCACAATCAACGGCTTGTATTGGTCTGCATGGGAGATCTGGTCGTTGGTGACGATGTCCGCGGTGATGTTCCCGTCTGTTATCTGGCCTGCCGGTTCATGAGCGTTCTGCTGGCTCAATACAGACTTAATGTTCTGGATTGTGAGTCCGTGGCTGTTGAGCAGAGTAGGATTCACTTCCACGCGCACGGAGGGACCGGCGCCGCCGCCGACCGAGACCTGTCCAACACCCTCGATCTGCGAGAGCTTCTGCGCGATGATCGACGACGCCTCGTCATAGAGCGTTGGCTTGTCGTACTTATCTGAAGTAAGTCCCAAAATAATGATCGGTGAATCTGCGGGATTGACTTTGCGGTAAGTTGGGTTGGCAGGCAGGTTTGCGGGCAGGTAAGTGCGCGCGGCGTTTATGGCCGCCTCCACATCTCGCGCCGCGCCGTCGATGTCGCGGCTCAGGTCGAACTGCAGCGTGATTGAGGTGCTGCCCAGCGAACTCGATGAGGTCATCTCGGTGATGCCGGCGATGTGGCTGAACTGGCGCTCCAACGGAGTTGCGATTGCGGAGGCAGTGATCTCGGGGCTTGCACCGGGCAAACTTGCGGAAACCGAGATCGTAGGGAAATCCACTTGCGGCAAAGGGGAGACAGGCAGAACATTGAAGGCGATGGCCCCCACGAGAATGATGCCCGCTGTCAGCAGTGTTGTGGCTACCGGCCGGCGAATGAAAGGGGCGGAGATATTCATCATCCCTCCGCCGGTTGTGGCTCGCTGCCGTTTACGATAGTCTTTGGCGAACGGCTTAAGCGATGGCCGATGCGATCAAAGAAAACATAGATGACTGGCGTAGTGTAGAGCGTGAGCACCTGGCTCAGCAGTAGTCCGCCAACCATGGCGATGCCCAGCGGGCGCCGCAGTTCCGAACCCATGCCTTGTCCCAGCGCCAGCGGAAGACCGGCCAACAGTGCCGCCATGGTGGTCATCATGATGGGGCGAAACCGAAGCAGGCAGGCATCATAGATAGCATCCGTCGCGCTTTTACCGTGCTCTCGCTCTCCCTCCATCGCAAAGTCAACCATCATGATTCCATTCTTCTTGACAATGCCGATCAGGAGAATGATGCCTATAATCGCGACGACGCTCAGGTCCTGCTTGAAGAGAATGAGGGCCAGCAATGCGCCCACACCAGCCGAGGGCAACGTAGAGAGAATGGTAATGGGGTGAATGAAGCTTTCGTATAGGATTCCTAACACGATATACACGGCAGCAAGCGCGGCAAGAATCAACAGGCCCTCATTGGCAAGCGACCCTTGGAAGGAAGCGGCAGTACCTTGAAAGCCATACTGGACACTGGCCGGCATGTTCAGATCCTTTTGCACATTCTCGATTGCTGTGATTGCGCCACCCAGCGCCGCGCCGGGAGCAAGATTAAACGATACGGTCACTGCCGGGAACTGTCCCTGATGATTGATCGAGAGCGGCTCAGTTACTTTCTCAATATGTGTAAACGCACTTAGAGGCACGGCATTCAAGGCCGCGGTAGAGGTGGCTGCATACGTGGCGGAAGAAGCGCTGTTCGCGCCTATATTGGATTTAATTGCATTCGAGGGTGCGTTGAGTGCTGCCGAGGACGGAGTGTATACCACGGCCGTAGTGGTCGCATTTGAACCGGCAGACGATGATCCCGAGGATGCGAAGGACGAGGAAGCGCCTGGCCCAGATCCTCCAGCAGAGGTGTTGGTCTGGATATACAGGTCCTGAAGTTTGCCGGGACTTTGTTGCGAATTCGGATCAGTCTCCAAAATCACGTGATACTGGTTCAACTGCGTGTACATGGTGTTGATCTGACGTTGGCCATAAGCGTCATAGAGCGTGCTGTCGATGGTGGACGGCGCAATCCCAAGCCGTGATGCGGTGACGCGATCAATCACCAGCGATACCGCCAGGCCTCCGGTTTGCTGATCGGTAGCTACGTCGGCAAGTTGAGGCAACTGCTTCATCTTGTCGACCAGCCGGCCGGTCCACAGGTTCAACTCGTTTGCATCCGGGTCCTCCAGCGTGTATTGATACTGGGTGCGGCTGACGCGGTCATCCACCGTGATGTTCTGCACCGGGTCCATGTAAAGCACGATGCCTTCGACCGGCTTAAGGCTCGTTTGCAGCTTGCGAATCACATCGGATGCGCTGATGTTGCGCACATTCAGCGGTTTCAGGTTGATGGACATTCTCCCGCTATTCAGCGTCGTGTTCGTCCCATCCGCGCCAATAAAGGAAGAAAGGCTCTCGACCGCCGGATCCTGAAGAATGATGGCTGCCAGTTGCTGCTGTTTCTGCGCCATGGCCGCAAAGGAGATAGTCTCCGGCGCCTGAGAGATACCCTGAATGACGCCCGTATCCTGCGTAGGGAAGAACCCTTTTGGAATGACGATATAGAGGACAATTGTAAGCACCAGGGTGGCGGCAGCTATTAACAACGTAATGGTCTGGTACCCCAAAACAAACTTGAGCGTACGGCCGTAAAAAGCGATGACGTTCTCGAAGACGCGCTCCGAGGCCTTGAAGAATCGTCCCTGCTGTTCTTTGGGAGTCTGGTGAAGAATCCGCGAACACATCATGGGCGTGAGAGTGAGCGACACGACGGCTGACAGAATGATGGTGACGGCCAGTGTAACCGCGAATTCACGAAAGAGGCGGCCGACAACATCGCCCATGAAAAGCAGCGGAATCAACACCGCGATAAGCGAGACGGTGAGAGAGATAATCGTGAAGCCGATCTGCTCCGCGCCTTTCAACGCCGCCTGCATCGGCGTGTCTCCCGCTTCAAGATAGCGAGTAATGTTTTCGATCATGACAATTGCGTCATCGACCACAAAGCCTGTGGAGATGGTGAGCGCCATCAGCGAAAGGTTGTCCAGGCTATAGCCCAGCGCATACATGGCGCCAAAGGTGCCCACTAATGAGAGTGGCACTGCAATGCTGGGGATGATGGTTGCGTAAAGGTTGCGCAGAAACAGAAAGATGACCATCACCACCAGGCCAACGGTCAGCAGCAACTCAAACTCGACGTCGGCGACGGAGGCGTTGATTGCCGTGGTGAGATCGGTAAGCGGCGTGACCTTGATGGATGCCGGCAGGTTTGCCTCAAGCTGCGGCAGAATCGCCTTAATGGCCTTCACCACATTGATGGTATTGGCGCCGGGCTGCCTCTGTATGTTGAGAATTACCGCGGGCGTCTGGTTCATCCATGCAGCCTGCTTGTTGTTCTCGATGCCGTCTACTACCTGTGCAACATCCGTCAGCAGGATGGGCGCGCCATTGCGATAAGCAACTACAACCTTTCTATAGTCGCCGCTGGTCATCAATTGATCATTGGCATTAATCTGGTAATCCTGGTGAGGTCCGTCGAAGTTACCTTTGGCTTGATTGACGCTGGTCTGCGTAAGCGCCGTGCGCAGATCTTCCATGTTGAGCCCGTTCGACGACAGAGCCGTCGGATTGGCCTGAATGCGCACCGCCGGCTTTTGTCCACCGCTGATGCTCACCAGGCCGACTCCGGGTATCTGCGAGAGTTTTGGCGCAAGGCGCGTATCCACCAGATCCTCAACCTGCGACAGTGGCATAGAGTCAGATGTGATAGCCAGCGTGAGGACTGGAGCATCCGCGGGGTTAGTTTTGCTATATACCGGCGGCGAGGGAAGATTCGAGGGCAGAAAGCTCTGCGAAGCGTTAATCGAGGACTGAACCTCTTCTTCGGCGATGTCGATGTTCAGGCTGAGAGCGAACTGCAGGACAATCACAGACGATCCGCCGGAACTGGTTGAGGTCATCTGGCTCAGCCCTTGTAATTGGCCGAATTGCCGCTCCAGTGGGGCGGTCACCGTAGTAGCCATCACATCCGGGCTGGCGCCGGGATAAAAGGTCAGAACCTGGATGGTTGGATAATCGACCTCCGGCAAGGCGGAGACCGGCAACTGTGTATACGCAACGATACCCACCAGCAGGATTGCGGCCATTAACAGCGCAGTAGCAACAGGACGCTGAATAAAGGGAGCGGATGGGCTCACAGAGTATTTCCCTCAACAGCATTTGCTAAAGCTGCCTGCTTCGACTCAATGACCTTGCTTCCGGCCTGCAACTTATCAAAGCTGCTGGTGGCCACAACCTCGCCGGGGTTGATTCCCTGTACCTGAGTCATTCCGCCGTCCGCAACACCCGTCTTAATGTTGCGTATACTGGCCGTTCCATTCGCGATTACATAGAGGAACTCCACCTGCCCATTGTGTTGCACCGCGGCTGAGGGAACCAGCGTGACGCCCTTGAGTGTATTCACCAATAATCTAGTGTTGACAAACTGGTTAGGAAAGAGAGCGCCATTCTTGTTATCGAATAGCGCGCGCAACTTAACTGTTCCTGTCGTAGTGTCTATCTGATTATCGATGGTATGTAATTTACCCGATGCAATTTTGGTGGTTAGGGAGCGATCCCACGCATCGACAGGCAGCGTATGCATCTGCCGCATCCGTTTCTGCACCTGTCCCAGGCTGTCTTCTGCAAGCGTGAATACTACAGTAATCGGGTGTTCCTGTGTGATGACCACCAAAACGGTGGCGCCGGTTGCCTGCACCACGTTTCCGGGGTCCACGAGACGAAGACCGACCCGGCCGGCAATCGGCGCGGCAATGTGACAGAAGCCGAGTTGTACCTTGTCATAACTCACAGTGCCTTGGTCGTTCTTTACCGTGCCCTTGTCCTGCAGTACGATCTTCTCCTGATCGTCCAGCAGTTGCTTGTTGATGCTGTTTCTCGACCACGCTGTTTGGTATCGCTCCAGATCCATCTGAGCCTGAGCGAGAATGTTGGTGTCGCGTTCCAGCGCGCCTTCGGCTTGGTCCAACTGTGCCTGGTAGGGGCTCGGATCGATGTCGATCAGCGCATGCCCTTTCTGAACGATTTGCCCCTCGCTGTAATGCACCGTGTTTATAACTCCGTTAGCCTGCGCGGTGATGTTAGCTGTATTGACCGGAGTCACTGTGCCAATGGCATCGAGGTATATGCCGATGTCCCCCTTCGTAGCAGTCGCTACCGTGGCAGTGACGGATGGCTTCACGGCAGCCAGCGCACGCTTGGCCGCCGCTGCCTTGACGTCGTTATTGTGGACAACCATGATAACGATCGCGACCAGAGTCAACAGCAGAAGCAGGCTAGTCCACAGAATCCAGCGTCTTCGATACCAGGGAAGCGGCTGAGACAACTGATGACCTGCGCCAATGTGCTGAACACCCGATTGATCTTCGTACTCATCCATGCAGAACTCCGCGCCCACGCTGTTGGCGACGTGCTCCTCGTAGAATCAGCGATTTTCGGGGTACCAGTATGTTCCGTTTTGCTCATTTTTAGACCGCCTGCGGAATCGTTCTATGAATTTCTCTGAGAACCTGGAGTGTATTAAGCAAGTCATCATCTTCTTCACCAATGGTAGTCCAACCGTATTGTCCTGACACCCGTAAAGGTCGGAATAAGCCGATTTTTGCCTGTTATCATGCATTCTCCTGTATGTGCACCTGGCCTTAGAAATAATGTTGTATGTGAGCGGAACAGATCAGACACAAGTCTAAGCCAAGCGAGATGATGGCAAGTGCTTGAGTGTAATCGCTCTCAAGTGCAGGAATATCAGGTCCGATGTAACGTTAAATCTCACTCTAGCCGCTCGGGGCTGTGTTGCCGATGCCAGGATGCGAATTGCACGAAGATATTCCTGACTGAAGCTTCTCCTCTCTAGCCTATGATGAATTTGCCACAGTCACAGGGCTCGTCAAATCCAAAGAAGCCTTTTCCTGGGCATTCATCCACCACACCGGACATACCGATTCGAACGGGGTTATATTTTGAAGAACAAAGACACACGAAGTACATTTGACTGCGCTGCATTTCTTGCAAATGTGGGGCTTGGTCGCCAGATCGTTCATTTGGAGCCCAAAGAGACTTTTTTCACCCAAGGAGATGAGGCCAACACCGTCTTTTATCTCCAGACAGGCCGGGCGAAACTCTCTGTCGTCTCGGAAAACGGCAAGGAAGCCACCATCACGCTCCTTTCTGTTGGCGATTTCGTTGGAGAGGAGTCCCTGGCGTCCATTCCCGGCTTGCGTCTGGCGACAGCTTCCGCTCTCAATACGTGTGCGGCACTGAAGATCACCAGAGAGGAAATGACCCGCGTGATGCATGACGAGCCTGTATTCGCAGACTTCTTTTTGAAATTTATGCTGGCTCGCAGTATGCGCACTCAGGCAGATCTTGTTGATCAGCTTTTCAATTCCAGCGAAAAACGTCTGGCGAGGATTCTCCTGATCATGGCGGAATTCGGCAAGCCTGGCGATCGAGACACCTTCATTCCACCCATTTCACAGGAAACTCTGGCGGAAATGATCGGCACAACACGGTCGCGAGTAAGTTTTTTCATGAATCGCTTTCGCTCCCTTGGTTATATCAATTACAACGGCCGCATTCAGGTAAATAAGTCGCTGCTAAATGTAGTTCTTCTCGACCAATTGCCAGATCATAACTCACAAAAACCACTCCTTTCGACAGTTAAAGCTGATCTGAAGCTCGCAATCTCGAAAGTTGACGCTGTTTTGGACCCAGTCATCCCGATAGTCAAAACAATATTGAAGCCTGTCATCCCAATAGTTGACGCTGTAAAACGTAAACTTTCAGTTGTGGCGGGAGATTGAGAATATCGGCCGAATCAAGGAAGCGAATTCGAGCATCGTCTGCGACTGAATACGGCGCACAAGTATCAGAACGATGGATCGAGTAACCTTTACTATTGCCTGTACGCATGAACAATAAACCGTTCCGGTGCCGCTCCGATATAGTAGAACGGATAGCACGTAACGAGGGTTAGAGAGGATTTAGTTGTAGGGGCCAATACGCCTATGTTGCTGGGCGAAGTGATCTGAATCCAATCTACTTCGTACCTGTCGATTCCAGTAGCAGTCTGAAGCTGAATCTCGTCATCCTTACGAATATCTTTCAGAGCACGAAAGTAGGTATCCCGGTGCCCGGCGACTCCGATGTTTCCCGTCTCGCCCGGAAGCGCCGTTCCTTTAATATGACCTACACCCAACCGTAAAGTTCGCGGTGTTGTCCCTTGCAGAACGGCTACCGATATACCAATCCTTGGAATCTCAATGCGGCCCAGAACATCCCCTTCGTTGATCGTGGGTACGGGCTGCTCTGCCTTGTGCTGTTCTTCCGCTTGAATCTGTTTATTCAGGGTCAACAAGGCGTTTCTCTGATAGATCCTTGCAACGATTAAAGTGATCGCAACGTATGATAGTGCAAGAATACCGATAATCAACAAAACGAATCGCGTCCAGCGCATGAATCGCTGATTTTGCATTGTAAATTTACTATGCTCAGTTATGGGAATCATGGCCGGCTGTCTCGAATCCTGAGGTTGGGAGCGTCAATGGCATGAAGTAACCAGCCCGTGTGCGAGCCGATAAGCGACCATGTCCCGGTGAGCTAACCTTTACATCAATGACCCGATACCCGCCATCTTGCTTTGTAATTGTGGGAACATAGGCCAAAGTGTACTGATTACGAATATCACGCGCGATCCCTTTACAGATTAAGTCTAATTCCTTCGATGATTCCGGGAAAAATGCTTCGCCGCCAGTTTCTTTCGCAAATCGTTTGAGCACACCTGGGTTCTGATCGCCGTCCTGCTCATAAATGCCAATCGCGTAGATGATTGCGCCCGAATTCCTGGCCATTTCAATAATCTGAGGCAATTTATGCTTACTTGCATTATCGCGGCCATCGCTGATCAGGATGAGCACTTTCTTGTCGCAAATGCCTTGCTGAAGATGATCGAGTGCCACAGCTATCGCATCGTAAAGTGCTGTCTCTCCAATCGCCTTAATATCAGAAAGCGCGAATTGCAACTGGGCTAGATTGTCCGTGAACGGAATTCCAGCGGGCAGGCCGTAGGATACATTCTCATTGAAATTGACCACAAACATCTGGTCGTGCGGATTGCTAGAATGTGCGAACGACAATGCCGCGGCAATCACATCTGTGCGCTTTGATGCCATGCTCATGCTGTTATCGATGACCAATCCGACTGTGACCGGAAGGTCCTCATGGGTAAAATTCATGATTTGCTGAACAGCGTGATCTTCATAAACCTGAAAATCATCTTTGACGAGTCCAGAAACAAGCGCATTGTGACGGTTCAGCACAGTCACACTCAAGATAACCAGATTTGCATCGACTCTAAGTGTGTAGCTGTCACTTGAGTGATTCAACGGGGGCGTAGAGGTAACTTGAGACCAGGCAGCATAGGGGGATGCAATCATAACGGCAAAAGAAATCAGGCATATAAGCAAAATGTTCATGGCCAAAGCAATGCGCAATTCATTCCGGAAATACTCCTGCTTAAACAAGAAGGCTTCTTGCCCTGGACGTCTCGCGGACACAATCATCTCCGTCATCGGTCTTGTCCTTTGTTGAGGCCAAAAGTGTTTCCAAGGTAAGTATGCGCACGTTCTCCAAGGAACAAGTTAGGCGATGCTTTCGCACCGCCTCACTCATTGACTTGCCCAGGCTAACTCGACTGGCCAGAAAACGGCATTGAGCTATTGCACTTCTGGATTAGGCCAACCTTTTGAGAAGGACGGAAAGCAGGAGTCCTGTACCCAGGAACATCATTCCACACAATCCAATTAAACCAAGATCGCTGGCTGTTTTCGGCAAAGATGCGACCTCAACGGGAGCTGGAGTGGCAGCGGGCGCAGGAGGTTGTACAACCTGGGCGGTGTCAACTGTTTCGCCGGTCGGGGTGACTGCCTCAACAGGGGCTGTTTTTAAAGCCTCTACTGGCGCGGACGCTAGTGCAACAGGCGTAGATAGTACCGCCTCATTTGTTTCCTTAGCCAATTCGATGGCTCTGGACCTTTCATAGACAAACTGTTCGCCCCATTCATGGCCTGGGTAAAACCATGCCTTCAGAGATACCGGCTCTCCGACTGGCCGCTCACGAAAAGTAATGACTGTCTTATCGGTAATCCTCAACCGGTAATTGGGGATGGCGAGAATCGTGGTGAGCACTTGAGACTCATCCTGATTAAAGATCTGGACGACGTGGCGGTCCGAGGGTGAGTCCACGAGCTTGAAAACATAGGTCCCCGCCGGCAGGAGATGTTGGCCAACTCCCGGGACTTCGACGGGCCCGCTGAAGGTAATAACAGTTTTGTTGTCCATATCGTCGGCCTTTGCTTTCGGAGCGGCGAGCAAACAGAGTACGGTAAGGCACAGTCCTGTTCCTAAGCCTTTGAGCAGTGTCATTGTTTTTCCATTACTTCCTCCGACTCACTAGCACGGCGGTTAAAATGCGGCCTCTGATATGTTGTCGGGTTCATAAGAGTTCGCATGCCGGAGACTCCGGCAGCCTACTATCCCGTGACATGTACTAAATGTCAGTATTTCCCATCGATCATTCAATAGCTGCCCAATATTGACCGGATATGATAAATCCATAAAATGCAATGATTAGTTATCGTGTGCGTCCTTTTGCTCAGACTATGACGATCTCAGTGGTTAATGTCAAGAGCGTAAGGGTAGAGAGACGACGGACCGATAAAGTTTCGGACCTTCTTGAACAGACTAAATCCCTTATGGTGTCTGCTGTTGGAAAGCTTTTCCTAAAGGCAACAGAGCATCCCACATAACACAGGAAAACACGGACACCTCAAAGGGGGGTCACATATGCGCGGACTTAACACTCTAATCGGAACAACAGCTTTGCTGGCGGGCCTGGCCTTGGCGCCAGCAGTTCAGGCTCAACTTGTCATAGACGTTAACGCTCCTCCTGTTTGTTCGTATGGCTATTACGACTATGCACCTTACGCCTGCGCACCCTATGGATTTTACGGGCCGGGGTACTTCTATGGCGGCGTTTTCCTGGGCATGGGCCCATGGGCCGGCTGGGGCTACGGTCACGGTTGGGGCAGCCATCGCTTTAGCAATGGTGGTGGAGGAAGCTATCGTGGCGGCGGCGGCGAGGCGGCAGGTCGTAGCAATTATGCACGCGGCGGCGGGGAAGCACGCTCCGGCGGCGGTGGCCAGGTTCGCGGCAACGCAATGGCTTCCCATTCAGGTGGTGCGCGTCCCAGTGCAGGTCACGCGTCAGCTTCGCGTGGCGGCGGCGGACATGCTGGCGGCGGTGGAATGCGCGGCGGTGGTGGAATGCGCGGCGGCGGTGGTGGTGGAATGCGCGGTGGCGGTGGCGGTGGACATGCCGGCGGCGGTGGACATCGGTAACCTATAGCTGTTGCGTCAGGCAGCAGATGATATAAGAAACGGCGGGGCTTAACGGCCCCGCCGCTTTGCGTTTGCAGAAGTGGCCTGCCCTATCCTTTGTACAAGCGAGATTGTTGTTTAGCGCAACGGTGAAAGGCACGGTCTTTTTGTCAGTTGATATGAGAGAAATGAAACGTCGTGGCATCGAAGTCGTCTCAACTAGAGAGAATAGACCAACTCACTCATCCACCGTGGCTTGCGGCCGCAAAATCGGGCCACGCCAGATCCATACCGGAAAACGCCCTTTCCGCCCGTGTTAGAGCGCCGGATCAAGTGTGGACCTGATTTCAAAGCTTCTTAGAACGATTGTCAGGGGGTGGAGAACGGCCGCTTGCGGCCTTGGGATTCTTCAGTATTGGGGTTCGATGTTCCCTTGAATACCTTGCATGCAGGCCTATTACCTACCGCGTCGCCGCGGTAACCCGCCGTCTGTGTGCGGCTGGAATTGGTACCTGCAGCTATGCACTATGCAAAGGCGGCTTCCGCTTCGAGCGCATTTAGTAGCTATTCCGAACCAGACCCACTTTTGCTATACTCATAGAGGTCACCGTTGTGCGGAGGTGGCGAAATTGGCAGACGCACCAGCTTGAGGTGCTGGCGCCCGTTGGGCATAGGGGTTCAAGTCCCCTCTTCCGCACCAAATTTCTCTCGTCCGGGCCTGCCGGACTGACCTGGAAAGTAGCTTTTAAGATGAATTTTCTTCTCATTTTCGTCGTCGTCGTGCATATTATCGTGAGCTTTTTTCTGATCGGAGTCGTGCTCTTGCAGCAGGGCCGCTCCGCCGACTTGGCAGGCGCATTCGGCGGCCAGGGCTCGCAAACTGCCTTCGGCCCCCGCGCCGCGGCCAATGTGCTCACCCGGCTCACAACCTGGTCGGCGATCATCTTTATGTGCACCTCGATCACTCTGACTATCCTCTACCAGCGCTCCACCACCGGCTCCAAGTCCGTGCTGGACAACTCCTCCCAGTCAGCACCCACTAAGTCCGGCAAATAGAACCTTTTTGAGCCCGATCCATCTTGGCGGCAGGCCACACGGCCTGCCGCTTTTGCGTGCATCCAGTCCTCGAACCGCGTCTCACCGTGCCGCCACGTTCTACAATAAAATCATGATCTTGGAGAGCTTCCCCGTGGGTCCGCTGCAAGCCAACTGTACGCTGCTGGGTGACCCTGAGTCCGGCGAGGCCATCGTCATCGATCCCGGCGATGAGGCCGAGCGCATTCACGCCCGGCTCACCGAACTTGGACTGAAACTGAAGCAGATTCTCCTTACCCACGCCCACATTGACCACGTGGGCAGCGCTCTCAAGCTCAAGAAGTTGACCGGCGCGCCCATCTATTTGAATGAAAACGACTGGTCGATGCTCAAGACGATGAAGATGCAGGCCTCATGGATTGGTATTCCGACGCCGGAGACCGCGCCACCGGATGAAGGCCTGGACGATGGCCAGATTGTTGGTCTGGAGCGCTACCCAGCCCAGGTCATCCACACTCCCGGCCACACGCAAGGCTCAGTCTGCCTGTACTTTGCCCCGCTCAAGCTGCTGGTGGCTGGGGATACGCTCTTTGAAGACAGCATCGGCCGCACCGACCTGCCCGGCGGCAACTTCGACCAGATCATCGACTCCATCCACACCCGCCTGCTCCCGCTGCCCGACGAAACCCGGGTTCTGACCGGCCATGGACCCGAAACCACGATCGGCAAGGAGCGCCGCAGCAATCCGTTCCTGCGTGGGCAGTGAGCAGAAAGAGATCAGCCCGAGCAACCCATTCCTGCCCATGTTTTCAGATAATCAATCAGCCCTGCGACTCCGCGGCTGAACTCTGCCTCGGCCGCGAGTAGGCTCACCACCAGCCAGCCCGACTCCGCCATCCCGAAGAAATAACCCGGATGGACCCAGATGCCCCGCTCGAGCAGGGCCAGCACCGTCTGCTCGTCGGGCCGGAGCGCCGGAATCCGCAGAACGGCGTACCAGCCGCCCTCGACCTCCAGCCGGCTCACCTCCGGCAGACGAGCGAGTTGCCGGTCGAGTTCAGTGAGGTTGGCGGACACACGATCCCGAATTTGCCGCTGAATCGGCTCGCGGCCTTCGAGCCAGACAGACAGCGCGTGCTGCACCGGCGCGTTCATGGAGAGAAACGTGTCGGCGATGACCTCCAACCGTTCCAGCGCCGAAGCAGCCTGCGGCCCTGTAACCACTATCCAGGCCGCCTTCATCTGTGGCAGTCCGGCAATCTTGCTCAGCCCGCTGACTACAAAGACCGGAACCCCCTCCAACCCCGCGGCGAAGCTCTTCCCTGGGCCGGAAACGCCTGGGGTAAAGCCATAGTCGAGAAAGACCTCGTCCACTATCAGCGCGAGATTAAACTCCCGGCATAGCCTCGCCAGCTCCACGGCCTCCCACGGCTTGGTGAAGTGGCCTGTGGGATTATTGGGATGAACCAGCACGATGGCCCGCGACTGCGGTGTAACTGCGCGACGAATTCCCTCCGCATCGATCTGCCATCCGTGGTCGTAGACCAGTGGCGCGAGCTTCAACTTCACATCGTCCAGTACGGCGAGGAAGTCGAAGAGCGGATAGCCCGGCTGTGCGAAGAGAATCTCGCTGCCAAGATCACAGAGCAGCCGGAAGAGGAAGCTATAGGCCTCGCTGGTGCTGGTGGTGAGAATGATTTGCTCGGGCCTGAGCACAACGCCGTGGTCCGCATAGTAGGCGCAGACTGCCTCGCGGGCGCTCGGCAGTCCGCGCGGTTGCGGATCGTAGTCCAGCGCCTGTGCATTGTCCAGAGCCGCCAGCAAGGCAGGATCGTAGGTAAAGCCGCAGCGCGTGGGGTTCGAGGCCGTCAGGTCGGCAATGGGCTCGCCAGCTGCAACGCGCAGCCGGTGCGCCCGCGCCAGCTCACTTTCTTCCGTGTTCCAGTTGGTACGCTCGGAAAAGCGCATGTGCCTTATGGTCTCCGTTTTCATTTTATTGACCTGACTTGAGTTCCTCCGGGACTAAAGCCCGCTATGATTGCAAGCCAAGATTCAGTAGCCTGAAGGCCACTACTCCCTCCGCTCATCAGGCCACTGCTCTCTCGCTCATCATAAGGTGCATCAGGCACAATAGAAGCAGGCGTCCCTTTCAACATTACACGGATGCACATTCCACAGGTGTTTTTGGGAGGAAGATTGGCTCTGCGCGCGGTGGTCTTTGACTTTGGAATCGTATTGACTGGACCACCGGACGCTGCGGCGTGGGCCAACCTGCTACGCATCACCGGCTTGCCCGAAGAGCGGTTTCATAGCCTTTACTGGGCCAATCGCCCGGCCCTCGATGAAGGCAAGCTGACCGGCATCGGCTACTGGCAGAAGTTTCTGCGCGAGGCTGGATTGCCGCCCAATCAGGCCATGGCAGAAGAGCTGAACCGCTGGGACGCGCGCCTGTGGACCGTCCAGAACCCCGTCATATTGGCCTGGCAATTGGCCGTCAAGCAGCGCGGCCTGCTTACCGCAATCCTCTCCAACATTAGCGACAATGTGCTGGAAAGCATCGAACGCGAGTTCGACTGGATTCACCGCTTTGACGTGCTGGTATGGAGCTATCAGTTCGGCGCCGTCAAGCCCGACCCTTCCATCTATCGCCACACGCTCGCCAAGCTCGACACGCAACCTGAAGAGACGCTCTTCATTGACGACAAGCGGCCCAATGTGGAGGCTGCACGAGCGCTCGGGATTCAGGCTATCGAGTATTCCAGCGTGGAACTGCTGCGCGAAGAGCTGATCGCCCGAGGATTGGATGGAGTTTTGCCGCTTCCCGGCTGAGATCAGTTGGGGAGCTGAACACGTAAAGCGAGTAATTATCTGCAAAGGCAGTTATTGTGTTTTTATCGGGATTTTCTTTGCAATTTATTGATTCCAGGAGGTTAATAATTATCTGCAAGGGCAATTTTTGTGTTTTTTCTGGGATTTTCTTCGGATATTATTGATTCAACGAGGGTTAATAATTATCTGCAAGGTTTAAAAATATTTATTTATTTTAGAGGGGGGTAGGGGGGTCGGCAGGTTTTGGGGCCGGGGGCTGGCGGCGCACGGTGCCTAGAGCGACCTGAGCGGCATAGAGGAGCCTTGTGCCGTCGTCACCATCGATTGCACCGATGAGCATACCGTGGGCGACGCAGGCGATGAAGTCGCGGATGTTCTCGTACCCCGAGAGCCGCGGCATGGCTTTATGGTAGCCATGATTGCCCTTCCTAACGGCCTCATAGTGGTCATCCTTTTTTGCTTTTTCCAATTTATAGGCACATGCCCAGCCGTTCAAACAACGGGCAATGGCAGGGTTTTCGGGGACGGCGATGGGTTCGCTTGCCTCGCTCGGGGCGGGGGTGGTTTGGATGGCTTCGGTCATACGGGTTCTCCTTGGAGTCCAGGTTTCAGACGCTTTTCTATATTGTGCGACGGGAGCACGTAATTATCTGCAAGGAAGTCCCGGTACACTTTTCTTATGGCACTTCGCCTTTATGCCGCCACCACCAACCAGGGAAAGCTGCACGACTTCCGCACCGCCGCGGAGGCGCACGCCCTGATGATTGAGCCACTTCCGGATCTGGAGGAAATTCCCGCGCCGGAGGAGGACGGCCTGACTTTTGCCGCCAACGCCACGCTCAAGGCCGTTTACTATTCGCGCTTTGCTCCCGGCGAATGGGTTTTGGCCGACGACTCCGGCCTGGAGGTGGACGCGCTCAACGGTGCGCCGGGTGTGCGCTCGGCCCGCTTTGCCGCAGATGCGGGCGTGGTGGACTCGTCCGACGCCAACGATAACACGGATGTTTGGAACAACCTGGAACTGCTGCTCCGGCTGGCCAGCGTTCCCCCGGCGCAACGAACTGCCCGATACCGGTGCGTGCTGGCAGCCGCCCGCGACGGAGTAGTGCAGCACACAGCCGAGGGAGCGGTCGAGGGGCTGATTCTGGAATCGCCGCGCGGGACGGGGGGATTCGGCTACGACCCGCTCTTCTACCTGCCCGCGCTGGACTTGACCATGGCCGAAATCGACCTGGAAACCAAGCACACGCTCAGCCACCGCGGGCGCGCGATTGCGGCACTGCTGAAGATGCTGGTCTGAAATTCTCATTTTGAGGAATATGATGGTTGAGTTTCGTGGTTTCCCACCCTTGCGACAAGAACAAGAACGTCGCAAGGATGGGGCACCCAGGCATGTTGAACAGTCGACCAGATCAAGACGCGTGGAGCGCCTTGACGGGTGTGATGTGGGACACTAATAATGGATGAAAATCAGGTCATGCTTCCCCGCCCCACAATCCGAAAAACCGAATCACGGAATCTTGCCTGGAATCTAATCTGAAGCCGTAAGGAGCTGACACCATCATGGCAACTGCTCAAAATCCTGCCGCGCATGTGGTCCGTCGTGGCGTTCAGCCGCTACGCGCCGCGGAGGGCTCGTCCTTTCTGTGGCACAAGCTGCATTCTCTACTGGGCATCATTCCTCTGGGCGCCTTCCTGCTGGAGCATTTGCTCTCGAATTTCGAGGCGCTCAAAGGTTGGCAGGCCTACGGGGCACAGGTCAAGTTCCTCAACAGCCTGCCGATGGTACGCGTGCTGGAGTGGGTCTTCATCTTTCTTCCCCTGCTCTTTCACGCCTTCTACGGCGTCTGGATTTGGCTGCGGGGCAAATCGAATATTGTCTACTATCCCTGGGCGGGCAACTGGCTCTATGTCTCCCAGCGCTACACCGGATTGATCGCCTTCGCCTACATTGCGCAGCACGTCATCCGCCAGCGCTTCATGGGCATCTCGCTACCCGAGCACCCCTACGCCGCCTTTGCCAAGGTGCAGCAGGAGCTGGCCAATCCCTGGATGCTGGCCATCTATATTGTTGCAATGATCGCCATCTGCTGGCACTTTGCGTACGGTGTTTGGCTCTTCGCGGCCAAGTGGGGCATCACTTCCGGCACACGTGCCCGTAAGCGCTTTGGCTTCGTCTGCGTGGCCTTCGGGCTGGCGCTGGCCGTCATGGGGCTCTGGAGCATCTGGGCTTTTGTTGGCCCGGATCACAAGAACGCGCCGGAGAACCCGGCCATCTCCCTGGTGGTTGCTCCGGCAGCCGCTGGAACTGTTTTGATTTAGCGCCGTCACTCAGATCGAAAGGAAGATATTTCATGGCAGCACCCAGAATCATCGTGGTTGGCGGAGGATTGGCCGGACTTTCAGCGGCCATCAAGATCGCAGAGGCCGGCGGGACCGTCGATTTGTTTTCCATCGTCCCGGTCAAGCGTTCGCACTCGGTTTGCGCGCAGGGCGGCATCAACGCGGCCAAGAATTTGAAGGGCGAGGGCGACACTACCTGGAAGCACTTCGACGACACCATTTACGGCGGCGACTTTCTGGCCAACCAGACGCCGGTGAAGCTGATGTGCGAGGCCGCTCCGGCGATTATCGATTTATTGGATCGCATGGGCGTACCCTTCAATCGCACTCCCGAAGGCTTGCTGGACTTTCGGCGCTTCGGCGGCACGCTCTATAACCGCACCGCTTTTGCCGGAGCTACGACCGGGCAGCAACTGCTTTACGCGCTCGACGAGCAGGTCCGCCGCTATGAGTCAGAAGGCAAGGTGAAAAAGTACGAGGGCTGGGAGTTTCTTTCTGCCGTAATTGATTCCAAGGGCGTGGCGCGCGGCATCACCGCGCTCGACCTGCGCACCATGGAACTGCGGAGTTTCCCTGCCGGCGCTGTCCTATTGGCCACCGGCGGCATCGGGGCTATTTTCGGCAAGAGCACCAACTCCGTGGTCTGCACCGGCTCGGCGCAGTCGGCGGTCTTCCAGCAGGGCGTGTACTACGCGAACGGCGAGTTCATCCAGGTGCACCCGACGTGCATTCCCGGCGAAGATAAGCTGCGGTTGATGTCGGAGTCGGCGCGCGGCGAGGGTGGGCGCGTGTGGGTTCCGCGCACCGCCGGCGACAAGCGCCTGGGCAAGCAGATTCCAGAGGCTGATCGATTCTATTTCCTCGAGGAGTGGTATCCCAAGTACGGCAACCTTGTGCCACGCGACATTGCCACGCGCGCCATTCACAAGGTGGTCTATGAGGACCATCTGGGCATCGACGGCCAGCCGATGGTCTATCTCGACTTGACGCACATTGACCGCGCCACTCTGGACCGCAAGCTCGGCGGCATTCTGGATATCTACGAAAAGTTTGTCGGCGACGATCCCCACGAAGTGCCGATGAAGATTTTCCCGGGCATGCACTACACTATGGGCGGCATGTGGGTGGACTTCAACCAGATGACTAACATACCCGGCATCTATGCGGTTGGCGAATGCGATTACCAATATCATGGCGCGAATCGCCTGGGCGCTAACTCGCTGCTCAGTTGCATTTATGCTGGATTCGTCTCCGGGCCGAACGCATTAAATTACGTCAAGAGCCTGCCCGCAGCGGAAGGCGATGGCGGCCATGCGGCCGAAGTTACTCGCCAGGCTGAGATCAACGACAAACTGCTTAAGAACGAAGGCGCGGAAAATCCATTCAAGTTATGGCGTGAGTTAGGCGATACGATGACCAAGCACGCTACGGTGATCCGCTATAACAAGGGGCTCAAGCAGGCTGACGAAAAGATTGTGGAGCTGCTGGACCGCTACAAGAACGTCAGCCTCGCCGACCGCAGCCAATGGGCCAACACAAGCTTCGCCTTTGCACGCCAGTTGAAGAACATGCTGGAGCTGGCGCGGGTGGTGGCGCAGGGAGCGCTGCTCCGCGACGAGTCTCGCGGCGCGCATTACAAGCCCGATTTTCCCGAGCGCGACGACGAGCGGTTCTTGAAAACCACCAAGGCCAGCTTCACGGATTCAGGTCCGCGCTTCGAGTACGAAGAGGTCGATACGCAATTCATCCAGCCGCGCCCGCGCCGTTACGACGCGGCAAGTTAAGGGAGACTGACCATGGCAACCAAGACTGTGCAATTCGAAATTAAGCGTCAGGCCAGCCCCGATGATCCCGCTGTGTGGGAGCGCTTCGAGCTTGAATGGCGACCCGGCATGAATGTGACCACCGCGATGATGGATATCGCCGCCAACCCGGTGACCGCCAGCGGCAAACCGACCACGCCCGTCACTTATGATTCGTGTTGCCTGGAGGAGATCTGCGGCTCCTGCGCAATGCGTATCAACGGCAAGGCACGCATGGCATGTTCGTCGCTCATTGACAATCTGGAACAGCCCATCCGCGTCGAGCCGCTCTCGAAGTTTCCACTGGTTCGCGACTTGCAAGTTGACCGGTCGGTCTTGTTTGAAAACCTCAAGGCCGTCAAGGCCTGGATTCCTATCGACGGCACTTATGATCTGGGTTCCGGTCCGCGCGTCTACCCGCAGCAGCAGGAGGCCAACTATCCGCTCTCGAACTGCATTTCCTGCGCCTGTTGCATGGAAGTTTGTCCGCAGTTCAACGAGGAGACGGGCTTTGTGGGCGCGGCCACCATCGCTCAGGTCAAGCTCTTCAACAACCATCCCACAGGCAAGGTTCTGAAGGAAGAACGCCTGCGCGCTCTGGCCGGCGATGGAGGCATTCAGGAGTGCGGCTTTGCGCAAAACTGCGTCGAAGTTTGCCCCAAGAAACTTCCGCTCACCAACACCATCTCCGATGTCAGTCGCGACGTTCTTCTGCAGAAAGCCAAAGATTTTTTGCTTAGTTGACGATCCTATAGAAGGCAGGGATGACCTCATGGTGGGGATATGATAGGCTTTGCCTGGGGAAATTCGCGTCGCAGATACACCCAGATATAGAAAACACTCATCACCAGCAGGATGAGCGAGACTGGTCGTATCATCATTAAGGTCAGGATCTGTCCGAAGATTCCTGTTGTGTTCATATGCAGTTGATTCCAGAGAATGTTGAGAATTGCCAGCGTAATATCCGCGGTCAGCAGCATCCCCGCGGAATTCACCAGCAATGCAACCCATGCAATCGGGCCACCTTCGGACCACAACAGGGCGCAGGCGGGGATGGTGAGCATCAAGAGCTTGGCATCCCACGGCCGATGATAGGTCACGAGCATGGTAAGTGGCACGATGCCGGCGAGCGCAATCCAGGCTCTGGCCGGCGAAAAACTCGACCGCAGAGTGCGCACAACCCATAACAGCAGGAGCGCGCCACAGATAAGATAGCTGGCCGGATTATAGATGCGCGGATTGTCGCGGAAAATGCTGATGGCTGCCTGCAGATCGATGACCATGAAAGCACTACGCCCGGTAAGGGAGGCAGGGCCCGGTTCATTGATGCCGCCGGGCGCCGAAATGGTTAATAGATTCGATTGCCAGTCTTCGATCCAGTGCGGCGCAACATGCGAAAGCCACAGAAAGGCCGACAGGCCCAATACAGCAGTGACGAAGAGGGTTTGCAGCGCGCGTTTCCGATTCACTCCGCCTGCCAATAAAAAATACAGCCAGACCAGGCCCGCGTCATGGGGCTTGATGGCCAGACTAAATGCGAGGCACAGAATTCCTGCCAGCACAAATCGATCCCGAAGGAAGCACCAGACGGCAACTACGCAAAGGCCTACGGCGATCCCGGCCGTATTGCCTGCGCCAAAGATCGATTCGCAGTTGGCAAGCAGGATGAAAATCAGGAAGAGGGAGACGTCTAGCGCATAGCTCTCCCCAAGGTTCCACATCAGCAGGGCGGCAAGAATGAAAATTCCGCCCGTGAGCGCCAGCCACAGCAAGTGCGCAGGCCCCCACGGCAGCATAGCAAAAGGAGCTACGGCGATAAATGCGGTAGGAACGTTTACATACAACACCACAGCTTGATGAGCCGAGACAGTCTCCGACGGGCGTTCCCCGCCCTCAGCCCGGTATACTCCCTCCAACTCGCTCACGTTATATGGATTGTGGTGTTGAAGCAAGCAGCGCGTGCCGTAGTAGACTGCCCTGAAATCCACCCAGCCGTTCGCATCCTGCCCAACTGAGAAACCCCACCAGATGGAAATCCCGCTGGCCAGCAGTATCCACGCCAGTGCGATGCGCCGTTTCCTCGTCATGGTCAGCCTCTCTGCGGATCGCGCCGCACGTAAATCCACAGATAGAATATGCCCATCGCCAGCAGGATGAGTTGAATAGGCTGCAACAGCACGACGGTCAGCAGCTTTCCGGAGATCCCCGCCATGGAGATGTGCAAATTCCTGGTGAGAGCCACGATCATGATCATCGGGATATCCGATGTGGAAACAATCGCCGCGGTACTGACCAGAAGCGCAACCCAGCGGATCGATGTGCCCTCGGCCCAGAGCAGCGCGCAGGCGGGTACTGTCAGCAGCAGGAGTTTGGCATCGTAGGGCCGATGATAGGTCACGAGCAGGGTAAGAGGCACAACTGCGGCGAGCGCCAGCCAGGCTCTATGCTGAGAGAAAGGCATCCTGAGAGTGTGAATCGACCATATCAGCAGAAGAGCACCGCAGACCAGATAGCTGACGGAATTGTAGATGCGTGGATCGTTTCGGAAGACGCTGATAGCTGCCTGCATGTCGATGACCATGGCGGTGCTACGGCCGAAAAGGGATGCAGGGCCCGGTTCATTGATGCCGCCGGGGGCCGAGACCACCTGTAGATTAGATTGCAATTCCTGCATCCAATGCGGCGCGACATGCGAGACCCACAAAAAGGCCGATAGACCCAACACAGATATAACGAGGAGGGTTTGCAGCGCGCGTTTCCGGTAAATTCCGCCTGCTAACAGAAAATAGAGCCAGACCAGACCAGCATCATGGGGCTTGATAGAAAGGCCGGCCGCAAGGCAAAGGACGCCGGCCCAAACAAACCGCTCCTTAAGGAAACACCAGACGGCCACCGCGCAAAGGCTTACGACGATTCCCGCGGGATTGCCGGTGGCAAAGAGAACTTCGCTGTTAGCAAGGATGAAGCAGATTAAAGCGCCCGAGATTAGCGGTGAGTCATTGGCGCCTATATTCCACATCAGGAACCCGGCTAAGACGAGACTTCCGGCGGTAAAAATCATCCACAGCACGTGCGCAGGTCCCCAGGGCAGCATCGCGAAGGGAGTTATGACAATGAATGTGGTAGGAACGTTTACACACATCACCACAGCTTGATGAACTGCGGCAGTCTCCGATGGGTGTTTACCGCCATCGGTACTGTACACACTCTCAAGTTCGCTTACGTTATATGGATTGTGGTGTTCGAGCAGACAGCGCGTGCCGTAGTAGACCGCCCTGAAATCCAGCATTGCACCAGACTTAGTACACTCCCCGCAGAATCCCAATAAGACAGATACCCAGCAGGACAACAGCAGGTAAACAAAAATATTCCACTGTGTCCTTGTCATCCTAAGTCACTCTTTCTTCCGGAAACGCCGTCAAGGCTCAGAATCAACCAGCTAAACGACCTTCTTCGCAGTCTATCGGATGAAGCCGCCGTGGGTGCAAGCGGCGTTTCTTCGGGCTCTCCAGGCCCTGCTGTTGTATCTCGGGATGGTTCACACCGCACGTATATCCATAAATAAAAGATGCCCATCGCCAGCAGGATGAGCGGGATGGGTTCCATCAGCAGGAGCGTTCGTATCTGTCCGGACAGCCCCACTGTTGATATTTGCAAGTTCTTTGTATGAATCAGGAGAAGTGTTATTGGGATATCTCCGGTCGACACAATCCCCGCAGTAGTCACCAGGAGTGCAAGCCACGCAATTAGGCCGCCTTCGGCCCACAGTATGGCGCAGGCTGGAACGGTAAGCAGCAGGAGCTTCGCATCATAGGAGCGATGATAGGTTACCAACATGGTAAGAACTGTAACCGCCGCGAGCGCAATCCAGGCTCTCCGCAGCGAGAATTGTGACCGGAGAGTGCGAACCGCGCCAAGCAGTAGCAGCACTCCACAGACAAGATAGCTGACCGCGTTATAGATGCGCGGATCGTCCCAGAATATACTGATGGCCGCCTGCAGATCGAAGATCATACCGGGTGAACGGCCAATGCGGGAAGCGGGACCCGGTTCATTGAGTCCGCCGCGCGCCGAAATGGCCGTCATATTGGAGTACCAATCTTGCATCCAATGTGGCGCGACGTGCGAAACCCAGAGAAAGGCAGACAGGCTCAATATCGCAGTAACGAGGAGGGTTTGCAGTGCGCGTTTGCGATAGACCCCGCCCGCCAACAGAAAGTAAAACCAAACCAGGCCCGCGTCATGGGGCTTAATTGCGAGACTGAGTGCAAGGCACAGGATGCCAGCTAAAACAAAGCGCTCCGACAGGAAGCACCAGACGGCCACCACGCAAAGACTTACGACGATTCCCGCTGTATTGCCGGTAAGAAAAAGAATCTCGCTGTTGGCGAGAATCAGGCTTATCAAACCAACAGAGAGTACTGGCGCATAATTGGCCCCGCAATTCCACACCAGGAAAGCGGCAAAGATGAGGCTTACGACGGTAAAGCTTATCCACAGCAGGTGCGCAACCCCCCACGGCAGCATCGCAAAGGGAGTCAGGAGGATAAATGTAGTGGGCAAGTTGACAAACAACGTTACAGTCTGGTGCGCCGTGACGGTCTCCGACGGGTTTCCCCCGCCCTCGGCCAGGTAAACGCCATCCAACTCACTCACGTTGTAGGGGTTGTGATGTTCAAGCAGGCATCGCGTACCGTAATAAACTGCCTTGAAATCCACCCACCGATTCGCCGGCTTTCCTAAAGAGGAGCCCCACAAAATGGAAATCCCGATGGCCAATAGTATCCAGGCAAGGCCAATCTGGTTCGTCCTCTTCATGCCCATTTTCACTCTCAGAACTTTCGGCCGTTCAGAACTTGAATCAAGGCCGAAAGGAAACAATCGAAATTCTAACACGCAATAAAGTAAGGGAGAGACCGCAGCGGCAATGGACCAGCCCAGCGTATCTCTCCCTGGTAGCAACAGAGGGTGATCAGTTGTACGTCCAGACCCCCTTCCTGTCAGGATCTGGTAATGCCGAAACTGAGCGGTGCGTCACATCTGTCTGACATGATGCGCGTTCAGGGAAGTGCGGCCTTTGCTGTTGGGAATATATGCCTTCGCATAGCTCTGGCGTACATACCCCTCCCGCATTGGCGCTGGGTGCGGCTGTCCGGGCGATGCCCGGACAGCAGGCTACAGGGCGCTGGCAAATGCCGTGCTGATGCTTCCGAACGAGGAGCTGATGACGCCGGCCAAGGACTGCATACTGGCTGTAGCGCCGAGGGCTATGATAGCAACGACCAAGGCGTATTCAACCAGGTCCTGGCCTTCATCGTGGCTAAAAAGGTTATGGATCTTCACAAACAACGTGAGCATTAAAGTGTTCATTTTGCATTCTCCCCTGATTTGATTTTCAGTGTTCGGCACACACACCTAGACCTCGAATGCGCCATGCATGCAACTTTTGTAATGCTAGATCAACGAGCTACAGACTACAGAGCGCTGGCAAATGCCGTGCTGATGCTTCCGAACGAGGAACTGATGGCATTTGCCAAGCCCTTCATGGCGGCAGTAGCGCCAAGGGCGATGATGGCAACAACCAGAGCATACTCAACCAGATCCTGACCTTCCTCGCGGCTCATCAGGCCCTGGAACTTCACAAACAGCTTGAGAAACATGGTATTCATTTGTGTTGTCTCCGTAATTTGATTTTCTCAGATGTCGGACACGCCTTCACTGAAGGCGTGTGCATGGCTGTCTTGGCAATATCTCGACAGCGGGTTACAGGGCGGCTGCAAACGTCGTACTGATGTTGGCGAACGAAGAACTGATGACCGAGGCCAAGCCCTTCATGCTGGCGGTGGCGCCAAGGGCGATCAGGGCAACAACCAGAGCGTATTCAACCAGATCCTGACCTTCCTCACGGTTCATCAACTTAACATACAGCTTGAGAAGCATAGTATTCATTTGTGTTCTCTCCGTTATTTGATTTCTCAGTTTGGCATACTCCTTTACATAGAAGGCGTATGCATGGCTATTGCGGCGGTGCCTTGTCAATTGGCTACAGGGCGCCAGCAAATGTCGTGCTTATGTTCGCGAACGAAGAGCTGATGACCGAGGCCAAGCCCTTCATGCTGGCGGTAGCGCCAAGGGCAATCAGAGCTACAACCAGCGCGTATTCAACCAGATCCTGACCTTCCTCGTGGCTCATCAGGCCCTGGAACTTCACATACAGTTTGAGAAGCATGGTATTCATTGGTGTCCTCTCAGAATTTCGAGTCTCCCAGCCTGAGGCCGAGGCAACCTGTACCTTGCAAGTACCGTGCCATTCATGATTCCAATAATTGATTCGTATATGATTCATATAAATCAATCACTTACGGGGGTTAAATTAGAAACTGAGGTGTATACATCTGTATACAGGGGGTATCGGACAGGCCGGTCTTGTATACATAAAACTAAAGTGTAGTAACCGGAAGGTCACAGGCACCGGACTGGAAGCGTTCAAGCGGATGCGAGCTCGGGTAAGCGGCTAGAGCCATTGTACTGATCGTAAAAATAGCCGTAGGACAGGCCGACCTAAGCAGGAACCGGATACGGCAGAAGAAGTAGAATAGCGTCCATGGCAAGCAAGACTCATACGGAAGCAGACCTCGATCAGCGTACGCACATGCACACTCCGGAGCAGCTCGCGCAGATCCACAGCGAAATTTCTGAATCCTCGGCGCCAGAGATGAGTTCTGCCGGAAATCCTGGTAAATATCGGAAAATTCTTCGCGCTATCGTACCACTTCCCTTCGTAACTGTCTGCGGCCTGGCGTTTGGGTTCATCGCAGGAAACGTCTGCCTTGCACTGCTGTTGCCGAATGCTCCTTACACACGCGATTACATCTTCTATTGGGCCACCGGGCAGCAGCTCGTACGCCACGCAAATCCCTATGACCCCGTTGCCGTTACGCAGCTCGAACGCGCAGCGGGGCTTCCGCTCAAAATGAATCCGGGTTTGATGCGAAACCCGTCATGGGCGCTTCCGCTTGTTTATCCGCTAGGATTCATCGGTTTGCGCGTGGGATGGGTGCTGTGGGCGTTGCTTTTGCTTGCGTGCCTGGTGGTATCGGTCCACCTGCTCTGGATCATTTACGGCAGGCCCGGGAATCGCCGGTACTTGCTGGGCTATTCCTTCGGACCGGCACTGGTTTGCGTGATCTACGGACAAACCTCGCTCTTCGCGCTGCTCGGATTTGTCCTGTTTTTACGCCTGCATCGCACACACCCCTTTCTGGCGGGAATCTCTCTCTGGCTTTGCGCGCTGAAGCCACACCTCTTTCTGCCTTTCAGCGTAGTGCTGGTGGCATGGGTGCTGGTTTCCAGGAGCTACAAGCTCCTGGCCGGCGCGGCGGTGGCCATGTTCGCAAGCTGCGCAATCACATTTGCCATCGATCCATTGGCGTGGACCCAGTACTCACAGATGGTGCACTCATCTGGAGTCGAGAACGAATATATTCCCTGCCTGAGCTACCTGTTACGCGCCTGGCTCAGCCCACACTCCATCTGGCTCCAATATCTGCCGGCCGCTTTGGGCTGCACGTGGGCTCTGGCCTATTACTGGCCTCGACGCCACACCTGGAACTGGCTGGTAAACGGAAGCCCGCTGATGCTTGTCTCTATCCTCGTTGCGCCCTATTCCTGGATATACGATCAAGGTCTGGTGATTCCTGCCCTGTTGCAAGGCGCGTTTCTTACCCGGTCCCGGAATCTCTTGATTGCGCTTGCGTTCATGAGTGCCCTGGTCGAAATCGCACTCTTCCGCAGCCTTACGCACCCCAACGACATCGTATTTTGGACTTATTGGACCGCTCCTGCGTGGCTGGTTTGGTATCTAATCGCTTCTCACTATAAGCGAGCGCACACAGAGGGAACATGATAACTAAACCAGTTCGCGTTTTTGCTGCCACCTGCATTGTGGCTGCCGGCTTCGGTTATTTTGCCGCGCTCTGTTTCTTTATCATGAGTGACAGAATCGCATCTCAAAAGGATTTTATCTCTTACTGGGCTGCCGGGCAGCAACTCATGCACGGTGCAAATCCATATGACTTTGATGCCGTACGCAGCCTGGAACTCGCCACGGGGCGCGAGGACAATCATCCACTTCTCATGCGCAATCCCCCGATTGCCTTCTTCCTGGCATTGCCACTCGGCCTGCTCAGCGCAAAAAACGGCCTCGTCCTATGGCTCTTCACTCTTCTGGCATGTCTTTCAATCTCAATCCGGCTTATCTGGCTTCTCAACGGACGCCCTGATAGTCGTTTTCATCTGTTTGGCTACGTCTTTGCGCCCGCTCTGGCCTGCCTGATGGCCGGGCAGTTTGGCATTTTTCTCTTGCTCGGCGTATTGCTATTTCTGTACTTTCATCAGACCCGTCCATTCATTGCCGGAACTGCCCTGCTGTTCTGCGCGATGAAGCCGCATCTGTTCCTGCCCTTTGCCATCGTGTTGTTCCTTTGGATAGTGGCCCGAAAATCGTACCAGATACTCGCAGGTTTCTTCTCCGCGTTGCTTGCCAGCTGCGCGTTGTCTTATTGCTTCGACATTCACGCATGGTCGCAATACTTGCAAATGATGAGCACGGGTAAGGCGCTGGATGAGCCCGTACCAGTTCTCAGCGTAGTATTACGCTTTCTCATTGACCGTCATGCTGTGTGGATCCAGTTTCTTCCTGAGATCGCCGCATGTTGCTGGGCACTCTGGTATTTCTGGAAGCGCCGCAACCACTGGAGCTGGATGGAACATGGACTGCTGCTGCTGCTGGTCTCAGAGATGTGTGCGCCTTATGGCTGGTTTACCGATGAAACCATGGCGCTTCCCGCTATCCTGTATGGAGTCTATTGTGCTGTCGAGTCAAGGCGCTCGCTACTGCCGCTGGGGTTGATTGCCGGAATTGCCCTCATCGAGTTGTTCGTTGGCGTTCAGATCATCTCGCCTTACTACCTGTGGACCACGCCCGCCTGGCTTGCCTGGTTTCTCTACGCTACCGGCAGCAACCGCAAGTCAGCAAAGTTGCTTCGAGGCGGTCTTGCGGAGATTGCGGATTCACATTAAGGAAAAATGTACTCTTTGGCGAAGCTGTCACCGGTTTACGGAGCAGCCGTAAATTCAAGTGTGTCGCCAGGCTGTGTCTGCGTCTCGCGGATTGTGCCGGACGGAAGCTCAAGTACAGAGTGAGCCCGGAGACAGGCCGACAGCCGCCATGGAGGAACCGTGCTCACCAGCTTCCTGATTCGGTTTTTACGGTCCAGATAAACGAGGTCAATGGGAAACTTCATCCAGAAAGTATGCACGGCTTCACAAGGGCTAATCCACAAGCCCTCTCCCGGCGCCAGTTGCTTACGCCCCAACAGGCCCTTGTTGCGCATTGCTGCGCTCTCGGCCACCTCCATGCAGGTAGCGAGCATAGTATTGCGCGTCAAGTTCGTGACACGCAGAAGAATACTTCGAGGGGCCTGACGGCGCGAAGCGAGACGGTTCCGCAGCCCCAATGCAATCCAGCGGAATGGATTCATCCGGTTGTCTCAGGTCCTTTCGCCTGCAAGTCGCCGTGCTCTATGCGGCCCATATCGAAGTCTGCCGGCTGTCTGGAGGATCAGCCGGAAACCTCATTGAGGAGCGGGAGCAGATGCAGGTGAAGCGCTGGTGCTCGATCCGCTCGATGAGGGGCCATAGCCTGCCCCGCTGCCGTCAATTGCCAGCGGCGTCTCAGGCTTCATGCTGTCGACCAGCTTCTCCACCGGCATTGTGGTCGGCGCGGGAGTCGGAGTATTAGCGGATGTCTTGGCATCTGGAGTATTCATGGGTTTGCCGGAGTTGGACGGTAGAAACTTGCCTGGAAACTTCAGCTCTGGCAACGGCTCTCCAGCCGGAATGGGCGCCACAATCTCCGGCGTTACAATTACAATCAACTCGGTGTTTGCCTTGGTCTTCTGCATCGACTGGAAGAATTTGCCGAGAATTGGAATATCTCCCAGAAAGGGTATCTTCGAGAAGGTTTCGGACTCGGTGTTATCCAGCAGGCCGCCGATGACGAAGCTTTGTCCATCGGCTAATTCGACCTCGGTTTTCACTTTTCTGGAGGTGATGGCGGGCACTTCAAATCCGGATATCTCGACAGCATTGGTAAAGTCGAGGGCGCTGACTTCCGGGGCCACCTGCAGGCGGATCGTTCCGCGGGGAGTAATGGTGGGTATGAAGTTGAGGCGAACTCCATACTCCTTGAACATGATGGTAACCGTTGCCGCTGTGCCTGCTCCTCCGCCCTGAACGACGGGAAAGGGATATTCTCCGCCTGCCAAAAAGCTGGCCGGCTTGCCGTTGGCCGCCATCAGGTTGGGCTCGGCCAGAACCTGCGCCCCGATGGTGGTCTTGAGGGCCTGAATCGTTGCGCCAATATTCAGACCGGGGTAGAAGGCAGAGATATTCGTCTGAGATATTCCTCCGCTCACCGTGGCGCCAGTGTTGCCAGTAGGTACAGTAGTCGATAACGTACCGGTTGAAATTCCACCGATTGTGTTTCCAAAACCGTTACTGAAAATATTGAGGCCGAACTGCGACGCCTTGGTGCGGTCAACGCTGATAAAGCGAACCTTGAGTAGAATCTGCGGGTCTGAGGCCGGCACAGAGACGTTGAGCAAATTGACGACTTTGCCGCCAGTGGAGGCGATTTTGACAGCGCGATCGGAGCTATTGAGATCCTTGACCGTGCCGCGAAGGAAGATTGCGCCGTTCTCGGAGCTGACCCTCAGAGTATCGCCGGGAAGCTCTGCCTTGAGTTCGCGGCGTATCGCGTCCAAGTTGTCGTGCAAAACGGAGGCGCCGGCACGCACTGTCACGTTGAAGAACTGACGGCCGCCGTGGGTGTCCCAGATAATCAGACTGGTTTCTCCAATAGCCTTGCCCTCCACCATGATCTCGGTTGGGCTTGTCGCATGGACTTCAGCAAGGTCTCCCTGACCGACGGCAACCCGCATGATCGGCCACGTACAGTCGACCAGCACGGTCTTTCCCACAGCGACGGAGAGCTCATTCGCCGAGTCCTGAGAAGAGTTGCTGGCGGATTGAACAAGCGGTGGTGCGATTTGAGCCTGCAAGCCCGACCAGGCGCAGAGAACAAGAGACAGTGCGCTGCAACATGCGATGGAGATGCCGGTCTTCGTTCTCACTGGTGCCCCCCGGGAGAAGCAAATTTTTCTTCAGTCTGTTTTGAGCCGTTTAACACCACTACGGTAATGAACCTGGGAGTGCTCCTCTTTTTTACAAGTCGTGACTTTGACGATCCGCCGGTCTGTCCCGTAAAGAGGTTACCCGTCGCCGTGCCGGGAACTTCAGCAACCTTTGTATCCAGCGGATTGCGCAGCACGAGCTGGATTTTCACCTGATTGCTGGCCAGGCTGAGAATCTCGGCCTGTTCCGGGGTGACTAGCAGGTTGACCACCTGCACTGCCTTCGCTTTGCCTTCAGCATCTTTCTGATAATCGGTTCCCGCGGACAAGACCTGAATGTTTTGCAGGAGCGTTCGCGACACCGTGCCTTGCGAGGGGTTTTGCTGGCCAGGAGGATTGCCGGAGATAAGTACATCGACGCGCATTCCGGGAGTAACAAATCCCGACACGTTCACCACCTCATCCACTTTGACGGCGCAGGCTCTCATGCCCTGGGGGATGGTGGCCGCCAGTCCGCCGCCGGAGCCGACAGCGGCCAGGCGGTTCTCGATAATGGGCTCTCCTTCATAAAGATCGGAGAGTACGCCCCGTCCAACAGCACTGTTCTTGTCTTTCGCGAGAATGGCGCCCTTGGGAACTGTTCCCACAATCTCGACGGTCGACAAGTTGTCAGCGGTGAGAATGGCCCCGAGTTTGATGTTCGACTTAGTCGCGACCACCAACGTAGTGGCCGGCGGCCGCGCCGCCGTCGCCTGGTTGTGAAGCAGGCGAATAACCAGAAAAGTGCATACGGCGGCAATGAAGAAAGCGATGAGAAGGATCGCGAGTACTCTTCGGTTCATTTTGAGGCCTATTTGAACTGGCTACCCGGCCAGCTTCGCCTTTCTGTTCCTTGTGGCAATTGCCGCGCCAAAAACCCGTTCCGATCCTGGTCGAAACAGGGATTGGCCGGGCAGACCGCCAGCAAGTTTAACCGCCTGTTTAGTGTATTCCTTTCTAGCCTAGTAGTAACGTCCGGCGCACAGTTGCAGGTAAAGGAGGTATCAAAAGAGTTATAGGTAAATGCCCTGCTATGAGCGATTCTGGAAGAGATTATAATTGAACTCTTGAAGGGGGACCGCAGGATCTCTCTCAGCGCTCTACCAGGCTGAGATTGCCTGAAAATTGGTCTCCCTGGCAAGAAGGATCAGGTGGCGCAAGGGAGGAGATTCATCCGGTCATGAAGTCTTCCTCTATGATTACGCTTTTTTCAGAGCGACCGGAGCCGGGCCGGCACCCATTTTATTTTTTGATTTCGGTTCTGGTGCATAGCGCTACGCTTGGGCTGGTATATTTGGGACTCGCTTCCAAACCCATAATCAAGAGCCCGGCCCTCGCCCAGCGATATGACGTGCGGCATATTGACCTGCACACTCTTGAGCCTCAATTGCAGCGTGCCGTTAACAGCGGTATCGAGCAACTCCGCCAACGTGCCCTCCAGCACAAGCTTCCGCCTGGCGGAAGCGCTACCGCGCAGCCGCCGGTAATGCGGCAAGTTGTGCTGGCCCCGCAGGGACCTCAGACGCTTCTCCAGCCGGATATCCCCAAACCCGTTGTTCTCACCCAGGAAATCCCGGTGCCGACAGTCGTAATCTGGGACGGTAAAAAGTCTTCCGCCAAGAAGCTGGTTCCGCCTCTGCCGGAAAAGCCGGCTATTGCAGACGTACAGCCTTCGACCCAGTTGCCAAACGAAGAACAGCGCCTGGATAGCATCGCTTTGGCATCCACCGATCTGACTACCGCTCTCCAGCCATTTTTTCCCAGCACCACATCTCCTGTCGTAGTTCGTGGGCCGGAACCGTCGCCACCTACTCCGATAACCACGGCGGAAGGATCTGCGCAACCAACTCCCGCTTCGGTGATGTCGCTCTCTGATCTAGACATGAAGAGCGGAGACGTCACGCTGCCACCCGTGAATGAATCGGCTTCCTCGAATGCTCCCGGGGCGCTGGCGGCGGGACAGACACAGGATTCAGCGCTAGCAGGGAAGATCAATTCCGCCGGCAAGCCGGGCGAGATCGGAGCAGGACAGGGTTCAAGCGACGCCGGAAATCCGCCGGACTCTGCCGCTGCAACCCAGGGAGCGGAAGGCGCTTCCGGGCTAACCGGTTCCGGGCACGACAACCAGCTTTCGGCGGCCCATATCTCGCTGCCCAAGGACGGCCAATTCGGAGCCGTGGTGGTAGGCTCATCGCTGGATGAAAAATATCCTGAGACGGCCCCAGTCTGGAGCGGCAGGCTGTCTTACACCGTATATCTTCACGTTGGCCTGGCGAAGAGCTGGATCCTCCAGTACTCGCTTTCGCGTGCTGACAACGCGGCTGCCGCAGGCAATATTACGCACATTGAGGCGCCCTGGCCGTACAACATCGTACGGCCCAACATCCCGCCCGGCGCAATCGATTCCGATGCCCTCATGGTTCACGGATTTGTGAATCAGGCCGGCCGCTTTGAGGCGCTGGCTGTCCTCTTTCCGCCGCAGTTCGCTGAGGCGCAGTTTGTGCTGGACGAACTCGCTAAGTGGCAGTTCCGGCCGGCGACGCAAAATGGACAAAATGTCGTTGTAGAAGTGCTGCTGATTATCCCCGATGAGCCGCAATAAAGCCAGCATCCCGGCGAGTCCAACAGACGGACCGGCCGGGACGCAGGTGTGATTGTCAGGTGGCTATGTGGTGCCGTTAGGGATCAGTCGCGCGGTGGTAAGAGTCCGTGCGATAGCCTGGAACATCTGTGTCAGTTTCGTAAAATTCAATTGGTTGGTCGACTTGCAGCCATTGCCGTCGTCAGAAAAGAAATACCCCGGCGAGGAGGCCATGTCCGACAATGTCGTGCAAGGTGTGACGCCCTTGTAGGCACTGTAGGTCGTATCCGTCGAGCATCCCGAATTCTGCGCGCCGTAACCGACCGTGTAGACCCTGGTTCCGGCCTTGCCGTTTCCGTTCGGAGCAGTAGCCACTGCCTCCGCAGCCAGGATCGCCTGCCCGCACTGGCCCAGCACGGATGGGTAGGCGTACGAGTTCTTGTTGCTTCCGCTCCCGGTTCCGTTCATGGTGCCGGTTTGTGCCTTCAGCTCACTGCTGGAAGCATTCATGTCGCCGTCGCCGAGGATGATCATGGCATTTTGCGAGCCCGGAAATGATGCCTGCTCGGCAACAAGAGCCGTTTGCGCAGCATAAATGGCTTGCGCATAGTAGGTTCCCTCCCCGCCCTTGGCCTGAATACCAGGAGTGCAACCGGTCGCCCCCGCGCCGGCCGCTTTTACGGTCTGCGAGCCGGTGTTCAACGAAGTCGCCATCTCGGTGAGTTTGTAATCGTACGCAAACGCAGCGACGGTATTGCCGGTCGTGCCCAACGGCGTCGGTACAACCTGGTAGGTGTAGGTCACTGGCAGATTCAAAAGCCCATTCGATAACGTCCCGGTCGTTACGTTTTGGAAGGTATACGGCTCAATCGTTGTTGGAATGGTGGAGGGGCAGGCGTAGTAGTCCTTGGCCTGCGAGGTTAACACCGGAGGAAAGACAAACAGGCTCACACTATCCACAGGCGTAAGGCCTGCCGTGGTGCAGGTATCGCCCGCTGGGCAGGGGTACATGAGATTCAGCATGGCCTGGACGCCCAGCAACGCGCAGGATTCCTGTGTACCGGAGCATTGCAGTCCGTTTGGATCCGAGGCGGTCATCGAGCTCGTTGTGTCGAGAATGATCGCAATATTCCATGGTTCGTTTGGGCCGCCTGCCATCGACGCTGTCGCGGTGGCCCCAATGTTGAACGCCGGAACATGGAACATTCCGCCGAACCACAAAGGAACCGTCGCTGTCTGCACAACCTTGACGGCATTGACCCCATTTGTGTAGCCGCTGACCGTGGCGCACCCCAGTCCAAAATTTGTCGTCAGGGTGGTCGCGCAATAGAAAGTTGGCGTCGCAACAACATTTTGCATGCTCGAAACGGCGTTCTTCTCTCCTGCCATGGCGCTGTAGAGCGTCACGTTGGCCGCAGCCGCGGTCAAGTTGGGCATAACCGCTGCTCCCGCCAATGCGGCCGAGTTCGCTGATGCCTGTAACTGTTGACGTGCATAGTAGGCATGACCAAGGTCAGTAGCTACCCCGGCAATTCCTATAAACGCTATCATGCTTACCGTTATCATCACCGCTGACTGTCCACGCGAATCCTTCAGTAGTCTGCGTAAAAGAGATGCATTGTTCAGTTTCATTGGATAATTCTCCCTTCACAGTACGACTAACACCGATTGGGATGCCGCTAGGCTTCCCGTCATCTTTTGCATATACACAGGAATCCAGGTGTACGTATAGCTGACCGTCAGCGTTCCGGATGTGGTCTGTTGGTTCGCGGCTTCATCCGCCTGTAGAACCGCGACCGCGGCGGTGCATGAAAAACCCGATCCGGCCGTCGGGCCGTACGTAACAGCCGTGCCGCTCGAATTCAGAACCGTCATTGTGTAGGTCAGCTTCGACGCAGTGAAGCTCGGCAACGCGTTAGAAACCGCTGTTTGGATCGAAGCGCATGGGTCGCCACCAGAAACAACTAAGGCATTTGAAAGGTCCTGTAGTGCAGCGCCTGATACAGCGGCCGAAAGCTGCTCATAGCTGACCATGGCCATGCTGATAGAAAACATGAATGTCAGGACCATTAGCAGTATGGGCACCAGTATGGCAAACTCAACCATGGATTGCCCCTCGCCGTCGGAGCATAGGAAAGCGCGAAGCCGGCCACAGATTGACCGGGCTTTCTTGTTCGCTCTGCAGACCGCAGTAGCACGGGAAAAACCGTGCAGGAGCGGCCTGGCCTGCCCGCGCAGATTGCTCAGCCTTTTCATTACTGTCCTCCTTCCACTGTCGTCCACATAAGTCCGGTACGACATAGTATTTACGTCACAACACCGGTTTACTGCAAGGGCGCCCCATCAGTGCCTACCGTTACCCGTTCGGAGCCGCTCCAGAAATTGCTCCAGTTCCATCCTGTTTGCGCCGTTCACCAGCTGGTTCAACCCATTGTGCGCCGCCGGAGCATCCTGGGGGATGAACTGAAGGCCGACACCATCGTTGCCCCAGCGGACGGCCCTGGAGTGCACGGCGATTGCATGTTCGAAGCCTTCTTCCTCGTCGCCGGCAGCTTTTAGAGTCATCAGGATCAGGGTGCCCGGGTACCAACGCTCCTCTGTCACCACATACAACCCTGATGAGCTGATGTCCTTGACGCTGTGCGCAGTGGGAGCAGCGCCCGTCCAGTAATAGGCAGCCAAGTCTTGCGGTGACTCCCGTGGGGCATTTCTCGGATCCGGAGCTGTTCTTGGATCCGGGGACCACCAGCGCTTCAGCCAACTTTTTGGCGGCTCGACGTACTTCATCCCCGGCTCAATAAGGTCCATCTCATACGCCTGTTCGGATTTGGGACGCTCCTCGCTGGAGCGATCCTCCAACTCCGCCACGCCAGGGCCACCGCTCCAAAGCGGCTTTCCCCGCAAAAGCACGGCGCTTTGCACTCCGCCAGTAGCTACACCAGTACTGGTAATCCGCTCCAGGCGCCCCTGCATCTCCTCCGCCACGCACAGCACCAGTTGATCGCCCGATTGGGTCTGCGACGAATAGATCGAGTGGATTGGCAGAGCCAGGACGGTTGCCGCGCGCGGGCTCATTGGGCTGACGTGGAATGTGGGGAACGACTCGACTACTTCAATGACCCGGCAATCCTCATCAAGATAAATCAGATCGAGAGGAGCGCGCATATCCGTATCTGGAAGTCCTCGGAATGGCGACATCCAGAGGCCTTCTCCAGACTTCAGCGCCAACTTCCGAATCAGAGTCTTGAGCTCTGCGCTCGCAAGATCAACCGCGGCGACCTCCAGGCCGAGAAAACATTCACGAGTCTGGTTGTATGCGCAAAGCCTTCGTGATTCCATCAAACCTCCGGTCCTCGGCGAGGACCCGGCATCCAGGAGCTAACTCAGTGTTCCAGTCGTCTACTCAACCTCTGGCGTCAGAACTGCTTATGCAAGTCCTGATTTTGCTATCACCTGAGCAGCCGCGAGCCCTGCTTCTCCGTGCGTGAAAGATACAGTTGCATCAGCCCGAATGCAGTACAGAGACGCACTTTACCGCACCCGCTGACGGGGTGAAAAACGGAGACACGCATCGCCGGAATGTCAATGACCCGGCCTGCGGGATGATCAGGGGGCCAGCTAAATCCGCGCAGCTTCACCGCGCCGCCGGCCTACCCGCAAAATCCGTGCTACTTGTTCTTTCCGCGGTGGCGTAGAACCAGAATAATGATTCCGACTACAGCCAACACACCGCAAGCAATCTGGATAATCGTAGTAGTGGTCATGACAATCCCTCTTTCTTTCATCAAAATGCTGGTTGCGCTCCCCGGTTTGAGCAAGTTCGAGCGACACCGGACGCCAAAATGGCGAAATCTACGATCTGAAAAACTGTGGACCGACAAGCGAATCGCGCCTACACGGCGCCACCGCAACAATTCGCTGCGTTACTTGACCCGCGTGCGGCGTCGCTGTACCAAAACGATCAACACAAGTACAGCCAGCACAGCGCATACGACCTGAATGATGGTGGTATTATCCATATCCAATTCTCCTTCCCTCAATGATTAAGACCCGCAAATGATTCCATGATGGAAATAAACGCCGGTCCAAGAGTGACCACAAAAAGCGACGGAAAGATGAATAGCACAAGCGGAAAAAGAAGCTTGATAGTGGTCTTTGCCGCTGCCGCCTCCACCGCCTGCACACGTTGGATTCTGAGTGTATCGCTGTGAATGCGCAATGTTTTGGCGATGCTGGTTCCAAACTGATCCGCTTGAATCAGCATGGACACGAGATTGCGCACACAATCAACGCCGGTGCGTTCCGCCATATGTTTCCAGGCTTCTCCGCGAGGACGTCCGGCCCGTTGTTCCAATACGACAATGCCTAATTCATCGCACAGTTCCGGCTGTGCTCCTTTCAATTCCGTCGCGGTGCGCGACGATCCCTGGTCCAGACTAAGTCCAGCCTCGATGCAAATGACCAGTAGATCAAGCACATCCGGAAGGCCGCGCCGAATTTTGCTTTGGCGGTTAGTAATCCGCTTTCCAAGCCAGAAATCAGGCGCCAGAAAACCGATGCCAAGGGCTACGACGTACATAAATGGACCACCATAAGCCCCAAGCCCAGTGCCGAAGACAAGGAGGACAAGCAGGATAGGAGTCAATACTTTCGAGCCGTAGAAGACTTTGACCGCTGACTCGTCGCGAAATCCGGCTCTCTGGAGTCGTTGCAAGACTACCGAGACCTCCGCCTGGCTTCTCGGCAGAACGTTCTCGAAGTGCTCGACCACGCCGCCGATCGAAAGGCCCGTCTGCTGGATGGTGTTTATAATGGATTTCTGTTTGGGATGCGGAGTGATCACTTCGGAGATCCGCTGAAGCATTTCTTCGCGATAGAACAAAAGCAGTCCACCGCTCACGATCAGCAAAAATACTACACAAAATGTGAAAATCGCAAATCCCATAGGTTCCTTCAAACATCCATGTTGACAATTCTGTTAATGATAAAACCGCCAATCAAAATCATGCCCCCGGCCGTCCAAAGCATCTTGACGCCTGTTGGATTCCTCCACAAGACGCTCATCATCTCCGGGTTAACAAAATACAAAGCGGTTCCCAGCACCACTGGAAGGAGGGTGAGAACCCACCCTGTCATACGTCCCTGAGCCGTGTGCACCCCGACCTGCCGCTTGAGGCGAAATCTCTCCCGGATGACATGAGAGGTCTTGTCGAGAACTTCGGCAAGATTTCCCCCGCTCTCCTTCTGGATCATAATCGCGGTTGCGAAAATGCGGAGATCCTGGAGGGGGACGCGTTTGATCAGGTTGTCCATTGCGGCCTTCAGTTCCAGACCGTAATTCTGCTCCTCGAAACAAGCCTTGAATTCGCTACCCACTGGATTAGCGCATTCGCGAGCCACCGAGCCCATCGCGGCGATGAGGCTGTGTCCGGCGCGCAAAGCACTCACCATCAGATCCAGGGCTTCCGGCAACCCTTGCTGAAACGAGTCAAGGCGCTTGCTGCGTTTATGAAGAACATAGGCAAGAGGCGCGGCGCCCAACAGCAATCCGATCGGTAAAGCTATGAGGATGGAATCGGAACGCAGGTAAGTCAGATAGGCCGGGAGCGCAAAGCAGAACCCGCAACCGGCCACCAAGGTTCCAACGTTCCACTTGAGGTCGGCCTGATAGAGCAGGGTATGGAGAAGCGGCGCCAGTTCGATCTCGTGCAGCTTGCGATTGAGCCAGGGGATGCTGCTGATCATGTCGCTCTTGAGAAGATTGACGTCCTTGTCGCGCTTATCCAAATCGTCGTCGGTGGCCAAAGCCGAGTCGAGCGCGGCATAGACCTGCTTTGCCTGCTGAGAGGCCCCCGACCCGATGGCGAATATCAGAAGAGCAACAACCGCGAACGCGCCTACGAAAACCACAAGAACGATCATGCTCATATCTTTTGCTCTCCTTTCCGCTTAATTGACCTCAGTTTCGCGTTCGAACAAAGCCGGCGGCAGAACGATACCCGAGAGGCGTAGCCGTTCGAGGAATCGGGGACGAATATGGGTTGGCTGAAATACGCCGATGACCTTGCCATCGGGCCCGATCCCTTTCTTATTGAAAGTGAAAATCTCCTGCATGCTGATAACGTTCTCTTCCATGCCGGTAATCTCCGAGACGCTCGTTACTTTGCGCGTGCCATCGCTCAAACGCGTGGACTGAACGACAATTGTAATGGCTGATGATATCTGCTGGCGAACGGATTTTTCCGGCAAATTCATATTGCCCATAGCGACCATTGATTCGAGCCTGGAAATCGCATCGCGAGGAGTGTTGGCGTGAATCGTGGTCATCGAGCCCTCGTGTCCGGTATTCATGGCCTGAAGCATATCGAAGGCTTCTTCACCACGCACCTCGCCCATGATGATGCGGTCGGGGCGCATACGGAGGCAGTTGATTAGAAGTTGACGCTGGCGAATCGCACCCTGCCCTTCAATATTGGGCGGACGGGTTTCAAGTCGCACAATGTTTTCCTGCGCCAGGCGGAGTTCAGCAGCATCTTCGATGGTCACAATGCGTTCTGTGCGCGGAATGTACTGCGACAGGATGTTCAGAAAGGTGGTCTTGCCGGTGCCGGTGCCGCCTGAGATGAGGATGCTGATCCGGGCTTTTACCGCCGAGGAAAGCACCTCCATCATTTCCGGGGAGACGCTCTTCAGCTGAACCAGCTGATTGGCTGCCAGGGGCCCTGTCCCGAAGCGGCGAATGGACATGGATGGTCCGTCCAGCGCCAAGGGTGGGATGATTGCATTCACGCGAGAGCCGTCGGGCAATCGGGCATCGACCATCGGTGATGACTCATCCACCCTGCGGCCTACACGCGATACGATCCGGTCGATGATCTGCAGCAGGTGGCGATCGTCGCGAAATGTCGTATCCACTCTCTGCAGAAGCCCGTTTTTCTCAATAAAAACATGATCTTTGTCGTTGACCAGGATGTCTGAAATCTTCGCATCACGCAGCAGAGGTTCCAGCGGACCAAGGCCAAAAACCTCGTCAAGAAGATCCGCCTGTATCCTTTCCTGCTCGTCGTGGCTCAGTGGTACACGCTGATCGGCGATGATCTCTTTTACGATGCCAGCCACAGCCTGGCGCGCCTGACTGGAATTGACACGCGACAGCTTCTCCAGATCCAGCTTGGAGATCAGTGTCCGGTGTATCTCCGCTTTGTATTTCTCCAGATTCAGCAGTTCCACGTTTAACCTTCCATCAGGACAGGATACTCATCCGTAATGCCAGCATTTCGTAAAGAAGCCCTTTGCCAAAAAGATGGCAAAAGCCAATGACTCGTTACCCGCCCAGAGTGAAGGTCACGCTCACCGTGGTCTCCACATCCACAGGCTCGCCGTCGAGCATGTAGGGGTTGTAGCGCCAGGTCTTCACGGCATCCAGCGCGGCCTGCCGCAACATGGTCGGTCCGCTGACAGCACGGAGATTTTGAATCGCTCCCGTCTTGGAAATGGTGGCCTGAATCACCACCGTGCCTGAGACACGAGCTTCCCGGGCAATCTGCGGATAAGCCGGCGAAGTCTTCTGAACCAGCAAACCGCCGGCGACGCCTGCCGAGATGCTCACTTTTGTGGGAGCAGCGATCTTCACCTTGGGCCCGTTCTGCCCACTGAAGACGTTGCCGGTCCCTCCACCGCCGCCCAGGCCATCCAAACCGGACGCGGCAAAACCCGAAGAAGGCGGCGGTTCCTTCCCGGCCAACATCTTAAGGTCATTCGGAATCCGCGACGGTGCGTTCAACTGACGGTTCATCATATCCGACTGAGTGCGCTGACGATCTTCCCCGGTGGTCGCAGGCGTCGGCGTCGGCGCAAGCGCCGGTATGTTCGTAACCACCTGCTGCGGCGTATATGACGCCGTCGGCTGCTGCACAACCGTTGGCTTCGGCACAGGCGTACTGGACCGAATCCTGGAATAGGTCATGAAACCGAGTACAAGAACAAACGTAAGTGAACCGGCACCAATAAGCGGCAACAGCTTCTTCTTGCCCTTGCTCTCGTCCTTGTGTTTCTCGGCTTTGAGCTTAGGCGGCTGAAAAACCTGCTCAGCTTCAGCATAGGCCGCCGCAGATGTGCGGGAAACGGAGGTCGGTACCCGATCCACCACGGGCGGCACCGCAACTCGAACTGTCGCGGGTTTCACAGGCAGTGTCGCGGGATTATCCCCGCTATCCCATTCGCCGAAATCCGCGGGAAGCGTTGTAGGTGCATTCAATTCTTCTATTTCTTCTGGAGGTACCATTGGCCATCGGCTCCCTTCACATAAGTTGCGCCTTTGTAAGTGCGCGTTTCAAGTTTGCCTTGTTGGTTGAAGGCTCTGTCGTTGTGTTGAGCCCCTTGATTTGCATCGCCCTGGTTCTCAAGGCCCGCTACCGCATCGGCCGTTGCCGGCATGAGCATAGCAATGTTAGCTAACCCTTCCACCACCAGCGATACTCTGGCTTGTGCCGTGGTGTAGTCCGCGGTGTCCGTGGGGGTAAAGGTTGCAGATAGTGTCTGTGTCCCTGCTGCAATCACGTTGCCCGCGGCCGGAGTATAGACGAAGGTGCCAGGAATCAATGCCGTGGCATTCAGCTGAGCAGCGCTAAGCGCTGTTCCATAGGAAATGGGGGAGGGAGTCGGCCAGGTGATGATGGGCGTTGCCTTGGTGACCGTGAGCTGCACACTGGCCTGAGCCGACGCGTCGTCCGAACTGTCCCTCGGAGTAAAAGTTACCGAGAGCGTATGCGTTCCCGCCATCAGCATTTCACCTGACGCGGGAGTGTAGGCGAAGGTGCCCGTAACCGAAGCCGTGGCATTCAGCTGAGTGGAGCTAAGCTCGGTGCCATAAGAGATGGGGGAGGGAGTCGGCCAGGTAATGACGGGCATTGCCTTCGTGACAGTAAGCTGCACAGTAGCATGCGCCTCGGGAATATTGGCGTCTGTCGGTGTAAAGGTGACCGAGAGCGTATGCGTTCCCTTCGGGAGCACCTCGCCCGCGGCAGGTGTGTATACAAAGATTCCCGGAACCGATGCCGTGGCATTGAGCTGCTCGGCGCTGAGAGGGGTGCCGTGCGAAATAGCTGCCGGCGCCGGCCATGTAATCGTAGTTGGCGTTGCCTTGGCAACAGTAAGCGTCACAGTGGCCGGCACCGTGGCAAAGTTCGTGGAGTCGGTCGGATTAAAGATAGCCAGGAGCGTATGCGTTCCCGCCGCCAGTACCTCGCCCGCGCCTGGGTTGTAAACGAACTTTCCCTGAACAGATGCTTTGGCATTGAGCTGAGCGGCGCTAAGCGGGGTGCCATAAGCAATCGAAGCTGGCGTCGGCCATGTTACGGACGGCGTCGCCCTGGTGACAGTAAGCGACACGGCAGCCTGCGACCCGTTATAGTTCACAGAGTCCGACGGGGTAAAGGTGACCGAAGGAGTATGCGTCCCCGCTGTGAGCACGGCGCCAGCAGCGGGAATGTAGACAAACTTTCCCGGAACCGATGCCGTGGCATTGAGTTCTGAGCTGTCCAGCGCAGTGCCGTAAACAATCGACGCCGGCGTCGGCCACGTAATAACCGCCGTCTCTTTGGTGACAACCAGCGCCACCTCGCATTGGGCCACGCTGTAGTCCGTGGCATCCGTTGGATTGAAGGTCGCAGATAGCGCATGCACTCCTACTGACAACACCGCGCCTGCGGCAGGAGTGTAAACAAAAGTGCCTGGAACTGATGCTGTGGCATTCAACTGAGCGCCGCTCAACGCGGTGCCGTAGACAATCGACGCCGGCGTCGGCCACGTAATAACCGCCATCTCTTTGGTGACAACCAGCGCCACCTCGCATTGGGCCGCGGTGTAGTCCGAGGCCGTTGGATTGAAGGTCGCAGATAGCGCATGCACTCCTGCTGACAACACCGTGCCCGCGGCAGGAGTGTAGACAAAAGTGCCTGGAACTGATGCCGTGGCATTCAGCTGAGCGCCGCTCAACGCGGTGCCGTAGGCAATCGGAGCAGGCGTCGGCCAGGTAATCATTGGCTTGGCCTTGGCGACTGTGAACGACACCGCGGCCTGCGCCGTGGTGTAGCCCGTGGCGTCTGTCGGAGTGAAGGTTGCCGTCAGCGTCTGTACTCCTGCTGACAGCACTGTGCCCTCGCCGGGAGTGTAGACAAATTTCCCCGGAACCGATGCCGTGGCATTCAGCTGAGCAGAGCTGATCGCGGCGCCGTAAGCAATCGGAGCAGGCGTCGGCCATGCGATGGCCGGAGTCGCCTTGGTGACCGTGAGCGGCACCGCAGCCTGCGCCGTGGTATAGCCCGTGGCGTCCGCCGGAGTGAAGGTCACCGAGATCGTATGCGTTCCCGCCGCGAGCATCTCGCCTGCGGCAGGTGTGTAGGCGAATCTTCCCGGAACCGATGCCCGGGCATTGAGCTCCGCGGTGCCGAGAACTGTGCCATAGGCAATCGGAGCTGGCGTCGGCCATGTGATGACCGGTTTCTCCTGACTCGCTGCGATGACCGGCTTCTCCTGACTCACTGCAATAACCGGCTTCTCATGACTCGCTGCGATGACCGGCTTCTCCTGACTCACTTGACTCGCTTTTTCAACCGGCGCTTTCTGCAGGTGCCATTCGCCATCTGCGCCTTTCACATAGGTGGCGCCCTTGTATGTGCGCGTTTCTGGTCCGCTCTGCTGAACGGGGACGCTGGTGCTCGGAGTTTTCTTGAGGTGCCATTCGCCATCCGCGCCCTTCACATAGATAGCGCCCTTATAAGTACGCGTTTCTGGCTCAGACTGTTGGCTGGGGTGACTGAAGCTTGGTTGCGCCACCTGCTTCGCGACTCCAAGGTCCGTGCGTTCCTCTTTGGCCGTTGGTTTGGCCGTTGGTTTAGCCGTTGGCGTAACCGGCTTCTGCGGTACTGCTGCCGGTGCGGCGCTTGCAGGAGGAGTTTGCGGAGTATGCGCGGGCTTGCTGTGAGCCTTCGCCGGTGCTTCTGGCTTTGCGGCAGCGGTGTCTCGTTCGGTCCCCAACCCTAGCTGCGTCAGTGTCCGCGCATCCCCCCCGCTGGCGGGAGCCTTCGAGGAAAAGCCCCGGCTGAAACTTTTGAGACTGAAGCCGCCCTTCTTCTCCGGGGTTGCGGGCAGGCCACAAGCGGTGCGGGCCATCTGCCGGATCAGACGGGAAATCGGTGAATCTTCAAGCGCCAGCGGAATCGCCGTTGTCTGCATACGCCGAACAGCGTTGTAATCGTTGGGAATCTTCCACTGCGCAGGCCGGGTGAGAGCTTTCGTAATCTGATCTTCCGATACGCCCATGGAGCGAGACTCAAATCGGTTCAGCACGATTTCCAGCTTGGGCTCCTCGGCAGAAAAATACTGCGAAATCAGCCGATTTGAGTTGCGCAATCCTGCTATGCCTGCCTGGATAACCAGGTAGACCGTGGAGCCGTCCTTGAACAGGCTCGTCCCCATCAAATCGAGCCTGGACCCCATATCAATGACCACGTTGTCGAAGTCCTGCCGCGCAACGGAGATGAGCCTGTCGATTGCGTCATTGGAGGCCTCGTACTGAGGAAACTTGCCCGGAGCCGCAAGTACGGAGACTCCCGAGTTATGCTTGACCAGAAGCCTGGAGAGAAAACTCGAATCTAGCCGGCTGGAATTCTGAAGAGCGTTGATGGTCGAGTATTCCGCGACGACGCCGAGATTCAGCGCCGCGTCACCCAGCGGGAGGTCGAGATCGATCAGCAGGGTACTTTGGCCTGTCTCCTGGGCCAGGGAAACAGCAAAATTGCAGGCCAGCGTAGTAACGCCGTCGCCGCCCTTGGCCCCGAGAAACACTAGAAGCCTGCCGCCCGTCTTCTTCGGAAGACGCGTTGCCGGACGCCGCGCAGAAGCCCTGACCAGAGCCTCAGCCATGGTGCTCTGCGCAAAGGGCAAGGTGAGAAACTCGCGAGCGCCCGCACGCATGCAGCGAACCAGCAACTCCGAATCCGCCTTCATGGAATACACCATCACCGTCGCCGAGCCGTTGGCGCAGATGCTCTCCACCAGTTCCAGAGCGTATTCGGGGTGGCTGTCCAGATCTATGATGATGACGTCGTAATTCTGCTCCAGCAGCCTTGGCACATCGTCCAGGCTCGGAGGATAGGTTGAAAACTCACGGATTTCCCCCCCCTGGCATCCAGCCAGCGCGGTGGCCGCCGCCTTGCGGCGCTCCTCGTCCGGGCCGATCAGCGCAATCGACAGCACGTTGCCGCCGAGTGAGTCCGGATACTGATCATCGAGATATGAAGAAGACTCTGAATTCACGGGATTGCTTCCCCCTGACGTGCGCGACTTGTCTTGCGGGTTAGCCGAGAAGCGATACGACGATTGCCAGTTTGACATATCACCTAGCTCCAAATCCTCAACGAGCGAAGAAGGACATCAGCGTTCCCAAGGCGATGGCCGGAACATAAGGCATCTTGCGCTTCAGTAATTCAGCAAGTGAAGCCTCCGGTTCGCGCTCCATTCCGTTCCGCTTTCCACTAAAAACCAGATTACCCACCCTCAGCAATAGCTTCCTGAATACCTTGCGATAGGCGATCCAGCACAAAACCATGACTCCCCCGGCCATGCCAGTCATGACCAGAGCAATAAGAAATTGTTCCGGGCCAATCCAGGCCCCAAGCGCGGCGCTCAGCTTCACATCCCCGCCGCCCATGCCACCCAGCCAAAAAAGAAAGCCGTAGATCAACAGGCCAAGACCAAGGCCGGCAAAACTTTGGCCAATGCCATACCACCTGAATGGGCCGAGGCTATGCCAGCTAAAACCATGACCGATGCCGTCCCAGTCATGACGCCAGGGAGAGACCACGATCCCGGCCAGCAGGAAAGGAAGCACCAGCCAGTTGGGGACACGGCGATTCCGCAGGTCCGTGAACGTCGCCACGGCGAGCACGATCAACGTTGGCCACCAGGCAAACGAGTGCATACCCCGTATTCCTTCCCCCAATGTTCCGGAAACAACACTTTTGCAATAGTTTAATGGTTGTTGCAATTGTTTAACCAAACTGCAAAAGCCTAAAACTGTCAGAATTCAAGTACTTTACAGCACACTGCCCCGATCGGTGTACACGGGTGTTTACGGAAAAGCTCTCTGGAGTGAAGCGAGGCGTATACACCCTTTACGCGCGCATCTCGTGTCGTCACAGCAGTGTACGGGAGTAATACGTCCAATTTCAGATGCAATGCAAGGACTCTCTTTCAGAGGTGTTCAGATGGTAAGTACCTCGATTGATGCTTACTAAAGAGGCCCTGACTATACACCATTAGACATCGCCATGGTTTATGTAATCGGCTACCCGGGGAGCTGAGTCCTCCTTTCAGATAGCAGTCTTTAACGTTATTTGATTGATAATAATATAGATACAACGCATAAATTATGGAGTAGCACGTATCTGGCAAATACTCTCTTCCATCCCTCATACACCGGACCGGTATTGTGAATAAATGTGCATTTTGAAATACACTTACTAAAGTAATCTCGACATGACCCTGATCTATAGTTACTATGGTTAACCAGAGTCAACCATTGCCAATTGGGATCTTTGGGGTTTGTCGCCTTAGGGGGCTGGTGTCACTACGGTGTCATTGGCTTGGTGTCAAATCTCATGGGGCTTTCTTGTGGTTGATGTAGGGTTATGATCGCTTTTTTCGCTTCCCCCTGGGAAGTGAGTTGATGTATCTGCAAGGAACAGGCCCAGAAATGATCAAGATCGGACTGTATTCGGAAGATCGTACGCTCCACACGTTGCTTTCCTCGGCCCTTGGAAAGGACTTCGAGATCCTCTTGGAGTCGGATGAGGATGGCATGAATCTGCTCCGGGCTGCCGGAGATTGCAATGTAATGATTCTGGATTTGCATTCGAGTCATGATTCATTGCAGGAGCGGATTGGATGTACCCAGCGCCTGATTGCATCTCAGATTCCCTCTGTGATCATGGCCGATGATGCCCTTCGGTCTACCGCATTTGAGTTGGTCCGGTCCGGAGCCTTCGGCTACTGCCGCAGGCCGCCCTCCATTCGGGATCTCAAGACCATGCTCAGCCGGGCCTTCGAGAACTCCACGCTCAGGCAGCAACTGCAGACCGTGCAGCAGCAACTGGAGGTTCCCGGCAGTTGCGACCGGCTGATTGGATCGAGTCCGCAGATGCAGCGGGTTTATCAGTTGGTGCATCGCGTTACCAACCTCAACGCCGCTGTGCTGGTGACCGGTGAAAGTGGTACCGGCAAGGAACTGATTGCCCGCGCCATCCACAATCTGGGTTCCCGCGCCAGCCGCCCCTTTGTAGCTGTCTCCTGCGGCGCCATCCCTGAGACTTTGATCGAAGCAGAGCTCTTCGGCCACGAGAAAGGCGCATTCACCGGCACCGTCGGGGCGCGAGAAGGCTACTTTGAGCAGGCCGCCGACGGCACTCTATTCCTCGATGAGATCGGCGACCTCAGCCTGTTTACGCAGGTCAAGCTGCTGCGCGTCTTGCAGCAGATGGAATTCAGCCGCCTGGGCAGCACCAAACTCATCCCCTTGAAGGCACGGCTGATCTTCGCCACTCACCAGGACCTGGACAAATTGGTGGCCGAAGGAAAATTCCGCCAGGATCTTTACTATCGCATTAACGTCATGCGGATTGAATCGCCGCCTCTACAAGACCATCCCGAAGACATCCCCAGGATTGCCCGGCATTTCCTGCGCCAGTATGGGCAAATCTTTCAAAAGCCGATGGATGATATTGAGCGCGCTGCGATGGCCATGCTCCAGAGTTACCCGTGGCCCGGCAATGTGCGCGAGCTGGAAAACGTGATGCAGAGAGCCATCATCCTCGCGCCAGGCAAGACCGTTCGCGCCGAAGATTTCAATTTGAACATTGAGGAAAGCGATGTTGACATCGGCGACATCGGCGACGTCGTCGATATCGGCGATTACCATCCCGCAGGCTCCTTTGAACGACAGCTTCGCGACTACAAGGTCAGACTGGCCGTAGCATCAGTGCGAGAAAACAATGGAAATAAGACGCTGGCTGCCAGAAAACTTTGTATCTCCCGCGCTTATTTACATCGCTTGATCAGGCTTGCCGAGCCCGACACGGTCTTCGAGCCGGATATCCGTGACGTAGCGAATGGTTAAGTGCGTCGTTAACGTTTGACCATGCGCTTCTTGATTCGGCTCGATAAAGAATCTTCTTACTATGTGTGCGTGTTATATTCCGGCGGCCCGGATATAACCAGCCCGCTGTTCTGCCGTCCGTGAATATACCAGCAGCACCAGTTCGTTTCGTGGGCTTGACTGTCCACTGGCGCGGTTAAATCTCTGTAGATTACCTTTCCGTAGAGAAATATCTTTTCTTCCCAGGTTTCAATCCGTCTGTATCTTTCCTCGGAGTCGCAAAGGCCTCTCACATCATTGCGGCAAAAATGCTTGATTGCCGTGAATTCCCCCGGAAGCAGAATGATGGGAGTATACGGGACGCCCCGTTTCTCATCCGTATACTCGGGGGCGTTGGGGAGATGCTCTTCGCCGATGGCAAGCCTGGTTCGTTCCGCCGTATCGATGATCTTGGCCGGAGTGCGGCCCCGGTTCGTGGCCATAACTGTAAAACTGTTCTCCGCGCTCGGCGATGGCTCCACTGAAATTAATATCCAGGATCTTTCCGCATGAAGAATAGCCTGAGCATTCATGAGTGCGGCATGAGAGCTGGCAGCGGCGGCCTCGGCAGCGGTTTCCGCGTATCCCGTTTGGCGGTCAATCTTTTTCAGTAGGGAAAGGGCCATCAGAATTCCGACGTATCCCAGAATGACCAGCACCAGATTGGCCGCCCAGGTGATTTGCTCGTGCAAATTCCAGGCCTTCGGCGCTGGAGCTGGATCGGCAGTGCTGATGTGCTGCGGCTGAATATCCCGAACACCGTTATCGCTCTCAGCCTTTGTCGCTGGGCTGGCAGTCTCAGGCGGAACGCCGGTAGAAGACGCTGAAAGAGGCGGTGTCTGCCGATTCACGCCACCCTGACCACTAGTTTGAGCATGATCGGCCACAGGCGCCTGCGTGAGGGCCAGCAGCACCGCGAACATCGCTAAACCCTTCAGCCTCATGGGGAAAATGTATCACACGCCTCTGGCAAAGTCCCGCGCTCGAAAGCCGCTTGCAAGACAGTTGAGGCCTGCTACGGCTCCACTTCCACGCCCCGCCAGAAGGCCACGTATCCCTTGATCTTGCGCGCCGCCGGCTTTGGGTCGGGGTAGTACCAGGCTGCGTCCGGGTTATCTTCCCCCTCGATCAGCAGCGTCATGTAGCGCGCCTGCCCCTTGACTGGGTCCAGGGAGGTGGTTGTGCTGGGGCGAAAATATTCGCGCTGCAGGCTGGATTCAGGAAAGTAGACGTTCCCGTCCACCGTCTCCGTCTTCTCGCTTTCGGCAATCACCTTGCCGTTCCAGGTTGCTCGTGCCATAGGTTGTTCCGATTTTTCCGTAGTTACTCTCTATCGGCGCAAAGCAGGTCCGATGAGAGGGTCGGATATGACATTAGCAGAGATTCGCCGGGATTGCGAGTCTCATTCAGGGCTTGTGGGGATAAGAATACTGGCCGTGCGCCTCCTGCCGGGCCGGAAGACTCTTGCGCCGGGCTTCCACATTCTTCAGCACCGCCTCGTAGCGCTGGGCCGCGGCTGAAAAACGGTTCACCAGCTCGGCCGTCTTGATCAGGAACCCTGGATTCTTTTCCCGTATGCCGTCCAGGATGGGAGCAAACTTGGCCAGCATGAAAAACCCCTCGGCGTTGCAATCCACAAACAACTCCGCCGAAACCGCCCCATGCAGCACCATCGCCGCGGCCATCTCCCAGTAGGTGAGCACCTGCCGCAGCCACGCATTATGCGGGTCGGCTGGGTTCTCCGCAACGGCAAAAAACTCCTCCGCCGTCGCCGGCCAGAACTCGCCGGTCATCCATGCGCGCGCCTTGCGCATCTCCGCCTCGGTGCGCAGTTCATACAACCTGAGAATGATCTCGGCATCCGCCGGCGTTGCAAGCATCCGTTCCATTTTAAGTTTCTCCGCAGACTCATACTACCGGATTCAGCCGGAGATTGCTGCGCAATCGCTTTCCGGCGAACGCGGCGTTGCTCACTACGCCCGTTGCAACACCTTCTTGTCGCTCTTCTTCGCAGTCTTCTTTGCCGCTGGCTTTGCTGCCGCCTTCACATCCGCTTTGACAGATTCTTTCTCCACCACCGGCCCATGCGTCTCGGCCGTTGGCAACGGCGGCGCATCGCCAATCCGCTTCGAGTAGCTGCAAACCACCGCGCTCTCCACCGGTGCGGCGCCCTTGCCTGCCCTCTTCTTCGGCGCAACCTCTTCCTCGGCCGCTCTTTTCTTGTTCGGACACTCCAGAAAGATTCCCGTCCGGAGGACCTTCTCCACCAGGTACGGGCTGCCGCACTCCGGGCACTTCTCCGCCACCGGCTTGTTATTCGACGTAAAGTCGCACTTCGGATAATTCGTGCAGCCCCAGAAGATGTTCCCCCTCCGCGCCTTGCGCTCGGCTACGTCGCCCGTGCCGCACTTGGGGCACTTCAAACCTTCAATCAGGTTCTGCTTCACATACTTGCACTTGGGATACCCTGAGCAGGAGACAAACTCCCCATAACTTCCCTGGCGCAGCACCAGGGGCTTGCCGCAGAGCGGGCAATCTTCGCCAGTCGGCTGCGGAACCGCTTGCTTCTGTTGTTGCTTGCTGCTCAGCTTGCGGAAGGTCTTGCATGGCGGATCCTCGTTGAACCCCGGGCACGACATGAACATCCCGAACGGACCGCGCCTCAGCACCATCACCCGGCCGCAGTTATCGCAGTACTCCTCCTGCTCGCCCGCCTCTTGCGCCTCCGGAGTGTTCATGTCCGGCTTGCCTGCTGTGTTCTCTTTGGTAAATGTGCAGCTCGACTTGTCCTTCTTGCTGTAAGCCGAACACGCATAGAAGCTGCCGAACTTGCCCCACTTCAACAGCAGCGGCGACCCGCACAGATCGCATTTTTCGTTCGTCTTGTGCTCCATGCGCTTGATATTTTCCATGTTCGCGCCGGCGTCCTTCAGCTCCTCCACAAAGTAGCCGTAGAAACCGTTCAGCAGCTCGGTCCACTTCTCGTTGCCCTCTTCGATCTCGTCCAGCTCCTCTTCCAGCTTGGCCGTGTACGCGACATCGAAGATATACGGAAAATTTTTCACCAGCAGGTCGCAGACCACCATCCCAATCTCGGTGGGATAAAAGCGGCCACTGATCTTGGTCACATACTCGCGATCCTGTATCGTATTGATGATCGACGCATACGTTGAAGGCCGCCCAATGCCCCGCTCTTCCAGCTCCTTCACCAGTGAAGCTTCGTTGTAGCGCGGAGGCGGCGAGGTGAAGTGCTGCTCCTCTTTCAACTCATCCAGCTCCAGCCCCTTCACGTTGTCCAGGTTGGGCAGCTTGTTGTCCGCCTCGTCCTCGTCGTCCTTTTTATCTTCCAGAACTTCGTAGACTTTCAGGAATCCATCGAAGCGCACCACCGATCCGCTCAACCTAAAATCATAGGTTTTGCCCGTCTTCTGGCTGACTGCCGCAATCTTCGCTGTGGTTACGTCAAAGACTGCCGGCGTCATTTGCGAGGCCACAAACCGCTGCCAGACGAGCCGATAGAGCTTCAGTTGCTCTTCGGTCAGATAGCGCGCAATCGATTCCGGCGTCCGTGAAGTATCGGTGGGTCGAATCGCTTCGTGCGCATCCTGCGCGGCCTTCTTGCCCTTATACACATTCGGCGTCGCAGGCAGATACTGTGCCCCCAACTGCTTCCCAATCCACTCCCGCGCCCCTTCAATCGCCTCCGGAGCCACGCGAGGCGAATCAGTACGCATATAAGTGATCAGGCCGGTTATTCCCTCGACGCCGACGTCAATGCCCTCATAGAGCCGCTGCGCCACGCCCATCGTCCGCCGCACGTTAAAGCCCAGTTTGCTGGCCGCGTCGCGCTGTAACTGGCTGGTGATGAATGGAGCCAGCGGCCGTCTCTGCTTCTCCGTAGCCTGCACCGAAACCAGCGACCACTGCGCCTTTTCGAGCGCGGCCATCACCGCCTTCATCGACCTCTCATCCGGCAGCGCATTGGCGATGAACTGGTCCTTACCGTCTTTGCCCTGGCCGTTTGCCACCCGAGCCGGCTCTCCATCGATGCCCACAAAACGTGCTTTGAACCTGGTCTCCGTCTTTTTCTCGGGATGGAGCACGGCGTCCAGCGTCCAGTACTCCACCGGCCCGAACGCGCCAATCTCCCGCTCCCGCTCTACGATCAGCCGCACCGCTACTGTCTGCACGCGCCCCGCCGACAATCCCCGCCGCACTTTGTCCCACAGAAGCGGCGAAATCTGATAGCCCACCAGCCGGTCCAGAATGCGCCGCGTCTGCTGCGAGTCCACCAGGTTTTGATCCAGGTCCCGCGCGTGCTTGAATGCCTCCTGCACGGCCTTCTTCGTAATCTCGTTGAAGGTCACGCGGCGAATCTTCTTCCGCTCCTTGGCCGTCGTCCCCAGTTGCAGCGCCAGGTGGTACGCAATCGCCTCCCCCTCGCGATCCGGGTCAGGCGCCAGATAAATCTCATCCGCCTTAGCCGCGGCCCGCTTCAGTTGCGCCACAACCTTCTCTTTGCCCGGAGACACAATCAGCGTCGGCTCAAAGGTCCGCTTCTCCAATTCCACGCCAAGATCATTCTTCGGCAGGTCCATGATGTGACCCACCGACGCCAGAACCTCGAAGCCCGCGCCCAGATATTTCTCGATTGTCTTCGCCTTGGCGGGAGACTCGACGATCACCAGTGATTTGCTCATTGCCATCCTTGATTCCAAATACACTCTATCGTGTCCAGCTTGTTCCGTCTGTTGGACTCGATGCAGCCAAGTTCCGTTGACTTCGCAAATCGTCCAGATTCGGCCACTGTTTCCAGCCGCTTTCCCCCTCCGGGGAAAATCAACCGCGAAAGTTGGAAACTACCACGGAACACCGCCTCATTTCCAGTCTTGGACAGAATTTTCTTCTCTTTCCGTTCCGTTTCCGGGCAAGTCGTCACCGATACAATCGCTGCAAAAGCCTGTCAGAATTGCCGCTATCAGCCCCATTTGACATAACTTCGTCTATAAACGATAATAGAATCGTGTACGAGATTCGCCACTATCTGACGCGAAGCGAGAAAGACCTCTTCATGGAGTGGCGGCGTCAACTCCGCGACACAACGGCAAAAATCGCAGTTGACCGCAGAATCAACCGGATGGAATTAGGCAACTTCGGCGATCATAAATTTTGCCGCGATGGTGTCTGGGAGTTGCGCATTGACATTGGCGCGGGATACAGAGTCTATTACGCCATCGCCGGGCCTCAGGTAGTATTACTGCTCTGTGGCGGCGACAAGCGAACCCAGGATGCGGATATCAGCCGCGCCTGTGAATTCTGGCAGGACTGGCAAGGGAGAGCAATGCAATGAGAGACAGAACCCACGACGAAGCCATGGCGGAACTCTTCAAGCAAGACCCTGCCTACGCGATTGAACTGCTGAACGGCATCATCGAAGACGGCGAGCAAGGCGAATTGCTTATTGCTCTGCGGCAGATGACCAAAGCCTTTGGCGGTGTGCAAGCCGTGGCGGAAAATGCCAACCTGAACCCCACCCAGCTCTACCGCACCTTATCCAAAAAGGGCAATCCGGAGTTGCGCAGCCTCTCCAGCATCCTCAAAGCCATGGGACTGCGTCTGACTGTCGAGCGGGTACGCGCCGCGTGAGGCGATAGAGCTTTGTGATTTCCTCACTGGCACGTAGTTCTTCTCCGGAATACTGCCGGACCTATCCTGCGATCAACCGTAGTAAACTTGGAGGCGAAACACTCAACTCAACCCGCGAGAGGCGCCGAATGAGTTCTCTCTTCCGAGACACATCGCTCCGTAAGCACTGTAAGCGGATCTTCACTCTTTTCATTCTCATTGCCTCATTCGGTCAAATTGGAAGCGCCTTCGCCCAGAACGCCGCTTCCGCTAAGGCATTGATCGACTCGGCGTTTGCCGAATACCGCCGACCTGGAAAACACCTTCATCCAGACGAGTATTACCTGACGCCCTCCCTCCGAGCTCTGGTTGCGGAAGATTCAAAACTTGGCAACCAAATCAACCAAGAGCCATACGTTGGCGGAGGAGAATTGATCTGCAATTGTCAGGAATGGGAAGGAATCTGGGTCTCAAAGATGACGGTCAAGATCACTTCTCCGGGTCACGCCGAGATCAATGCGTCGTTCGTTCTGTCTAAACCTCCTGTTTCGCCAGACGATAGCGGCAGCATCCGCACCATGCGTTACGATCTTGTTTTCGCAAACGGCCACTGGCGCATCGACGACATCGCCACACTCGATCCGCCGCCGGATAAGTGGACCGGCCCGACGCTCCGCGCGGCGATCAAGAGAGATATTCAGTACTTGAAAAATCCTCCGGAATAGTCCCACCCTGTGAGCCGACGCTTCACATCACCCTTACATAATTCTTCCCCGGCATGCACCGCACCCGCCCCGTAATCTCCAGCTCGAAGAGCGCCGTAAACACCTCCGACGAAGTCAGTTGCGTCTCCAGCAACTCCAGAATTTCATCGATTTGCAGGCTATCGTCGACGCGCAGAACCTCCAGCACCATGGCCTCCTCGGGCCGCAGTGCCTGCTCGGGTAATAGAGATGCGGTAGTCGGCGATTTGGATTCAGCCGGCGACTCGGCCTCCAGCTCCAGCCGTACTTGAGAGGGCAGATCCTCCCACACGTCCTCCCAGGTGGCCACGAGCTTAGCCCCCTGCTTGATCAGCGTGTTGGGCGTCCACGATCCCTTATTGGTCACGTTGCCCGGCACTGCGTACAAGTCGCGGTTCTGTTCCGCGGCGCAGCGCGCTGTCACCCTCGTGCCGGAGTTCTCCGCCGCCTCCACCACCAACACAGCCACGCTCAGCCCGCTCAAAATGCGGTTGCGGCGAGGAAAATTCTGCGGCGCAGGAAACGTACCCATCGGCATCTCGCTCACAATTGCGCCGCCGGTGGCCAAAATCTCCTCGGCCAGCTTCTTGTTCTCCTTGGGATAAACCACGTCGATGCCCGTGCCCCACACGGCCACTGTGGGCATGCGTGCCGCCAGAGCCCCGCGATGCGCGCAGGAGTCAATGCCCCGCGCCATGCCGCTGATAATCAGCAACCGCCGCACCGCCAAATCCCGCGCCAGCATCTCCGCCACGCCCGATCCGTACGGAGACGGATGCCGCGTGCCCACAATCGCAATCCCCGGCCTGCTCAGCAGACTAACCGCACCGCGCACCCACAGAACCGGCGGCGGGTCATATATTTCTTTGAGCCGCTCCGGATATTCCGGGCAACTGTACGTCACCAGCGTCGCTCCCTGCGCCGCCACACGCGCCCACTCCTCTTCAGCCGCCTGTCGCGCTTTGCCGTCGAAGATAAACTGCGCTGCCTCTGCCGGAAACCGCAACCCCTCCAGAGCTGTCAGCGGCAACGTGAAAAGCTGGCTCACCGTCTCCAACTGCTTTGCTGCGTCCAAAATCCGCTTTGGACCCAACCCCGGAGCCAGCACCAGCGCCAGCCAGGCCAGCCGCTCCTCGTCCAAAGTGGCCGTCGCCACGCTTGCCGCGTCTTGAGGCAGTGTACTCAATGTTTTAGGCTCCTGTCCGGAATCTGGACACTAATTTTCCTCACAGGAAACCAAAACCCATCCTATGATTCTATTTTGTTCACATTAGCCGCCTTTATTAGAAGAAGTCAAGCCGAGAAGATTCACTCCTTGATTGTGAATCATCCTAAGCCCGTGTTGGTACTCTAGGTGTGCGTGAGTGTTCGACCCCCATCCCGTCTGCGCGTCGCCGCCATCGGCTTTCTCAATCCGGCGCCCCTGATGTGGGACTTCGAGCACCCACCCCTGCAAGCCTCGCTCGACCTCCGCTATCAGATCAATCGAATGTCGCCATCCGAGTGCGCCGCCCAGCTTGCCTCGGGCACGGCCGACATCGGACTCATCCCCATCGCCGCCCTGGCCACCACACCCGGCCTGCGCATCCTGCCCGGCTGCACCATCGCCTCCAAGGGTCGTGTGCGTTCCCTGCTGCTGGTTCGCCGCGCAGCGCAGCGCCTCCAGGCCCTGCGCTCTGTAGCTGCTGACATGGCCAGCCGCACCACCCTGGCCCACGCCCGCATCCTCTTGCACCACTGGGGCAATCCTGACGTCCCCTTCCTGCCCGCCCTGGCAGATCTCGACTCCATGCTCCAGCGCGCCGACGCCGCCATCCTCATCGGCGACCCCGCACTACTGGCTCTCGAGGAGCGCGCCAACCGCTTCGAGCGTACCGACGAAGAACTCGTCTACCACGACCTTGCTGCGGAGTGGCACACCCTCACCGGCCTGCCCTACGTCTCCGCCGTCTGGAGTGCTGCCCCAAAAAATATGGGTGCCCCAGGTCCCTCGCATTTGGGGACCTGGGAATCCACCATCACCGATTTCATCCAATCCCGCGATCACGGCCTCCAGAACATCGACGCCCTGGTCGCCGAGTGGTCCAGCCGCATTGCCATCCCCGAACAAACCATCCGCGCTTACCTGACCACCAACATCCACTACGTCCTCGACGAAGAATGTCTCGAAGCCATGAAAGTCTTCTTCCGCATGGCCGCCCAGGCCGGCGCCTTGCCCGAGTACAGCTTCTCCGCTCCTAAATAGCGAGTCATCAAGAATGCAAAAGGCCGATCCGCAATGCAGACCGGCCTGCCAACTAATGTCTCATTAACTCACTCTTTCACTGCTTCACTCTTTCACTGCTTCACTCTTTCACTCCTTCACTCCTTCACTTTTTCACTTTTTCACTGCCTTCATATCTCCCACCTCAGCAGCACCGCGCCCGTCGTAAATCCCGCGCCGGCCGCGGCCAGCATCACCAGGTCGCCTTTCTTCAGCTTGCCCTCTTCAACAGCCGTTCCCATGGCCAGCGGAATAGTCCCCGCAGAGGTGTTGCCATATTTTTCAATGTTGATGATGACCCGCGACGGGTCCATGCCCAGCCGATCAGCCGTGGCCGTGATAATCCGCAAATTGGCCTGGTGCGGAATAAAGCAGCCCAGATCCTTTCCGGTCAAGCCGTTGCGCGCCAGCAGCTTGGTCGTAGCCTCGGCCATCTTGCGCACGGCAAACTTGTACACCGTCGGCCCATCCTGATGGATGTAGTGCATCTTCTTGTCCACCGTCTCGTGCGTCGAGGGATTCAGGCTGCCGCCGCCCGGCATATTCAGCGCCACGCCGCCTGACCCATCAATCTCGTGCCAATAATCGATGAAGCCAATCTCGCCTTCCGCACACGGCTCCAGCAGCACCGCTCCTCCGCCATCGCCAAACAAAACGCAGGTCGTCCGGTCGGTGTAGTCCGTCATACGGGTGTTGGCGTCCGCGCCGCATACCAGCACCTTCTTGTGTGCTCCGCTCTCCACCATCTTCACGCCCGCCTGCAATGCAAACACAAACCCCGAGCAACCCGCCGAGACGTCAAACCCCCACGCCCCCTTGGCCCCGATCTTGTTCTGCACCAGGCAAGCGGTCGACGGATACATCATGTCCGGCGTCACCGTACCCACGATGATGACCTCAACCTCGCTGGCTGGTATTCCGCGCTCCTTTAAACAATTCTTAGCCGCTTCGGTGCACATATCGCTCACGCCCAGCCCCTTGGCCAACACGTGCCGCTCGCGGATGCCGGTGCGCTCCATTATCCACTGGTCGCTGGTATCCACCATTTTTTCCAGGTCTTTGTTAGTCAGAACTTGCGGCGGGACGTAGGTTCCCAGCGCCGTAATCTTCGCGCGGCAGCCCACGATAGGGCGAACACTGAGGGTCAATGCAATTCTCCTTGCGGCTATTTACAAAGTTGCCTGGAATAAAAAGCGCCGGGTAACCTACTGCGCCCGTACGAGCCCGTTACCGTTGCTTCCTTCCGGACCTGGCGGGGTTGGCGGGATTACGTCGCGTAGGACCCGGCACTTGCTGATTTTAGCACCCAAGGCTGGAGATTCCGGGAGTCGGCCTTACGGAAGCAACCCAGCCTCCGGCCTCCCATCCTCCATGTCGACTACACTGTCCTTTGTAGATAAATCGTGCTAGAGGCTAAAGACACAAGTGAGAACCCTCAGGCGTTCGGCTCCCCTCCTTCTCGTGATTGCATTGCTTGTTCCCACCATATTGCGCAATGCAGCTGCCCAGGACTCTGAGCAGAAGTCCCCCATTGATTCCGACGGCGACGGTATGAGCGATGCGCTGGAGCAGGCTCTCTTGATTCAGTTCGCTCCGGCGTTCATGGTCGGGCGGAACGACTGCTCGGAGATTCCCGCGGAGTTTGCGCCGGATAGGAAGACTCCCACGGTGAAAGCCGAAGACGGAACCATCTACGGCCAGGTGTTTCCGGCAAAGTCCTCAAACGGCGATCTCCCGGTTGCGGAGATTCATTATTACCATCTCTGGAAGCGTGACTGCGGGCCTCATGGGCATCCTCTCGACACAGAGCACGTGGCTGTCCTGGTGCGCTCATCGGGCAGCGATCTCGACGCCGCAAAATGGAAGGCCATTTATTGGTATGCGGCGGCCCACGAGAACACGGTGTGCGACGCGAGCCAGATTACGCGTGCCTCAACGATTCATGCTGAGGAGCACGGCGCCAAAGTTTGGATCTCACCTGGCAAGCATGCTTCCTACCTGAATGAGAATCTTTGCCAAGCCGGATGCGGCGCGGACAAGTGCGTCGATATGGTGGCGCTGCCCCCCGGCAAGATCATCAATCTCGGCGAGCCTGGTCATCCCATGAACGGTTCTGCCTTTATTGCATCGAGCGAATGGCCGCTCATGAACAAAATGAGCAACACGAACTTTCCGCCTGTGCCGATTGCCCGTCTCAATCGGCTGCCAGAGACAGACATCGCATGGTTCAACGCAGGCAAGCATCCTGCCCAGGGAATCATCGCCAATAGTAACGCCACACAGCAGGCCATCGCAGGCAGCGCCCGCAACACCACCTCGGCGCTCGCCGCTGCGGCAACCTCAACCGATACTGCAATCTCGGTCACGCAAGACTCGACAGGCAACGCCCTTCATAAGACAGCCAGGAACATAGGACACGCTCTTGGCGTCAGCGCAATACGAGTAGCCGAAGCGCTTCATCTGACCAGGAAGCCCGCAACGCTCAAGTGAGACGGAAACTATTGCAGATAATTAAGCCGTAATTGCTTACACTGGCTTTGTAACGGTCGTCCACCGGCTATCGCCGACCCACGGAGCGTGAAACTGTAGCGCTGGCCTCCCGGCCGGCTGTAGCGTGGACCTCCAGGTCCACGCTTGTTTCTTTTTAGTACAAAATAGCCTCGGTGGCAGTCGCTTTCTCTTGGGAGGTATTCGCCCCACATTCGCCCGCATCCGGCAGAATTCACCGCTAACCACTTTTAGAATGACGATTTTGCAAATAACTCCTTTGTTTGCAGGATTTTACAGCGAAACCCTGTCTGTAAACTCAAGAAAACAAGGAATTTGCATCCAAAATACGGGGGGTACCCCCACCGCGCCGACACCTTGCGGCTAGCTCTACCTGCCTGCGCAGTACTTCTATCTTTGCCGCACCCCCCGCCAGCCACTGGACGAAATCTGCACTCTCCTGGGAGCAAAAACTGCCCTTCCATGAGAAATGTCTCATCTTTTCACTGCGAAATTGGCCATTTCTTTGCTCCAACACTTTCGCTGTCAGCCTTGGATGGGTCTGAAATGTGTATACGCCTTGCGTCACTTCGGTGTACTTTCCCGTAAACTTCCGTGTACACCATCCCGGGCGATGTGCCTTTAAGTACTTGATTCCGTGAATATTCTTGCTTTTTACGATTTGGTTATGAAATTGCATCAATTGATTTATCTGTTGCATTTTGCAGGTTTCTCGGAACAGAAAAGGAGTCACCTCAAACGCTATGTGGAAACAAAGAAATACCGAAGCTCTCCCAGTCTCTCCCATCCTTGAGCCTTGGCGCCCCGCTCCGATCATTCCGTCTGTTGAACCCAAGGCCTGCACTGTGGATTCGGCCAGCCATCAGTCCACCATCAGCAAGGGCATCCATCTTGTGGGTAAAATCACCGGCGCAGAGTCGCTGGAGTCGCTGTATATCGAGGGCTGCATTGAGGGCGACATCAACCTCCCTGCAACCCGTGTCACAGTAAGCAGCGACGGCCACGTAACCGCCAGCATCATCGCCCGCGATATCGTTGTCATGGGCAAAATTCATGGCAACCTCACTGCATCAGGCAGTGTGGACATCCGTGCTACAGGCTTTGTGACCGGCGTGGTATCCGCTCCCCGTATCAGCATTGAGGATGGCGCATTCTTGAAGGGCCGCCTCGACGTCCGCAATTCCGGGACCGAACCGGCTGTCCACATTGACCTGCCCAAACAAGTGCTGGAAACACCCAAAACGTTCTTCGTGCGCCCGAAAATCGAAAACCGGCACGTGCAACCTGATCTCCAGCTTGCTTAGAACCAAATCTAGGTAAGTGTGCCATTGCTGAAGGACTTCCGGTGGCCTTCTCGTATAGAAAAGGTCACCGGCCTTTTCATGCCCTTGAACTTGTGCACCAGGCAGCAAAGCCCCTCCCCGATACGATAGAACTGTGGCCAAAACCATCCCCACCCACGGCACCCACCGTGGGCTTTATTTCCTTACGCTGCCCCAAAAACCTCGTCGATTCCGAGGTCATGCTACGTCTGCTCGACCGCGCCGACAATCTTGAGTTCATCCTGGAAGTGGCTCCATGCTGATGATCCGCTCTCATGGAATCTGCCGGGAAAAATTGCAGATAATTAAGCCTTGATTGCTTACACTGGGTTCGTACGGTCCAAAAAAGCATCGGAGACAGTCGCTTTATCTTAGGGATGGATTCGCCTCAGATCGCTTGCAACAGGCAGAATTCACCGCTAACCACCTTTAGAATGACGATTTTGCAAATAACTTCTTTGTTTACAGGATTTTACAGCGCATCCCTGTCTGTAAACTCATGAAAACAAGGAATTTACATCCAAAATATGGGTGGGGGTACCCCCACCGCGCCGTCGCCTTCCGGCTATAGCGGTTCTCCAATTGCGATATCCCGATACCACAACCGCTGAGTGGCTTTTTCCTTAAGAAAAAGCCACCTTGCACAGTGTCTGTAAGGGCACATGAATTGGAGAACCGCTCTGGCCCAACCTGCCTGCGCAGTCCCTCTGCCCTTGCCGCACCCACCAGGCGTGCTGTGGCCGTGCGGGCAGCTAACTCCGCCCCCGGTACAATGGAACTGTGACCAAAACCTCCCCACCCACGGCTCCTACCGTGGGCTTTATTTCCTTAGGCTGTCCCAAAAACCTCGTCGACTCCGAGGTGATGATGGGCCTGCTGGACCGCGCCGGCGCCCGCCTCACCGCTCATCCAGAAGAAGCCGAAATCCTCATCGTCAACACCTGCTCCTTTATCGACACCGCCAAGCAGGAATCGATCGACACCATTCTCGAAATGGCTCGCCATAAAACCACCGGCGCGGCGAAAAAACTCATCGTTGCCGGCTGCCTGGTCGAGCGCTACCGCGACGAAATCCGCAAGAGCATTCCTGAAGTCGACGCCGTAGTCGGCACCGGCGAGCTCGAATCCATCCTCACAGCCGCCGGCCTCGCAGCCTCGCCCAGCGCGCTCTCGCCCTTCAACATCCTCACCGGCAGACACGCCGCCGAAATCCATCCCGGCAAAGAATCCCTCTCTGGCACGCACAATCCCGCGTCCAAAGCTTCAAGGCCCGAAGGCGACCACCGCGAACAGCAAGGCCGCTTCCGCCGCAACGACTGGCAAGGCGCAACTCACCTGCTGCCCACCTACCTCTACGACGAAACCACCCCCCGCTTTCTCACCACCCCAAAATCCTCGGCCTACATCAAGATCGCCGAGGGCTGCGACCATCCCTGCTCCTTCTGCGTCATACCAAACCTGCGCGGCAAATTTCGCTCGCGTAGATTTGAGTCGGTCGTCGCAGAAGCCCAGAAACTAGTCGCCCGCGGCGTCAGCGAGATCACTCTCATCGGTCAGGACACCACCTGCTACGGCGAAGATCTCGGCCTCAAAGACGGCCTGTCCACTCTTCTCGACACACTCGCCAGCATCCCTGATCTCCGCTGGCTCCGCTTCCTCTACGCTTATCCCAACCGCATCACCGACAAACTTCTTGACACCATCGCCCGCCACGACAACATCTGCAAATATCTCGACCTGCCCCTCCAGCACGCGTCACCCGACGTCCTCAAGCGCATGAAGCGCGGCGGTAGCCCCGAAATCTTTCTCAAAACGCTGGAAAAGGTACGCGCCGCCATCCCCGGCGTCGCACTCCGCACCTCCTTCATCGTAGGTTTTCCAGGCGAGTCCGCCGAAGACCTCACCATCCTCGAAGACTTTGTAAAGGAAGCCAAATTCGATTGGCTGGGCGTCTTCAATTATTCCGACGAAGAAGGTTCGGGAGCATTCTCGCTCGACGACAAACTCCCCCGCCGCATCATCGAAGCCCGCAAAAACAAACTCATGAAACTCCAGAAATCCATCTCCAAGCGCGCCAAGCAGAAGTGGGTTGGCCGTGAGCTCGTCGTGCTCGCCGAGGGCGAAAGCGAAGAGACGCCGCTCCTGTGGGAAGGCCGCACCCAATTCCATGCCCCGGAGATCGACGGCAAGCTCTACATCAACGACTTCGGCGACCTGCCCGCAATCGAACCAAGCCGCTTCTACCGCACCCAGATCACTGAAGCCCACGACTACGACGTAGTCGCCCGAATCTTAAAAGGTCCGCTGTAAGCTATCTCCCCACCGACGCCCGAATCGTCAGAAGCTCTTGCTGCAGGCTCTTCACGCTGGCCGAAAAATAATGCCGCTTGATGACCACCGTCTTGCCGTCCTCTAGCTCGACGCGCAGCTCTCTGGAGATTGGAATGAAATTGAGGCTGTGCGTGAAGTGCACCAACTGCTTAATCTCGCCCCATTGAAAGTTGTATTCGGTCATCCGGAAGCGCCCAAACCAGCCCTGCACAGGAAGCCGAATCGCCAATCCATCAGCGCCAGCGCGAAAGTAGCAGTCCTTGGCAAAGGCGCTCACCACGCGACCCAGACCGCCGGTCGCAATCGCGAAGCCGACAAAGCAAAGCACCAGGCCGACGAGATACATCCACCACCAAGGCATGTCGCCTGGCTGCCGTGGTGCGCTATCTCCTGAGGCCGTGGCCCAAACGGCAAGCACTCCCATCAGTGCCACTAAAAGCCCGAAGATAGCCCGCAGAATGCCCAGCAGGGCAATCCGCACCGGCGCATAAGTGGTCACTTCTTGCATGTTGCTTTGTCTGGCATCGAACATGATTGCATTCTCCTGTCGAATCTCAGAAGCCTACACGAAAATCCGCCCCATGGGCAAGCCGACCTGCCCCACCTTGTACCATATTTATGAACTACTGCCTCAGGAATACGAGCGATGGCCGCCAGAAAAAAATCCGCCAAACTTCTCCGCTGCCCCACCTGCGGAATGCTGGTCCGCCGCACAGACGAGGACTTTCCCTTCTGTAGTGACCGCTGCCGCAAGATCGACCTCGGCAAGTGGGCCATGGGAGTCTACAAAATCAGCTCGCCTGTCCTCGACCCCGAAGTCCTCGAAGACCTGGGTCGCGACATGAAGGATGACTCCTATGAAAACTAACCCCACGCCCGACGCCGCCAGCTCCGCCTCGACGACCCGAAAAACCATCTGGGCATGGACCATCGCGACCTTCTTTGGCGCGGGCTTCGGCAAGCCAGGTCCCGGCACATGGGGCTCAGTGGCCGCCGTACTCCTCTGGGTCGCCTATGCCTGGCTCCTCCATCCAACCCCGCAAACCCTGCTCCTCGCCCTGCTTGCCGGCATCAGTCTCACGCTCGTCTTCGGCATCCCCGCCTCCACTATCGTCACCCGCGAATCCGGCCGTCACGATCCGCAATTCGTTGTCATCGACGAAGTCGCCGGCCAGTGGATCGCCCTGCTCTTCAGTCCCTTCGACTGGCGCCATGCCCTGATTGCCCTCGTTCTCTTCCGCCTCTTCGACATCACCAAGCCCTTTCCCGTCCGCAAGCTTGAAAAACTCCCCGAAGGCTGGGGCATCGTCCTCGATGATGTGGGCGCGGGGTTGTATGCTTTGGGTGTAGCATCCTTGTTACGCATTTGGATTTAGCCATGCCCCAGGCCCTCCCCCAATCCGCCGCCGAATTCGCCCCGCGCATCGATGATGTGGTGCCTGCCTCCGCGCTGCCTGGTGGCGACGTCGAGTTGATCGGTGCAAATCTCGGCCCGGTTGGCTCTGCCCTGCCCACCGTCCTGATCGACGGCCATTCCGCACACATCCTCATGAGCCGCCCCAGCTCTCTCGCCCTCCGCGTTCCCGATCAGGCCACCACCGGCCTCGTCGAAGTCCGCAACCCCGCTGGTTCCAGCAACGCCGCTCCTCTGCGCGTGGCCCACCAACTCCTTGAGGGCCTGCACCCGGTCACCAACCCGGCCGTCAGCCGCTCCGGCATGATCTACGCCACCATCTCCGGCCAACGCGGCAAGCAGACCCCGGTATCCGTCGTGCGCGTCAGTCCCGACGGCCGCGGAACTCCTTTCGTCACCGGCATCCTCAACGCCACCGGCCTTGCCTTCTCGCCCGATGGCGATCTCTTCGTTACCTCCCGCGCTGAGGGCAACGTCTACCGCATCGACGAAGGCGGAGAGCCCTCCCTCTACGCCGAGGGAATGGGCGTGGCCACCGGCGCAGCCTTCGACGCAGAAGGCAACCTCTTTGTCGGCGACCGCAGCGGCACCATCTTCAAAATCAATCCTGAACGCCAGATCTTCGTCCACGCCACCCTCGAGCCCAGTGTCGCGGCCTATCACCTGACCGTCAACGCCGCCGGCACCCTCTTTGTCACCGGCCCAACACTCAGCTCCAACGACGCCATCTGGGCCATCGAACCCAACGGCGACGCCCGTCCCTGGTATCGCGGACTGGGCCGTCCACAGGGTCTCGCGCTCTCCAAAGAGGGCGACATCTATCTGGCCGCCTGTCTCCATGGCCGCCGCGGGCTGGTGCGCGTCACACCGCAAGGCGAAGCCACCCTCGTACTCGCCGGCCCAAATCTCGTCGGCCTGGCCTTCTCTCCCCTCGGAACCGCCATCCTCGCCACCAGCGACGCCGTTTATGATGTGGACTTGGGTGTAGAAGGACTGAATCTGTTTTAACAGTTGATAGCTCTCAGTTCTCAGTTCTCAGTGGACAGTTCGCGCGGTTGAGGTTCATCGGATAAACATAGATCAGAGGTCAGAAAAGGGCATCTGGTTGAGGTTCATGGCTCTCAACCCTTCCCGAATAAACGTGGGAAGGATGGCGCAACCGCCAGACTTCCAAAATTTAGTGACAAGTGTAAAGAGAAGCGTTATAGTCAATGCATGATTAAGTCGTTCCGGCACGCCGGACTGGAAAAGTTTTTCAAGTCTGGCAGCAAGGCGGGAATACAACCGGATCATGCCGGCAAGCTAACACGTCAATTGACCCGTCTGAATGTAGCAAAGCAACCTGTTGATATGAATGTTGCAGGATGGGCCTTTCACAGATTGAGCGGTAAAATGAAGGACTGTTTTGCGGTGAGCGTGAATGGAAACTGGCGTCTGACATTTAAGTTTGAAGGCGAAGACGCTCATTTAGTTGACTATCAGGATTACCACTAGGAGTAGGACCATGAGCGAGATGTATAATCCGGCGCACCCTGGCGAACTATTACAGGAATGGCTTGAAGGATTGAACGTAACTGTAACCGACTTCGCCAAACACATCGGAGTATCGCGCGTCACACTCTCTCGTATTGCGAATGGCAAAGCGTCCATTACCGCAGATATGGCATTGCGATTTTCAGCGGCATTCGGTGATCGTCCCGCAATATGGATGGCCCTGCAGACGCAGTATGACTTATGGCAAGCAAGCCGCAAACAAATGCCCAAGATCAAGAAATATCCCATCGCGGCATAATCGAGGTTCATCG